>Ga0224520_1000084_pt1 | contig 31293 bp, 21 predicted proteins | sample CFST25metaG_2_FD_180684 | JGI IMG/M metagenome (GOLD analysis project Ga0224520, IMG submission 180684) | Peat soil microbial communities from Stordalen Mire, Sweden - C.F.S.T-25 | ecosystem: Environmental > Terrestrial > Soil > Wetlands > Peat | place: Sweden: Norrbotten County, Stordalen Mire... | reverse complement strand
GATCTTCCTCCAGCAATTATTTATATCTGTGATAATTCTACTACGAACCCGTGTCCTGTACTACCTGCAATTCCGCTGCAGTTGCTATCGCGGAGGGACCTAATCTACTGATGGAAGGGGTCAATACAAGTCCTTCTGGATGCTGCCATTTTAATATGCAAGGTTTGGCAGTTTCCAGCACTTTACCCCCCGCCTCAATATTGTTCAATATTACCATTTTATAAAATTCGATATCGAATATTATAACAGATATAAACATAAATACGCAGAAAAATGATCTTCAAACAGCCTCAGCTTTAGTCAATCAAAAAAAGGGATTAATTGAAAAGAGGAGTTTTGGGGATTGCCCCGATATATTTCATTTTCGCTGCACACTCAGTTGGGCTCTTTATCCCACTGAATATGCATATGAACTGCTGGCTGTGCCGGTTCATTTCCCGGTAACAGGATTTTTATAATGGTATGGAAATATATAACCCGATGGATAGTGCTGGAAATGCGTATACGGGCTGGGCACAGGCCGGTTTTTAGCTGGAGGATTAGAGATATACGGCGTTTTCACCCACCCTTCATCCAGAGGACTGCTAATAATATCATTGAAAAACAGCTTCTTAACATTTCCTAAAAACGATATCAAAACCCTTGACAAGTGGTTGCGCACGATATAACATCACTTTAGCTTTATCTTAAATAAGAAATAAATACAAGGATACATTCATTCTTGCCGTTAAAGACCGTAAGGAGGTGACAATATTCGCTGAGATAAGCTGCAGAATTTATGCATATTCAAATCGAAAAAGCCGGCCAAATAAACAAGGAGGAGAGAATTAAAATGTCTGAAGCACCATCATTTACCTACGAGATCAGAGTAGCAAGATTGAATGGGCAGGACTTGCCAGACGGCGACCAGATCAAGCTGGAATATGTCGGTCTGACGGTAAATCCGAGTGAAATCGAGTTTGAACTTGTCCTCCAAAAAGGTATGTGGTGGAAGGGTCTGGTATTGTTTGAACAATATAAATCAAATGCATGGCAAGAAGTGGTTGCGGGCGATTATAACGACCTGCAGAAATCAAGCTATGCGAAAAAAGATGTTAGCATATCCTACCAGGATTTCACGGATAAATTTTCTTGCCTGAGCAAAGCAAAAGGATCCGGGGTACATACCAACATATATCATATTGCCGATGCCGCCAGTACCCTGGCGAGAGGTAGTAAATATCGAATCACCTGGTTTAAAGATTAAGATATTTACTGAATTACTTTTGATGTCGTAGCATAGGTTCCAATACCCTCTCATTTCAATTGTAGAGATGTTTAATGTAGATAGGCACCGGCATTAGGGTGAATAGTCTGACCGGTCACAAAATCGCTTTCTTCAGAAGCTAAAAATGCCACTGTTCCATACAGGTCTTCGGGCGTGGGTTGTTTCTTGATGAACTGGTCTTCTAACCGGCTGCCGTACGACACCAGGTTCACATTGATATTGAAAACTCCCAATTCTCTGGCAAGGCTGCGGGTAAAACCGATCAAACCTGCTTTCGTTGTAACGTAGTGCAACCAGGGGCCGTAGCCGACATCCCAGGCGGATGAACCGGTGTTTATTATCTTCCCTTTTTTTTGCGCCTTCATAGAAGGAGCGACTGCTTTACAGCACAACCAAGCTCCGCGCAGATTGACTGCCATCACTCTATCCCATTCTTCGACGGGGATCTGGTCGAATGGTTTATTCATCGCGCCGTCGGGGCCTTTATAGGCGGCGTTATTGATCAATACATCAATCCGCCCATATTTTTCGAGAGTAGTTTTGGCCATGCCTTGAGTGTCGGATTCGCTGGATACATCGGCCTTGAAGAACATTGCTTCGTGCCCTTTCATTTTTATATCTGACGCTACCTGGTTGCCTGTAACCTGGTCGCGTTGAACAATTACTACTTTAGCTCCGGATTCGGCGAATTTATATGATAAAACTGCGCCAATTCCTTTTGCTCCGCCTGTGATAATGATAACTTTATCCTTAACCGGCATAATTCCACTCCTGTTTCTTATAACTAAATAATCGACATCGAATATTATAGCAAGAAACTCGACTTTGCGCTTGTCTGAAGAATGTGGACAATCAGTTTAATTATATCTGCGGCTACGTTAATAACTGCGATTATTTTGGGATATTAAAGGATAAAGGCTGGCCGTGCCACTAACCCCGATTACTCCCAGGGCTCCGATCACGGGAGGGGCATCTTGCAACACTTAGCTAAGAATCCAACCACAAATTCTCAGTACCCTGGATTCCCCTGGCAAGGCCAGCCTTCAGGTAAGACTCTTAATGCTGCTCAAAATTGCAAATCAATTCAGTTTCAACAGCGCTCATATTAACAGCAGGTTCTGATGGATTTTAAAGACTTGCTATTTTCTACAACATCACGCCCAGATTCCCGTTGGGGATTTTTGAGTACACCGGACCTCCCATCTTTTTCCCTTCTGCTGAACCGCTCACCCTCAACAGCTTTGCGAGGCCATCGCCGACATTGGTGATTGAATGCCGGATATTGGATGGGCAATAGATCAGACTGTCAGCTCCGACGGTTCTTTCGATGTTTCCCACTTTAGCTTTAATATGGCCGGAAATTACGTAGTAGATGTGGTCAAAAACCGGCATCTCATCACTAAATTCATGGTAATGCTCTTCGATACCGCCCCCGGGTTGAATTTTATTCAGTCCCAATGAGATATACATTGAAGGTTCCTTGCCAACTGGAGCGGCGGCGATAACGGTACGCAAATAGCTGTAGCCCTGATTACCGGGATGACCTTCGGCGCCGGTTCCGCGCAACGCTTCTTTAATGGTCATGATAAAACCGGTTCTTTTATCTTTCACTTCCGGTTTTTTTACGGTACTGGCTAATTTCCAGGGGTGCGCTTTTAAGTCCCCGCTGGGGATTTTGGAATATATCGGACAACCCATCTTATCCCCTTCGCCAAATCCGCTGATCACCAATACCTTGGCCAACCCTTTGCCAACGTTAATGATGGAATGTCTCATACTTGACGGACAATAGATCAAAGTATCGGCGGTGACAACCCTTTCGTTAGCCCCTACATTCGCCCGGATTCGCCCGGAAATCACGTAATAGACATGGTCATAGACGGGCATCTCGCTGTTAAATTCGTGATAGTGTTCTTCAATGCCGCCTTGCGGCTTTATTATATTCAGACCAAGAGATGCGTTTGTCCCATGCGCTTTCATAAAATGAACGCCCTGATTACCCGGATGCCCTTCCTTGGGGCCTTCAGGCGCTTTTGCTTCAGCTATTGTCCGGATAAATCCTGTTCTATTTTCTTCTATCACGTTTTCTCCTTTTGCATTCAAGTCAGCACATTCGACTTATCTCATATCTAAATATCATTTATCCCTGCTTCAATATCTTAATGCCCCAGAGAAGTCTTTAATTTCTGGTCTATCCAGAACCGGGCTCCATAAAAGCTCAGTAAACCCGGGGTTCCATTCGTTGTAAAGGTCGACTGGGTTTGAGCATTGAAACCTTTTAGCCAAGGCTGGCAGAGGGAGAAGATATTGGGAGAAAGCAGTGATATAGCGAAATGCTGTCGCGCAACCTCCTCGTTCGCATCTCTAAGCGCTTGAACCACCGCCGTATCAGTATTGGCAGCCATAGCCTTAGGATAGAAGGCGTCATAAACAGGGTCACTTACTATCAGGTAGTTATATGAAGATCCCGTCATAAGCCTCGGAAGCTGATTGAGTGGACCATTGGTTTGACCTAGCGCTCCGATTGAGCGCTGAGCCAACGCATCCTGTTTGCGGCCGGTATAGACAAAAGATGTCCAACTGGCGGCGTCCATTACCCTGATTTCCATGTTGATACCAATTGCTGCAAAGTAAGATTTCACAATCTGCGCCAAATCTAAATCCGAATCAGATGCTGCTACCAAGTCAGTATTAAAGCCGTTAGGAAAGCCTGCCGCTGCTAGAAGCTGCTTTGCCTTCGTTGGGTTGTAGGCATATTCGTCCTTCAGGTCCTGCGGCCATTGTTGATACGGCCACCCTAATCCAGACAGGTAGTTAGAGGTTAAAGAGGATGGCCATGGATCAGCAGTTCCTGCATAAAAAGTGGAGGCAATTGTTTTTAGGTCTAGCGACATTTGCATTGCTTCGCGCACTTTAATATCTTTAAAAGGCGCTACATCATTTCGAGGGTCGATAGTATTAGCAGCTGCTGCCGGAATTGTAAACTGCAATATTTCAGGGTTTGTTTTCTGCATTGCCAGGGATTGGTTAAGAGTGAGTGCGTCCATTTCGTCAATCTTGCCGGTGCGCATTGCAGCCATGGCGGTGTTAATATCTGGTATTACCAGTACCTTAATTTGATCTACATAAGGGAGCTGGTTTTGTGGATATCGCTCATCATATCCCCAATAATTGGAATTTTTGACCAGTGTTGCCGAACTAGCGCTGACATAGTCATTTAAAATGAACGGTCCGGTACCGATCGCATGATGCCAATCATTGAGGTCTCCCCACTGTTTTACTGCTTCAGAGGCCTCTATCATTGCTGGGGTGGAAGTCTGCTGGATGGTGTTCATAATGAACGTTGGGTTTGGTGTCTTCCAAGTAAAGACTACGGTGTATTTATCGGTCGTTGTTACTGATACCAGATCTTGAAATGCTGCAACCGTGGCTTGTGCCGGACTGGGCTTGGTGAAACCACCGCCGAGACCGTACAGCCGATCATAGTGATATACAACGTCATCAGCCACGAATTCCCGGCCGTTTACCGGAGATATGTTCTGATAGTGGATTCCCTGGCGGAGATGAACGACATAGGTGTTTGGCGTTGCAACTTCCCAACTTGTCGCGAGATCTCCTTTGATATACTGGGGAGGACGGAAGTTTAGTCTGTAATTAAATATTGTCGGGTCCAGTTTCCAATCGTCCGTATGCAACGGCTCCATCCATCCTGCCAGTATACTGGGCAACTGTGCAGCATTATAGGGATCAAAATTTACCACATCTTTGGGGGTTTCAAGCGTCAATGTACCGCCGTATTGCGGCTTACCGAGTTTGTCCCACCAGTTACCTGCAGTTGTAGGGGTAGACGTTGTGGCTGAAGGAGCTGCAGTTGAAACTACTTTGCTGACTGAAGTAATCGTTGTTGAGGCCGTTGTTTTAGTTGTAGTCGAAGTTGAAGTTGTCGATGTGGTGCAAGATCCCGCAATCAGAGAAATTATTATGAAATAGATCAAGCCTGTCCATTGAGTTTTTCCTTTCATTTCAAACTCCTTTTAATCAAGCACTTTCGTTAAATCAGTAGTTAAATTTTGCTATTTTTTAAGCTTTAATAAGCCTGACTAATTTTTCACACAGTTCTCAATGTACCAGAGATTTCTTCAGCTTTTGGTCTATCCAGAAGCGTGCCGCGTAGAACGATAGGCTCGGAGGGCTCCAGGAGATTGCGCCGAATTGACCGTGGTAGCCTTTGAGCCACGGCTGACAGAGTGAATATTGCATCGGTTTTTGTAATAAGGAGATCGCGAAGTGCTGCCGCGCGACATACTCGTTTGCTTCTCTAAATATTTGTTTTGTCTCATCGAGATTCGCAGCAGCTTGAGCCCGTGGAAAGAAGGCGTCAAAAACAGGATCGCTAACCCGCAAACGAATATTTAGCGGGTATCCGGTCTGCAGCCGGGGGAGTTCCCTGAACGGCTCAACGTCAAGCCCAAGAGTCCCGCCTGAAAAAGCCAATTGGTCATGTTTGTGGTTGGAATCCATTGGCCTGATTTCCATCTCGATGCCGACCTGAGCGAAATATGATTTAACGATCTGGAGTAATTTCAAATCCGCTGAACTGTCTATTACGATGTTAGTATTAAACCCATGCGCGTAACCGGCATCAGCTAGAAGTTTCCTGGCAGCCGTCGGGTTATAAGCATATTCGTCCTTCAGATCCTGTGGCCATGCCTTATAGTCGAATGCCCAGTCCTCGCCCCATAATTTTACGCATTTCGAACTTAATGTTGAAGGATAAGGTTCCACAGAACTACCGTAGTAGTTTTTGGCGATGCCCGGCAGATCAATGGCCATCTGCATTGCCTTTCTGACTCTAATGTCATTAAATGGTGCGACATCATTTCTCGGGTCGATGGTGTTAGTCCCGGACGGAGGAATCATTATTTGTAATATCTCAGGGTTAGTTTTCTTAATCGCTTCGGCTTGCTCAATCGAAATTCCATCAATGGCATCCAAACCACCGGCTAGAAATGTCTGAAGGGCTTTATCTTTTTCGGGTATTATGATAATCCTGACTTTGTTTACATAAGGCAGTTTGTTCTGCGGGTTGCGTTCGTCATGTCCCCAGTAATTTGGATTTTTAACCATGGTTGCCGAGCTACCGGGAACAAAGTCATTTAAAATAAACGGTCCGGTGCCAACAGCATGATGCCAATCACTGACGTCTCCCCATTTCTCCACGACCTCACGCGGCTCGATCACCAATTCCGGACTGTGATTCGTCACCAGCACTTCCAGGATAAACTCGGGGTTATGCGTCTTCCAATTAAAAGCGACGGTATATTTATCAATGGCGGTAACGGATAACAGGTCTTTATACATAATCACTTTTTTGTGATGCGGAGATTGTCTGGTGTAACCGCTGCCCAAACCGTATAACCGGTGAAAGTGAAAGACTACATCATCAGCGGTAAATTCCCGGCCATTCACTGGAGGTATATCCTGCCAGTGGATCCCTTTACGAAGATGAAAAACCAGTGTGCCCGGTTCTGTGAATTCCCAGCTTTCCGCCAGGAGGCCTTTCAAATACCGGTGAGGTGATACTAGCTTGAAATCGAATATTGAGGGGTCTATCGTCCAATCTTCAGCCAACAGCCTTTCTAACCAACCCGTATATATCTGGGTAAGATGCTCACTGAAATACGGGTCAAAATTTTCAATGTTCGATGGGCTTGAAATGACCATTTCACCGCCGTATTGCGGCTTGCCGAGTTTATCCCACCACCTGGCGGCTTTTTGCATGAACAGCTCCTTTATGGCTTTAAACAGAACGCTCGGATAAATTGTCAGGGCGATCACCTATGAAGCAAATCGGTTTAATTGCGACATAATAATTATTTCAATTCACGGAGGCATTTATTCAGGTAGCCTCTGCCCTCCGCTGCAATCCCCATCTGCCGGGAAAGCGGATAAGTCGCGGCGCCTAAAATGTGGGTGTCCAGCGCTCCGGCATACCCCACTTTTTTCAGGTTTTTCAAAATTTTGACCCAATCGATATCCCCTCTGCCGGGTGTCTGCTGTTCCGGAACGGCGCGAATTTGTACTTCACGCGGGCAATCACGCAAATGAGTATGAACTAATCGTTTTCCCAGCTTCAGTACACTCTCTGCAGGATCCTCACCGCCCCTGAAAACGTTGCTGGGGTCCAGATTAGCGCCCAAAACCGGGGAATCTATCTCATCTATCAATTTGATCAACATCGCTGTGTTATAAAGTGAATGTCCTGCATGACATTCCACTGCCACTTTTATTCCTCTTTTTTCTGCCTGTTTGCATAATTTATTGATATAGCCAAATAATTTATCTGTCACTTCTTTATCATCTGCTTTTCCTTCGGAACGGATTGCCACGACCGGAATCCCTAATTTAGCTGCAACATCGAATAATTTAGCCATTGTCTTAACCTTTTCGTCTTCAGGTAGAGCTCTAAATGGAGGCTCACCTGCATCGATAGCATACAACTCCACACCATGTTTTTTAGCCGTTGCTTTAACCTCATCGATATACGCTTTGTCCGTATTCAACTCAATGTGCGGAGGCACGTTTGCCGAACAGGCCAGTTCCACTCCGCTAAACCCTGCCCATGCTATATGCTGAAAAGCCCCATAGATATCCAATTGATTAAAAATAAAAGTGCTGCTTCCTAATTTAGCCATCAAATGCTCCTTTAAGTTTTTTAGTTATTCTGCTGACGGTGCAATGCTTTAGGAATGCCTGGTAATACGTTCATTATCGGAAACCTGAAGCTATTTCCTTAAAACTGTTACGGCAAATGTTTCTTTTCTATCCCGCGCCAGTAATCCATGCCTTTGATCTTGTCGGAAAATTGCCTGACCGGCGTGCCGTCACTGACGGGTTCTTTCTTCGTGTCATATAGCTTCTGATAAAGACCGAATAAGGCTTTTTGCGCGATATCAGTAGGTGAATCATTTGGCGCCCACATCCTAGCACCGACATCACGGTAGTCTTGACCGGTGAAACCCCTCGGTCCCATGCCCCAGATCATCGCTTCCGGCGCGCCGATTTTTTTATAAAGTTCTTTTAAATCCGCTTTTGTTCTTACTCCGAATTTTGATTCCTTCGGTCGGGAATGGGGGAGAATAACATCTACTCCCAACGCTAGACAGCCTTTGGCCCTTGCGATTACTTCTTCATCTCCTAATAGTGCGCCGGCTTCGATCCGGGCAATCACTACGAAATCCTTGTCCCCGTTATTGCGCGCTTCCACCACAGCACCCATCTTGCCAAAATAATCATCTCTGGACAGAACTTCGATAAGATTATGCGGAACGGTTGTTTTAATCACCGAGACGCGATCGCTGATCGACATCCCGGCCGCGCCCGCTCTGATAACTTCCTGTGTTGTACGATAGGCGGCTAATGTGCCGCCGTAGCCATCGTCAGCGCTCAAAATGAGCGGGACATTTACAGCATCAGCCGTATATTTAACACAGTTTATTATTTCACTGGCGGTGGCCAGGCCGATGGGAGGTAAACCAATCTGCATCATGGTTGTGATGCTGACGGGCATAAAAACCGCCTTAAATCCTACGGTCTCTGCAATCCTGGCCGTCATGCAATCGTATACAACTGGAACTAACAGAATTTCCGGGTCTTTTAGCATCATGCGTAGCAAAGTTGTCTTTTTCATTTAGTTTCCTTTTTAATCGCATTTAGAAATCATTTTTTCGGGTTTTGTGCCATCCGCTAATTTCCAGTCATGTGCGGTTAAATCTCCGCTCGGCATTTTTGACCAGACAGCCCCGCCCATTTTCGCGCCGTTATTGCAGCCGCTCAATCTTAGTATCTTGGCAGTGCCCTTTCCAACATTGGTAATGGAATGCCTGATGTTTGATGGGCAATAGATCATACTGTCCGCGCCGACTACTTTTTCCTCATCCCCGATAGTAGCTTTGATCTTGCCTGATATTATCCAGTAAACGTGGTCGAAAATCGGCATTTCATCACTATAGTCATGATAATGCTCCTCAATTCCGCCGCCGGGTTGGATGACGTTAAGCACCAGGTCGATGTGCATCGAAGGTTCTTTCCCTACCGGAATGGGAGCATTGGCCAGACGCAGATAGGCATAACCTATTTGATTGGGGTGGCCTTCGCCTTTCCCTGGGATTAACGATTCTGCTCTGGTCATAATAAATCCTGTTCTTTTTATTTCCATCAACCTCTCCTTCTCTTTTTAACTTGCAACAAGCCGCGCCTGATTGCCGGTCATGACTTTAAATTAATAAAATCACCAGACCGCATTATTAATATTTAATTATTCTTCTCGGATGTTGCTAACGTCCCATTGTCTTCTTCATATTCTGGTCTATCCAGAAACGCGGAGGATAGTAGCCCAGAAGCAGAGCGCCGATGGCCGGTCCGGAAACTCCGAAAAATTGAGCGTTGTAACCGTGCAGCCACGGTTGATAAAAACCGAAACTCATTGGTTGCAGCAGTGATATTGTGTAATGCTGTTGCGCAACGTACAAGTTCGCGTCTTTTAGTATTTGTTTGATGCCGTCCAGACTGGTAGTTGCTACGGCCTTGGGATAATAGGCATCAAAAACAGGGTCGCTGATCATCCCGAAATTAACGGAATATCCGGTTTGAAAACGGGTCAGCTGCCGCATTATTTCATAGGTAATAGCCAGCGCCCCTCCCCGGTCGGCAATCTGGTCGTGTGCCCGGTTGGTTATGACATAGGTTGCAAAAGAAGCGGTGTCCATCGTACGTACTTCCATGTCAATGCCGATCGCTGTCCAGTAGGATTTTACGATCTGCAGTAAATCCTGATCAGCCGCAGTATCAACTACGCAATCGGTCTTAAAGCCATTCGGATAACCGGCATCAGCCAGGAGTTTTTTAGCGGCCGCCGGGTCATATGAATATTCATCTTTCAAAGATTGTGGCCATTCCTCATATGGTAGTCCTAACCCTTTCAGGTAATAAGAGGTTAATGATATCGGATACGGCCTGACTGTTCCCTGATAATAGGTCTTGGCAATGGTTGGCAGGTCTATCGCTTTCTGCATTGCTATGCGGACTTTAATGTCAGTGAAAGGTTTTTTATCGACCCGCGGGTCTATTGTACAACCGGTTAATTGAGGATATATGATTTCCTGCATTTCAGGGTTGGTTTTCTGTATAGATTGAGCATCCGCGATCATCAGGCTTTCCATGACATCGGCTTTGCCAGTGCGGAGCGCCGCCAGGGCAGTAGCTTTGTCCTGTATTATTAAAAGTTTCAGATTATCGACGTAAGGGAGCTTATTCTGCGGATAGCGCTGATCATAAGCCCAATAGTCGGGATTTTTAACCAAGGTCGCAGAACTGCCGGAAACAAAATCCGTCAGGATGAATGGTCCGGTGCCAATGGAATGATGCCAATCATTCACATCTCCGTAGAGTTTCACGGCATCAGGGTTCTCAAAATGTTCGCCGCCGCCGCTCGCCTGTAATGTTTCCATGATTATCTCAGGATTAGCAGTGTTCCATTTAAAAACCAATGTATATTTATCAGTCGCAGTTAGGGACACCAGATTTGCCCAGATAGCTACATTGACACCAGGAGGCGGTTTAGTGTAGCCGTGACCTGTGCCTAACATCCGGTCAAAGTGAAATACTACGTCATCGGCGACAAACTCGCGGCCGTTTGCCGGGGCGATGTTTTGCCAGTGGATGCCCTGACGTAAATGAACAACGAAAGTCATTGGATCAGAAAACTCATAGCTCGCGGCCAGGTTGCCAACCATATACTGGTTAGGCCGAAAACTTAGCTGGTAATTAAATACGGATGGATTCAAAGTCCAATCATCCGAAAAAAGGGTTTCCAGCCAGGCCGAATATATGGTGTAAACCCCGAAGGCCATATCAGGGTCAAAACCCCCGATGTTGCCTTTATCGATACGCAGGGTCATGGTGCCTCCGTATTGAGGTTTGGGGTCTTTGTCCCACCAGTTTCCCGTTACAGTAGGGACAGATGTGGTCACGGGAACCGATGTTGCTATAGTGGAAGTTGTAGCCGGTTTAGCTGTAGTAGATGTGGATAGTGGTGTGGTAATGGTTGAGATAGTGGAGTTCGTTGGTGTGGATGATGAAGCGCACGATGATAAAACCAGTGATGTTATCAGGAGACATGACAGGAGTATCCAGATAGTTCCTCTTTTCATATAGACCTCCTTATTTAGTGCAAAAGTGTTTTTTCCTCATTTAAGGATATTTGTACCGTTACTCAAATAGAATGCCCATTTTGTGGTTCGATTATGAAATCTGAATGGATAACGGTACCGATTTCGTCAGCGAAATGTAAATTATTTGGTAGTATAACATCAGCTTTTAGTCGTTGTCAATAAGTTATCAGGTTATATTTATTAATCAGCGTGGGACGTTGATTAATACCGGCGGACTAAATTATACTGAAATACATAAACGGCTTTGAATTGCAGTTACTTTCTGGCGGTAAGGAGATTCTGAGGACATGGAACAGATCATTTCGCAAAATAGCAGTGTGTATTCCCGGCATTTGACAGGCAGAGCCAGAGATTTATTATTGAGAGCAAGACAAAAAGATCTGGCGCCGTATGATATTTCTCCGCAACAAGCGAATCTTCTGTTTATCATTTATAACCTGGGCGAGCAGGCAACGTTCGCTGAGTTAATTAAACACAGCGATCGTGGTATTAATACACTTTCCCTGCAGATAACCCGGATGGAAAGGGACGGCCTCTTGGAAAAGGTTCGGGAAAAACCAAAATCCACACTGCTGCGGTTTCAATTGACCGAGAAAGGTATCGATATTTATAAAAAAAGTAATGAAATGAAATCCGATAAAACAATAATGTCGGTTTTAACAGAAGCCGAACGCCAGCAATTAATATCGATAATGAAAAAGGTCATCCGTGCGGCGGAAAAATATTAATGCCCGCGGGGAAAAGCGAATAAAAAAACTGACGAGCCCTAATAAGGCTCGTCAGTATCTTGATCTACAGTTATTGATTTTACCGGATTAATCACCCATTATTACGCGCAGCACACCGATGTCAGCTTCCACCCAGGCGCCGTAGGTCAATGGGGTCTTATTGCGCTGACGGTCAACAACGAATATGCCGTTCTCGTTAAAATGGCCCTCATCTACAGAAAACTGGCGGGCGTTTGCCAGGTCCTGGTGATAAAACAAAGCGATGTTCTGTTCGGGCGGCAGTTTGCGGCGAAGGAAAAGACGCCAGCCGGTGCCGACGAGATAGAACTCATTCTTACCCGCCTGTATCAAGAGGCCACGGCCGCGCTTATATTCAGGTTTGACATCTGAATCGACTTGTTCTTTGGGCATCGTGTCTCCTTTGGTATGCCGCCAGTCTTTGCGGACAGGGCGTACCATGCCCTCACCGAATTGCACTCGCCCGATGTAATCGCCTAAATCGAACCACAGGTTCGGCATGTATTCTTCTTGGACAACGGCGTGGATTTTATCCGTTCCCTGGTATTTAAGTATGAGTGGTATCGCCGATGAGATACAATAGATGGTATTGACCGCATCTTGCATCTCCGGACGAATTGTGCCGTCCGCAGCAATAATATTATCAAAGCCTCCCATCCATGAATAACCGACAAGATTGTATTCAGCGATCGCGCGAAACAGGTTCGTGGTTGGCGGCGTTTCCGGGAAGAATAAAGGATTATCCGGGCGGGAATACGTGGTACAAAGATATTGATATCTCTGTGTATTGTTATATTCAACGTCCGGCGAGATCATGTCTATGTGTGGCGTGAACCACTTGAAAATATCCAGTACTTTGGGGACCGGGCAACCCGATGGATAACCTTCGCCTGCGGCTACCAAATCCGATTCTATCAACCAGACGTTGATGTACATCGGAATATCATGGGCTTCTTTCCCGACCTTACCGACATTATCAATGTAGGTAGCAATAGCCCAGGCAGTCATAAGTTCACCGGCTGGCCACCCGAATACCTCGGGCCAACTGCCGGACTGTTTACCGCCAGCCTGCTGCCAGATATCATAGACCGGACCTTTACCCGTAGTTTTCATAGCCGTAATCAGTTTGGCAGGCACGGGACTATCGAAGATTGCCTGGGCCTCCGGACTGTAGTCACGGTCGCTGCCCAGGATACCGGATTCATTTTCGAGCTGGATAGCAATCACTGTATGCTCTTTGCTGTCTTTCGCTTTCAGGTGTTTACACAATGCGCTAAACGCCTTTTTATCAGCCTCCAAACTTTCTTTGCAGTGGGCGGAAAGGTTCCATAAATCTCCGCCGGTGGGCAACATAACCCGTTTAAAGCGCTTTTTATCGTCCTTTACCCAGGTGGGGACATAGTCCATGTTGCCGTTTTTCCAGGTCGCGAACCATAATAAAATCAATCTGACTCCATACCGCCGCGCGCTGGCAATCAGGGCGTCCACGGCGGTAAAATTGAACTTACCCTCTTCCGGCTCCACCTGTAGCCAGTATACTGGTATGGTCAGGGTATTGCCGTGCATCAACTTTACGGCCTTAAAGAAAGTTTCCGATTCCAGATCGTTGTAACCGGCATCATTGTGTGCTTGCCCTGCCAAAGGGAAAAATGGTTTCCCATCTACCTTGAATACTCGTTTGACATTTGCCATATAAATCTCCTCCTTTTTTAACGAAAACCGGGGGAAATAGCTGTTAATATTTGCTGATCGACTTGTAGTCCCGGGTTCATTCGTTAACTTGTTTTTCCGCAATTTGTGTTTATCATAACATATGCCGATATTTAGTGACAAAACAGAAAAATTCAAACCGAAATACCATAACCATCTAGACCGAATGGCCTATTACGGCTAGTAAATAGTACTGATATCTTGACAAATGTAGATATGCGTAATAACCTGATTGTATAAGTCAACAAAGGCAAGATGAATTAATTCAATAAGCAATCCGGAACTCCTGAAACCGAGGTGAAAGGTTGAATGAAGGGCACGGGAATTATTATGGGCGAGCTGCGCGCATGGTAATTTCCGTGCCCTTTTTTGATAATAACACTCCTTAAAGACCATAGTTTCATTGGGAGTCACAGTTATCAGTAAAGCGGTGTAAAATGGGGAAAAAGGTCAAGTTGTCCGGAGTTAAAGTAAATCCCGATGCCTGTGAGAATGAACTTCAATTTTTAGCCAATGCATCGCTGCGAATCAATCAGTTGGAAACCAGCAATGAAGTCGCTGACTTTGTGTGCACTCAGATCAAAACCCTGGTCGGAACCGGGTATGTTAGTGTCAGTCTGCTCGATGATGTTACACAAACACTTAGTGTCAAAGCCTTGAAAGGGCTGGAAGATGACACTCTGGTTAACAGCGTCTTGCGCCTTATCGGTTCAGATCCACGTAAAACGAAAGTACCCATTAAGGATTTTACTGCGGATGATTTAGCTATCTACAATAGCGGCCGGCTGGAATTTCTAACTGACGGTATTTTTACATTGATGGTACGTATATACCCGAGACAAATCTGTAGTATCATCGAGCGCCTGCTTAATATAAATGCTGTCTATACGATGGGCTTTGTATTCCACGGTCGGCATATCGGCGGTATAGCTATTCTAGCGGATGCAGGGAGCGCTATCGAACCCAACCGGCTGTTGATTGAAAACATCGTAGCGCAGGCCGCAACAATTCTCACCCGCATTCGCACCGAAGCAGCATTGCAGGAAAGTAGAGAAAAATACAGGATTCTGCTTGATGAATCTCCTGACCCAATTTTTTGCTTGACACCGGCAGGTACTTACACATATGCCAATCAGGGTCTGGCCGAGGTTTACGGTATATCTGTCAACGAAATAGTCGGTAAAACATTGTGGGATTTCTTCCCTAAAGAGGAGGCCGATAAACGGTTTGCTGCTTTAAAAAAGGTCTTTTATACAGGAAAAGAAGGAACGGTGGAAGGGCCCGTAGCTGGAAAAGAAAGCACTCTGTATTATATGAGCACGATTTCTCCGATTATGGATAATCAGGGGAATGTCCTGTCCGCAGTTTGTTCCTCTAAAAATATAACCGAACGAAAACAGGCGGAAGAGGCTTTGAGAGAAAGTCGCGAGCAATACCGCACTCTGATCGATAATGCTAATGAAGCAATAGTGGTAGCACAGGACGGCGAGTTGAAGTATGTTAACCGGACATCGCTTGAAGTGTTCGCCGGCTATACTGAAAAAGACTTGCTGAATATGCAGTTTACGAGTTTTATCCATCCCGACGACCGCGTCCGAATTCTTGATAACTTTCAGAAACGGCTGCGTAATGCACCGATGTCTCCACGTAATGAATACAAAATAGTAATGCCTGACGGCACTGTAAAATGGGTGGATATCGGTACCACGATTATTCAGTGGAAAAACAGACCGGCGACTTTAAATTTTATCACTGATATCACAGACCGGAAGAAGGCGGAGGCAGAGCTGCTGGAGTCTCAAACACTGCACAAGGCAATTGTTGACAGTACAAATGATATGATCTGGTCGGTTGACCCTGTTAAGTTCGGTCTGCTCACATTTAACCGCGGCTTGAGTGAACACTATTTGAAGGAATATTCACTGGTTATCCGTCCGGGTATGACTCCTCATGAACTATTTTTTCTACAGGATTATATCGACAAATGGAATAAGTACTATCTGCGCGCACTGGCCGAAAATAATTTTACTGCCGAATACATTGGAGCTTCCGGCAAAGTTACTCTGGAACTGACATTTAATACTCTTAAACGTGACGGTAAGGTATTTGGTATTTCGGTTTTTGGCAAAGATATCAGCGACCGTAAACTGGCAGAACAAGAGAAAAAATTGGTAGAGGAGCAAGCCCAGGTAGCCAATCGATTAACGGCTGTCGGTGAGATGGCCGCAGGTATTGCGCATGAAATAAATAATCCATTGACATCGGTTATCGGGTTTTCCAAGTTGGTTTTAGAAGATAATACCATTCCAGCGGAAATGAAAGAGGACCTGATTGTAATTGCGGAAAATAGCCAGCGCATAGCCAACATCGTAAAGGGTTTGCTTACATTCGCGCGTCAATCCAAGCCGCTCAAGACTTTGGTAAATTTGAATGAGCTCATAGATAATACTTTAAAATTAAGGGAATACGTTTTAAAAACAAACAAAATCGTCGTTGTGACCAGGTATGATCCACAGTTACCCTGGGTAATTGTGGACCCTGCCCAGTTGCAGCAGGTTTTTCTCAATTTGATCGTAAATGCAGAACAAGCGATGAAACAGGCACACGGAATGGGGAATTTGACGATCACTACCGAAAAGAAAGGAAACGTTATCTCCATTTCTTTTCAGGACGATGGCCCGGGAATATCCGCGGAAAATATGGGGCGCTTGTTCGAACCTTTCTTTACAACCAAGGAACCTGGCGAAGGCACCGGTCTGGGCTTGAGCATATCCCGCTCGATTGTCCTTGAACATAACGGTAAATTTATGGCGGAGAGTACAGAAGGGCACGGCGCAATGTTTGTTGTTCAGATCCCGATGATTGAAAATCAACCGGAAATCGCGGAAGCGCCAACGCCGGTACCTGAAGTAAAGTCATCGGCAACGAAGAAAGGGAGGATACTGGTGATCGACGATGAACCGGGCGTTAGGGCTCTGCTCGATAGCAGGCTGACGAAAATAGGTCACTCGGTTGACACCATCAGCGATGCGGCCAGTGCAATGGAAATGATTGACGCGGGCACCCGCTATGATGTGATCATCACCGATGTCAGAATGCCTGGAATGAGTGGATTTGAATTATATACTCTGATTCTCAGGAAAATGCCGGAGATGAAAAACAGATTCATTTTTATTACGGGGGATGTAATGGGAGCTGATATCAAGGCGTTTATTCATCAGAACCATTTATGTGCTTTTTCTAAACCGTTTGAAACCAGGGCTCTCTTGGACAAAATCGAGAGTATGTTAAGCGCCGAACATTTGCCGGTTTAATGGGGGATCGGGTGACTTTGTCCTGCACCGGTAAGTAGATTAATATATATAAGATGTCTTTAGTAAATACTCCCGTGAGAATTTTGGATTTGACACCAGTTCAACTGAAGGAGTTCCTGAAATTCCTCGGTGAACCAGTTACGGCTGCCGACCGGATTTTAAAATACATTTACCGTGAATATGTGGCCGGTTTTGATGACATGACCGATCTAAGCCCCACTTTAAGAGAAAAGCTTGCACAATCTGCCATCATGGGCGTGTTAGAACTGGTAGAGGAGCTGGCTGCTGTTGACGGGCAAACCCGCAAAGTTCTTTTCCGACTGGCAGATAATAATACTGTTGAGTCCGCCCTGATGTTTTTTCGCAATTCCAGCACCGGACGTGAACGGCGCACTGTTTGCGTTTCCAGCCAGGTTGGTTGCGCTGTCGGCTGTCAGTTTTGCGCGACCGGACAGCAGGGGTTTGTACGTAACCTGAGCGTGGGAGAGATAATTCAGCAGATTCTGTTTTTCCAGCGCCGTTTTGGCCCGGAGATGGCAGAGCCAAAGAAGGGCGAAAAACGGATATGGGTGATGAATGTTGTATTCATGGGGATGGGTGAACCGCTGGCTAATTATGATAATGTACGGCAAGCGATCAGCATTCTTAACTCGCCGAAAGGTATGGGGCTGGGTTTTCACCAGGTAACGCTCTCGACTGCCGGCCTCGTGACGCAAATACGTCAGATTTCCGAAGAAAAACTGCAATTCCAATTGGCGGTTTCCCTCCACGCAGCCAACGACGCATTGCGTAACCGGCTGGTTCCCATCAATAAACAATACCCGCTGGCGCAATTGATTTCTGCGTGTAAAGAATACATCGGTAAAACAGGCCGGAACATCTTTATTGAATATGCGCTTTTCGAAGGTGTAAATGATTCAATGCAAGATGCCGACGCGCTCATTCATTTGTTGAGCGGCCTGCAGTGTTCGATTAACCTGATTCTCGGTAATCCTGTGCCCGCGAGTGATTTTCAACCATCCTCTCGTGAGACCGCGCTCGCGTTTCAGAAGAAACTGATCGATAGCGGCACCAGGACGATGCTCCGTGTTTCCCGCGGCGCGGACATCGACGCCGGTTGCGGTCAACTAAGAAGCCGGCGGCTCGAATCCCGGTGAACATTCGAGTGCCTAGTCCAATTTCCTTAGCCTCGGCACCAGGAATAAAATCAGGATCGTCGCGGCAGCCAGTATCAGCGCCATGCCGCCGATTGTCCATTGGATGCCGATAGCCTCCGCCAGGAAACCGCTGCCGAAGGTCATCAGGCCGCCGAGACCCGCACCAAGTAAAAGAATGCTTAATACTCGTCCGCGCTGCGCGGGTTCAGAGTATGTCTGTAACTGTATCATAGCCAGCGTAATTTGTCCCATCGTCCCCATGCCCACAAAGATCATCAGGAAAAGGGAGAACTGGAACGAAGTCGAAAATGCAAAAGCAGCTTGTGCCAGGCCCAGGATCAATCCAGTGCCCAGCATCAGGAGACTGCGTTTTTTCATTGCCAAGGAGGCGATCCAGAAGACTGTCAGCATCGACCCGCCCGCTTTAAATCCCTGCAATAATCCAAGTCCTGTGGCGCCGACCTTTAGGATACTGTCAGAATAAACTGAGATCATTGAGCTTAGCGGCAAAACAACCATGCTGCATAGCAGTGAGTAAGCTAGAATTAGAATGAGGACGTTATTATTTTTAACATATTTAAACCCTGCTACCATGTCAGCCAGCACATTCCCTTTTCCTGTGGGAGTATTTGTGCTGGCAGGGATGAAATTAGTTATGCAGATCGAAACAACATAAAGTCCACTGATGGTCAGGAACACTGCTTCAAAATTCACCTTATCGATGAGGAAACCGCCGACCGCCGGAGCAATCATCTGGAAGATATTCATCCCAACGGTGTTTAACGCGGTGGCATTCGCCAATTGGGTCTTATTTACAAGTTCAGGAATAATCGATAGACGGGCAGACCATAACAGGGAGGAGGCCATTCCCTGGATAATGGAGGCACAAATTAGTATCCACCATGAATCGTGGTGGGCACTGTTCAAGTAACCGGTTTTTATTAAAACTGCGATAGTTATCGCCGGTACTACCGCGACTGCCTGCCCGATCTGGATCAAACGTTTTTTGGAGAAACGGTCTACAATTACACCAGTAAATAGAGCCACTATCACCTGTGGGATCGAAGTGGCGAGTGCCATCGTGCCCAGTAAAGCTGTTGAGCCGGTTAACCGGTAGAGCAGCAAAGCTTGCACAACGGTCTGCATGCTTAACGCGGCCCACTGTCCGACCATTCCCAAATAATAAATACGGAAAGTAGCAGTTCGCAAGGAGTCAAAGGTTTTAAGATTTCTCAGACTCATTGAGAGCCAACATCCTCAGCATTAAAATAAAAATGTAATACAATGTTATCATAATAACCGTATTTCTTGTGCATTCTGGTATATACAAAGCAGATACTTAAGCTGGCGATAAGTCGACTTTATTGAAAAGTCAACACATAGGGGAATATAATAGCTTCATTCAGTCAACCGATGTGGTCTGATATTCTTTTTAGTGCACTTTACGGGGAAGGTGGGTAAGTGACAACAATAACAACTCCTGAAACTAAACAGCAAGTCGGGGATATTATCAGGTATACCACTTGCAGTGAGCACTGTTTGAATATGTGCGTTATCAAAGTGCGCATCAGAGATGGCCGGATTTGGGCAATTGAGCCGGATGATACAATCAACTCTGGCATCGCGCGGGAAGACGGTCATTTGTCCGATGATTTGATTGATAAGTGCATGATTACCAACCGGCCGTGCACCAAAGGATATGCGCACATTCGTAATCTCGCCGACCCTAACCGTGTTATCTATCCCATGAAGCGGGTAGGGGAGAAAGGCAGCGGCAAGTGGGAGCGGATATCCTGGGATGAAGCGCTCGATACCATTACCGGTAAACTTAAAGAGTTTAAGGAAAAGTACGGACCGCTTTCGATCGGCGATGTCGGAGAAGGTTTTATGCTCAGTTCCTGGTTCGGCGCGGGAGTGGCGGATTGGGGCGATCACTCAAGGCAAGGAGTTGCCGAGCCGGAGCGGTGGGTCACGGGTAAAGATGCCCACGAAGACCGTCAGGATGAGGGAAATCTCTTAAAATCCAAACTTATCGTTCTGTGGGGATTTAATCCGGGCACGACTCTCAGTAACCACGTTGTTTATACGCTAATGCGTGCCCGGGAACGCGGCATCCCTGTGATCTCGATCGAGCCGCGCTATACGCCCACCGCTGAGACTGTGGCCAGCCAGTGGATACCGATACGCCCAACAACGGACGTTGCCATGATGATCGCGATTGCTAATGTCTGGTTTAAGGAAGACCTCTGTAATAAAGAGTTTATTAAAAAATGGGTTGAACCGGAAGGCCTACGGCGCTGGCAGGAATATGTGCTGGGTATTATTGATGGCATCGACAAAACTCCGCAGTGGGCCGAACAGATCTGCGGCGTCCCCGCTCAGACAATTACGGAATTTGCCCGGCTCTATGCCCGCAGCAAGCCGGTTAATCTCAATACCGCCTGGTCGCTCGGCCGCCAGTTCTTCGGTGAAAACGGAATACGTGCAGCCATGTATTTGCAAGCGCTAACCGGCAACACCCTGTCCCCTGGTGCAACTGCCTCCGCGGAAACCTCTTGCGAATTTGGACAACACGAGGCAACGATCCCGAAACCGGCTGTAGACTGGCAGAAAAAACCTGGTAAATATCAAGCTCCGGCGTTAATGGCCCATTTTAAGTGGCCGGAGGCGGTTGTTTTACACGAAAAGCTGGAGAAAGGTGAGATAAGTGAAGAGCAATATAATCGTCTTATCGGTAACGCTCCCGGCAATCCCGTTCCCAATATTAAAATGCTGATCTTGCAAACCTCTAACCCGGTGATGACTCACCCGGATGTCAACACCAATATCAACGCCATGAAAAAACTGGAGTTCAGTGTGGTCTTCTCCTACCATCTGGATAATCCCACTGCCAGATATGCCGATATCATTCTGCCGCAAATGCATCGAGCGTTTGAGGGCAGAGACGTGAACCTGCGGGGGATGCGCTCGCCCGACCTGTTCAGCCGGGAAACTACGAATCTAAACGGCAATTTTTTCGTGTATAAACAGAAATGCGTCGACCCGCCGGGCGAAGTCAAAGCACGCGGCTGGATCTGGGTGCAGATCGCCAAGCGACTGGGGATTGCCGAGCAGTGCGCCCCGCGTCTGGTGGATGTCCCCGATGACAAATGGGACGAAGCCGTAGATAATCTGCACCGTGAAGCCTATGAGAAATGGAGATTAAAGAAAGAGATTGTGCCGTTGCATCCGCCGGACTGGGAAGAGTTCATGAAGAAACCCGTTTTCCGTTGGGATATTAAAGAACCGTATTACACTTATAAAAACGCGGTCGAGCGCGGGGAGAATCCCTTTGCGGGAACCGAATCGGGTAAGATCGAGTTTTTTTCTAAAGAAGTAGCTGCCAGTTCCGGAGCTGCAGGCACTAATATCCCCGGAAATACCGCAGCAAACGGACGATACGGCGGCGGTAAGTTGCCGCCAATGGCTGAGATGATAACAGGAGGGCATGCCACTTATTACAGCAGGGATGCCGTAAAATACCCGCTGCTGATGTCGTCTCCCCACGGCCTTTACCGTATCCATTCACTGCTGGACAATCAGCCGCTGCTAAATCAGGATTGCTACCGCCATGCGGTCTGGATCAGCGTGGCGGATGCAAAGGTAAGGGGCATCAAGGATAACGATTCCGTCCGGGTCTTTAACGACCAGGCTGAAATAATCATGCCGGCCTATGTCACTTCCCGTGTCGTCCCCGGCACGGTCAACATCTTTCATGGTGGGTGGTATAGGCCCGGTAAAACAAAAACGGCGCTCATGCCGGAGGGTATCGATACCCGCGGCGCGCCTAACCTGATGACACACTATGATGAACATCTGCCGGATACTATTCTTGATCACCAGCCGTGTAAAGCGCTGGTGGAAATTGAAAAATGGGAGGGCGCATAATGACGCAGTATGGATTTTTTTTCGACCAGAGCCGCTGTACCGGCTGCCGCGACTGTTCGGTGGCATGTAAGAATTGGCACCAATTGCCGCCGGGGCCATTGAAATACTTGAAGGTTTATGAATACGAGAAAGGAAGCTTCCCGACTGTACGTATCCATTTCCAATGGGTGCCCTGTTACCACTGCGAGAAACCCGCGTGTGTGGATGCATGCCCGGTTGAAGCAATCAGCAAGGAACCCCAATACGGCGCGGTACTGATTGACAGTGAGAAATGCACCGGTTGCCGTAATTGCTACGAAGAATGTCCTTACGGCGCGCCGGTTTTTGAGAGTGATGACAATGATGCCGTAGCCCGGAAATGCAATATGTGCATCGATAGATTGGAAACGGGAGAAATGCCGATTTGTGTAATGGCCTGTTCCGCGCGGGCGCTCGATTTTGGACCATTAAGTGAGATGCAAGCACGCTATGGTAATAGCCGCGACTTGGAAGACCTGCCAAGCAGCAAGGTGACTGCACCTGCGGTTGTGTTCAAGCCACATCCTGCCAAAAAACCGCAAATCGTTCCTTACGACGCGCAAAGGGCGTTGGAGCTGATGGCTCGCAGAGACCCGTTACCGCCTGTATTTAACAAAATCGAGGATGTAACGGAGATTCCGGAAGGCACCGTTGGCCGTGATAAACTGGTCATCAAACAAAAATCCGCAGCAGATGTCATGCGGTTCACCCGTTGTGACGAGGGTTAGTGTCTCCCTACGGGATAATAGTGCTACTCAGTGGAAAATACATTGGTTATTACCAATGTAATATGTTATAATATTCGACATCGAATTTTATTTATTTTTTTACCGTTGCAAAATACTTGCGAACTTGGTCAGCGTTTTTTCCATTTTTAAATAATACAGAAAACCGAAATCAAAACATGAAATTAAAAATGGATTATAAATGGGTAGTATTATCTGTTACTACCGTTGGCATATTCATGGCCAGCTTGGACATGAGTATCGTCGTCATTGGACTCCCGACTGTTTTACAGGATTTACATGCCAGTATTGTTCACGGGATCTGGATTATTACAGGCTACCGCCTGATGATGACGATACTGGCAGTGCTGCTCGGACGGATGGCGGATTTATACGGTCGGGTCAAACTTTTTAACCTGGGGTTCGCAATATTTACGGTTGGTTCGTTGCTTTGCGCCTTGTCTAAAACCGGTGAGCAGCTTGTCGTTTTCCGTTTTCTACAGGGTGCCGGTGCCGCTTTACTCTCCGTGAATAGTGCAGCGATCATTACCGATGCTTTTCCCAAAAAAGAGCTGGGTATGGGACTGGGCACGAATATGATGGCGGCGAACCTGGGGGCGATCGCTGGCTACACGCTGAGCGGCGTTATGATAACCTATTTTGGCTGGCAATCGATGTTCCTGATTAACGTGCCTATCGGCATTTTCGGGACGGTCTGGGGTTATCTGCGTTTGAAAGAAATCGGGACGAAACCATCGGGGCAAAAATTTGATTATACCGGTGCGGCTTTATATTGCATCGGGCTGTCGACGATACTGCTGGCTATGACTTTGGGTGATCCCGTTTCGCCTCGGAATCTGGCTCTTTTTGCTGGCGGCGTGGCGTTTTTCATCGCGACTATATTTGTCGAACTAAGACAGAAGTATCCCACGCTCGACCTGACACTTTTCAAAATCAGGCTGTTTGCTGCGGCTAATTTAACTAGCTTTTTAAATGGATTAGCCTTCAGTTGCGGGCCGTTTTTACGGTCTTTATATCTGCAATTGATTCTGGGCTACAGCGCATTAAAAGCTGGGGTCTTACTTATTCCAATGGAAATCGTCCTGATGATTTTTTCCCCAATTACCGGCAGATTGGCTGACAGATACGGCAGTCGGTTATTGAGTTCCACAGGTCTAGTCTTGAATGCTTCGGCGTTATTCTGGTTTTCGACGCTCAATACTAAATCTTCATACGGTGCCGTTTTAGTCAGTTTATTACTGATGGGTTTTGGCACAGCGCTATTCGCCGCGCCGAACGTCAGTTCGATCATGGGTTCCGTCCCGGCGGACAAACGTGGAGTGGCGAATGGTATCAGGTTAACGCTAAACCAGACTGCCAATGTCTTCAGTGTGCCGTTTTCTCTCTTGTTGATGTCGTTAGTGATGCCTTACGATAAGCTTTCTACGATCGTCAGCAATTCGCAACTGGTAAGCTCCAATGAAGTGCCGATATTTCTGAAAGCCATCAATCAAGCCTGTTTTATCCTCGGGGTGCTTACGCTGCTGGCGATCATTCCATCTTTGCTCCGTAGCCCGGGAGAAAAGAAAACTGCGGAAATTACGAAGATCTGATGAGGACTGCTATTTATCCGGGTCTCATATGTATGAAAGCCTTTGCCAGAGCAAATATTGGTTGTTTTTTACAGGTATATTGACAAGCGCTGGAACTGATGTTATCCTTGTCATTAAATTATGATATTCGTTATCGAATATTATAATTTGATTTACACGAATCTAAAATAATAATTAATCAGGTATTTACCACCGGAATAAAATAAATTGATTGCAAGCAGTGAGGCTGGTCGTGTCGAGGGAAACCAGGGTACTGAGAGTTTGTGGTAGAGCTCAAAGCTAAGTTGGTAGAAGTCCCTTCCCGTGATCGGAGCCCTGGGAGTAATCGGGCTTAGCGGCACGACTGACCTTACTGGTAATCAATTTAATCAAAATTCTTTCCAGCTTTAATGTGAAATACAATCCCCTTTATGATATCACTGCAGAAATAAAACAGATTGGGGGGTAAGATGAAAAGAGGGGCTTTAGATACTATTTTAGTTTGTCTGATCGCGGGAGCAATGATCTTAGCATCCTGCAGCAGTGTGGCAACCACTTCGATAATGACGGTGGCAACCACCACTACAACAACGAAGATCACCACTACCACTCAGGTGACATCTACTACTGTTGTTCCAACCAAAGTGACAACCTCGTCAACTTCAGCAGTAACAGGCAACTGGTGGGACAAATTGGGAAAACCGCAATACGGCGGAACAATGACTTTTAGAAACAATACTAATGTTGCGAATTTTGACCCTTATTACATTGGCGGCAGTCCGAGCTTAGCGGGGGCCTGGATGGAAAGACTGTTTGGGGACGATTGGACATTGGACCCGTCAGTATTTGCTTATAATATAGACTTCCGTCCTACCGACTATGTTAAAGGCCAGTTGGCGCAAAGCTGGGAGTTTGCGGACCCAACAACTTTTGTAATCCATCTGCACCAGGGAATCCATTGGCAGAACTTGCCGCCTGTAAACGGCCGGGAATTCACGGCTGACGACGTTGTATTTCATTACCAGCGCATGGACGGGCTAGGCAGCGGCATGACGCCCAGTCCGAATGAAGCCGGCAGCCCGATATTGACTAATGTGACATCGGTTACCGCTACTGATAAATATACTGTCGTTTTTAAGTGGAAAATAGCTAACCCGGAATATATATTGGAGAGTATTGAGGCATTGGGTGGCGGCACGAATATCGAAGCTCGTGAAGCGGTACAGCAGTGGGGAAACCTCAATGATTGGCATCATGCCATTGGGACCGCGGCGTTTATGCTGCAGGATTTTGTTGACGGCAGTTCCGCGACACTGGTCAAGAACCCCTCTTACTGGGGATATGACGAGCGGTACCCGCAGAATCAACTGCCGTATGTCGATAAAATCACTTACCTTATCATCCCGGATAATGCCACTGCTATCGCAGCGTTCCGTACCGGTAAGATAGATATTATTGACGGTATCTCGCTGCAAAACGCTCAATCAGTAGCGAAAACGAATCCTGAAGTAATTCAGATAACCGTACCCGGGGGAACCGGCGAAACCATCGATCCGAGAAATGACAGGACTCCCTTCACTGATATCAGGGTGCGGGAAGCATTACAAATGGCGGTCGACCTGCCGACAATTGCGAAGACATTTTACGGTGGAATTGTTAGTCCTACACCGCTATCGTTAACTTCTTCCTATCTGGTAGGGTGGGGTTATCCTTATAGTCAGTGGCCTCAAGATTTGAAAGACCAGTATGCCTATAATCCCACTCAGGCCAAGCAGCTTCTGGCAGCTGCAGGTTATCCAACCGGATTTAAAACCGATATAGTGACTGATGCCGCTGATCCGAGTTTGTTAGAGATAGTTAAGTCCTACTTTACCGCAGTTGGAGTTGACATGGAAATCCGGACGATGGATTCCACTTCCTGGCTCGCTTTTGTCCGGACAGCGCACAAGCAAGATCAGATGGTCATGCGCTCCGGAGCCGGTTCTTTGGGTATTTCCTCCGATCCAATCCACCAGTTTATGCGTTTTCAGACCAACTATATCAGCGATACTGCGATGGTCAGTGACCCTGTTTTTGATACCTACTATCCTAAGGCGATGGCCGCTACAACGACGGACGGTATGAAACAAATACTGATAGATGCGAACAAATACGTTGCGCAACAGCATTTTGTCATATCCCTGATGCTCCCGATGAATGAAGTGCTTTATCAGCCCTGGATCTATGGCTACAACGGACAAAGCCGTGCGATCTCCGGGGGAACGGCACAACCTTTCAACATCAGCTTCTACGGGGCGCGATTTTGGATGGATCAAAGCCTGAAGAAAAGCTTGGGGCACTAAAGAACAAAGTGATAAGCTCAAGTTCATTTTCGGACTGAATACTGAATCTGGGGATGACCTGAGATGCATCATAACTTGACAACATAATATGTCAGGTGTTATACTCCTGCTTAATTTAGAAATATTCGCTATCGAATAATGCAGTCGAATATTCTGGTTAAAGGTTCGCAAGTATTATTGACGGCCAAGGTAAATTACGGTCGAAATGACCTTTATGTTAGTGCTGCTGCAATGGATGTTAATACGGGCTTCAGTCATATTTTGTCGGCTTGTCAGAGAACACCATGGTATTCAGCGTAGCTTGACGTAAAAGGCTTACAAGGGTTTCCATATTCAATTATTGAATATGTTTAGATTTCGGGAAGTTTTCCAAAAAATTTAAGGAGGACTAATGAAAAAAGGAACTTTCTGGCTTGTCATAACCCTTCTCATGGTAGCATCAATGGTTTTGGCATCCTGCGGCACATCAACGACCACTAATACTACCACAGCTTCCAAGACAACTACCCAGACCACCACTGTCGCGCCGGTCTCAACAACTTCGACGACGACTACAACCAGGGTTACAACAACTTCTACCACCGGTATATCTGGCAACTGGTGGGACAAACTTGGTAAACCGCAATATGGCGGCACATTGGTTCTTTCAAGCGCCTTTGACTTTACTAATCTTGATCCCTGGAGCAGTATGGGCGGTGCATCCATGGAAACCGCATGGATGGATAAACTGGGTTCGGATAACTGGTTAACTGACCCTGCGGTATTCAACTACAGCATCGCATGGCGTCCTTCAGATTTTGTCGGAGGCCAACTGGCGAAAAGCTGGGAATTTACCGACCCGTCTACTCTGGTCTTCCATTTGCGTCAGGGAATCCATTACCAGAACGTAGACCCGACTTGGGGCCGTGAGTTTACATCTGCTGATGTAGTTTATGATTATCAAAGGTTGTACGGTTTAGGCAGCGGAATGAAAGGTAGTCCCTTTTTAGTTGGAACTCCAATGCAAACATCTTTGAAGTCCATCACTGCCAATGATAAATATACTGTTACGATGGTTTGGAGTTCATCTAATCCGGAGTATATTGCAGAAACCTGGCAGGCAGCTGGCGGCGAACATTGTATCGTAGCCAAGGAAGCAGTGGACAAATGGGGTGATGTCCAGGATTGGCACCATGCCACTGGTACCGGGCCATTTTTGATGAAAGATTTCGTTTTAGGCAGCTCGGTGACGCTGGTCAAGAATCCTAATTACTGGGCATATGATGAGCGTTATCCGCAGAACCAGCTTCCTTATATAGACTCTCTCAGATACCTTATTATCTCTGATACCGCTACGGCATTAGCAGCTTTACGTACCGGCAAGATCGATGCCTTGGATAATATTTCGATGCAGAATGCTCAAGCTATAGCGAAAACAAATCCTCAAATATTACAGATCCAAGTGCCGTATTCGTGTTTAACTATTGACCCGCGATATGATGTGAAACCTTTTAACGATGAAAGGGTCCGACAGGCAATGCAGATGGCAATAGACCTGCCAACGATCGCATCTTCATACTACGGCGGATCTTCTCCGTCAACCCCATCTACTTTAACTTCGATGTACGAAACCGGGTGGGTATTACCTTATGCCCAATGGCCGCAAGACTTAAAGGACTCGTATGCTTATAATCCAACTGCGGCCAAAGCTCTGTTAACTGCCGCCGGCTATCCCAATGGGTTTACTACCGATGTGGTAGCTGATGCTTCCGGTGATTTGGATTTGCTGCAGATAGTTAAGTCCTACTTTACCGCGATTGGTATTAACATGGACATTAAGACAATGGATTCCAGCTCATGGACTTCTTATGTGCGAACACAAAAGAAGCAGGATGCGTTGGCTTACCGCTCTTCCGGGCAAATCGGTATGTCTTATGAACCGCTGAGACAGTTCCTCCGCTATTCGACGGGATACACAGCTAATTACACCATGGTTAGCGACCCCACTATAGATGGTTTTTACGCCAAGGCAATGGCATCCAATGACCAAGGTCAAATTAAGCAATTACTTCAAGATTTAGACAAGTACTTTGCGCAGCAGCACTTCGAAGTATCCCTGATTTATGCAAACCTCTTCGCCCTTTACCAGCCGTGGCTTAAAGGTTTTTCGGATCAAAACATGTCCATCTCAGGCGGTTCTTCCGGACCGCTCTTCCTGGGCTTCTACACGGCGCGGTACTGGATAGATTCGAACTTGAAGAGTTCAATGGGGCACTAAGTTATCTCGTTAACAAAATAATCTGAATAATTGAAATAATCGAAGCGGGTCCTTAAAAAAGGCCCGCTTCGATTCTCATTACGAAAAATATTTATCTATTCAAGCAACAATCTGTTTTTGCTTATGGCCCATTCAGATAATATTTCCTTGAACTGTCTGGTTCGTTAAAAGTTTAAAAAGTCCGAATCCGGGCAGAAGTAATACGAAAATTAAAATTAAAAACTAAACTCACTAGTTTTAAGATAAAGTACAGGTGGATATAAAAAATATAGGAGAATTAAGATGGCAAAGATCGTATTAATTGGCGCAGGCAGTAACAAATTCGCGAAAGACCTGATTACGGATATTTTAATCTATCCTGAGCTCAGGGATATTACCTTTGCGCTTGTTGATATCGACAAAGAACGGCTGGACCTCACCACGGCTTTCGCCAGGAGAATCGTGGAACAGAATGGATTTAAAACGCGCATCGAGTCCACCACGGATCACCGTGAAGCTCTGCCGGGAGCGGATTATGTTCTCACTACGATCCGGGCAGGTGGTTGGACTCCATTCCTTGCGAATAGAAAAGCCGGGTTGAAGTATGGCATTGAAGCCTCCGCGGATGCAGTCGGAACGGGCGGCGTTTTTAGTGCGTTACGACAGATACCCGCGATTCTGGAAATTTGCCATAGTATGGAGAAACTCTGTCCTGATGCCTGGCTGCTGAACTACTCAAATCCCATGGCAATGATTTGCTGGGCAGTCAACGATTATACCAATATAAAAAGTGTTGGTCTGTGCCCGAATCCGTACAGCCATGCTCTCCGGCTGGCGGAATATGCCGGTGCGCCGATCGAGGAAGTGACCTGGTGGGCCGCGGGCGTCAATCATTTCTCCTGGTACCTGGATTTCAGATGGAAAGGAGAAGACCTTTATCCCAGGCTGCGGGAGATATTCAAAGATCCTGATAATTTAAAGCGACAAAATGAAATGGCCCACGGGGAAGGCTCAGACCTGATGGAAGTGGAAATGTTAAAGAGGTTCGGTTATTTTACCAGCGCCGGACAGCACCTCTCGATGTTCATGCCGTACTTCCGCAGGCTCCCGGTTTTAATCGAAAAGTATAATCTGGACGATTTTGAATTAGTATGGCCGCCGGCGCCGAAAAGAATTTTCGATGATGCTAAAGAGATGCGGCAGCAGCTTAGCAGCGGCTATAAATTCCCGTTGAACAAGCAATACCGGTGGAGTAAACATGCCACCGATGTTATCCATTCGATGGAGACCGGCACGCTCCGGCGGATTGATGGTAACGTTAAAAACAACGGTCTGATCAGCAACCTGCTGGATGGCTGCTGTGTGGAAGTGCCGTGCTTTGTCGATAAAGCCGGTGTGCATCCCTGCTATGTCGGCAAGCTGCCTGCCCAGTGCGCTACCCTCATTCAATCTAACATTGGTGAACAGGAACTGGCAGTCCGTGGCATTGTGGAAAAGGATAAATCAAAAATTATGCAGTCACTGCTGGTCGACCCGTTGACCAGTTCCATTTTAACGCTGGATGAAATAGCGGCGATGGTCAATGAAATGTTCGCGGTGGACAAACCCTTCATGAAAGGTTTTAAATAGGGACAGACAATCCCGTGATATATGAAAACGTTTACGATAAAAGGAGATATTAATGCCAGCGGTGAAACGTGTATTCAAAGTAAATGGCAAGCCGTTCTTTCCGCTCGGCGGCCAGGCGCTTGACGCCACCGGCTACAGTGTGCGGGATGAAGCCGAAAGAGAGTCTTATTTCCAGGCAGTGAAAATGATCCATGGAAATACCGTGGAAATTGCCATTTACTGGGATGAGATTGAACCGGCAGAAGGTAAGTTCGACTTCACAAGTGTAGATAAGTTGCTTGCTCTCGCCCGCCGGACTAGCCTCAGGTTAATCCTGCTATGGTTTGCGACTTGGAAGAACGGCGTAATGGACTTTGTCCCGGCTTGGGTAAAGACCGACCCGCAGCGCTTTCACAGGG
>Ga0224520_1000080_pt1 | contig 32089 bp, 25 predicted proteins | sample CFST25metaG_2_FD_180684 | JGI IMG/M metagenome (GOLD analysis project Ga0224520, IMG submission 180684) | Peat soil microbial communities from Stordalen Mire, Sweden - C.F.S.T-25 | ecosystem: Environmental > Terrestrial > Soil > Wetlands > Peat | place: Sweden: Norrbotten County, Stordalen Mire... | reverse complement strand
GTCCTTGATGAACTCGTTGTCGCACTGTCGCTCGATGGTGACCTGCTCGATCTCCACCGGCTGCTTCGCCAGCTTGCGCGCCATGCGCACGCCGTAGCCAGCGATGCCCACCTCGCGCTCGCCGCCGGCCAGACACACGGTCACGCAGGTGCCGCAGCCGACGAAAAGAACCTTCTGATGGCGGTCAGTGAGTTGCTTGAGCTCGGTAATGGATTTTGGACTGGCAACGATCATGGAACTCCACGCTTTCTACGCTTGTCTGATCTCACGGGCGTCGCGCGCCTTCAGGGGATTGGGGCCAAGACTTTCAATCGTCTGGACCATCTCGTTGACACGCTGGACGAAGGTCGGCGCCATGGCCGCCGACAAATTCACCATGCGCAGCCGCTCGCGGCCGACACCAATCTCGTCGAGCATGTCGCGCAACTGTTCGGTGCGTCGCTTGGCGCGCAGATTTCCCTCGATGAAATGGCAGCCGCCTTCCAGGCAGCCGACAATCAGCACAGAGCGGAGTGGTGTACCACGGCGGAGGGACACGGGCGGCCGATTGTCCCACGCGTTATTCAGTTTCGTGAGCTGTTTACCTTCCCCCCAAACCACTTTCCAGGGGTAATCTTTTGATGGGGGAGAAAACCGCCCGAACGGGTCAATCCGGCAACCCACCCCATCCCCACCATCGCCATAGTGCATCGCACAGGAGTCTGTCTATGAAACGGGCCTCTCTCGCGCGAGTCTTCGCTGGCGTTTTCACTCTCGCCGCCTTTTCACTGCTGGGCTGCAGCTCAGACAGCTCCCCGACCCATTCTGGTTCTGCGGGAACCTCCGGAGGCACGGTCACGGGCTCGGGTGGCGTGGGCGCTGGCGGCACCACGACGAGTCCGCCTAGCTCAGGGGGCACCCTGCCGAGCGGCGGTACACCTGCACCTGGTGGGCAGCCACAAGCCGGCTCGTTTTCTCAGGGCGGATCAGCCGCCGCCGGCACCGTGACCAGCGCGGCCGGCCAGCCAGCCCTTGGTGGTAGCGCCTCGGGCGGCCGCGCAAGCGGCGGGACTTCCACCGGCGGAAGCGCAACCGGCGGCACCTCGGCGGGCGGTACCGTGGCAGGCGGTACCGTGGCAGGCGGTACCGTGGCAGGCGGTAGCAAGACAGGCGGCAGTGTGGCGGGTGGCAGCGCCACGGGTGGAAGCATTGCCGGTGGTAGCGTGGCAGGGGGCAGCGCAACCGGCGGGCGAGCTTCCGGAGGCACCACCACCGGCGGAGTCGCCACTGGCGGCAGGACCACCACCGGCGGGACTGGCGGCACAGGCTCGGGCGGTACGGTCAACACCGGCGGCGCCTCCGGAACTGCCGCGGGCGGTGCCATCGTTATTCCAGCGACGGGCACCTACCCCGTGTCGTCGGGAACACCCACGGTCTATTTGGCGGGCGATTCGACCGTCTCAACCTACGCCACCAACCCGTCCAACCAACAGGGGTGGGGCCAGCGGCTTCAGGAATTCTTCACCAGCGACGTGATCGTGGTGAACAAGGCCATTGGCGGCGAAAGTTCGAAGTCGTTTGCTGACCAGGGGCACTTGGCTGAAATCCTCGCCCTACTCAAGACTGGCGACTACCTCTTTGCCCAGTGGGGAATCAATGACCGGTCCGTGGCCGGTCCGGATCGCGCGACTGACCCCGCCACCACCTTCAGAACCTACTTGAAGCAGTACATCGACGGCGCGCGCGGCAAGAATGCCATTCCGGTTCTGATCACCCCGACCCCGCGGCATCAATATAGCGGCGGGGTCTTCCAGAACGGCTTTCCCGAATATTGCGCGGCCATCATAGCGGTAGGCGAGGAAACCAATACCCCGGTCATTGACCTGCAATCCGAGGGTCTCGCCTACTACACAAGTATCGGCGATGCCCAAGTCAAAGCGACCATTATATTGAACGGGTCGGACACACTGCACTTCAATGCGGAAGGCGCCTATCAGATGGCCCGCTTGGTGGCACTGGGGGTCCAAGCGCTCAATCTCCCCATCTCACAGTACGTGATCCAGTCTAAGTTGGCGGCTCATTGAGACTGGGACGTAACCGAAACAAAGAGCCTCTGGGCGTGTTTGGTGCGGTGGCGATCCTGTGATCGGTGCCTGGAAGCCCAGCCCAGGGAGCGAAGACGGCTGGACTCCCACGGGAGACCTCCTCGCCGAGCTGTTCGCCGTGGCCGCTGAGCGCGAGTTGTCTCGTCTCGGCAGACCCAGATGGCGCAGGTAGCGCGCGATGTTCTCGGCCTCCTGGACGAGCGCGATGAGCTTCATCTTTACCCCGCAACGAGGGCAGGTCTCGACGTCAAGGTTGAGACCCCGTGGTGTCCGAGAAAGCGGCCTCACGCAGCTACGCTATTGTGGTGGCTCAGGAGTCCCCCAGGCGCGGGTGGTAGGTGGGCATTGGCAGCACGAAAATCGTCGAGAAAATCTCCAAAGTCCTTTGACTTTTCACTTGCCGATGGACTGAACATATGTTTAGCTAATGGGCATGTTCTCCGTCGAGGAATTGGGTCAGGAGATAGCGGTTCTGGCGGTGCACATCGATGCGGCCACGCACCGGCTGCTCGAATGCATCCGCCACTTCGATGAAGCGTTTGGTTGGGCCGAGCAGGGGGCAACGTCGTGTGCCCACTGGCTGGCGTGGCGGGTTGGTTGGGATCCCGCGACCGCGCGTGAGAAGGTGCGGGTGGCGCGGGCGCTCGGCAAGCTGCCCGTGATCGACCAGGCGCTGAAGACCGGCAAGCTGTCGTACGCCAAGGCACGCGCCCTGACCCGCGTCGCGAAACCTGAAACCGAGGGCGAGTTGGTCGCGATGTCCGCCTACGCCACTGGCGCACAACTCGAACGGCTGTGCCGCGGCTACCGGCGGGCCCTGGCTGGAGATGAGCCGCCCGCGCCCGAGGAACGAACCGTGCGCCGTCGCGATCTGCCTGGCGGAATGGTCCGTCTGGAGATCACTCTGCATCCCGATGAGGCCGACCTGGTGATGCGCGCGCTCGATTGCGCCCGCGAGAGGAAGCACGCAAACGAGTTGGCCGGCGCAAGCGCCGCCATCCCCGTCCCGACAGAGAACGCCGCCCGCGATCACGACGACGGTCGGGTGGCCCTGGGCGATTGCTCGCCCAGGGCTCCCACAGATCCGGACGTGCAGATTTCCCGCATCCGGCTCCTCGTGCTACGGCTTCGCTGCGGTTCGGTGGATGCTGTGGACGATTCGGATGGGCGGCAGCGGGTAACGCTGCAATAGCCGTCGGAACCGTTCCCAGACCATCTTGGCTCGCGCTGACCGCCGGTTCAGCCAGTAACGCCACACACGTTCCACCTCGTGGAGGAAGCGGCTGAGGGCACGCGTGTTTCCGGTGATGCCGAAGTACGCGTAGTGCCCACGGAGCTTCCGCGAGAGGTCAACGTGCTGAGTGGCGACTGGCTCGTGCCGCCGTTGGCGGCACCAGTCAGCTATGCGGCCGAGCGCTCGACGGAAACGGCTTGACGATGTCTTGCGCTTGATGACGGGCGTTCCCTTGCGGGACATCCCCCAGTACCAGGTGAATCCCAGCATGTCGAAGCTGCCAGGCGATGGTCCCCCGGGCGGTTGAGGCCCACGGGGTCGCCGGAAGTTCAGCATTCTGGTCTTCTCCGGGTGCAGCGTCAGGCCGTATTGGGCGAACCGTTTGCCCAGCACTTCCATGACCCTGCGCGCATCATCCTCGGAGGCGAGGACGATGACCGCGTCGTCTGCGTAGCGAACCATGAAGGCCTTCGCCCGGAGGCGGGGTACCACGGCCGTTGCGAACCACACGTCCAAGACTTCGTGTAGGTAGATGTTCGAAAGTAACGGCGAGACCACGCCTCCTTGGGGACTTCCCGTGTCGGTATGATGTACGCTGCCCTCCTCGGACACGCCTGCCTTCAGCCATTTGTCTATCGCTCGACGGAGCACTCCATCTCGCACCCTCCGGTCGAGAAAGCTCCGGATGTGCCGGTGCTCGACGGTGTCGAAGTAGCTCTTGATGTCCACTTCGATCACCACGCCACCGCCCATGTCCATCAACCCCCGCCACAGCGCTTCGAGCGCTTGGTGGGCCGACCGATTCGGTCGAAAGCCGTACGAGCAGTCCAAGAAATCCTGCTCGTAGATTGCCTCCAGCACCATGGTGACCACCCTTTGCAGGACTTTGTCCTCAAAGGTGGGTATGCCGATGGGCCGGAGCGTCTTGCCATCCGCCTTGGGGATGTACACCCGTCGTACTGGCGGCGCCCGATACGTTCCAGATTTGAACCGGTCCAGCAGCGATTGCAGGTTTTCCTGCAGATTCGCCGCATACTCGGTCGCCGTCTGGCCGTCAATTCCGGTCGCGCCATCCTTCCGGGTCCTCCGGTAGGCCTCCTGCAGCAGCTCGATGTCGATGTGATGGGCCAGCGTCGTGAACGCCAGCTCCGGTGCCTTTCTCGCCAGTTCTGCTATCCGCTGTAGTCTCGTTGAGACGCTTGCGGGACTCGGTGTTCCCTGCATCTTTCCCTCCAGTGGTTCCGTAGCCCGGCTCCCCTCTCCCTCCACGGGGTCCCTCGGGTTGGTTCCCCCGCTTCACAGGTACGGTGAGGAGCTCCGACTTCCTGCCGTCCGTCCCGCCGCGCTTCGTTGCCTTCGCTTGGCGGTACCATCCGGCGCTCGTTATTTGCTCCCACCACCGACGAGCGCATCAGCGGTGGGCCAGGGCTTCTTGCCGGGGTGCCCATCCCGGTCCTCAAGTGGAGACGTCAGGACCTCCCAGGTTCCTGGGGAACCCCAGTGCGTGTGCGCCGTGCTCTTCGACCCCGGTGGGGCCTCCGCGCCAGGCGATAAGGCGCGTCGGTGCTGCCGCCGTTCAGAAAACCACGGTGGCCCCCGCGAGCAGTTTCATTTCGAGGCTCAATCACACGGCTCACATGCTCCCTGTGTACGCTTCGCAGCCGGGGTCACCCCCAAACCACGCAACACTCGGTTCCGGCTGGTCGCCAGCCTTTGCCGGGCGGGATTGTCCCGCCGGGTTCCCATGTAAGGTTTCGGTCAGGTTTTCACATGGCGTCCTCCTTACCCAGGCTTTGCCTGGCGCACTTTCCGCGGAAACGTTTCGCCGCATCGCCTGCGACTGCGGCCTGGTGGCCGTGTCTGGCGACGCTGGCAGCGCCCACCAACTGAGTATCGGCCGCCGCAGCCGCCAGATTCCACCCGCCATTTGTCGCGCCCTGTCGCTGCGCGACCGAGGCTGCCGCTTTCCTGGCTGCACCAACACGCGTTTCCTGCACGGCCACCACCTGCGCCACTGGCTCCACGGCGGACAGACGAGCCTGACGAACTTGGTGCAGTTGTGTACCGCGCACCACCACCTCGTGCACGAAGGCGGCTGGAGGGTGGAGCTTGATGCCGACGATACGCTGGCCTTCACCGCGCCCGACGGCCGGGCTCTTGCGCCGGAGCCGCCACGCGAAATGGTCGAGGATGCCGTAGTGTTCCTGCGCGAGCGCGCGGCGGATCAGGGGCTGGAACTGGGAGCGGAGACCAACCTGCCGGAGTGGGACGGGAACGTGGTCGACTACGACTGGGCCGTGGGGGCGATGATCGGGATGGGGTGACGGCGGCCCATATCCACGTCTTCACTGCGCCCGCTTGACGCGCGCCTGGATATTTGACTGGCTCTCCACGTGCGATGGGGCCGCACTCCATCTGCTAGCATACGACCCGAACTCGAGTGCTGCGTCGTACGCTAGGCCACAGCAGCCCTCAACGCAATGAAGAATCGCGATGGACATGATCCGCCCTGGTACGACTCAGCCTGGAGTCGACGGCGGACAATCACGGCGAATCGTGACAAGGTCATCGGCTCGGAGGACTTGGTCAACATCCCACTATTGTACGATCACGAAACAGATGAGTTCAAAGCGGCTCAACCATCGGGGGCCGACTTTGTCTTTACCAGCGATGACGGGGTGACGAAATTGTCGCACGAGATTCGGGCTTGGGACCCCTCCCGCGGGCGATTGACCGTCTACGTGAAGGTTCCTCGGTTGTCGCCGCACAGGGACACCGTGCTCTTTCTCTACTACGGCAATGCTGCCGCGAGTGACCAACAGGACCCTCGCGGTGTGTGGAGCGAATGCGCATACGTAGGGAAGCCCGGACCGCTCGCAGAGCGAGCGATGCAACTTCTTGAGTCTCTGTTTGATGATCCAGGGCTTGCGCGTCTCCGATCGTCCAATGCAACTCATCCTGCGATTGTCCGCTATGAAGCCCTACTTGCCGTTCTTGAGCACCGGGCGATGTCGTGGCCGGGCGACATTGAACGCATCGGACAGGCGGGTGCCGCCGTGCTTGATGTTCTCGACTTCGGCGTCGGCGAGCGTGAGGGAGCGTGGCTGAAAGTTGCCGAACCGGAGGCGCTCCGGCAGATCAGGACTCGACTTGACCGCGCAGACAAGTTTGCTGACCAACTTGCCGTTGTCAGGTGCTGGATCCTGCTTAGAGAGCAAGGCATTTCAGCGGTATTGATTGAGCGTAGGGGCTATCCCGACATCCGGGCGCAAGTTGACAACAACGACGTGTGGGTGGAGGTCAAGCGAATTCGTGTTGGCACCGACGCAAGCCGCGTTCGCAAGGTTCTGGCGAAGGCGAATCGCCAGCTGAAGACTGCGGTCCCAGCATCGTCCGGGGTGGTGTACCTCGAAGTCTCGCGTCCGGTCGAGGTCTCTTCTCTCAGCGAAGAAATGCCTGAACCTGTGCAGACCTGCCTTCACGAAGTTGAGCGCGAACTCGGAAGCGGAAACTCGAAGAGTGTTGGGAAAGTGGTGATCTCCTGGGATGAAATGTCTTTTCTCGGCACACCGCCCGGCCTTGTGTTGATGGCCTTCCGGCGGCGGACGGTGTCGCGCGACCATCGGTCGCCGCGCTCTGTGCCCCCACTGGAGTTTGGCCCCTCTGCCGGGCGAACACTCGAAATGACAATTACTTGGGCGGGGACGGTGGCCGAAGCGGTTCGTACCTGACAAACACGCGCAATGGCTGCGTCCTATGATTCGCCCTGATGGGATCCCGCGAATACCGAGCGCGCCCGCCAGCCCCGCCGGCTAATCTAGATCCGGTGTTCCGGCCGTACGATCTTGCGTGCGCCGCCGTGCCAGGCTTTGCTCCAGTCCTTGGGCGGATGAATCTTTTCCAGGCGATCGAGCTGGCCGATGGACTGCAGGCGCTTGAAAATGAGCTGCCAGGCGCAGGGCTTGTCCGCCGCCACTTCGCAATGCTCGCTGGTCGAGCCGCCACAGGGACCGTTGAGCATGTGCTTGGCACAGCGGGTGACCGGACAGATGCCGCCGAACTCGGCCAGCATGCACTGGCCGCAGCCCATGCACTTCTCCGTCCAGGTCGCCTGCTCTTCCAGGATGCCCATGAACTGCGTGTCCAGCGCGGGGTACACGGGCTTTCCGGGAAAGCGCTCAGCCAGGGCTTGCACACCGGCGGCGCAGCCGAACGAGACGACGGCCTGGTTGCGCTCCACCGCGGGCGCCAGGTCCTTGATGAACTCGTTGTCGCACTGTCGCTCGATGGTGACCTGCTCGATCTCCACCGGCTGCTTCGCCAGCTTGCGCGCCATGCGCACGCCGTAGCCGGCGATGCCCACCTCGCGCTCGCCACCAGCCAGGCACACGGTCACGCAGGTGCCGCAGCCGACGAAGAGAACCTTCTGATGGCGGTCAGTGAGTTGCTTGAGCTCGGTGACGGATTTTGGACTGGCAACGATCATGGAACTCCACGCTTTCTACGCTTGTCTGATCTCACGGGCGTCGCACGCCTTCAGGGGGTTGGGGCCAAGACCTTCAATGGTCTGGACCATCTCGTTGACACTCTGGACGAAGGTCGGCGCCATGGCCGCCGACAAATTCACCATGCGCAGCCGCTCGCGGCCGACACCAATCTCGTCGAGCATGTCGCGCAGGTGATCGGTGCGGCGCCTGGCGCGCAGGTTGCCCTCAAGAAAGTGACAACCGCCCTCCAGACACCCGGCCACCAGCACCCCGTCGATGCCCTTTTCGAACGCCGCCAGGATGTGCTCCAGCGCGATCTTGCCGGTGCAGGGCACGTGCACCACGCGCACGTTGGCCGGGTATTGCATGCGCCGTGCGCCGGCCAGGTCAGCGGCCGCGTACGCACAGAAATTGCAGCAAAACACGATGATTTCGGATTGCCACTTACCAGCCGCCTTGGGGGCCGCGGCGACTTGAGCCTGGCTCATCGTGCGCCTCCCCCGACCGACAGCAACTCGTCGAGCATGGCCGTCATCTGCCCGTCCTCTTGATGTTGCAGGGTGATGGTATGCGCCGGACATTCCGCCGCGCACGAGCCGCAACCCATGCAGGTGGCGCCCTGGATTTCCGCCTTCTTCATGTCGTTAATCATGGGCGCGCCGTACGGGCACACCTTCACGCAGGTGGCGCAGGCCACGCAGTTTGTGGGATCGACCTTGGCCACCTGTCCCGCGATGTCCAGCTTGGCGCGCGAGAGCACGGTGGCGGCTCGTCCGGCCACGGCCTTGGCCTGGGCTATGGTCTCGTCGATGAAGCGCGGCGAGTGGGCCAGACCAGCCAGGTACTCGCCCTCGTTGGCCAGATCCACCGGACGCAGCTTGGGATGTGCCTCAAGGAAGAACCCGTCGGCCGTGAGCGTGGTGCGCAGCAGGCCCGAGAAAACCGGGTTGTCTGCGCCCGGGGCGATGCCGGTCGACAGCACCAGCCAGTCGGGCTTGAGGTTGAGCTCGCGACCAGTGCCGGCGTCAGTCACCTTGACCTGCAAACCGCCCGCGTCGCTGACCTGCGGCTCCTGGCCCTCTGGGAAGCGCACAAAGAGTACGCCGGCCTCGCGCGCCTTCTGATAGTAGACCTCGCGGAACCCGTAGGTGCGAATGTCCCGGTAGAGCACCACCACGCGCGCGCCTGGCTTCCTCCGCTTGAGTTCCAACGCGTTCTTCACCGCCTCGGAACAGCACACGCGGCTGCAATAGGGATTCTTTTCGTTGCGGCTGTCCACGCACTGGATCATCACCACGTGCGGCTCTGCCCCCTGGGGCAGAACACCCTGGGCCAACTTGTCTTCCAATTGGCGCTGGGTCAGCACCGCGGGGTGCTTGCCGTAAAGGTAGGACTCGGTGGCGCGCTCGCTGCCGCCCGTGGCCAGCACCACCACACCATGATCCAGTGTCTTCTTGCTGCCGGCCTCCTCAATGATGGTGTGGAACTTTCCGACGTGGCCGGCGAACTCCACGACTTTCGTGCGCCGGTGCACGGTGATCTTGGAATGCCCTTCAACCTTCCGAACCAGCTCGGTCAGGAAGCCGGCCACATCCGAACGCTCGAGGGTGTAGCGGATCTTGCGCAACTGGCCGCCCAGGTCCGCCTCTTTCTCGATCAAGTGAACCGCAAAGCCCTGGTCAGCCAGGCCCAGCGCCGCAGTCATGCCCGCCAGGCCGCCGCCCAGAACCAGCGCTGTCTGCGTGACCGCCTGCTGTCCGGTTTCCAGCGCCTTCAGGCGCCGGGCTCGCCCCACGGCCATGCGCATAAGATCGATGGCCTTGTCGGTGGCGGCCACCGGGTCGTCGCGATGGACCCACGAGCACTGATCACGGATGTTGGTCATCGCGAACAGGTACGGGTTCAGCGCCGAGTCGCGCAGGGTTTCCTGGAACAGAATCTCGTGGGTGCGCGGCGAGCAAGAAGCCACCACCAGCCGGTTCAGCCGATGCTCGCGGATCATGTCCTTGATGTGCTGCTGGTTGGTATCGGAGCAGGTGTACAGGCTCGCCTCGGCGTGCGCCACGCCGGGCATCTTGCCCGCACGCTCCGCCACCTGGTTGACGTCGACCACCGAGGCGATGTTGTGGCCGCAGTGGCAAATGAAGACGCCCACGCGCGGCTTCTCGTCGGTTACATCGCGTTCCCATGGGTACTCTTGCCGCTGGATCATGGTGCCCCGTGCAGCCGTCAGGCCCTCCATGGCCATGGATGCGGCGCCGGTGGCCTGTGCCACCGACTCGGGGATGTCCTTGGGTTCCTGGAAAGCGCCCGCGACGAAGATGCCAGGACGCGAGGACGCCACCGGGGTCAGGCGATCCGTGCGGCAGAAGCCGAACTGGTTGAGTTCCAGGCCGAGACGCTCGGCCAATTCCTTGACCCCGGCATTGGGCCGCAGGCCGGCCGACAGAACCACCAGGTCGAACTCGGGCCGCTGCTCCTCGCCGTTGTCGTCGAAATAGCGGATACGCAGGTTCTTGGTGTCGGGCATTTCGACCAGGCGCGACGGGATGGCGCGAATGAACTTGACCTTCTGCTCGTCGCGCGCCCGGTTGATGTACTGGTCGAACTCCTTGCCGAAGGCACGTACGTCCATGCAGAACACGGACACATCCAGGCCGGGCACATGCTCGATGGCCACCATCGCTTCCTTGGCAGCGGCCATGCAACAAATCGAAGAGCAGTAACCGTTGCCGCGTGCGGTGTCGCGCGAGCCCACGCACTGGATGAAGGCGATGCGCTTGGGGTGCTTGCCGTCAGAGGGCCGCAGCACATCGCCGCTGGTGGGGCCGGCGGCGCTCAACAAGCGCTCGAACTGGACGTTGGACATGACGTTGCTGTAGCGACCGTGGCCAAACTCGCCGCGCAGCGCGGGATCAAATTCCTCGAACCCGGGCGTGAGCAGGATGGCTCCGACATTCAGGGTCTCGGTGACCGGCAGCATGTCGTGCACGATGGCACCAGCGGAGCACGCCTTCACGCACTGGCCGCACTCGCTGCAAAGGCCGCAGGCCAGGCAGCGCTTAGCCTCGGCGATGGCATCCTCGTACGAGTAGCCGACATCAATCTCGCCGAACCCGCGCACGCGCTCTTCCGGAGCGGCCTGCTTCATCTTGCGTCGCTCGACCGGCGGTGCGTCCGTGTCGGGGGTGGGCGCCAGTTCTTCAGTCTTGCTGGTCGCGTCCTCGACTGCGGCGCCCTTTTCCGCCAAGGTCCCGCGCAGGAAGCTGTCGATCGCAGTGGCCGCGCGGTGGCCCTGGGCCATGGCATCGACCAAGGAAGCCGGTCCCAGCACCGCGTCTCCGCCGGCAAAGACACCGGGAACGCTGGTCGCCAGGGTCTCGCGGTCAGAGACGATGCGGCCGCCAGGGCCTGCCGCCAGCGGAGCCATGGCTTCGATACCCTGGCCGATGGTCACGATCACCGTGTCAGCGTCCAGGCTGGTCACCTGGGCGTCGTCGAATTCGGGAGCGAACCGGCGCTTGTCGTCGAACACGCGTGTGCATGCGCGGAATGAGACGCCCGAAACCTTCCCATTCCGCGTGAGGATCTTGGTGGGACCAAGGCTGGTGTGGAAGACCACGCCTTCCTCCAGCGCCTCGCCGGCTTCCCAGGAATGGGCGGGCATCTCCTCGCGTTTCTCCAGGCAGGCCAGATCGACACTGGTGACGCCCGGCAGCCGGCGGGCGCACCGGGCAACGTCCATGGCCACGTCGCCTCCGCCTATGACCAGCACTTTCGGTCCGATGGCAGGCCGGCGGCCCGCGTTCACTTCGCGCAGGAAGGTCAGGCCCGGCCACACGTCCTTGGCATCTTCGCCCGGGACGCCGAGCTTCCGGCTCACCCAGGCGCCGGTCGCCACGAACACGGCGTCGAACTCGCCCGGTGCAGGGGCGCCCGGCGCAGGCTTGCCGGCTGGCTTGCCGTCGGTCGGGCGGGGTTTCAAGAGTTCCGTGGGATCCGCAACCCGGATGCTGGTCCGGGCCTCGATGCCCATGTCGAGAAGGTACTGGATCTCGTGATCGAGCACGTCGCCGGGCAGCCGGTAGCGGGGAATGCCATAGCGGAGCATGCCGCCCAGCCGCGGCATGGCATCGAATATGGTCACGCCGTAGCCCTTGGCGCGCAGATCGGTCGCGGCGGTCAGTCCGGCCGGGCCGCCGCCCACGACGGCGATGCGCTCCTTCTGCTGCATCTGCGGTGCTGGCGGAACATCCTTCAACTCATCCCGGTGGGCATAGACGTAGTCGGCCGCGAAGCGCTTCAGGTCGCGCGCCGCCACCGGCTCGTCGATGTCGTTGCGGTTGCACTTGGTCTCGCAGGGGTGCTGGCACACGCGGCCGCACACCGCAGGCAAGGGACACCGCTCGCGAACCACGTCGTAGGCTTCCTTGATCTTGCCCTGGGCGAGGAGCGCGACGTAGCCCTGCACGTTCACGCCGGCGGGGCAAGACGCCTTGCACGGGGCGCGCCCCACGGCCTTGGAAATGCCGTAGACGTTGGGGATGGCCTGCGGATAGGGGCGGAAGATCGCCTTGCGCGTGCCCAGAGCGCGATCGAACTCGCTGGGCAACGAAACCGGGCAAGCGATGGAGCACTCGCCGCAGGCGTTGCATTTCTTGAGGTCCACGTAGCGCGGCCGCTTGCGGATCTCGACCTGGAAATGCCCCGGCTCGCCGCTGACCTTCTCGATGTCGGCCAGGGTGATGATCGTGACGTTCTTGTTGCGCGCACACTCGACCAGCTTGGGCGACAGCGTGCACATGGCGCAGTCGCCAGTGGGAAAGGTCTTATCGAGCTGGGCCATCCTGCCGCCGATGGCGGGCGACGACTCGACCAGGTAAACCTTGAACCCAGAATTGGCCAGGTCGAGTGAAGACTGGATGCCGGCGATGCCTGCGCCACACACCAATACCGCGCCGACGGGCTCGGCCGACTTTCCATTGTTTGGCTTGAACTGCTCGCTCATGGTCGTGCCCTAGGCGGGAATACCTCGGTCGGCCAGCAGCTTGCTCGGGCTGACCACCAGGCTACGCAGCCCGAGCTTCTTGCGCGGGATTCCGAAGGCCAGGCCGAGAAGTTGGGTGAAGTAGAAAACCGGCAGGCCGAAGTGTTCGCCGGCCTCCTTTTCAGTGTCCTTCTGTCGCAGGTCCAGGTTCAACTGGCACAGCGGGCACGCAGTGGCGATGCAGTCCGCGCCCACGGCCTTGGCCATGACCAAGATCTCGCGCGTCAGTCGCCGCACCACGCTGGCATCAGTGATGGAATAGCCGGCCCCGCAGCACTCGGTCTTGTGCGGCCAGGTGACCACAGTGGCGCCCGCCGCCTGCAGAACCTGGTCCATCAGGGTCGGGTTCTCGGGATCGTCGAACTGGGTCACTTCTGGCGGGCGCGCCAGCAGGCATCCGTAGTAGGGCACCACCTTCAGGCCGCGCAAGGGATGCTTGACGTGTTCCGCGATCTTCGCCACCCCTACGTCGCGCGCCAAGATCTCGAGCAGGTGCAACACCTGCGTCTGGCCGTCGTAATCCGCGCCCAGGACAGCGGCCACCTGGTTGCGTGCTTCCTTGTCGCGGGCAATGTGGTGGTTGGCGGTCTTCAGGCGGTTGTAGCAGGCAGCACAGCCCACAGCGACGGTCGCGCCCGCGGCGGCAAGAAGGTTCTTAGCCGGCAGGGCCAGGGCCAGCAGCGGATCGGTCTGGTGGGCCGCGGTGGAGCCGCAGCAAGTCCACCCCGGAACCTCGGGCATTTGCAGGCCCAGGGTCTGGCTGATGGCCAGTGTGGAAGATTGATAGTCGTGGGCGGTTCCCTCCATGGAACAACCGGGGAAAAACGCGTAGCTCACGAGGAACCTCCGTCCATCTCACGCGCGCGGCGGAAGATCTCTTCGCGTTGCTTGCGCCCCTTCACCTTTGCCGACCACAGCGGCATCTTGCCCTTCCACAGCATCATGGGCAGCTTGCCCATGTCGGAGAAGAGCTGCATGGTGCGCAGCTTGAATGAGGCCATGAGCCCGGCCTCGAACATGCGGCCGCGCTTCTTCAGGGTGCGCAGGAAGATGTCGTTGAACGCCGGCACGGTGGTCTTGCCATACACCGCGTTCTCACGCCGGCTCATGCGGCGAAGCGCATCGTTGAGCGAGGCGATGTCCACCTTCTGCGGGCAGCGAGTGAAGCAAGTCTGGCACGAGGTGCATTCCCAAATCATACGGCTGCCGAGCAGTTCATCCTTGAGCCCAAGCTGGGCCAGCCGCACCAGCGCGTGGGGCTTGATGTCCGCCCAGCCAGCGACCGGGCAGCCCGACGTGCACTTCTTGCACTGCAGGCAAGCCGACAGGTTTCCTTGGCTCTGCTTTTCGACTTCCGCCAAGAAGCCGCCGGTTGGAAAGGTGGTGGCCAGGGACGCGTTCATGTCTTCTTCTCCGTCGCGGACGCCAGCACCGCGAGCGACACGGCGCTGACCTTGCGATAGACCTCGGCGGGCGGCAGGCGCCTGCCGGCCACCGTGAGAAGATCGTCGATCGCGATGCCAAACAACCGCTCGTTCTCTTCCAGGTACGGTCGGATCACGCGCCAGTCGGCGTCGGTAACCGGGCCGAACACGCCGCCGTTGAGCTGCTGCTCGACCACCTTCCTGCGCGGATCGCGGATGTAGATGGCGCCGCCCGAGGCCAGCGAGAAGAGATTGCCGCCCGGGTAGGGAACCGCCTGCTCAACCAGTTTGCCGCGGCGGTCGAATTCCATGCCGTTGAGGATGACGAAGCCGCCGCCGTTGAGCGGATCACCGGCCATGAACGACTCGGCCAAGAAGTCGAGACACGTTCCGTTGATGACCACCCGCGGCCGACCCACGGCGTTGATCAGGGGCCGGCCGGCGCCGTTGCCCATGATGTACATTTCGCCGCCCTTGGCGCCGTACATGAACGTCTGGCCCACGTCGCCGAAGATCACCAGCTTGCCCCGTTTGGCGATCTGACCCACTTGATCCTGCGCGTTGCCGTGCACACGGATCTCCTCGCCATCCATGCCGCTGGCCAGATAGTCGCCGCTAGAGCCGTAGGTGTCGATGCGCACGCCGTCGGTGCCGGGGCCCAGACCCACGCCCGTGAAGCGCTGGCCGCGCAGGCGGTACACGATGAAACGCCGCCAGCCGGCCACATCGGCCTGGCGCAGATACACGGCATCGCAGTCGTCGCCTTCCGGCGGGAACTTCTCCGCGTCGATGACCAGAACTTCCTCGCCTGGCTGCGGTCCCACGATCTTCTTGCGACTCGACCAGTCCAGGCGCCGGAAGCTGCCCTCGCCGGGATCGCCCAGCAGCGGGCTGGCGTCAAAAAGCCGGTAGAGGGTTTCTTCCAGGACCGGCAGCACGGTGCTGCGTCGCTTGTCGCCGGTGTCGAAGCGCCGGTCGTAAAGCAGGGTCAAGGCCTCGATGGCCGTGGCCTTGCTGCGACCGTTGTCGCAGGACTCGACGATGCGATCGCACAGGTCGCGCAGGCCACTGGCCGGCCAGCCGGGCAGGTTCTGCACGACATGGGTGAAGAGATCCTGGGCCCGCCCTTGCTTGAGCGCTTCCAGCACCGCCTTGCGCATGCCCGCGGCGACAAGCTCAATGGGCGCCTCGCGCTTGACCTGGTCGCAGCGCACGGCACCCACGTCCAGCTTGACCTGACGGCCGAACTTGTCGGCGCAGGTGAGCTTCTTCTTTCCGTTGTCGTCATTGATGGTGAAGACGAAGGAGCCGCCGTCGGTGCTGCTGCCGCCGCGCGCGTTCCAGTACTTGTCGGCGACCGGACAGAAGCGCGCATCCTCGCGCGACAGGCTGCGCAGGGTGGCGTCGATGGCCTGCTTCTCCGAGCAGATGAGGCCGATCTGCACGTCGCCGCTGTCTGCCAACGCGAACACCTGCGGCCGCAGCATGGCGGTGTCGGTGATTCCCAGAAGCTGCATCCGCTTCTGGTCGGGGTGGTTGCGCGCGATGATGAAGAACCAGGGGCCGTCGGGCGAGGCATGGATGTGGGTGGCCTGGATCTGGCGGTAGATGCGCTGCTTGTCCTCGGGCAACTGGTCGAAGTCCAGCTCCGTGGTCGGGGCCAGCGCCTCGATGATGTATTCCAGCGGGTACTTGTACACGCGGTCCCATAGATCGAAGAGCTGCACCGACACCTCGGTATCGGTGAGAAACTGCTGCTTGATATTGCGCTGGCGCAGGTACTCGCACACCGAATGGTAGTTGGCGAAGTCGCCGTTGTGCACCAGGGCCTCGTTCAGCCCCACGAACGGGTGCGCGCCGCCCGGGTGCCACACGCGGCCCTTGGTGGGATAGCGCTGGTGCGCGATCCACACGTGGGCGCGAAAATCTTGCAGTTTGTAGTACTCGACGTTCTGCTCGGCGTACCCGACGATCTTGAAGACAAGCTGGTCGCGGCCGTGCGACAGCACGAAGGCGCGCTTGTCACCGAGAGACGCATAGAAGGTGTCGTTCAGGCGATAGGAATTGCGCCAAACAAACTCATCTTCCAGCTCGCGCGGCGACAGCGCCTGCAACCCGGTGGACTCCGCAAACGCCTTGAGCACCGCAGGCTTGACCCGAACGACATAGCGGTGCACGTCGGGCGGCCGCACTTCGAGGCCGGGGATGTCGCGGTGATCGCCAATGTGATCCTGCCGCGTGGACAGCGCCACGTCGAAGTGGGGCAGCACAAACTGCCGCTCCATCTCGGGGTGCACCGTCGGGTCGAGCAGCGCCACCTGCAAGAGGTAGTGCGAATCCAGGACCTCGCGCGACACGCCGATCTGCTCCGGCACCAGGCCGGTGGATGCAATGCCACCGCCCTTGCCGTTGCCACGGTTCTGCATCTGGATCGACGGCTCATAGATGAACTTGCCGCGCACGGGAATGGTGCAGGCAAAGCCGGTGACGCCACAGCCACCCTCCTCGGCGCGCTCACTCGCCACCGGCTCGCCGTCGCGATAGATCTGGCTGCGCGTGGCCAGAAGACGATCGGCATGGTCGCTCATAGCGCGTCCTCCGCTCGGGCGTAGGTCAGAAGGTCGCTGCGGCCGCGCAGATCCTTCACGCTGGGGACGCCCAGGCGCACCATGACTTCCACCATTCGTTCGCGCCACGCGTTCAGCATGTTGATGAGGCGCTGGGTAGCCCATTCCAGGCTCATCAGCATCATGAGTTCAGGGTCGGTGCTAGCGATCCCGCGCGGGCAGCCGCGGCCGCTCTCGCACAGGGCACAGCGCACGCAGCCCAGCGCCACCATATCGGCGGTGCCGATGACCACGCCGTCGGCGCCCAGCGCGACGGACTTCATCACGTCGTCGGCGGTACGCAGGCCGCCGCTGACGATCAGCGTGACCGAGTCGCGGATGCCTTCGGCCACCAGGAACTTGTGCACCTTGGCGATGGCGTATTCGATGGGCATCGCGATGTTCTTCTTCGCGATGTCGGGCGCCGCGCCTGTGCCGCCGTAGCTACCGTCCAGGTGGATGATGTGCGCGCCGGCGTAGTAGCTGCCCACTGCCACCATGTCCACGTCGGTGGGCGTGGAAACCTTGACCGAGACCAGCGCGCGTGAATTCACCTCTTTGATCCAGTCGAGGTGCTTCTTGTGGTCTTCCACGCTGTACACGCTGTGGAACGGGAAGGGCGAGAACAGCGCATTGCCGGCGATGGCCTCGCGCATACGCGCCACCGCGGGCGTGTTCTTATCGCCCAGGAGGTGGCCGCCTAGACCAGGCTTGGCGCCCTGGGCGTACTTGAACTCGACGATGCGCACACGCTGGATGGTGTCCTCGCGCACGCCGAACAGGCCAGTCGCGACCTGGGTGATGACGTGTTCGTCATAGGGCTTGAGACGATCGGGATAGCCGCCCTCGCCTGTGCAGGTGAAGGTGTTCCAGGCCGTGGCCGCGCGCGCCTTGGCCACGATGGTGTGGATACTGACCGAACCGAACGACATGCCGCCGCCGTACACCGGCAGATCGATGTTGACCTGCGGCCGGCCATCGTTGCGACGGTTCAGCGCCAGGGTGGTGTCGACCTTGGCGGGGTCCACCTTGGTCGGTGCAGCCGGGAAATTGAAGTCCATGCGATCGAAGCCGCCGCCCGATTCACCGTGCCGGTACTCCAGGCCCGCGCTGGGTACGTGACCGGTGGCCGCCATGTGCCAGGTGGAAAGGATCAGATCCGCGGTCCAGCGCGGATCGCCCATGGCGTCCACGCTGGGGTTGCGCATCAGCGAGAGCGCCTTCTGCTTGCACTTGGCCACGCAGAAGTGGTCGGTCTTGGCGCAATCCGGGCCGATGCAAAGGTGATCGAGAGGCCGCAGGGTGAAGGTGTAGCCGTCGGGCTTCACGTGCACGCCCTGCGGGCACAACCTGGCGCACTCGCCGCAGGCCACGCAGTCCGCTGAGCGATTGATCTTGTACTTGCCCAGGGCATTGCGGTAGCGGTCGGGTGCCGGTCGCACCTGGCGGCTGACCACGATATCCGGCTCGGCATCGGCGGAGACGGACTGTGCCGGGACGGCCGCGGGCTGGACTGGGGAGCTAGCGAGAGAGAAGGTCACCAAATGCCTCCCGTTCGACGTCTTCCTTGAAAATCGCGCGCCCCACCTCGCCGCGCAAACGCCGCACCTCGCGAATACCCATGGCGCCCAAAACCTCGAGAAGCTGCGAATGCCAGGCCGCCATGAGATTCACCATGCGCTGGACGGCATAGGCGCTCTCGAGCTTCGGGGCCTCGGCCGGACAATGCTCTTGGTGGTCTGCGTCCTGCACCCCGCGACAGACGCGGCAACCAAGTGCCACCAGCAGGGCGGTGTCCACGGCCACCAGATCGGCGCCGCAGAGGATGGCCTTGGCCATGTGTTCAGGCAGGGCGATTCCGCCGCCAACGATCAGCGTGATTGTGTCGCGGACGCCCGCCTTGACCAATCGGCCGTGGATCTCGCGCATGGCGTCCTTGATGTGCCGAGGCTTGTCCACCCCGACCTCGCAGCCGTGCAGGTCAGCGCAAAGATGAAACACCTTCACCCCCGCCTGGCTGAGCTGCAAAATGCGCTCGGCCGCCGCCCCTTGCATCGGCAGACGGACCGCGATGACCAGCTTGGGATTTGTCGCCTTCGCCTGGGAAGCCAGGGCCGACACCTCTGCGCCATCCTCGAACTCGACCATCCGCACCTGCGGCAGGAGCTTCTCGATGCTACCCAGACCCTCGCCACCCACCAGCGGGATCAAGAATGGCATCTCCGCGGCTGGCGCACCAGTCACGTCAGCGGCGCGCGCCACCGCCAGGGTCTTCAGTTTGGCCGCAGTGGTCAGACGAACGCGCGCCAGCCCCTGGCCTCCCACCTGCCAGGCCGGAACGTCCAGAATGAGCGGGAGGGGCAGGTCAATCAGGCTCGACGGCTCACCCAGCAGCTTGCCGTCATTGGAAAATGAGAGCCGCATCGGCTTGGGCCCGATGTCCACACTGGTGCTGATGTATTCGCGGCCGTGGATCCCGTCGCGGGTGGGACGCACGATCTCGGACATGTCGGTCCAAATCGAATCGAAGCCAAAGCCGTGAAAGCGACCCCGGTAGCCGGCACCCGAGACGGGAACACGGCCGGCGTCGGCCTGGTTCCACGTGGTGGCCATGATGTCGGGCTTCCAGTACTCGTCGCCCATGGCCAAATATTCGGGATTGATCGAGATGGCCAGAATGCCTTTGGTGCAACCCTGCACGCAGGACAGGCAAGCGCGACACTCGCTCAGCGGAACGATCGATGTCTGCGGGTCACGGTTGTAGGCCGCTTCTTTGCGGTAGGTGTCGAACACGCAACGGGGCTTCACGCAGTTGCTGCAACGGGCACAATCCTCGCGCCAGTCCACGCTCCCGTACTTGCCGACGTGGCGAAAGCGCCCCTGGGTTGGCACTGGCTTGATGTGGTACTTCTCAGACATCGTGCGCTCTAGGCCAGACGGGCTTCTTTGATGACGGATGCGGCCAGTGGCTCGCAGCCCGCGCTGTGAATGTGGATGCCACGCACCCCGGGCATGGCTTTTGCTTTGAGTGCGATCTCGGCCGCGATGGCCACGCCGGCTTGAGCCGCATCGCCGCCGCGCAGCCGCTTGATGATGTCGTCGCTGATGGGGCTGCCGGGCCGGGTGCGCAGCTCCTCGGCTTGCGCCACGCTGGTCAGCGGCAGCACGCTGGCGATAATGGCGGCCCGCTTGTCCAGGCCCACGGCCCGCACTGCTTTCAGCCATTCTTCAAAGCCGGCCAGGTCGAAAATCGGATCGGTCAACAGGATCTGCGCGCCCGCGCCGATCTTCTTTCTTGTTTGGGCCAGGGCCATTTCGATTGGCCGCAGGTACGGGTGAACAGCTGCCGCCACGGTCAGCGACGGAGTCGCCGTGAGTTTCGCCCCGCTGAAATCCAGTCCTGCACTCGCCATCCTGGCCAAGGCCTGGGTCAACTGTACGGAATCCATGTCGTAGGCGCCCGCCGCCTGGGGGAAACCGCCCAATGCCTGATGCGTGCCCGACATACAGAAGAACGTCTTCACACCGAGAGCGAAGGCGCCCAGCACGTCGGATTCCAGCGCCACGCGGTTGCGATCTCGGGTGCACAGGCTGAGCACCGGTTCGACCTTCTCCGCCGCCAGCAGCACCGCGCAGGCCAAGGCCGAGCCGTGCGCTTGCTCGGCGTGGTCCCCGACGATCACGCCGTCGAGCGATGGAGGGAAGCACGCCGCCAGCTTCTTCACTGCGGTCGGGTCGGTTCCATGCGGGGGAAGACAGGCCGCGGTCACGACCGGCTTCCCGCTGCCCAGTTTCTCGGACAACTTGCTAATCGCTGTCATCTTCACTTTCCAGTTGGTGCGGAACGTCCTCTGACAGGCCCGTCGTGCGCAGCGGGTTCGGCGCCAGTGTGGCCACGCGAGAGACAAACTCATCGCGCACTGCCGCAACTTTCTGCCCAAGCGGCTGATCCGCAGTGGCCGGTGCGGCCGCCCCAGCGCCCAGGGCCATGTCCTGCACCGCCGAGCCAGGCAGGTGGAAGAGCATCAACCGCTCCTTGCCGAGGCCGACTTCCCCCAGCAGCGCGGTAACCGCCTCAATCCGCCGACGGCAACGCTTGCTCCCTTCCTGATGGTGGCAGTTGCCCTCTTCGCAGCAGACGACGCCAACCGAATCCGCGCCCGCTTCGAACGCCTTGAGAAAGTGTTCCGGCTGCAGCCGGCCTGCGCAAGGCACCACGACTTCCTGCACTGGAAATGGCCAGCCGAAGTCCGGCGTCTCAGGACGATGGCGCTTGCCCGAAGTGGGCGTGCGGCCCGCGCGTGCGCTGTTCTCGCAGACGAAGACCACAAACATGCGAGGAGCCGCCACGGCCGAACTGGTGCCTGCCCACCCTGTCGCCATTTCAGCCACGGAAATCGCCTCCTGGTCCCGTTCGCTCATCGCGGCCAACGGCACGGGGCACCGGAATGGTGACAGTCGCGGGTACGGTCCACCACCCTGGCCCACGGGCCGTCGTGTTTCGCTGGGTTGAGTGTGTCCTCATTGCAGCCACGCGGTTGCGAGTGACGGGCAAGGTAGACGAAAGCACCATCGCGTGTCCACAGAGTCTGGGCGGCTCTTTCGCATTTTCGAGTGACTTCGCTTGTACCGCGCCCGCGGGGTGACAAGATTTACTCTCCATTCACTTATCGGTTACTCAATAGAAACAATCGCCGTCACCGCGACGCGATTTTCGCCTCCTCGCGCAACGGGTGTTTACATTGCAGAAACAAGAAAGATACGCGAGCGACATCTCGACCCTGCGTCGCAAGCGCGAGAGACGGAAGTCAGCTATTCCACACAGAGAGCGCGGAGGTCGGAGGAGTAGGAGGAGAAGAGGAAGGGGGTTCGGACCGGAAGAGAGCCAAACCACCAGGTTGGTGACATGCCCCTCCTGCAGGTAGCTGAGGAAGAAGGTGGGTCGGACCGGAAGAGAGCCAAGCCCCTTCCTTCTCCGATGCCCTCTCTAAGTTGGTGGCTGACGAGATGGCTGACCTCGCCCGCTGTGGTTGCGACCGTCAGGCGGCTCTGTGCCTCTCTGTGTGGAAGAGGTAACTTCGCTACCGGCGGCCGCGGGTGCGTATGGTCTGGGCAAGAGCACGCAGGCGCTTGGCTTCGGCGGGCACGGCCCTCTCACCCCGCTCAACCGTCTGCAGCGCCTCATCGGGGCGCCCCGCTTCCAGCAACGCCACAGCCAGATCCCAGTACGAGTCCACCCATTCCGGCGCAAGCGCAATGGCGCGTTCGAGGCTCTGGACGCCCTCATCCACTCGGCCCTGTCGCGCCAGCGCCAGGCCGAGCCCTTTGCAGGCATAGGCGTGGTCGGACTTGATCGCGAGCGCGCGACGGCAATACGACTCCGTGGCGACGTAGTCGCCCAGGAAGAAGCACACGAAGCCCCCCAGATCGAGCAAAGTCAGGTTGTCGGGCGCCAGGGCCAGCCCCTCCTTGATTCTCTCCCGCGCCTCGCCCAACCCGTGCTCGTTGATGGCGGCGCGGGTCTGCTCGATGATGGCGTCGACTGCCGGACCGGTCGAGGCACCGACTGTCTCGGAGCCACCGCCTGCCGGCTGCTCGCCGATCATGGTTGGCCCCCAGCGATCGAGGTGGCGCCCGCCGCGCGGCCGTCAAAGTAGCGGACCTCGTCTTCGGTCGGCTCCTCGGCGAGCAGGTCGAAGCGCCTGTGCTTGACGGCCTGGTGATAAAAACAATTCTCGTTCCCGGTTCCGCCCTGGGCATAGGTGGCCCAGGAACAGCCGCCACGGCAGATATCGCGAAAGCGACAGACGCGGCAGAACCCGCCGAGCTGCGCCTCCTTGAAGAGCCGGTTGTACGCGAAAGCGTCCGCGCGGCTCCAGATGTCGCGCAGGCTCTTCTGCCGCACGTTGCCCTCGACAAAACGCGCCTCGCCGTGCATCGACGAGGGCAAGGAAAGACACCCCTTTACGTTTCCGCCGCTCTCGATCCCTATCACTTGGCAGCCAGCGCGGCAGCCCAGCCAGAAGGGCAGCGCGGTGTCGGAATCGCGCAGGTCCGGCTCTGGATTGCCGAAGTAGCCAATGTCGTCGCTGGGATAGACCTTGAATTCAGGGCTGTTGATCCGACACAACTCCGCGATCTGGGGCACCAGCCACAACAGATCTTCCGGCGGCGAAACCAAATCGCGGTGCGCGCCCATGTTGCCGGTGGCAGTGGCGAACTGCAGTTGCCAGGCAAACACGCGGTGATCCATCAAGAACTGCCGCAACGACTTGAGCAGGCCCTGATTGAGTCGGTTGATGGTGGTGTTCACTGCCACCGGTATGCCCGCCGCCACGCTGAGGTCGATGGCGCGCACCACCCGCACGAACGAGCCCGGGGCCCGGAATTCGTCATGCTCCTTCTCGAAGCCGTCGATGCTGAAGGCCACGCCGCACAGCCCGGCCTTCTGCGCCTGCTCGATGTGCTTGGCCATCCAGGTGAGGCCGTTCGAAATCAGGTTGACCCGCGCGCCCAATTCCACCAACCGCCGTCCCACCTCGTTCCAGCCCGGGTACATCGTCGGCTCGCCGCCGCTGAGAGTGATGCGCCGGCACCCGAGCCCCACCAATTCGCCAGCCACGCGCAGGCACTCATCGAGCGACAGCTCGTCCGCACGCTTGCTGCCCGCGATGGATCCGCAATGCTTGCAACGCAGGTTGCACGCCAGGGTCAGCTCCCACACGCAAGCGCGCGGGAAGAACCCGACTCGCCGCAGGACTTCAATCACGAGGGAAGTCTACCTGACTAGTTCTTGGTCGGCATGGGCGCCATGTACAGGAGCACGGGCCCAACACCTGCGTCGCGACGCGGTTCCACGGGCAGCACGGCCATGTAGTCCGGCTGAGCAACGCCCGCTTCCGGCGGCATCACCGCCATGTACCTCAGGATAGCCCCACCGTCGGGCATCATCGCCATGTAGAGAGCCACGGCACCACCGGTGTCTTTCTGCCCGGCATCCGGCATCACCGCCATGTACTTCACGAGAGGCCCCGCGTCCGGAAAGCCCGCCATGTACAGAGGAGTAATCCCCGTCATTCCACCCGTGCCCGTCACTCCGCCTGTCCCTTTCGCCCCACCCGTCCCGGTCACTCCTCCCGTCCCCGTCACTGCACCCGCGTCCGGCATGATCGCCATGTACAGAGTAGCAGCAGTCCCCGTCACTCCGCCCGTTCCCGTTGCTCCGCCAGAACCCGTCACTCCGCCCGCACCTGTCGCTCCGCCATTCCCCGTCGCCCCGCCCGAACCCTGCATGCCCGCCATGGCCATGTAGAGGGCCACCGCGCCGCCCGCGGCAGAGGAGTTCGTCCCACCGGAGCCACCAGCACCAGGCAGGGTGGATGAAGAGTCCGCCGAGCCGTCCGGGTTGGAGTCGAGCGAGGAAGAATCTGGGCAGCCCCCCAACAGCGCAAGCCCGAGCCCCATCGAGGCGGGCACCACCACATACCGAACCGTGTCCCTTAGGAAAGTGTGGATGCGCTCTCGAATGTCTTTCTCTTTCATGGTCGGCTCCTTGCGCGTTGTGCTACCGATTGAGTACCGGCGACTGTCCGTCTCAGACTGCAGCAAGTGTCATGCCATGGCTTCCCAGCCTTCAGGGCACAGCCAGCCATCTATTTTAGCAGGTAAGCAGGGCAAGTCCCGGTCCTCTCCATGACCAAGATGACAGCATGGTCTCAGATTTCTGAGGCGATGCCCGGATGTGGATAGGGCGTCAATGCGATCAGTCGCCGCCCGGCCTGCAGACTCTCCTGCCAGACGAACGCGCGTCACGAGCTTGCCGCACAGCAAGCGGTTCAGATCTACTTCCGCGCTTTGGTGAGCCGGGCGGCGTCCGCGAGATCCTTGGGGCGGCCCGCGGCGTGCTTGTTGCGTAAGAACATTTCGCGGCCAATGAAATGCACATCCCGCCCGCCCACTTTGGCGGGCACGCGGGAGCCCCACGCCTCGTCGAAGCTCACGCCCGAAATCGATGTCAGCAGATCAATCCGACGAGGCGCGAGTCCAATCTGGTAGACCAAATCAGGCTTCTCGCTATCGAGATTCATCGTCGCCTGGGCGTAGGTCGCCAGCGCGGAACACGCGCGAGGGGGTGTTGGCCCGAGCATAGGTAGGCAAGGGAAGCCCCGCGAGCTGCCACGCCTCGACCGCCAGCGGCCACATCATCCGTATGCGCTGGGCGGGATCCGTGACAGCGGAAAGGTCGTCGTCCGTGGTGCCGTCAAGCGGGCGCACGACCACAGGCCAAGCCGCACGTGCCAGACGGCGCCTTTCCACGTCTGAGACGTTGGTGCGCGACATACGACGAGTATAGCGCAGACAAGCCTGGCGCGTGCTCGGGGCCCGATGGGACTGCAAGATCCGCGCAGCCGCGCGGCCTACAGAGGAAGACGATGATCTCGGGCTTCCACTTGCCGGCCGGCGGCTATTCTCCGAAACCGCGACCTGCTCGTGGACGCCATACTTCCATGATGCCTATGCACCTGTGTTTCCGCCATCAGCATTGGACTCGACATACGTCCGGCAAGCACCAGCTAGGCAACGAACTCCGATGCTCCCAAAATCAGTCGTAGATTCGCCGCTGTCGGTAGTCCACACCGGCGTGGACGGCTGAGACTGACCAGGAAGGACCGGGGTGCATGGCAGGCTTGGCGGACTGCCGCACTCAGCGTACTTGTTCAGACCGACGACTGGACCTCCTCCAGGGCCGCATCCCTCGAACCCCCTCCGCAATGTACAATCGTTGGCGGTAGTACACGTCTTCACAGGAACACTATAACTAACACTATAACTCTGGAGCACTGGATCCCAACAAATTGGCATATCATCCGAGATGGTTTGCTGCCCACCGTCGGATGACTCCCCCTTGAAACTGGTCTGGCATATCCCAGACGTGCACTCGATGACGAGCGTTCCATCTCCATCCGTCGTGCCATCGTCAGCCGTTTCAGGTTCTGTGGGACCGGTGGGTGGGGGGCACGTGTAAGGGTCACATCCTAGGCTAGCGCTCGCCACGCACGTGGACTCCTTCGCAAGGCCGAGCAAGCGTGTGTTGCCACAACAGTCTGACACCGTGATGAGCCGACAGTCGCTGGATACCGCACAGCTTCGCTCTGGCGTGACGACCTCTTGGTCGAAGGCGACTGCACAGGTGCCAGCGTCGCCCATACGGACGGAATGATCGTTCGTCTTGCACGCTGTGACAAGGATGCCAATCAGGGGAACGATTACGCAGGTCCTGGCTGGTATCGAACGAGTCATGGCTGCCTCCGGATCGAGTGGTCAGGGTATCAGCAAGTTCGAGGCCAGGGGGAAGGCCGTTTTTCTGCCGGAGAGCACGCCAGATCTTGGCTGCAATCCATCAGTGTTCTGAGAATATCCTCAGAATTCTGAGGGTTGGCGGACTCCACGGCCATGATCTCCCCCCGGGCCGTAGCTCACATAAACGCGTTTGCCAGACCGACGCGCGTCACGAGCTTGCCGACGAGTAGGCGCGAAGTGCCCGTTTCCACACAAAACGCGCGATCGCCGCAAATGCGAGCCCGCCTGTCCCGGCCAACAGCGCATGCGCAGAGGTGAGCTTGCCGAGCAGGGCCTGCGCCGGATAGGTGGTCATGAGCGCCAGCGGAAAGACCACGGTGAAGATCAGGCGCAGCGCCCCCCTGAACACGTCGATGGGCCAGCGGCCAGCGTCGAAGATGGAAATGAACAGATAGGAGAGATTGTCGACCTTGACCACGCGAAAAGAAACCGCGACCACCAGGATCCACAGCGAATAGAGAAGGATCAGCGCCACCGCGAAGAGCGCCAGCCCCACCATCAGGTCGCCGACGCCGGGCGCGCGGCCCAGACGATGAAAGGCATAGACCAGGACCGCTATGCTGCCGAGAAAATCGAGGATGCGCCAAGGCTCGAAGCGCGCGGTAGACACCAGAAACTGGGCGTCCGCCGGCTTGAGCAAAACGAAGTCCAGTGTCCCCTTGCGCACCCCCTCCACGACGAAGTTGAGGCTGGGGGTCACGCCTCCGTCGAGCACCGCCTTGAGCACAGAGAACCAGCCCACCACCACCAAGGCCTCAGGGAAGCTCCAGCCCGCCACCGACTCCCGGCGCGAATAGACCACCAGGAGGGGAATCAACGTAATGGCCAGCCAGAACAGGGCCAGCGCGCCCTCCAGGAAGAAATCGAAGCGATACTGAACCGCCAAGGTCAACGAAGTTCGCATCTGCACGGCGAGCAGACGAGCATAGTGGCGGAGCGAACGCATGCTCGGCTAGCCCCCGAAGGCCGCGAAGCGTTTCAAGGCTGCGCGCCACAACGCCAAGGCGGCGACCAGCGATCCCGCAATGAAGAGTGCCTGCACGCCCAAATCGCGCAGGGCATTGGAGGTATTTTCGAGGCCAATCAGGGTCTCGACCGGGAAGCCCAGGATGTAGCGGAAGGGCAGATAGCGCGCGGCCTGCGCCACCCAGGGCGGCAGCAGTTCCAGAGGCACTAGGAAGCCGGACAGGATTGCCTGCGCGCCCAACCAGACATCGAAGATCGAGAGCGCACTTTCCACATAGGCCGCCAGCGTGCCAATGATGGCCATAATCAGGAACAGGAGGACCCACGCCCCGGCGATCGCTGCCACTGCGATGGCCAGACGCGCTGGCTCGTGCAACGGTAGCCGCTCACCCGCGGCCCAGTAGAGAACAAGCACCAACGGCGATACTAAGAGCGCCCGCAGAGGCACGGCCGCCACTTGCATTGCACTGTGCGCCCACAGCGGATGGATGGGTCGTAGAAGGCGCGGCGCCAACGTCCCCTGCCGAATCTCCATGGTCAATTCCCACACCAGCCACGAGCCAGTCAGGATGCGCACCAGGAGCATGCCCAGGTAGTAGGCCACGAACTCGCGCTGCCCAAAGCGACCCACCGGCCCGGACGCAGCCACCGCCGTCCACAATGCCATCATCACCAGAGGCATGTTCATGGTGAGGAGCCAGACCACCAGCTCGGCGCGGTAGGCAAACATGTCGGCAAACCCCACCCGCAGAAGCGCCGGGTACGCCCGCAGCATATGCCGCGCAGTCCGCAACCCTTCCCCGCTGAAGCGCAGACTCACGCCGACCTCTCGCCTCCATTGACGGACTGGCCGCCCAAGAACTCCTGCATGATCTCTTCTAGCGGCGGATCCTCGACCGAGATATCGGAGATGGGGAGCCGGCCGAGAGCCGCCCGCACCGCCTCGGTCACCTGGGCTGCCGGCACGGCCAGGGTGGCCTGCAGTTCCGAACGGGCCACGCAGTTGCCCAGCCTATCCAGCTCCCCCGGCGGTGGCACCGACGAGAAATGCATGGTGATGCGCTTCTCAGGACGAATCCGGCGGGCCAGCGTCCGCAGATCGCCGTCGTAGATCAGGTGGCCCTTGTCGATCACGATGACCCGCGGACACAGGGCCGCGACGTCCTCCATGTAATGGCTGGTGAGCAGCACGGACGCGCCGGTGGATTCGTTGTAGCGGCGAATGAAATCACGCACCCGCGCCTGCATGGACACGTCCAGGCCAATGGTGGGCTCGTCGAGAAAAAGCACCTTCGGCCGGTGAAGAAGGGCGGCCACTAGCTCGCATTTCATGCGCTCGCCCAACGACAGTTGCCGGGTCGGCTTGCCGATAAGCGGGCCAATCTCAAGCAGATTCACGAGCTCTTGCTGGGTGTCGTCCGCCTCGCGCCGGGGCAGGTCGAACAGGGCTCGATTCATCGCGAACGTCTCAGCCGGGGGCAGATCCCAGAGGAGCTGCTGCTTCTGCCCCATGACCAGCGTGATCAGATGCAGAAATTCAGTGCGCCGTTCCTGCGGCACGAAGCCGCCCACCGTTACGGACCCGCTGGTCGGGTAGAGCAACCCCGAGAGAATCTTGAGCGCCGTGGTTTTGCCTGCGCCGTTGGGGCCGAGAAAACCCACCCGCTCACCCGGTGCGATGTCGAAGGTCACGTCGACCACGGCCCGCACCTCCTCGTAGCGACGATGGATGACCGAGCGCAGGGCCGCCAGCAGGCCTGGCGGCCGGCGATGCACCCGGTAGGTCTTGCATAGGTTACGCGCCCGTATCACGGCTGGCAGGGCTACCTTACCAGAGACGCGGCACATTGCTTGCTTGAGCAATTAGCCCCCGAACACTGCGCAGCTTTCCCTTCGCCCTTTTCGCGCTAGGCTCCCGGGTTCCGGCCTTCGGCCGGCAGAACCGGGAGTGGCACCGATGACTCAAGGGGAACCGGCCGACCGAGAGGCGCACGACAACGCAAAGCAAGAAACGCGTGACACCGATCCGCAGGAGACGCAGGAGTGGATCGACGCCCTGGAATCCACCCTCGCCCATGCCGGCGTCGAACGCGCCCATTTTCTGCTTCAGCAACTGGTGGATCGCGCGCGCCGTGCGGGTGCGCACCTGCCGTTTGACGCCACCACCGCTTACATCAACACCATCCCACGCTCGCGGCAGGTTTCTGCACCCGGCGATCCAGCCCTCGAGCGCCGCATCCGCTCGCTCATCCGCTGGAACGCGCTGGCCATGGTGGTCCACGCCAACCGGCGCAGCGCGGAGTTGGGTGGCCACATTGCCAGCTTCGCCTCCGCCGCCACCCTGTACGACGTGGGCTTTAACCATTTCTTCCGCGCCCCCACCGACCAGCACGGCGGCGATCTGGTCTACATCCAGGGACACTCGGCGCCCGGGATCTATGCGCGCGCCTTTCTCGAAGGCCGCCTGAACGAGGACCAGCTCAACAACTTCCGCCAGGAGGTTGGCGGCCAGGGCCTCTCATCCTATCCACATCCCTGGCTGATGCCTGATTTCTGGCAGTTCTCGACCGTCAGCATGGGGCTTTCGTCCATGCTGGCCATCTACCAGGCGCGCCTGATGAAGTACCTGCACAACCGGGGCCTGCAGGGGGCGCAGGATCGCAAGGTGTGGGCTTTCTTGGGCGACGGCGAGATGGACGAGGCCGAGTCCCTGGGCGCCATCACGCTGGCCGCGCGCGAAAGGCTCGACAACCTGATCTTCGTGATCAACTGCAACCTGCAGCGCCTGGACGGACCGGTGCGCGGCAATGGCAACATCATTCAGGAGCTGGAGGCCCTTTTCCGCGGCGCCGGCTGGAACGTCATCAAGGTGGTGTGGGGCTCGTATTGGGATCCCCTGTTGCAGCTCGATCGGCAGGGCCTGCTGCGCAAGCGTTTCCTGGAATGTGTCGACGGGGAATACCAAGCCTTCAAGGCCAAGGGCGGCGCCTACACGCGCGAGCACTTCTTCGGCAAGTATCCCGAGCTGCGCGCGATGGTGGCCAGCCTGAGCGACGATGATATCTGGCGGCTCAACCGCGGCGGCCACGATCCGCACAAGGTCTTCGCCGCCTACGCGGCGGCGGTATCGACCCAAGGACAACCGACACTGGTGCTGGCCAAGACGGTCAAGGGCTACGGCATGGGCGAGGCCGGCGAGGGCCAGAACATCACCCACCAGCAGAAAAAGATGGGCGAGGAAGCCCTGCGCGCCTTCCGCGATCGCTTCGACATTCCCATCAGCGACGAAGAAATCGGCAAGGCACCCTTTTACCGGCCGCCCGAAGACAGCCCCGAGATACGGTATTTGCGCGAACGACGCCAAGCCCTGGGTGGTCCGCTGCCGGTGCGCCGACCCATCGCCTCGCCGCTGGCGGTACCGCCGCTGGAATCCTTCGACTTCCTCCTCCAGGGCAGCGGCGAACGCGAATACTCCACCACCATGGCGTTTGTGCGCATGCTGGCCAAGCTTACCCACGATCCCACCATCGGCCGCCACGTCGTACCCATCGTGCCCGACGAAGCCCGCACCTTCGGGATGGAAGGTCTATTCCGTCAGCTCGGTATCTACTCCTCGGTGGGGCAACTCTACGAACCAGTGGATGCCGAGCAGCTCATGTCGTACCGCGAGGCCAAGGACGGCCAGATCCTCGAAGAAGGCATCAATGAGGCAGGGGCCATGTCGTCGTTCATCGCGGCCGGCACGGCCTATGCCAACCACGGCATCAACTTGATCCCATTCTACTGCTTCTATTCCATGTTCGGGTTCCAGCGCACCGGCGACTTCGCTTGGGCCGGCGCGGACATGCGCATGCGCGGCTTTCTGATGGGCGGCACCGCCGGTCGCACCACCCTGGCGGGCGAGGGCCTGCAACACCAGGACGGGCAGAGCCACCTGCTGGCCGCCAGCATTCCGAACTGCGTGGCGTACGATCCGACCTTCGCGTACGAAATGGCGGTCATCGTCCAGGACGGGCTGCGCCGGATGGTCGAGCGGCAGGAGGATGTTTTCTACTACATCACCATGATGAACGAGAACTATACCCACCCGGCCCTGCCCGACGGCGCGGCGCCGGGAATCTTGAAGGGCCTGTATTTGCTACGCGACAGTCGCATCGGCGCGGACAGGCCTCGGGTGCAGCTTTTCGGCTCAGGCGCGATCTTGCGCGAGGTGCTGGCCGCGGCCGACCTCTTGCAAGGCGACTTTGGCGTTGGCGCTGACGTGTGGAGCGTCCCCAGCTTCACCGAGTTGCGGCGCGAGGGCCTGGCTGCGGAGCGCTGGTCGCTGCTGCACCCCGAAGAGGCGCGCAAGCCTAGCTTCGTCGAGACGTGCCTGGCCAATCGCAAAGGTCCGGTAGTGGCGGCGACCGACTACGTGCGCCTCTATGCCGACCAGATCCGCCCCCTTGTCTCTCGGCGCTACGTCGTCCTGGGCACGGACGGTTTTGGTCGCAGCGACCGGCGCAGCCAACTGCGCCACTTCTTCGAGGTCGACCGCCGTTTCATCGCGCTTGCGGCGCTGAAGGCCCTGGCCGACGAGGGCACGATCCCTGCCGGAGAGGTCAGCGCGGCCATGCGCAAGCTCGAAATTGATCCCGAAAAACCAGATCCGACCCGCGTGTGATCGGGCAAGGAGAAGGAACGTGAGCAAGACTGTTGACCTGCTGGTCCCTGATATCGGCGATTTTCACGACGTCGCCGTCATCGAGGTTCTGGTTTCGCCAGGAGCGTCCATCAAGCGCGACGACCCGGTCGCAGTCTTGGAAAGTGACAAGGCCTCTATGGACGTGCCCTCACCCCATGCCGGCCGGGTCGAGCAGGTTCTGGTCAAGGTGGGCGACA
>Ga0224520_1000078_pt1 | contig 32172 bp, 28 predicted proteins | sample CFST25metaG_2_FD_180684 | JGI IMG/M metagenome (GOLD analysis project Ga0224520, IMG submission 180684) | Peat soil microbial communities from Stordalen Mire, Sweden - C.F.S.T-25 | ecosystem: Environmental > Terrestrial > Soil > Wetlands > Peat | place: Sweden: Norrbotten County, Stordalen Mire... | reverse complement strand
ATAGAAAACGCATTTTTTACAAAACGAATCGTTAGCCTAGACTATCTGAATCTCCCTCCTTCTCAGGCCGGAAGCGAAGCTGGAGGTCCCGGAGGCACGAACGGGAGAGGGATTAAAGGAGAGTGATAACTTCTACCTGCTGATCGCTGAAAACTGGAAGAGGAGAATCTCGGAATCGTACTTTAACAACAGAATATCTTCCAACTCTGTTGCTGTTCCATCCCGTTGCAAAACAGGATTTAGTTACCACCGGAAGGACGAAAGAAATTTGAGTGAACCACCGGGAGACCCTTCACTACGTTCAGGGCGTGTAGAGTTTCGACACCTTCGGGGATTTAGGATTTGTTTGCGGTAAGTACAAACTTAAACCTTGAGCCTTGATTCTTGAACTGCGTCGCGCTGCCTCATTTTTGCCTGTATTTACGCCGTGATGGCAAACGTATTATAATTAGTGGTTGGGAATTAGGCCCCTATAGCTCAGTTGGATAGAGCACTGGCCTCCGAAGCCGGGGGCGGGAGTTCGAGTCTCCCTAGGGGTACCATCACAACACGCTTATATATAATGTACACAATATGGAAATATGGAGGGTGATTTGGTAAGCAAGTCAGGTCTTATTGAAATCAGGTGGCATGGGCGCGGCGGACAGGGTGCTGTTACCTCAGCCGAGTTATTAGCCAAAGCAGCAATCGATGAAGGTAAATTCGCCCAGGCATTTCCCGCCTTCGGTCCCGAACGCAGAGGCGCACCGGTCGTTGCTTTTGACCGTATCGACAGTGAAAAACCTATTCGCCTGCGCGCGGAAATCAGAGAGCCCGATATCGTTATCGTGCTGGACCCTACTCTGCTCAGCGTGGTCAAAGTGACCGCAGGTTTGAAGCCCGGGGGTATTTTAATCATTAATACCCGCAAAGACTTCGCCGAGATTGAAAAGGACTTCGGCAAGGATTGGAAGTTAGCCCTGGTGGACGCGAACACCATCGCCAGAGAAATTCTGGGCGTCACGATTGTCAATACCACGATGCTGGGGGCACTGCTTAAAGCCCGGGAAGTGGTGAAAATGGAATCCCTGGTGGAGCCCATCAAAGAGCGTTTTGACCGCATTGCCGAGAAAAACATCAATGTAGTGAAAAGGGCTTTCGCGGAAACAAAGGTAAAGGAGTAAATTCACTTTGAAAAAGTTAGAAAATGAATTAACGTGGAAAGACCTGGAAATCGGGTGTATTGTCACCGAACCGGGCAGCACCAGGGAATACCGCACCGGCGACTGGCGGTCCCAGCGGCCGACCTATGATTTTGGTAAATGCATTAAATGCGGCATCTGTCAGCTTTATTGTCCGGAAGGATGCATCGGGCAGAACGCCGAGGGGTATTTTCAGGCCAATCTGTTCTGGTGCAAAGGGTGCGGCATTTGCAGTAAAGAATGCCCAACGAAAGTAATTACAATGGTAAACGAGGAGGCATAATGGGGAAAAGGGTAGGTATTGAAGTATCTCTGGCGATTGCCGAAGCCGCTAAAATGGCGGATGTCGATGTGATTGCGGCATATCCCATCACTCCTCAAACCCATATTGTGGAGCATATGGCCGAAATCGTGGCTAACGGCGACTTGGATGCCGAATATATCCCGGTAGAATCAGAGCACTCGGCAATGAGCGCCTGTCTTGGTTCTTCCGCGACCGGGGCAAGAACATTTACAGCCACAGCCGGGCAGGGTTTAGAACTGATGCACGAAGTTTTATATGTCGCGTCCGCGATGCGCCTGCCGATTGTGATGGCCGTGGCCAACCGCGCCTTATCGTCGCCTTTGAATGTCTGGGGCGACCAATCCGACCTGATGGCGGTGCGCGATGTCGGCTGGATTCAGATTATTTGCGAAAACGGTCAGGAAGCATTCGACCACACCATCTGCTCTTTCCGGATTGCAGAAGATAACCGGGTTTTATTGCCGGTGATGGTTCATTGCGACGGGTTCTATCTGACCCACGTCGTTGAGCCAATCGAATTCCCGACACAGGAAGAAGTCACTAATTTCATTCCTAAGTTTAAATATCCGCTGCCGCTGGATACCAGCAAACCGGTTTCTATGGGCTGCTTCGCACCCACGTTTATTTATACCGAAGCAAAAAAAGCGCAGGAAGTGAACATCCTGAATTCCAAGAAGATAATCCAGGAACACTGGGATGCGTTCGGCAAGGCTTTCGGGCGTTATTATCATCCGGTGGAATCCTACCGGACCGAAGGCGCGAAGACCTTACTACTGACACTCGGCAGCTTTGGCGAAACCGCGATGACGGCAGTGGACAAGATGCGTGATGAAGGCAAATCAGTCGGCCTGTTGAAACTGCGTTTGTGGCGCCCGTTCCCATATCAGGAACTGCGCAAAGCCGTCGGGAATGCGGAGAACCTGATTGTGTTTGACCGGGCATTATCTTTCGGCGGCTGCGGCGGCCCGGCTTATTCTGAAGTCCGGTCGGCGCTCTACAGTGAAAAGAATCATCCGAATGTTGTCGGTTTTGTCGGCGGACTGGGCGGCAGAGATATCACCGTCGCCGAATTTGAAAACATGGTCAAGAGAGCCCCGGAGATTGCCAATACCGGCGCGGAAAACGAATATGAAATGTTTGGGGTGAGAGAATAATGGACAATATTGGAGTTTACGCAGCGCGTGTTGCGCCGAAATTTGATGGTTTAGCGCCCGGTCACCGTGCCTGTATCGGCTGCGGCGAAGCCCTGGCAGTGAGAATTGCGATGAAAGCAATGGGCCCGAATATCATTATTGCCAATGCTACGGGCTGTATGGAAGTTATTTCTTCCCAGTTACCGGCCACCGGTTGGGATGTCCCCTGGATACACACCCTTTTTGAGAATAATTCCGCGGTTGCTTCCGGCATCGAATCCGCTTTAAAAGTATTGGAAAGAAAGGGTAAGATTCAGGGCCGGGGTACAAAAGTAGTGGCGATGGGCGGCGACGGCGCCACCAGTGACATCGGTTTTCAGGCATTGTCCGGCGCGCTGGAAAGGGGCCATGATTTCCTGTATCTGATGTTCGATAACGAAGCTTACATGAACACCGGCATCCAGCGTTCCTCGGCTACCCCTTGGGGAGCTTCTACGACCACTTCGCCGGCCGGTAAAAAGAGTATCGGCCAGAAAACTCAGAAAAAGAACATGGCGGCGATTGTGGCCGCGCATGAGATTCCATATGTGGCCACCGCCTGTCCCAGTTATCCTTTTGACATGATGGAAAAGGTGAAAAAGGGCCTGGCGGTCAACGGTCCGGCTTTCATTAATGTCTTTTCCGTTTGCCCAACCGGCTGGCGTTCGGCAGTGGATTTGTCCGTCAGGCTGGGCAGGCTGGCGGTACAGACCGGCGTTTTTCCGCTGTATGAAGTAGTAAACGGCAAGTACAAAATCACGGTCGAACCTTCACCGATGAGACCGGTGCAGGACTATTTGAAGCCCCAGGGCAGGTTCCGCCATCTTTCTGAAAGTGATGTCAAAGAAATTCAGGAAAGAACCATCCGCGAATACAATATGTTGAAAGCGCGTACAACCTGTTAACCGGGGAAGAACGACGTAATATTTAAAGCGTTAATTTATAATAAGGATGAAACTGATGGTAAAGATAACCATTAACGGGCGCCAAGTTGAGGCCAAAGAAAATTCTAAAGTGCTGGAAGTTTGCAGAGCAAATAATTTTATTATCGAAACTGTGTGCGCGCATGAATCGGTCTCGCCCTACGGCAACTGCCGCATGTGCGTGGTGGAAATAACCACCAAAGACGGCAAGAACCGCGTGGTCCCGTCCTGCATTTCCAAAGTGGAAGAAGGGCTGGATGTAAAGACCAATTCGGAGAAAGTAATCGCCGAGCGCAAGTTGTCGATACAAAAATTGATGGCCCGCGCACCGAAATCCGAAGTAATCAAAGAACTGGCCAAAAAGTACGGCGTCGACAGCACGCCGCTGCCTTTGGAAGACCATCAGAATTGCGTACTCTGCTCGCTGTGTACCCGCGTGTGCGCGGAAGTGGTCGGCGTTAACGCCATCAGTAAGATTAACCGCAGCACCGACCCCGGCGCGCTGCCATATACCGTGAATTTTGAAGCCTGCATCGCCTGCGGCTCCTGCGCCGAGATTTGTCCCACCGGCGCCATCTCGCTGGAAGACAAAGACGACACCCGGACGATAGCCTGGCCGTATCAGAAGCACGATTTCAAGATGACGAAATGCAAGACCTGCAGCCGCTTCTATGCTCCGACCAAGCAGCTGGAATACATGTCCGGGAAGTCCGGTCAGCCCATGGCATTCTTCGAGAAATGCATTGACGACAGGTAATTAAGTTCAGTTTTTGACCTTGAGCAGTACGCTCAATTATACTTGCAGGGACGGGGTGTAGCGCAGTCTGGTTTAGCGCGCAGCGTTTGGGACGCTGAGGCCGGTGGTTCAAATCCACTCACCCCGAGTTCTTGACATAACAAACATTAGAGACGCCTCCGGAAAATACGGAGGCGTTTTTGCTACGGGGTATGGTCGAGGCAGAACATTTAATATAAGGGTATTAGAGAAAAAAGAAACGACGCCTGCCGACTCCTCATTAATCGGAGTTCTCCAACATTTGCGTATCCGGGCCTATCTTGCTTGGTGTTTCGAGCCCCTTCAGGTGGAATAAAGTATACAAAATGTGCCATAAATGTGCATATAATTTATTCGATTGCCTAACCGAGTATAATGCTAGTAATGCTCCTGGATAAGAAGGAAGTACGAAGTGCCAATGAATAAATGTTTCGGTAAAAATTATGATAAATATTGAAAATCTAACCAAGAAGTTCGGTGAAGTGACAGCGGTGGATGGACTAACCTTCAGTGTTGATGAAGGCGAGGTTTTTGGTTTTCTTGGTCCAAATGGTGCAGGCAAGACGACCACAATCAGAATGCTTTGTTGTCTCATCTCAAAGACCAGCGGCGAGGCCAGAATAGCTGACTATCAAATCGGTAAAGCAACTGATTCCTTGCAAATCAGGAAGATGATTGGGCTGGTCCCGGATAATGTTGGCCTTTACGATGATTTGACGGCCTTTGAAAATCTCGACTTTTACGGGAAGCTCTATGAATGCCCTGAAGAACGCAGGAAAGAAAACATCGAGCGGTTTCTCAAAATGCTGGACCTTTGGGAAAGGAAAGACACCAGGGCAGGCTCATTTTCTAAAGGGATGAAACAGAAATTGGCGTTAGCCCGTGCACTTGTCCATGAGCCGAAAATACTGTTCCTGGATGAGCCTACAGCCAATCTTGATCCTGAATCTGCGAAGACAGTCCGGGATTTCATTCTGGAAATCAAGAAGCAAGGCAGAACCATTTTCCTGAATACACATAATCTGGATGAAGCCCAGAGAATCTGCGACCGCATCGGTATAATAAAAACGAAACTTCTAACCGTTGGTACACCCGAACAGCTAAGGGGATCCCTCTCCAAACCCAAGACGGAAATTCGACTGGCTAAAGTAACAGAGGATCTGGTCAGCGCTTTGAGAAAGCTCATTCCAAACAAGATGGAAGTCTCGGGCGATAAGCTGATTATTGACGTTAATAATCCTGATAAAGAAAATCCTTCTATTATTTCGGCCATTACCTCAACCGGAGGCCAGGTACGAGAGGTCACGCAAATTGTCCCTAGTCTTGAAGATGTCTACCTGCAGATTGTAAAGGAGACAAAATGAGAATTTCAAAAGCCTGGATTGTCGCTGCCAAGGACATGAGAATATTCCTGAGAAAAAAATATTTAATATATTCGTTGGTCGCTCTCCCTCTTATCATCGGCATTGGCCTTCCCCTTGTGCTCCATCTTGTCGGTGCAAAAAAACAAGCCCTTAACGGCACGGCTCTGTTGAGTGTAATGAACGCATTTTCTTTCTTCTTCGGAATCGGAGCAGGGGTGCTACCCATTATTCTGGCTTCATATAGCCTGGTCGGAGAGAAGATTGAGAAAAGCCTTGAACCTCTTCTAGCTACCCCTATCACAGACAGCGAACTCCTCCTCGGGAAAAGCATTGCCGCCTTCATCCCGCCTGTGTGTGCAATCTATATCAGTTCCATCTTTTTCATGGGGTTGTCTAACCTGTGGACTCATAATATCCTGGGCTATTCATATTTTCCTAATTGGAACATCGGCTTGATACTCTTGGCAGTAGTACCGCTTGCGGCTTTGCTATCTATCGAGTGGAGCGTCATTGTCTCTTCGCGGGCTACAGATGTACGTGCCGCTCAATTGCAAAGTATGTTAGTTATTATTCCTTTTTTCATTATTTATATTCTGACCGAAATTGGGGCAATCACGCTGGACACCAGGACTATTGGAATTATTTCCGGCGTAATACTGGTTGCAGATATCATTCTTTTCTTCTTGAGCACGAAGACATTTCAAAGAGAAGAGATACTCACCAAATGGATGTAATCAAAGATTCTTTTTAAAAGGCAGAAGAGGAAATGAGTACACAACATATTCTCGTAATAGTCATACCCACGATAATTATTATGGCCATTGGGTTTATTGTGAAATATATTATCATGCCGAGAAAAAACAAGCATTAGACGAAAAATTAAAATAATAATCGTAGGACGTTAATAGTTATCTCAATTGTGTTTATCGTTCGTCGAATTCTCGGACTCAGGTACAATATTTAATAAGTAACATAATGGTTACTTAACCGTTGGCTAACACTTCATTAACTGTTTCTGAAAAGTTTGCTAAACCGCACAACCCATAAATCTACTCCAATTACGGCTATGCCAGAGGAAGCAGGGGTAAGAAAGTGCCGTTTTGAATCCACTCGCCCCGAGTTTGCCATAACAAATAATAGAGAAGCCCCCGTATTTTCCGGAGACGTTTTGTTATTTTGAACAAAATGATCACTCACACAAAAGTTACAAGCAGAGATACGGGTTTTGGTCTAAAATTAAATCAGGTGGTGGAGGTGAGGCAAATGGTAAAAATTAAAAAAATATTTACCGGCTGCGGTTTAGGGGCGGTTGCCGGTGTGATGTGGCTGGTTTCTGCCTGTACCCAATCCGGGGTTAATTCTGTCCCCGGTCAACCAATCAAGACGGTCAGTACCGGTACTACAAATTCAACCACCACAAGCGAACCGACGACCTTGAGCAATGCGGCAACGATACTACCTTCCACAACAACTACTCAACCCGCCGAAAACTCGGCAGCAACGAACGCACCACCAGCTACGAGTGTTCCCGCCCTTGAGGGACGGACGACTCCGGTAGATATTGACAGCTATGTGCTTAACGTTACAGGGCTCGTAAATAATCCATCCGCCTTATCGTATGCGCAAATCCTGACATTGCCTTCCATAACTAAAAAAGTTGGGATTTACTGCCCGAGTGTGACCAGAGCGGCTGATGAGTGGACCGGGGTCCCGTTATCGACGATACTCAATGTCGCAGGACTGACGCCTGACGCGACCGAAATATATCTCATTGGAGCCGATGGATATTACACCGTGTTGACACTGCAAACTGCCTTAGCCGTCAATGTTTTCCTGGCATACCGGACGAACGGTCAAGAACTGTCAGAAGAACGGGGATACCCGCTCCGGCTGATAGACGGCGGGAGTGACGGACAAGATTGGGTAAGGTGGGTAACCAATATCGAAGTGAAATCGTCGTTAGCTTCTATTTCAAATCCTTCAGACAGCATTCAGAATGCCCGCAGTAACGTTCCTACCTCCGGCAACAAGCTGTGTGCCTGCTTTATTCCGGCAGTTGCTGCAAATTACCGGATAACACAGAAAACAGAATCGAAAATAGAACAAAGCGATTCTCTGTAAAGTCAACATAATTTACGTTCTATCACAGCCGGAGACAAGCGGCAGTGGCAAGAGTTTTTCACGCCGCTCACCATGAATTCCCGATATAAAAAACAATTGAGGCGCCCTCAGAGAAAAGGAGGAGTTTTCTTTTAGCGAATTGTCAGTTTGGGTCTGCTGCCTTTTCCACCCGGTCGAGATTGTCTTCTCTAACCGGATTTTGTTTGATTTCGGCTCGATCCAATATCTTGATTTGCCCCACAGTGTTTACCGTGACCAGTTCCGAGATGTTATTTCTCTCTCCGCAGCGCGCGCATTCTTCAAACCAGCCATCAGCCTCGCGTTTTATGAGTAGAACGCCATTACAGCGGGGACAATTTTTTTGATTCTGAATTGCCATTGTTAGCTCCTTGCTGTTGTTATTGCGGCGTTTGTCACGGTAACACACGTTTCCGGACAAGAAACAGCTGCTCTATAATTAAACTGTACCACGAGTTTTTGCCATTTTGGTTAAGGGCATATTTCGGCAGCGTTAAGATTGCGTTAAGAATAAGCTATTTTGGCGGGAAGCAGACAAACCGCTTTATGCATCACCGATGTCTGACCGGCGTGAATTTTTTATTTCTGTGTGATGATGCTTAACATCTAAACGACGTAATTTGGAGCCATAAGTCGGTTTTGTTTTATGCCGGATTTCAGGTTCGATGACTGCTTTGCGAATCAATTCAATCAGGCGTTTTAGAGCATCGTCGCGATTGGCTTTTTGGGTACGAAAGCGCCGCGCATCGATTATCAGCCAACCATCTTCGGTCATTCGTTCACCGGCCAGTGATTTTAAACGTTTCCTGACAGGTTCTGATAGAGACGGCGAGCCCACAGTATCAAAACGAAGCCGGACCGCAGTAGAGACTTTGTTGACATTTTGTCCCCCCGGCCCCGAGGCCCTAATGAACTCTTCTTTAATGGCTTTCTCTTCAATTGAGACGGCAGGTGTTACATAGATCATGACTTGAGTGTACAACAGCAAATCGAGCGGCGCAACATCAGATGCAACGGGAATTAAACTTCCCTTTCGGTGGATGAGATATGTTATATTGGAAAATGACGGTATGTACTCGAAAATGGTTCCGGCGAGAAGGAAGGTACTGCTGTTAAATAAAACCTTCGGGAGGGTAATAACATGACAATCAAACTCGTGCTTATCAGACATGGGGAAAGTATGTGGAATAAAGAAGACAGATTCACCGGATGGACAGATGTCGACCTGTCAGAAAACGGTATTGCTGAGGCTAAAGAAGCCGGGAAATTATTGAAGAAGAACGGTTATACGTTTGACATCGCATTTACTTCCATGCTCAAGCGGGCAATCAGGACCCTGTGGCTGGTGGAGGATGAGATGGACCTGATGTGGATACCGGTGCAGCATTCCTGGCGGCTGAATGAAAGGCATTACGGCGCGCTGCAGGGCTTGAATAAAGCAGAAATGGCCGCGAAAGTCGGTGAAGAGCAGGTGCAAATCTGGAGAAGGAGTTATGATGTTCCGCCGCCTGCGCTCGAAATAACGGATAAAAGATATTCGGGAAATGACCCGAAATACTCAGGTCTCAGTAAAAACGAACTGCCGTTGACAGAAAGCTTGAAAGATACGGTGGCAAGATGCATCCCTTATTGGAAGGATACCATTGCTCCATCCCTGATGTCAGGGAAACGCGTGATAGTAGCGGCTCACGGCAACAGTCTGCGAGCCATGGTAAAATACCTTGATAATATCAGTGATAAGGACATCCCTAATTTGAACATACCGACCGGAATCCCGCTGGTTTATGAGCTTGATAACCAATTGAAACCACTAAATCATTATTATCTGGGAGACGCCGCGGCGGTCGAAAAAGCGACGACTAAAGTGTCTAACCAAGGGAAAAGAAGCTAAGTTTTATTGCGAAAAAACGGAAACCATGACCTTGTCGGAGTTACGGATTTTTTTTCGGAACAGGAATGGCATATTTCAATAAAAGATAACAGAAACAGGAGCGAGTTCATGGAACAAAAAGGTTTGAAAGTAAAGCGTATCGACAAGGGCAGCACACTGGACCCGGTGACGGTAGAGAACGCAGCACTGGCGAAAGCAAATCTGATGGTGGAAAGGGTTGATGCGGCGACCGAAGGGGAGATTGTCGCTGCCGCTAAAGACACCGAAATTGTCCTGACGCGCTATGCGCAAATGAGCAGGGGCGTAGTAGAGAAACTGCCCAAATTACTGGCGATTATCCGCTATGGCATCGGTTACGACTCGATTGATGTCGATGCGGCCACAGATAATCGGGTTCTAGTGGTGAATGTCCCCGATTTCTGCTATGAAGAAGTTTCCAACCATGCGATGGGGATGCTGCTGATGTTAGCCCGGAAATTAATGCTGCAGAGCAACATGATGAAAACCGAAGGCTGGAAACCCGCTTATAATCTGATAGCGCCGATGGGCTCTGTTACCGGACAGACGCTGGGCATCATCGGGTGCGGGCATATCGGACGGATTGTGGCGAGGAAGGCGCAATGCTTCGGCATGAATGTCATCGGTTACGACCCGCATGTCGACAAGCAATTGACGGACGAAGCAGGCATTACGTTAAAAAGCCTCCCGGAAGTGATGCGGGAATCGGACTACATTTCCTGCAACCCGCTGCTGTGGAAAGAAACGTTCCACATTGTGGGGGAAAATGAATTTAAAATGATGAAGCCGACGGCTTTTATCGTCAATACTTCGCGCGGGCCGGTCATCGACCAGCAGGCGCTGGTCAAAGCACTAAAAGAAAACCGGATCGCAGGCGCCGGTATCGACGTTTATGAAAAAGAACCGATAGATGTAAACGACCCGATGCTGAAAATGAATAATGTCATCCTCACACCGCATACAGCCTTTTATTCGGATGCATCGGATATCCGCGTCCGGACCAGCGTAGCTCAGGAATCTGTCAGAATTGCGCAGGGATATTTGCCGAAGAATATTGTAAACAAAGGCGTGAAGCCAAAAGTTAATCTACTGCCGTAGCACATAATTTGCTTATCAGTGGTGGTAAGAATATCAATTTTTTTACTAATTCTCTCATAATCTCTCCCGTTCGTACCTCCGGGACTATAGCCCTCACAAAGGAGAGAGAATACGATAAAAATGGAAGAGCGTTCTGTGAATAAGCCTGAAGGCAAATGGTGGGATAAACTCGGGGAACCGCAGTACGGCGGTGAAATCACCATTCGCGCCAATAAGGACATCGTCAATTTCGACCCTTATTTCAGCGAGGGGTTGACGAGTATCTTCGGCGGCTGGCTTGAAAGGCTGGTCTGCGACGATTGGACGGTCGGACCCGACGAATGGGATTTCCGCACCGCATGGCACCCTGCGAAATACCTGCGGGGGCAACTGGCGGAAAGCTGGGAGTTTCCCGAGCCGGGGACACACGTCATGCATCTGAGAAAAGGCGTGCACTGGCAGAACCTGCCACCGGCCAACGGGCGGGAATTTACGGCCGACGATGTCGTATTTCACTATAACCGACTCTACGGGATGGGCGGTGGGTTCACCAAACCCAGTCCTTACCGCGACGCCGACGTGCGGTTTCAGGATTTAATCTCGGTGACCGCGGCTGACCGGTATACCGTGGTTTTTAAATTCAAAATCACCAATGCCGATTCTATAATGGAGACATTGCATAATGTCAGCCTGGCACAGTGTTTGGAAAACCCTGAGGCCGTGCGAGAATGGGGAGATTTGAGCGACTGGCACTATGCTGTCGGCACCGGCGCTTTTATATTAAAGGACTTTGTGCCCGGAAATTCGGCGGCGCTGGTAAAAAATCCGGATTATTGGGCTTACGACGAGCGGCACCCGCAGAATAAACTGCCTTACATCGACAGATTGAAATATCTGATTATTCCCGACCAGGCAGCGGCGCTGGAAGCAGTGCGGGCGGGGAAAATAGACATAATGGATAATGTCCCGTTCCAGCAAGCCCGTGAAATGACAAAAACAAATCCGGAAATCATACAGATTCCGACACCGAGGGCGCCCTCGAAAACTTTAGACCCGCGCAATGACGTGCCGCCCTATAATGACATCCGGGTCAGAACTGCATTGCAGAAGGCAATTGACCTGCCGAAAATCGCGCGGACTTACTACGGGGGAGCGGTGGAACCGTACCCGACATCGCTGACCTCCAAGTACATGAAAGGGTGGGGTTTTCCGTACTCGGAATGGCCCGAAGACCTGAAAGATGAATACGCCTACAACCCGGCTGGGGCCAAGGGGCTGCTGGCAAAAGCCGGGTATCCTAACGGATTCAAAACCAATGTCATCGCGGATGCGTCCGCGGATTTGAAACTGCTGGGAATCGTGCAATCTTACCTGGCGGAAGTCGGGATCGAGATGGAAATCCGGCTGATGGACCCTACGGAATGGGTAAAGTTCGTCAGCATCGGGCGGAAATACGACCAGTTGTCCTACCGTCAGCACGGCACTCTCGGCCATACCTATGCGCCGCTGCGGGCAATTACCCGGTTTAAGACCGGCTACGCCGCCAACTACAATATGGTCAGCGATTCGGTTTACGATAATTTCTATGCGCAGTCATTAGCGGCCACCAGTCTGGAAGAACTGAAACCGGTGCTGCGGGATGCCAACGAACGGATTGCGCGGCAGCATTACACGATATCTTTGCTCCAGCCGACGACATTCTCGCTCTGCCAAGCGTGGGTTAAAGGCTACGGCGCGCAAATTCATGCTACATGGATGGGCGGCGGAGGGCCGAGCATGCTGAGTTTTTACGCGGCGCGGTTCTGGGTGAATAAAGAGATGAAGAAGAAAATGGGACGGTAAATTTTATAATCTGACCATATCCATGTCATTCCAGACTTGGTTGGGCATGACATAGAGCTAGAGAATGGAAAACAAAAACGCCTCCGATAAAACGGAGGCGTTTTGATTAATTGAAGCGGGGATCGGTTATTTTTTCTTAGCGGCGCGTTTCTTGACGACCACTTTTTCGTGGGCCGGGCCATTGGGTACCCAGGTAGTCCAGACCGCTTCGCCCATCTTGGCGGTTTCATTACAGGCGCTGACCCGCAGTACTTTGGCCGGGGTTTTGCCAACATTGGTAATCGAGTGTTTGACGTTGGACGGGCAATAGAGCAGGCTGTCGTGTCCGACAATCCGCACCTGGTCGCCGATAACCGCTTTGATTTTACCGGAAATGACATAATAGGCATGGTCGAAAACCGGGACATCATCGGCGTAAACATGATAGTGTTCTTCAATGCCGCCGCCGGGGTAAAAAGTGCCCAGGCCCATCATGATGTGAATGGCATTTTCTTTATCGGTTAACTGACCCTTATGGGTGGTGGGATTCAGGAAACTGGTTACATTCCCATTCCAATGGCTGGTATTCATGCCGTATTCACCGTTGTGCAGTTCCGACTTCGAAACAATAAATCCTTTTCCATAATCTGCCATTTTGTATTTCCTTTTATTAACTCTTGACCGGAGGAATTAATTTCGCAACCAGTTTGTCTGTGCCGACAACATTTAATTTCTTGAAGAAGAAGGTAAACCGTGCTTCGATATCGGCGAAAATCTTGTCCAGAGTGGGTTGCGGGATGTCCCAGATTTCTTTCTTGAAATCGCCGTAGGAACGCTTGCGGTTGCGATAAAAGAATTGGACATCGGCTTCGCCGGACTTGCGGTCGGAGGGATATTTGGCAGCAATCCCTTTGTTGATTTTATCCAGCAGGTCCTTCGGGAAATAAGGGCTATCGAAGAACATGTTCTGGAAACCGGTGGCCAGGTGGACTTCCATCGTGCCTTTCTTTGGGAACAGGTCGAACATATCATCGGGCAGGGTGGAAGCACCGTGCTGGACTGCGCCGCCCATGCCGAATTCGTCCCGGGCCAGTTTGGAAAGTTTTTCCAGAGTATCGAAATCGAGCTGGACTTTGGCGATGGAGCCATCGGGCAGGACAACGCCGCCGTGGGTGGTGCCGGTCTGGACGGAAATTTTGGAGATGCCCTTCATGCCGGCCGGTAAATCCTTGCGATAGGTCTGCATATAGGCGCGTAAATCTTCGACGGTGCTGTTGCTGTGGCCGATTTCACCGATTTCGCCGCCGACGGAAATGGTAATGCCTTTCGGTTCGACACCGCGGATGAATTTGGTCAGTTCGGCAGTGAGACGGCCGTTGGCTTCCTGCTGGTCGAGTAAATCGGGTTTATCCAGGTCGACCATGGTGGAAGCGTCAATATCGATATTATAGAAACCGGCCGCAATCGACTCCTTTATCAGGTTCTTAATAGCGGTCATTTCCTGCTCGGGGTTAGCATTATAATTCTTGCTGTTGACCTGGCAATGGTCGCATTGCAGGAACACGGGGCCTTTATAGCCTTCGGCTAAACCACCGGCAATAATCGCGGTGGCGAATTCGCCAGGGGTCTGTTTGGTATAGGCCAATTCGGAACGGGCGATTTCAAAAACAAACGGTCCGACTTTATTCTTGATGGCCGACCGGAACATGGCGCGGGCGAAATCGAAGGTAACGCCGCGGACATTGACGGCCGGGACGGTGAAACCGCCATATTTTTTGCCCATGGCATCATAGAGGTTCTGGATGCTGGCAAAGTATAATCCGCCGGCATAAGCCATTTCGCGTAATTTGGCCTGCTTGGCCTGGGAATCGGTCCCAAAGACCATGTCTCTAACTAAAACGTCAAGTTGTTGGGGTGTGGTTGCACTCATATTTTTCTTCTCCTAAATTAATTACAATATATTACGGCTGCCGTTATATCTGATGGTGTCATACATCGTGGGGACATCAACCAGACTGAGATGGCCCAAAACATTAACAATCGGGACGGAGCTGATTTTTCCTTCTTTCAGGCACACCAGTTTGCCCCATTCTTTTTTATCCATCAGGTTTACGGCGGCGATGCCGAAGTAGCGGCCCATACGGCGGTCGTAAGCGCAGGGCGCACCACCGCGCTGGATATGGCTGAGAATGACACACCGGGTTTCGATTCCGGTGGCTTTGGTAATTTGCGCGGCCACATGTTCGCCGATGCCGCCAAGGGTTTCATGTCCGAAGGCATCGTATTTCTTATCTCTGGCGATGATATTACCGCCCTTTTCCTTGGCGCCTTCGGAGACGATAACTATGTCATAACGGGCGCCGCCCTTGCGGCCTTCAAGAATTAGCTCGTTCACCCGCTGCATGTCGAAATCATATTCCGGGATTAAGGTGATATAGGCGCCGGAAGATTCACCGGCTTTCAGCGCCAGCCAACCGGCACTCCGGCCCATGGTCTCAATGACGAAGACCCGGCTGTGAGAACCGGCGGTGGTGCGTAATTTGTCGACATTATCGGTGATAACTTCCACGGCCGTCTCAAATCCGAGCGTATACTCGGTGCCGTAAAGGTCTTTATCGATAGTTTTCGGAATCCCGACGACGGGCACGCCGTCTTTGTGCAGCTTAGCGGCGACGCTGAGAGTATCGTCTCCCCCGATGGCAACCAGCACATCGATGCCGAGGTGCTTGATATTGGCTAAGGTTGTTTTGGAGGTATTATTTTTTTCGTTATAAGGATTAAACCGTGAAGTCCCCAGATACGTCCCGCCCAATCTGTCCCAGGTCCGGACGAAATTTTCGGTGAGGGGCATTACATTATTTTCGAGTTCGGCCGTATTGGTGAAAGACAGGCCTTTCCAGCCGTCCTGGATGCCGATTACTTCGTACTGAAAATTGCGCTCTGCCTCTGATTGTCTGTCCAGTGCAGTTTTGGTGACCCATTTGACTGCCGAATTCAAGCCCGCGCAGTCACCGCCGCCGGTAAGGATACCGATTTTGATTTTTTTCGACACTTCCAACTCCGTTTTTATTTATGGCAATAAATTAATTACTATTTCAAAGTCAGATACACATCTTGCCTCAGGAAAATTCAGTGTGAGATTTCAGTGTGATGATGACTTTGTTAACAACATTATACAATAGTCAAGGCTGGGTTCACCAGTTTTATCTATGTTTTTTCGGCAAAATGGTTTTTATTAAAGCGGCAGAATTACCCGGACAAGAATCTATGGTTTTGCCGTAACGAACTGCCTGTTATCTTTCCTGCAGATTAATTGTATTGTGTGATTACCGGACATCACGGCCGCGGGCATCCCGCCGCCCGGATTGACCCATTGCCCTGCCATGTAAAAATTTTCCAGCCCGGGCAGTGTTTTGCTGATGTTCTCGACCGCGCCGAATTGCCAGCCCGCGTAAGCCCCCTGCCAATTGCCGGTATAATGCTCCCATGTTATGGGGGTAGCCACGTCGCGCATTTCCACCTGTCCAGAGATGCCCGGAAAACGCTGCTCCAGTCCGGCAATAATGTCATTAGCCACCCGGTCTTTTTCCTCCCGGTAGCGGGCAGCGTCCTGCCGCAGTGCCTGCCAGTAGTTATTATCCATCGTCTGGTACTGTACCACGACCAGATTTTTACCCTTCGGCGCCAGGGTGGCGTCAAAATTGTAGATTCGCACGTTGATGTTATTTCTGGGTTTACCGGCGATAACGATGGGCTTCACCAGCGGATAATTCAGGCCGTTTGACGAAGGCGGCACATCGTCAAAAGCGCGGTTCACTCCCAGCGCGACGTGCACAATCGGCGCGGAAAGATGCGGGCGGTTGTACATGTTTTTAATCGTTTCATTGAGGTATTTGCCGCCGAGCATCTCGAATATCGCTGTGCGGCCGTCGCCGGCGGAGATGATGTAATCCGTCCTGTGTTCCGTTCCGTCCGCCAGTCTGATGCCGGCGGCCTTATTGTTTTCCACAAGTATTTTTGCGACTCTGGAATTGAAATTGATTTTACCGCCCAGCTCCAGATAGCGTTTTTCGATGGGCCGCACCAGGGCCAGCGTGCCGCCGGTGACGTACCCGGCCGATTTAGAATGGAGCAAGCCAAGCAACTCGATAGTCCGGGCCATGGGGAAGGGGCCCAAATGTGAAAAATTCGCGCGCAAATCCGGATTTTTCAGACGCCCGGCGAAATCCATGAACGTTACTGCCGACCATTTTTGCAGCAATAGCCAGGCAGGCTCCGTTTGGGCTATTTTTGCCCGGTCGGCATCGTCCCATAATTCCACGGGTTTATCCACAGGTACAGTGTAACTTGAGGCGGTGCGTATCGCTTGGGTGAATTCCTTAATCGCGTCGTTGTCTTCCGGGGCCAGCTCCAGCAGGTACCGCTCGAAACGGTCGGCGTCGCAATAGAAGGTGAAAGCCTTACCGTTTTGGTCTTCGGTAATCATATTGCGCTCATAATGATAAATATTCCAGGTCGGCGCTGCCCCCAGTTCCAGCCAGAAATTGTAAAACCGGGTGCCGGGCATGGTGCCTTCAATCCAGTTCAACGCGCCGTCAATCGTATAACCGTTGCGCTGCCAGGCGGTGCAGACGCCCCCGGCTTTATCAGCCATTTCAAAAATGCTTGTTTGATAACCGTTCATTTGCCCGTAACACCCGGCGGCAAGGCCGGTCAGCCCGCCGCCAATGATAATGATTGATTTTGCCATGATGACCTCCCGTTAATCGGGCGTTTTTTCCGTTTGCTGCCATCATGATAACACATCCCCTCACAATGGTTAACCTGTGAGTAATTAAGATATGGTTTAAGCCGGCAAATCAATGTTGGAAAGTCATATTGGTCATTACATGATAGTCACAGTGAAGGATGTGATGGAATAACAGGGAGTACCACTGGACCAACATGCCGATGATGATGAGATAAATACTTACCAGGTAATTGAGTATTTTTTAACCTGTTCGACGTTTCTTTAGTTACCTATCTGAATAATTATGCAATACCAGCTTGGTCCACTAGAAGTCACTTATCATCAACAAGTCTGCCAACAATGGCATTTTCCGATCAAAGAATACATATTAGATTATAAATAATTGTGCTCTCGCGACAAAGAGCAAGCGAACCACAATTGTGATGTTTATGTAATATATTTTCAAAACAGGACAAAAATACGACCGGCACGTTTAATTAATAAAAAAGGAAGGCGAAATTATGGCGAGCGACAAAAAGCATGGAAGTTTATTATGGCTAATATTTTGGATAATAGTATTTTTCCCAATCGCAATCATCTATTTCCTCATTCGCAGTTGGGGATGAAATAAAGAATAAAACGTTTGTCTTCTAATTCGAGATAAATGCTAAAGATGTGATTATCGAATCTAACTGAACACTCTATAGTCGACCAAAAATTGATTAGTGGCGGTTATTTGTGTTGCAAGGGATTGCCTTAGTATTGTCCCTAAATATTTTTGAGATATCTGGCCAAATCAGCTTCGTCTTCAGGGATAAAAGCCTTGTATTGTTGGGCAAATTTTTGTTTAAGCAACTCAGGGGTCAGAAAGGAAACTATTGGGTGCCCTATCACTTCAAAACAACCAACATCTTCCATGGCATCGCCCATGTATGCTGTCTTTTGGGGGTCCAGATTCCTATCTTTCAAAATATTTAGCAGTAACTCTGCCTTGTTCTTATAGATGCTGAGTGTAAATCCGATAGCCCTATCATTGGTTTCTGTTAATAAATTGGCCTTATAGAAATCAAAACAATCTGCATATCCGGCCGACTTCAGAATCATTTGAATCCCATAACTATATCCGGCTGATAGTATGCCTGTGGTTATACCGGATCGATGACGTTCTGCAACCGGTCTCAATGCTTTCAATACAACCTTGGCCTGGACATCGCGCCGGTTGGAATATTTTTCAACCAGGCGGCGGACCGAGGACATAGGCACGCCCTTAATTATTTTCTCACTATAAGACTGAAGCAGCTCGACTAAACGGCCGTTTTCCCGGCCTTGATTTCTTTTCCTCCTCAGAGTTTCAAGGTCGTTTTTGGTTTTAATGAGACGCGCAAATTTAAAAGGATGCGATGGGATATAGCTTTTCGCCAGCTCAACGATTATTGCCCTGACGATGGCTTCCTCGTCAATATCTTCAAATAATGTTCCATTCCAGTCGCATATTATGGCGCTACAGGTCATAGTTCACTCACAGATTTACTTATTAGTTGACTTCGACATAAATCTATTATAATCCCATCCAACCCGGAGCACCGATACTGAGCCAATAATTGCTGAAATCATGTTTCTAAGGAGTGAAAGGAACATGCGGGGAGAACTTCATCCCTCGACCTCACGGCCGGGGTATTAAGTAAGGAAGAATAAAATGTCATAAAACTGTCACTACTTTTACCCTTATGTTACGACTTCTTAATATTCATTTTAATATACTGTAAACAGATTAATATCCGGAGGAAGATATGGCAAAGAAAAAGAAGGATTCTAAAAAGAACTCAGCATTGAGTCAAGTAAAGAAAAAGAAGGACTCCAAAAAGAACCTGGCATTAAGCAAAGTACGGAAAACCAATAAATTACCGGCGATGTGGTTTGACGATGTTTTGGGGCCAAAGTCTCTGCCCACCTGGTTTTCCGGGGAAAACATGTTATGGACTCCGGCAATCCATGTTCTTGAAAAAGAAGACAAATTTGTCGTCAAGTTCGAACTCCCAGGCGTGAATGAAGAAGACTTGGGCATTTCCATTATCGGCGGCAAGCTGATCGTTCAAGGAGAAAAGAAGGCCGAATCTGAGGTTAAAAAGAAAGGTTATTCTTACGTGGAAACTTCTTACGGAAGTTTCTCCCGGTCAATCATGATTCCTTCAATTGTAGATCTCGAAATGATATCTGCTGATTTCAATAAAGGCGTTCTTGAAATCAATTTGCCCAAAATGGCTGATGTCCAACCCAAGAAAATCAATGTATTGGCGAATAAGGAACAAAAAGCAGTCGGGAAGAAAACAGAAACGGTCTCCGGTGCTGCTAAAGTCAAGCCCAAAATAGCGGCGAGCCAACCAAAAAAGGTCAACGCGGCAGCAAACAAAAAAGAGAGTGTAATCGGGAAGAAAACGGAACCAGTTGCTAATGCGAATATAAAAACTGATAAGTCCGAGGGGCCCGTTACAACATGACATGCCATTTCTCAGCATCCCGGTAAGTAGTTGGATTAAAAACTTTTGCCATAGAATAAATGATAAGCACGGCGTTGTTTATGTCGCTTAAATAAGTAACATAAACAACGCGTTTGCTTTAACGATAAACAAGACCGATGCAACTGCCGGATACCCATAAAACAACTCCGGGATATTTATCTACAATTGAAGAAGGTAGATAATTTAGGAATTTTTTATTTGGAGATATAGGAAATCCATTTCGTTGAATTTGGAAAGTATTGAAGGGAACTGGAACCAGGACAACAAGGGAGAGTGACGAAATGAATGAAGCTATATTAAACCTAACATCCGGTAGTGGGCCGGAGATAAAATCCCAAAAGGTACTACTAATCTCTCCCCCAAACCTGGTATCCCAGGAAACAACTAACAAATATAACAACCCTTATTTTTACGTTAATCGTGAAATGTCATGGCTGGAGTTTAACCGCCGTGTTCTCGAGGAAGCCCAGGACAAACTTACCCCGATAATGGAAAAACTTAAGTTTGCTTCTATTTTCAGTTCCAATCTGGACGAGTACGTCATGATTAGATTAGGCGGCCTTATTCAAGCTCAAAAAGCGGGTAAAAATGACCGTGATCCCAGTGGAAAAACTGTACAAGAGCAATTAGATGAAATCGCCGGACTAATAAAATCATTGGTGGCGGAGCAGTATGTTTGCTTGGTGAATGACATATTACCTGAAGTCCGGAAAGCCGGGATTTTTATTCATGATATCAACGAACTGGATAAAAATGAGAATTCACGATTAAATGATTATTTCGAACAGCAAGTATTACCGGCCTTAACACCTTTAACCGTTGATTCAGGGGATCCGTTTCCTTTCGTGACCAATCTCAACCTCAATCTGATGGTCATTTTCGCAGAAGTCCCAGACGGTAATATCCCAAGAGGCTACTCGATCATTGAGATACCGTCTGTAGTTCCAAGGTTAATTCAAGTAAATACCGAAAAGAAAGGCTATCATTATGTTCTACTCGAGGACCTGGTGCGTAAAAACATCTCATCTCTTTTTCCGGGAATGGAAATAAAGCAAACAATTTCATTCAGGGTTACGCGCAACCGTGATTATGATTTACGGGCAGATGAGGTGGTTGACTTGCCGCAATCGATCGAGAAAGAGATCAAGGAACGTTCGCACCAAATCGCCGTTCGTCTTGAAATAGAATCAAATGTCCCTAAAACATATGCCAATATTCTGACCAAAGAGCTTGATATTGATAACAAATTTACGCATGAGATAAACGGCCCTTTAAATATTTGTGATTTGTTATATCTGTATAACCTTCCGGTAAATGCCAGATATAAAGATCCACCATTCAATCCTCGAATTCCGCTAAGGTTGGCCAATAAAAAAAGAAACATCTTTTCGATTATCAGCGAGGGAGATGTGCTTTTGTATCATCCTTATGACTCGTTCGCTGTCGTAATGGACTTTCTCAATAACGCTGCCGATGATCCTAATGTGTCATCAATTAAACAGACTTTTTATCGTATCGGAAAGTACTCCCCGATAATAGGGGCTTTGTGCAGAGCCGCCGAAAATGGCAAGCAAGTTACAGCCGTGGTTGAATTAAAGGCGCGTTTTGATGAAGAATGTAATATCGATTGGGCACACCGGATGCAGCGTTCCGGCGTAAATGTAGTATTCGGTTTCCCCCGCTGGAAAACACATTGTAAAGCGACTTTGGTTGAAAGACGTGAGGGAAATCTTCAACGCCGATATGTGCACGTATCTTCGGGTAATTACAATGCCGTCACCGCAAAGCAATATACCGATATTGGATTGTTAACATGTAATGAAGATTTCGGTGCCGATGTGACCGCGCTTTTTAATATTCTTACCGGCTCCAGTACATGGAGTGATGCAAAGAGATATACCCCGGAAACCATGGCTTCGATGTTTCGTAAATTTATGGTTTCGCCGGTAACAGCCCGTGAAGCGATAATGCGTTTAATCGATAGGGAAATCCAAAAATCCACGCTCAAGGCACCGGGCCGAATTATTGCCAAGTTAAATGCTGTTACCGATCCTGGTATCATCCATAAACTATACGAGGCATCACAGGCCGGAGTTCAAATTGACCTTATTGCGAGGGGTATTTGCTGTTTACGTCCGGGGGTCCGTGGTTTGAGTGAAAATATCCGGGTCATTAGCATTCTGGATAGATACCTGGAACATTCTCGCATCTATTATTTTTACAACGGCGGTTACCCTGAAGTTTATGCCGGCAGCTCTGATTGCATGGAACGAAATTTTGCAAAACGTACCGAAATTATATATCCCATAGAGGATGATGAACTCAAATCTCGCATCATAAATGAAATTCTATTTACTTATCTCAACGACAATGTTAAAGCTCGCGTCATGCAGACCGATGGATCTTATATACGTCGAAAACCTAAGGAAAATGAAAAGCTCATACGAAGCCAAAGCGCTCTGATCGCGATTGCCCGGAAAAGCGGTGCGAAGTCTCGGCCGTATGAAGAACTGATAAAGAATGGCAGTAAAAAATTATCGAGAAGCAGAGATGGCAAGGAAATTACGATGATGGAAGCTGAAGTTTTCGACAAAGCGATGCCAATTGTAGACGAAATATCCCGGGCCTGTGATAATGATCCAAGCCATAATGTGCAAGTGACAACTCTGGCGCTTACTTTGTTTGATGCATTAAAACCCCTCCATAAATTTGGTGCCAAAAAACGGCAATTACTTGAAATAGCCGGGCGTTTGCATGACATCGGTTGGTCAAAAACAGTTCTCAAACAACATCACAAATTGAGCGGCAAGATGATTCTTGCGCTCGATATTCCCGGTTTTAGTAATAACGACAAACTGATCTGTTCTCTTGTAGCTCGATATCATACTAAAGCTCTACCAAATGCTTCTAAACATCAAAAATTTGCCGCATTGAGCGCGAAAAATCGTGATGTCATAGAATGGTTGTCAGCCATACTGCGAGTTGCGGATGCTCTTGATAGTAGTCATACCCACGTGGTAAAACGTCTAAAGTTGAAAATCAGTAATGGTTCATTGATAGTACATCTGAAGACAAATGGCGATTGTTGGGACGAAATCAGGAGCGTCCACCGAAAACAAGATCTACTGGTTAAAAAAATTGGAAGGAACATTGTGTACCAATGTTGATTGCTTTACTTTCCGACATACACGGCAACTTGCCAGCGTTGAAAGCTGCCGTCGTCGACGCGAAAACCCGGGGTGTAATGCAAATCATCTGTGCCGGCGATATCATAGGGTACGGACCTTTCCCAAATGAGGTATGCGAATATCTTAAAACAAATGAAATAAAGTCAATAAGCGGTAACTATGACATCAAAGTGCTGGATGTAATTGAACACGGAAAATCAGCCGTAGACTCACTACAAAAGAAAAAACGGGAACTGGTAATATGGACGGCGAAGCATCTCGGAAAAACGGCACAACGTTTCCTGCGGGACCTGCCCGTAAGTCTGGAAGAGGAATTACCCGGCGGTCGTAAATTACTGGTGGTACATGGCAGTCCTATTTCCAACGATGACGACATTTATCCCAGCATCACCCCCAAAGGACTTGAAACGAAACTCAATAATACCCGCCCCGATATCCTTGTTTGCGGGCATACCCATATCCCATTCGTAAAAAAGGTTGGCGGCATGCTCGTCGTAAATTGCGGGTCAGCGGGGCAATCGGTTGATGGAGACCCCAGACCTTCTTATGCCATCATTTCTGTGGATGAGAAATCGGTGAGGGGCCGCATAATTAGATTTGAATATGATATTAATGAAACTATTAAAGCGCTAAAAAACACTTCTTTGCCCAAAACACTGCAAAAGGATTTTTTGGAGGGGAGCAAAAGGAGATTCTTACAATGAATGAACCGCCAAAAACAACTGAGGTTGAATTGAAATTGCTCCTCCCTGGCAGAGTTGCTGAAACACCTATTATAAATTTGCTGCGGCAGAATAAATATAATGTCCAAAAAATAGACCCATTGAGCAATGTCGACACTTACATGGATACCAGTGACTGGGCATTAATGAAAAATAAACTTTCCCTAAGATACCGTGTGTCAAACAATACGGCTATGTACACGTTGAAAAGCCTAGGACCAATCGAAAATGGTATCGCTAACCGGGCGGAGAACGAGATAACACTCAAAAGTCCGGCCCGGACCCCGGCTCAAATAACGGTAAAACCTTTAAAAAAACAGATCCAAAGCCTGATTTACCCCAGAAAACTATTAGAGCAAATTGTCATCAGCACAATCCGTAGGCGTTATCTGGTTGACTCCCCTGACGGGACTAAATTCGAGCTTGACTTTGATAAATCTAAATTTTCAGCAAACGCATTGGAAAAACCGCGGCGTGCTTATCAATATCACCAACTTGAAGTGGAAGTCATCGAAGGCACAGCTTCGGCACTTAAAGACCTGGCGAAACTCCTATCCGATAATTTTGGTTATCTTCCGGCAACATCGACAAAACTGCAATCCGCAATGACCAGTCTCAAAGTGAAACCACTGGTGAAGAAAGTCCCTCAAAAATTTATAGTTAATCTCGATGACAGACTGGACGCCGCATTAAAAAAAATCCTTTCAATAGAATTTCATTGGTTCCAGCAACAACTTCCCGGAGTTATTTCCGATAGAGATCCGGAGTTTGTACACCAGGCAAGGGTGGCAACCCGGCGGATGCGCTCTGCACTGATTCTTTTTCATAATACACTTCCTGAACCAACTGCCAGATATTTCGAAGAGCGGTTGAAATGGCTAGGAGGATTGTTTGGTAGGGTTAGGGATCTTGATGTTTTTATTATTAACCTGACTAATTATAAGGACAAATTAGAAAGTTTCCCCAAAGCTGAAAAGAAAGCGTTGGAAGGAGTGGTAATCAAACGTAGACGAATCCCGTTAAAAGCACTAAAGGAAGCGCTAAAATCCCGTCGTTATCAGAATTTCGAGCGGCGTCTGAAACAATTCCTTGAGGCGCCTTGTGTGGATTGCCTGGAATTACCTATGGGTATGAAAAAGATTAGCGAGGTAGCTCCGTCTAACGTCACCACAAAATTTGAAAACGTGGTCGAACAAGGTCATAAGGTATCGACAAAGTCCGAACTACCGGAGTTCCATTGCCTGCGGATTCAAGTGAAGAGATTGCGCTATGCATTAGAATTCATGGCTCCGGCATATGGCAACTCCTTGAATGATGTCATTCTGCAAACAGTTCGTTTACAGGACAACCTTGGGGAACTTCAAGATACGGTTTTCAATCAAAAGCTTATTAAACGGATTCTGAAAGATTGTAAAGGGAAATTGCTCGATGATCAACTGATTTTCATTCTTGGTGAAATATATCAGCTTCAGGGGGAAATAGCGCGAGAACATCAAAAAACATTCAAAGATATATGGATACCATTCTCTTCGGAAAAAATCATAATTTCGCTTAATAAAATATTTAAAGAGCAGCCGGTGTCAGGGGGGACCAAAGGAGCAATATGAAATACAGTGAAATGTTCCAAGTTAAAAGTGGAGATAAAATCAAATTAGATAAAATTGATCCTGCTTTTACTGATGGGTTCAAGGATACTGACGGCGTCGATGATAAAATCAATAAGTACACAGAGCGCCTCCGTGCTTTGCAATACGATTTATACGCAGAGGGGAAAAGGTCACTTTTAATATGCTTACAGGGATTAGATGCTGCGGGTAAGGATGGAACCATTGCTCATGTTCTGGGTGCTATGGATCCGCAGGGAACCAGAGTCTGCGGGTTTAAAATTCCCAGCGTTGAAGAAGCTAGCCATGATTTCCTGTGGCGCATTGAAAAACAGGTGCCGGCGAAAGGAGAGGTGGTCATTTTCAACCGCTCTCATTATGAAGACGTCCTGGTGGTTCGGGTGCATAAAACAGTCCCGGAAGAAGTTTGGTCAAATCGGTATAGTCTGATTAATCATTTCGAAAAGGGACTTGCCGCCAATGGGACACATATTTTGAAATTTTACTTGCACATCAGTTCGGAGGAACAGCTAAATCGTTTCCAGGACCGGCTGGATGACCCTACCCGCCGATGGAAAATCAGTGAATCGGACTATAAGGAACGAAAGTACTGGAAGGAATATACCCGGGCTTATGAAGATGTACTTAGAGAGACGAGTACCGGGCACTCACCATGGTACATAATTCCATCCAATAATAAATGGTTCCGTAATCTAGCAATTTCCCAAATCGTTGTTGAAAAACTAGTATCATTAAATTTGAAACTTCCGAAACCACAAGTGGATATCAGTGCAATTCGGCGTAAATATCATCAGGCAGTAGCAGAAGAAAAAAAGTAAAATAAGTTCGTGATATTTTGACATCAGATTAGAATAAAAACGCGTCTAAGCAAGGGTTTCGGATTCAGCGCAATCCTAGTATATTTTTATGTTTAGTCCACTGTTAAGGACTTTGCATTTAATGCATCGCTTGTGAATTCCGGCAATTTTACCGGCACAATCCATAAATTCGTGTTCCTCGTAATTTTCAATCTTTTCCGGCACAATTTCCTGTCGCCCTACAGGTCTGGCTATGCCTTATGCACTTTTTGGCGCCGTATACGCGATTCTTTTATTTGTTCATAGAACACTGTCATCAGCAGCAAAAACCCGCCGGCAATAAAATAGCTTTCGATGACCTCGCTGAGCCAGTGGTCACCCAAATAAACTCGTGAATAACCCACCAGCAGCATAATGAAAGCAAAAACCAGTACCAGCGCTACTTTGAGAGGGCGGGAAGAAACATTGTGAAGCACAAAATAAATCAGCATTCCCAGAGTCATCGCAGCGAAATAAGCATGTCCGCTGGGAAAACCCAGGCCGCCAATCGGTATGATGATATCAACCAGAGTGGTGGGAGGCCGGGGCTGTTCAATAACTAACTTAAACAGGTTAGCAATCGGGGAAAGCACCCCGGTAATGGCCATAACTATTGCTTCCATCATGCCCAGACGCCACCAGATTATCAGTACGAATGCAATAGTAAGCACGACCGCCGGAATACCGGTGAAACCATCCGAAACGATTATCATGAAGGAAGTAAGAAACGGACTGCGTATGCTTTGAATAAACCGCATCGACTGAAGGTCACCGGGGAAATAGGGAACCCTATGAGCAAGCACGGCCAATACCGCACTTAGAATCAGCAATAATGTGCCGATAATCAATCTATTGCGTAAGCTCTTTTTCACTTTATTTTCCTGGTTTCAGTTTATTCTTTATATCGAGTAAAATAGTTTCAAATGAGTCCCAATTTTATTTACTTGGTGGATAACGTCCGGAACCATAAAGCTTTCATACCTAAATAGATGCCATACGAGATTAAACCCAGGGCAATTAAACCCAGCAGCCACCGACCGAAAGGCAAATTAATCAGCGACAGGAGCGCGCCATCGATGCCGGTAGCTTTATACGGGTCGGCATGGGTGAACGCGGTGAAAAAGAGCACACCGATAACGGCAATAATTACGCCATAGGCAACAGTGCCGAAACGTCCGACACGTTTAATCCATGTGACCTGACTTGACGAGAGAGAATAAGAGTTTGCTTCCTTGTCGAAATTACGGCGAAAGCCGGAAAAGAGGGTAATCATTCCCCCGATAAACAGCGCTATCCCAATCGCAGCAACCAGCCATTTGCCACCCGGCCACAAAAAGATGGTGCCGGCCAACTTCCCGATACTAAAATTCTGAGAACCGGTTGTATCGGTGCCACCGGAAATGTAAACTACCAACATCGGAATCAGCAATCCGTAAATTACCGCGTTCACCAATAATACGGCCCGTTTAAAAAGACCTTTCAAATCATGCCCTTCATGGAGAAGATCAAATAAAGCAGCGCATAGCGCCCAGAGAACGTAAATACACAGACCAATCAGAACGATAACAAGCAGTATTTTACCCAGTGGATTGGCAGCAGTCGCCGCAATGGCCCCCTGATAGTCAGCTGTCTGGCTGATTTTACCTAAAGCTATCTGTATAGCTAAAAGACCCAAAACAAAGAAAAGATAACCACGTGCACCGTCACCAATGCGCACGAGAATATTCACGGCAGGGTTGAGAGCTACTTTTGAAGCTTCGTTTTTAACGCTAGTCATGTTGTTCCTCTAATCTTTTCAGTCTCTTCCTGTTATTACGGCGAATAAAATAGGTTTCAATAGTCATGTAAACTATTCCAGACCAAGCCACTCCAACTGCATAACCTGCAATGACATCGGTAAGGTAATGACCGCCTACAAAAAGGCGGCTAAAGCCGATGAATAGCATCATCAGCACCGCTAATACGATCACCACCCATTTCCAGAAGCGGGACGATATCGTGGGGATTAAAAGGTACGCGAGTAATCCGTAGAGGGTCACTGCAACGACAGTGTGCCCGCTGGGGAAACCGGGACCCGTCAATGTAGCTGCTACCGGGACAGCGAACGCCGGGCGATGGCGGTTAAAGATATGTGATAGCGCCAGAAACATCAATGGGCCGCCAATATTACCTACTGCCACCATCCAAAGTTCCTTCCAGTAGCGTCTGATAATAAAATACAAGCCCATCAAACCGCCGAGGACCATTACGCCCTCATTACCAAATGTCCAGCCGAGTTTGATAAAATTCAGCATGCCTTTGGACACATTCAGTGCAGTGTTATGCAATGCGTTTGTGACTGAAGTGTCCACTTTTAGTAGTGGGCCATTAGCTTTCAAATTAATCGCCAGAAGGGTAAAAACAAAGACACCGGCAATGAACATAATCCAGCCGATTTGAGGCTTTTTTGCCAGCAGGTCCGGGCTGCGGAGCCAACCCTTGATACGTTCACTCATAATGTAAACACCTCCACCTTTTTGTTGGATAAATAATGATTATCTACATTGATGACTTTAGGTTCCTTTTAATCACAACTATCCATTTATTACCTGTTTACTAAATTTCCCGGCAAATGGCGTGCAGTTATTTGAGCACAGGGGGAAGTAGGTTAATAACTAGAGATTTCCCAGAGTTATTCTTTCATCGGGGACTAATACGGTCAACGCTCCATGTAGCACCTCGATTTCCACGGGCGTCTTGCCGATAACATCTCCGTCGACCTGGACCAGTACGCTTCTTTTGCTTTTGATGCTGACGGTGTGCTCGGCGCTCAACATAGGCGGTAACAGTTTGCCAGGACGGCCTACAAGTGCATAAAACAGGTAACGAAAATAGTCAAGACCTTTCGTGACAGAGAGTATCCAGATATCAAGGTGCCCATCGTCCACAGCAACGTCCGGTCCTTTTGGATAAAGGGTTCTGGCCAGAGCGCCGGCATTAAATACAATGCATTCGAACGCCCGTCCGGTATGCATCTTACCATCGACGGCAATTTCGTAGCCGTGAAACCTCAAGCGGAATAAATTAATCATTGCGTTTACTAAATAAGCCAGATTTCCGAAACGATTCTTTTGGGCGGTAGTGGTACTGCGCATGATAATTGGAGAATAACCCACGCTGGCATTTAGAACGAATACCCGCTTGCCGATTTTCATAACATCAATTATTTTGTAACGGGGTGAACTTGAAATAACTGCGACCGCATCTTTGATTTCCAGCGGAATGTGTAGTTCTTTGGCTAACAAATTACCCGTGCCCAATGGAATGATACTCAAGGGAATCTTTGTTTCCATAAGGCCGTTTATCACGGCTGATACAGTGCCGTCTCCCCCGGCTGCGACCACCAGGTCGAAGCCTTCTTTTAATCGTCCCCGGATGACTTCACCCACATCTTCATTTTTGTTTGTTAAGATAATCTCATATTTTAATTTAGCGTCGTCAAAGCATTTTTTTATGGTGTCTTCTTTCGAGGAACCGCCGGCGGCACCGGACGATGGGTTGAGTACCACCAGAGCTTTTTTCATTTGGAGACTCCTTTCACCTTGGGTAAGCCTTTCTTAATAACCTTGGAGGTACCTTCCGTCACGGCTTTGAGACGTGTATAGTTAGCCATTGATGCTGATTCCCGTTCCAGGTCATCAGGCGGAATTCGTTTTCATCTTCTATTGTAAAAGTCGCGCTGTGTCTCATGTCTCCGTCATTAAGTACAAATATTAAATCCGGAGACCGCTGGTAAAGGGGCAAATGGGTATGTCCAAAAACAATTCCTTTGCATTCCTGGTGTTCCTTCTTCACCTTTTGTTGAAGGTTAATTAAAGCCCTGGATTGCACCAGATAAACCAGCATCATGTACCGTTCTGTGATGAAACTCATTTTAAGATTGCTGGGAGTCAACTTTTTTTGCGGCAGATGATTCCACAGCCACATCAGGCTATGTGGAATATATTGAACAGATGGGTCATATTCGTGCCCGTGACAATACCAAATGTCATGTGACATAAATGGTTTTATCAACTTGATTGGTCCGATAGGATTAGCGAGATTTGGATTATCCCGGTATTTTTCCAGCACATGGTCATGGTTTCCCGGCAGTAGTTTGGTTGGAACCTGACCGGCAAGGTCGCGGAATTTCTGCGTCATCGGGTGTTGGAGGCAATGTTCAAACCCGTTTTCATACATATGAAACCAATCCCCAAGTCCCCAGATTTCATCACCTTGCCTGAATTCTTTTTGAATATAAACTATTGCCTGATCCATAGCGTCATATTGAGCATCTTTGTGTCCGATGTGTAAATCGGAGAGAATAAATTTCTTCAAATAACAATCCCCCGGAGTTTTTTTACGATACCTTAGGAATTCGCTTCCGGTTATTTACTCAATCATTTGTCCAAAACGATAATATCCAAATTGTCTGATTTCCAATTTCCTTTTATCTTAAGCGAATATTAATGCTAATTACTTAGCCAATTTTACTGTAAACATAATGACAAAGGCATAAATAGTTGAGCTAATATATGACAAATTCGTGACATAATGATGGTTTATCAATAAAATTTTATATAAATGAGGTATTTAATGGCACAATAAGACTTCAGGAATTTACGCAATACAGCATGTGAAAAGCGCAAAGATTGCTTCATAAAACGCTCAATGGGCATAATGTGGGATTGCCGGATAGTTCTCTTCCAATGATTTTAAGGAGTAAAGGTCATAACAACTGGTGGGGAAATATGACAAATTCGTTACAGAATATAGTTTTCTTGGTGTATACGATGTAGACGATAATCCACGATATATAGGAGAATCTAAAAGTCACAATGGTTCGTCCACCTTCTTACGCGTCTCTCTTAGCAGACTCCAGTAAAAACCCAGGCTGAAGATGAAAGGCACAAAATAATAAAGCACCCGGAAAAGCATAGACCCCAATACACCCTGGCTGAACGGCACCCCAAAGATGGCTAATATCCCTGCGATTGAGGCTTCCTGAACCCCCAGGTCACCGGGAATAAACGAGATAACCGTCAGCGTAATGCCGAAGTTAAACCCGGTTACCAGCACGCCCAGATGCACCGGGATGGCGAGAGCTCTAAAACCGAAAGCCAGTCCTGCTATCATGGCCGCCACTTCTCCAATAATCAATGCTGCTATTAGCAGTATGAATTTAGGTTTCTGTTTCAACTGGAGAATTCCTTGCGTGAGAGTGTCTCCAAAATCACTGAGACGCTTCTCAATATTTTTATGTGTTATAAAATGCCAGATGTTACCTAATACCTTCAGGACAAAGACCCTGATTCGGGTGTTATATAAAATGAAGATAGCCGCTGCAATAACTATAACCAGGATTACGATTAACAAAACCATTATCGCCACGCCGCCAAAAACCAGCGGATAACTGAAGATGATATATACCAGGCTGATCGGTATCAGAATAAAAAAGACAAGGTTTTTGAAATAGGAGAGTAGCAGCGAAGAACCCACCGTTTGACTTGGGGTCACTCCATAATGTCCCAGGGCGAGAAGCCTTAATGCCATCGCGGCCGGAATGGCAATTAAATTTGACAGAACTTCTGAAACAAATCCTACCCTTAGCAGATAAAACTTGTTCAGTCCCACACCGAAAGCCCTCAACATGACCACCATGCTGATGCTTCCTAAGAGATAGGATACAGCGACAAACCCCAGAGCAACACCTAAATAGTTCCACTCGGCTTTACCCCACAGTTGCTTTACCTGATTTCTGTCGAGGAAAATAATAATTGCGCCCACTAAAATCATTAGTCCGATGGCGATCACGGTAAAAAGCGGATGAGATTGTCGTTTTTGTTGCTCTATATTATTATCCATATTTA
>Ga0224520_1000076_pt1 | contig 32413 bp, 37 predicted proteins | sample CFST25metaG_2_FD_180684 | JGI IMG/M metagenome (GOLD analysis project Ga0224520, IMG submission 180684) | Peat soil microbial communities from Stordalen Mire, Sweden - C.F.S.T-25 | ecosystem: Environmental > Terrestrial > Soil > Wetlands > Peat | place: Sweden: Norrbotten County, Stordalen Mire... | reverse complement strand
GAATAGGGCAGGCACCCTCGGCTTATGCGTCGACAATACCGCAATTATTATTCATGGCTTTCCAGGGTATGTTCGCTATTATTACTGTAGCTCTGATCACAGGCGCAGTAGTAGAACGCATCAAATTCAGCGCTCTGACTTTATTTTCAGTATTGTGGTTTACACTCGTCTATTTACCGATAGCGCACTGGGTTTGGGGAGCAGGCGGTTGGTTAGGTAGCACAAAATTAGGCGCTTTAGACTTCGCCGGCGGCACTGTTGTTCACATCGCAGCGGGTATTTCTGCCCTTTCACTGGCGCTGTTGTTAGGACCCCGTAAGGGCTTTAAAGAGAAAGAACCGATGGAACCGGGCAATATACCGATGGTAGCTTTGGGCGCGGGGATGCTTTGGTTCGGCTGGTTTGGATTCAATGCCGGCAGTGCCCTGACTGCCGGAGGCCTGGCTTCCAGCGCTTTTGTGGCTACCAATCTTTCGGCGGCAACAGCGGCCTTTGTCTGGATGGTATTGAGCTGGATTTACCGGCGTCCTTCGTTACTTGGAGTCGTTACCGGCGGTGTGGCCGGCCTGGTGGCAATTACTCCGGCAGCGGGTTTTATACAACCCATTATGGCAATCCCCATCGGGGCTGGCGTTTCTCTCCTGTGTTATCATATGATGCTTTGGCGGCCTAAAACCGGCATTGATGAATCGCTTGATGTCTTTGCAGTGCATGGGATGGGCGGTATTTGGGGTGCGCTGGCAACCGGCATATTCTGCAGCGCGGCTGTAAGTCCAAACAGTAAAAATGGTTTGATTTACGGTAACCCGAAACAGGTATTAATACAACTTGTAGCTGTTATCAGTGTGGCGGCTTTTGCTTTCGTAATGACATGGATACTGGGCAAGATCGTTAATTCCACCATCGGGTTGAGAGTATCGCCTGCCGAAGAATCTGTAGGCCTGGATATTTCACAGCATGGAGAACGCGCCTATGGAGGCAATTTACGGTGAAAAAAGTAGAAGCGATTATCAGGGAAGAGAAACTGGAACCGGTAAAAAAATATCTCGAAGAAATCGGTTATTTTGGTATGACTATTACGGAAGTAAGCGGCCGCGGCAGACAAAAAGGGGTGCCGTTAAAATGGGGTTCGAAAGAATACAGGCTGGAATTCCTGCCTAAACTCAAGATTGAAGTTGTGGCGATGGATGATGATGTCCCGGCTATTATTAATGCTATAATCAGGGGAGCAAGAACGGGAGAAATCGGAGACGGTAAAATATTTATCATTCCGATCGATGACGCCGTGCGGATCAGAACAGGCGATTCAGGCAATAACGCAGTATAATAAATGAATTAAATTAAATAAAAACAGGAGGTTATGTTACCATGCCGAAGAAAGAGAAGAAAAATGAGAGCAAAGAATATGTTCTCAAAATGGCTAAAGAAAACGATGTCCGGTTCATCCGCCTGTGGTTTACCGATATTCTGGGTGTACTAAAAAGTTTTGCAATATCCGTTGACGAACTGGAAGGGGCACTGGAAGAAGGAATGGGCTTTGACGGCTCATCGATCGAAGGTTTTGCGCGTATCGACGAAAGCGATATGGTGGCGAAGCCCGACCCCGATACTTTCCAGATCCTGCCGTGGCGGCCGCTTGAACACAACGCAGTGGCCCGTATGTTTTGCGATATTCTGAAACCCGGCGGAGAACCTTTTGAAGGCGATCCGCGGTTTGTTTTAAAAAGAAATCTAAAGAAGGCAGCCGATCTGGGCTTCACCTTCTATGTCGGGCCGGAACTGGAATTCTTCTATTTCAAAGATTCAAAGGGAACAGAGACTCTGGATTCCGGCGGCTATTTTGATATGACCACATTGGATGCCGCCACCGACCTGCGGCGTAATACTGTGATCACCTTGGAAAAAATGGGCATCGGTATCGAATATTCGCATCACGAAGTTGCCCCGAGCCAGCACGAAATCGACATGCGTTATACCGACGCACTGACGATGGCGGATAATGTAATGACATACCGTCTGGTCGTCAAACAAATCGCTATGAATCAAGGTGTATATGCCTCGTTTATGCCGAAACCGGTTTTTGGAATCAACGGCAGCGGTATGCATGTGCACCAATCGCTGTTTAAAGGCGATAGAAACGCCTTTTTTGATGCCAAAGGTAAATATTTCCTGTCTAAACTCGCCCGCAGTTACGTTGCCGGTCTATTAAAATATGCGCCGGAAATCACTGCTGTAAACAATCAATGGATCAACTCATACAAGAGACTTGTACCCGGTTACGAAGCGCCGGTATATCTATCCTGGGCCAAACGCAACCGCTCCGATATGATCCGCGTGCCGGAATACCGGCCGGGCAAAGAGAAAGCCACCAGAATAGAATTGCGGTCGCCTGACCCCGCTTGTAATCCTTATCTTTGCTTCAGTGTGATGCTGGCTGCCGGTTTGAAAGGTATCGAAGAAAATCTGGAACCGCCGGATCCGATAGAAGAAAATGTTTACGAGATGACTGAACAAGAAAGAAAAGACCGCGGCATCAATACATTACCTGCTAATCTGGCCGATGCCATCGCGCTGACCGAAAAGAGCGAACTGGTTAGGAAAGCACTGGGCGACCATGTCTTTAACGCCTTCATCGAAAATAAAAAGATAGAGTGGAACCAGTACCGGATCCATGTTTCGAAATACGAACTCGACCGGTACCTGCCCATGCTATAATACATTACTGGCATTTTCCTGATGGAGGTGAAAAATGCGCCGCCTGAGAATAGCTTTGGCGCAGATTAACACCACAGTTGGTGATTTTGACGGCAATGTAAAAAAAATTCTGGGAGCGATTGACGGCGCCCGCGCGCTGAAGGCGGACATCGTCACGCTCCCTGAACTTGCTATTTGCGGGTATCCACCGGAAGATTTGCTGTTCAAGCCCCAATTCATTCAGGCTAATCTGCAATCACTACAGAAAATCGTGGAAGCCTCCAATGGAATAACCGTCGTAGTCGGTTTTGTGGATTCAGACGGCGATATTTATAATGCCGCCGCGCTGATTTCCGATGGTAAACTCATCGGTATTTATCATAAAATGTACCTACCGAATTACGGCGTTTTCGATGAAAACCGCTATTTTCGGGCAGGCAAAGAATGTCCCGTATATGTGGTGAACGGTATCGGTATCGGCATCAATATCTGTGAAGATATCTGGTACGAAGCCGGACCAGCCACCGTCCAAGCCTATGCCGGAGCCGAGGTGATCATTAACATCAGCGCTTCGCCGTATCACACCGGTAAGGGTGAATCGCGGGAAAAAATGATCGCCACGCGCGCAACCGATACCGTAGCTGTTTTCGCCTATAATAATCTAGTCGGCGGACAGGACGAACTGGTTTTTGACGGCCACAGTTTTATTGCAGATGAGCGCGGGAACATTATCACCCGCGGGAAACAATTTGAGGAAGATTTCATTGTCGCCGATCTGGATATCGAATCCGTTTTCCGGGCGCGGCTACATGATCCCAGATGGCGTAAAGAATCACCGGTACTGGAAAAAACCGGTTGGCGCCAGACAAAAACAGTGGTATCACAAACTCAACCGTCCGGGCAAAAACCACCGCTTAAGCCCCATCATACGACTACACTTGACCCGGTAGCAGAAGTTTATCAGGCGCTGGTGCTGGGGACGCGGGATTATATCCACAAAAACGGGTTTTCCAAGGTTGTCATCGGTCTTTCCGGCGGAGTAGATTCCGCGATCGTGGCAACGATTGCAGTCGACGCGCTGGGTAAGGATAATGTAATTGGAATATCAATGCCATCCAGATATTCTTCTACGGGCAGTGTGACGGATACAAAAGCGCTGACACAGAACCTGGAAATTAAATTACAAACAATCCCGATCGAGAAACCGTTCCAGGCTTACCTGGATACGCTGGTAGAATCATTTACCGGCACTAAACCGGACAGTACCGAGGAGAATTTACAGGCTCGGGTTAGAGGGAATTTACTGATGGCGCTCTCGAACAAATTCGGTTGGCTGGTACTGACCACCGGCAACAAGAGTGAAATGGCCACCGGTTACACTACGCTTTACGGCGACATGGCCGGCGGTTTTGCCGTAATCAAAGATGTCCCGAAAACGCTGGTTTACAAAATAACAAAATACCGCAATGCCAAAGCCGGCTTTAATTTGATACCGGCAGCGATTATTGATAAACCGCCGTCTGCCGAATTGAGACCCGATCAGAAAGACTCCGATAGTTTACCTCCGTACGAGGTTCTGGACGCAATTCTGACGGCCTATGTCGAAGAAGACAAGTCAGTAGACCAGATTGTCGCGTTGGGATACGAAAAAGCCGTCGTACAGAAAACGGCGAAGCTGGTAGACAGAAGTGAATACAAACGCCGCCAGGCTCCCCCCGGCGTGAAAATTACCAGCCGTGCTTTCGGGCGCGACCGGAGACTGCCGCTGACAAGTCTTTTTAAAGAATGGTAAAAGGCCAGGGGGAAATAGGTTAGTAATCCATTTTCGAGGTTTCAGATATAATGGTACAGGGTTCTGTCTCCGAAACGGAACGTAAGATAATCGCTATTCTAAAGGTGCTGAACGAATCATCGGAACCGTTAGGTTCTATCACCATCGCACGGGAACTGGAACGACACGGTATTTTTCTGAGCGAACGGGCAGTCAGATACCATCTTCGTATCACTGATGAACGAGGGCACACGCAGCCATTCGGACGGGACGGCAGGATGCTGACCGTGCAAGGTCTGGAAGAGCTCAAGATTGCTTTGGCGCCGGAGCATGTTGGTTTCGTCCTGGAAAAATTAGAAACGCTGGCTTTTCAAACAACTTTTAATCCCCGCACACGCTCGGGATTAGTGCCGATAAATACCTCATTGTTACCCAAAGAAAAGTTCAAGGAAGCCCTGTCCATAATCGATGAGGCATATACCTCCGGTTTTTGCGTCAGTGACCTCATTGCTGTGGCCAATGAGGGCGAAAAGATGGGTTCGGTTATCGTCCCCGAGGGCAAAGTAGGTGTCGGAACAATCTGTAGTGTGGTGGTAAACGGCGTGTTGTCAAAATCCGGCGTGCCGATATCGTCCAAATTCGGAGGCGTTCTGGAATTGAGAATGCCCAGACAAGAACGTTTTGTGGCAATTATTTACTACAACGGCACTTCTCTGGACCCATCGGAACAATATATCAGGGCCAGAATGACCAGCGTACGCGAAGCAGCGAAGACCGGTAAAGGTAGAATTCTGGCTAATTTCCGCGAAATTCCCGCGCCGTCAAGGTCGCTCGTCAGCGAAATAATGACAGAAATGAAAGAAGCCGGAATCGGCGGTATTTACCGGTTGGGGAATACCAGTGAGTCGATCTGCCAGATACCGGTGGGACCAAACCGGGTAGGGATAGTATTCCTGGGAGGACTGAATCCGCTGGCAGCTGTCTCCGAAGCAGGAATTGAAGTGGAGAATAACAGCGAGAGCGGGGTCATTGACTTCCGACAGCTGGTCAGCTTTAAAAAAATCTGAATTATTTTGAGAGAAAAATTAAAAAGCCTGCGTCCTTCGTTTGAAGGACGCAGGCTTTTTTGTATAAACTGCTTAAAATATTAAATCGAGCGTTTGGTGATTCTGCCGATGACGAAACCAAGAACACCCAACATTATTGCGATGACCGCAAAAATAATGTATACGATATAATCGCTTAACGCCAAACCTACCAGGAATGTCTGGGGAGTGGTCCAGGCGCCGACATTACCGGCGGCATCAGTTGCCTGCACCCTCCAGTAATAAGGCGCGCTCTTGCTGGCGGATTTTAATTTTTCAGCCGGAACATTGGTGTCCAGGGTATAGGTCGTCGCAGTCAATCCGGATTTCGTAATTAGAACGGTATTGAAGGCCTGGTCCTTGGAAATTTGCATGTTGTAAGTAATGCCGCCGTTTGCGTCGGTCACCGGCGACCATGAAAGGGTAGGAATCTTACCTAATTTGGTGGCAGCAGCAGGCAGGGTAAGTGTCGGGGCCACGGGAGGAGTTGCATCCAACTTAAATGTATAGGTATTAGTGGTTGTTCCGTCGGATACGATGATTGTATGATTACCGCTTTTACTGACCGGGATTTTGAAAGATACATTAAATGTCCCGGTTGCGTCAGTGGTGCTCACGGGTGTCAAAGTTACCGGGTTCCCATCATAGGTGACATTGAGTGTCTTACTAGAACCAAAGCCCGAACCGCTAAAAGTAACGGAAGTGCCGATGGGGCCGGTGGTTGGAGTCATTGGATTCGCAGTCGGTGTGACGCTGAAGGTAAAGGATTGGGTATTTGACGAATCGGACAACACCAGAGGATGCGAACCCGTTCCGGCAGCCGGGATGTTAATGTTAGTGGAGAAATTACCAAGGCCGCTGGCAGTAACAGTACCGATCTGGACATTATTGTAATTAATCGAAACAGTACCGTTGGCTTTAAAACCGGACCCCTTGGCAGTAACGGTAGTGCCTACCGGTCCGCTTGTGGGAGACACAGTGGCGGTGGAAATACTGGTGAAATTCGTGCTGGTAGTGTTAGCGCCGTCGGTGATCTTAATTACATGTGTACCGCTGGCGCCGGCCGGCACTTTTAAACTGGCGGAAAATTGACCGTTCGCGTCACTGGTTACAGAGGCAGGAACGGTTGTAACGGCACCGCCATCATAACTGATCTGGATAGGGGAGCTGGCTTGAAAACCCTGGCCGGTAACTGTCACGGTGGAATCAATAGCGCCCGAGGTGGGAGCAACCGTTGTGGTACCGGTAACAGTAAACGTGGCAGACAAAGAGTTCCCGACACTATCTGTCGCGGTAAGAGTATGAGCCCCACCGGCAATTGATGGAATAACAATCGCAGCATTGGAGAAATTGCCGGTAGCATCTGTATGCGCGGTGGAACTGAAAGCAGTCCCGTCTAAAAAGAAGGATAGAGCGGAACTGACAGCGAATCCACTGCCGGAAGCTGTAATTGAAGAGCCCACATTACCGGTAGTGGCGGATAATGACATTTTAGCCGAAATTGTGAAAGTGACACCGAAAGACACCCCCCCGGTATCACCCGCGGTTACCGTATGGGTGCCACCTGCGGCAGTGGGTACTATGAAAATAGCACTACTGAATTGTCCGCTATAATCAGTGGTCACCGGAGATGTAAGTGTCACAGGACTACTGTCAAAATAAACGGTAACAGCGGTATTGGAATAAAAACCGTTGCCATTGACAGTTACCTGGTCACCGGCCACGCCAGAGGCATTATTAAGATGAATAAGCGGAGTTAAAGTAAAAGTAGCCGGGGATAAGGTAGTTTCTCCGGCGGAAGTGCTGATAGAAACACTATAGGCATTTCTAACCATAACCGGCACGGCAAAATAGGTCGTAACGGTTCCTCCCAGAGGAACTGTCCCAGAGGCGACACTGTTCGACCCCATTAAAATTGTGTAAGTTGCGCCTGGGGTACAAGGTCCGGCGGTAACATACACTACCGATCCGGATGGACCTGATGCCGGTGAAACACCCAACGATACTGTTGCTGCAGCGGATACCGGGGTGACTGGAATGGTTATCAACATCGCTGTTAATAGGACTGAAAGCAATACGCCGAGGAACTTTTTGTTCAATCTCATTTTCTCTCCTTGCAAAAATATATTTCGACAAGGCTTGCCATTAAAAAGTAGCCTATTATACTATTTAACGAAAACCCTGCCAATAGGTTAGGTGAACTTTTATTCATCTACGAGATATCTCACCTACTATAATTTTAACACCATGAAATGGTTTTACAATCCGTAATTATACGAGTAATAAAATATTTACATAACTGCTCAGCAATTATACTTAAACCAATATAAAATAGTTACAAAATGGGGAGAAGAAAGATAACGAATGTATAACATTTCAGGTAAATGACAAACGCGACCAAAGGTAAAAACTACTGTAAAAACCAATGAAAATTTTAGCTTGCCAGGTCTTGCAATCGGTCATAACGCAGGTATAATACATAATTAGAAGGAGGCAAGTGGTTGGTCAAAAAATTGATTAATGGCTTGTCTCTGAGCATATAAATAGTGAAGATAGGCGGATCCAGTCCTCTTTAAAGCTGTGAGAGAAAGACAATTTTGACGATTTGTTGAATGTGTGGCGCACCGGTAATAAATAAGGCTGCTGAATAGTAAAAGAGTTGTGTACCAGACCGGAAAACCACAGATAAAATGGATATGTTGGCTATTTAAGGCGAACCCGCATTAATAATACTCTTTTACGCTCAGTCGGCAGCCAGCGAGTGCATCGACGGTAAATGTTTAAGACACATTTTTTCGTGTTGACTCGTATCTTATGAGGTCTCAATAATCAGATTTCAGCGCGGCGGTTAGTTTATCCGGGTAAATATTACTATTTTTCTGGATAAGATAACCAATCTGAAATTCCTCTAGTCTGTTTTTTGGCTAATCCCCACCTGAAAGCGTGGATATTCCGGGTTTTATTTTTTTGCTAAATCCTGAAAATACCGGAAAAAAATAAAATGAACTTATTCGCCAAAAACGGTGCAGATAAAAAAGATGAGAGCCTTGCGCTATTTCATGCCGAAGCAGGAGCCGCAAATGCGGAGGCCGCCGGATGTTCTTTCCAGGCTAACTCCCTGATTGCAGTTGGCGCTAATGCCGCCACAGTCTCGTTGCTCGGTACAGTTGTGAACCTGGTGCTAGCGGCGCTGCTGATTAAAGTACCGAATCTAGTAGAAGGCAAGACACCAATGAAGCGCACGGTCATAACGATGGCTGTGGTTAATGCCGTCACCTGGATTCCGATTATTTTTGTGTTCCTGTTTTTTAAAAATATAAACCCGGTATTACTGATCGGTTTATGGGTTTTAGGTCTGGTTCCGGCAACACTGTTGGGCCCGTTACGGGATAACTGGCTGGCAAATATGGTCCCGTCTGAAAAAATGGGACGGTATCTGAGCTGGCGAGCGGTGATCGCCGGTATGTTTTATCTGGTTGCCCTGAATATCATGGGTTTCACACTATATAAATCGACAGGAAATGTAGAGAGAGGTTTTGCCGTAGTGCTGTCAGTGGCTTTTCTGGCCTCGGTCGTCAGCACATTCCTTTACAGCATGATTCATTCTCCTCCACAGGTAGCTAAATCACTAACTGTGCCGACGCTTTCTTTTAAAAAGTTTTTACAGGGAGCAAGAAAAGAACACCTGGGCACCTTTATTCTGTTTGTCTCCCTCTTCACTTTTGCGATTCAATTGAGCGGCCCTTTATACGCTGTTTACATGAAGAATGATTTAAAATTTTCTTTCATGCAAATCACGCTGATCGCATCCTGCGAATTCGTGGCGCGGGTTATCAGTATTACCTTCTGGGGTAAGATGGTGGATAAATCCGGCAGTTTGAGGGTTCTGGGCATCGTATCGCACCTGATTCCGTTAAGTCCACTGCTGTGGATATTCTCCCGTGGAAATATCGCCTTCCTGTGCGGGGCGCAGCTATTCTCCGGCACAGTGAATGCAGCGTTCGATCTGTCCAATCAGACATTTATATATAAGTCCACACAACCGGAACAGCGGTTACATTACATCGTTTATTGTAAAAGTCTAACGACATTTGCCTCGGCGCTGGGGATGATGGCTGGCGGTCTAATGTTAAACAGCATGTTCCGCATTTCCGGCAGCCAAATACTGGGGATGTTCCTGGTTTCTGCCGTTGCACGCATGGCTGTTGTCCGGTTGATGCTGCCGAGATTGAAACCCGGCGGTATTCCTGATGCCATTGTTCATGAAGAACTGGCGCGGGAACTGGCAATGGTAAATTATCCAACCCGCCAGGGGCTTTACTACCATCCAGAAGCATGGTCGAAATTTACCAAACCGGTATCAGCTTTCGGCACAATGCTTGGTAAAGCAGTAAACAAGATCACCCCCAAACCGGCAGGCCTTTATTACAATCCGCAGCAGTGGTCAAATTTTATGGGAAAGAATTCCGACCTGCAACCGGTTTTGGTTCAATATGGTGAAATCGAACCTGAGCAACACGGACTATACCACAACAAGAAAGCCTGGGCTGAATATATGCAGCAAACAGCCGTTCAGGTAGAACCCGACGAACAACAACTAAAAGAAGGCCTACTGTACAACCCTGAAGCGTGGCCGGCCATGGTCACTGAAATCAAGCCGGTAGAGAATACCAAACCGGTCCGTAAAGGACTACTGAATGACCCCAAAGCAATGGCAGCCGTAGCGGCAGCGAATAAGATGGCGCAAGCCGAAGCCAAACGGCAGGACGACTTGAAACAAGTGCGCAAAGGGCTCCTCTACGACCATGAGGCCTGGGCCAACATGGTAAATCAAATGGCCCAAGCTGATGTCAAGTTCTCCGAAAGCTTGAAACCAGTCCGCAAAGGGCTGCTAAACGACCCGGAGGCAATGGCAAAATTCGTACTCCAAACAGAAGCCGCCGAAGCAAAAGCAATCGGCGCCGTGAAGGCAACCCGCACCGGTATTTTCTACGATGCCGAAAAGTGGAGCGATTATCTGAAACGTTCAATGGCGCTTAACGCCACGACAATGAGAACGGCCGGCGATATACAGATGAACCGGCAGCCGATCTTCTATCATCCGGAAGCCTGGAACAACTACAAAGCGCAAACGGCTGTAGTAAAAACAATGAGCGAAAAATCCAGCGCAGCGCCCGTCCGGCAGGCTCTGCTTTATCATCCCGAAGAATGGGAAAGAACCTTCGACCCGCAGATGGTACACATCGGCAGAAAATCGGCAATCGGGACGGTAATTAACCGGCCGAGTCAAGTAAAGAAAATCGATCGGAAAGCGCCACCCGCGGTGCAACGCACTGGCAGACCGGTAATGACGAATAGTAGAATCGGGGCAAGAGCTGCGTTGGCATAAAACGCAAACTCAATGTAAATAAAAGGGTGGGGTCACTTCATTTTGAACCCACCCTTTTTAGTTTTCTTATTTGATGATCATAAAGAAAACCCAGTAGATAAAGATATTGACGGCGGTCAAGGGCGCGCCGATCCTGACGAATTCCCAAAATGTGAGTGTTTCTCCAGATTTTTGTTCGGCGTTCTGGATGATAATGACGTTACTGGCGGCGCCCAGAATGGAAAGATTACCGGCAATGGTGCTGCCGGCAGCCAGCGCCATCAGCCCCGCACCGGTCACTCCCAGTTTCATCAACATCGGCAGGTAGAGCCCTACCAGCGGAACATTGGAGATAAACTGGCTTAAAACGACGCTGATGCCCATGATCACCGGCACCGAGGTCAAAGTCATATTCGTAGAAGTAATGACGTTCTGAAAAACGCCGGAGTTCCAGACACTGGCCATCAGGATGAACATTGAAGCAAAGAAGATGAGTGTTGTCCAGTCAATCCGGCGGATAATGGTCAACCGTTTCGGGCTGAAGATTATCACCGGCAGCGCAGCGGTTAAAGCAATATAGGTCAGCCGAAATTCGATTTTCAAACCGGCAAACACGGTAATAATTTTTACAAGTATCAATACTGCCAATAATACCAGCGAGATTTGTGAGAGGCGCGCCAGTTCAGGGTCTTTAATTTCTTCAGGGTGGTTGCTTAATATTTGATGGTCGAAGTGCTTACGGTAAAACAGACGCAGTAGAAAGTAGGCAGCCAGCAGATTTATCAATGTCGGCAATAATAAATAGCGGAAAAAGGTAATAAATGGGTTAGCTACATTGCCGTTGATCGCAATCAGCAGGTTTTGCGGATTACCGATGGGGCTGGTGACGCTGCCGATAGTAACGGCAAAGGCCAGGGCTAATAACAGAATCTTCGGGGTGGTCTGCGCTTTTCTGGCCAGTAACAATACCACCGGTGTGCCGATAATGGCAAGTGTGTCATTCATCAGGAATGCAGCTGAGATACCCATGCCGAAAAGAATGAAGAGGATCAGACTATCCAGTGATTTCGCGCGACCGAAAAGACGGTATGAAAGAAAAGAAAGGTAGCCGCTGTTTTCCAGCGCTTCCCCGACAATGAACATACCGAATAGAAAGAAGATGACATCAAGATTAATTGCTTTCAAGGCGTTCAGAGGAGATATCTGCAGGGTAACCAGAACAGCAAACGCGCCCAACGCCATGATCTGCCAGATTTGAAAGCGAAATTTACCGATCCGCCGGATAATAATGAGGATAAAAACGAGCGCAAGGACTATTATCGGAATCATATTTTACTATTATAAACCATCTTCGCGTGTAACCAGGACTCTTTTTATGATATACTTTTTAATACTTATGAAAAAAGATTTAATGAATATCCTGGTCTGTCCGGTGTGCAAAGGAAAACTGACGCTCACGATCGAGAAAGAAAACGAGAAGGAAATTGTCAGCGGTTCCCTGTTCTGCGGAAAGTGCAAAGTCCGCTATCCGATCGTGGACACCATCCCCAACCTTTTACCACCGGAAAAAAAGAGCTAGTCAGGCCGGTAAATCACCCGGCTCTGCGGGGATTCCCACACCTCGACATAGCCAAGCATGACCGGCGCTTTTGCAAGTTTTTTCTTCAACTCCCGGTAGACAGCCGCGGCGATGTTTTCCGATGATGGATTGATCTTTGTAAACGGCGGGACATCGTTCAGATTGGTATGGTCGTATTTTGACAGGATTGCGCCGAGATGCTTTTTTAGCAGCGTAAAGTCGTATGCCAGCCCGATTTCATTTAATTTGCTCCCTTTGACGGTAACTGCCACTTTGAAACGATGCCCGTGCAAAGCTTCACATTTTCCCTGATAACCGCGTAGAGAGTGGGCTGCATCAAAATCCAATTCAACCGTTATTTCGTACATATTACACCTCGTATTTTCCCCTGTTTGACGGCATCACCAGGATTGATTTTCAATAATTTGAGCAATTGAGACACTTTTTGCTTTGTTATCGGGTGAATAAATTGCGGAGCGATCTCATTTAACGGGGCCAGCACAAAAGCCCGTTCCACAAGACGGGGGTGAGGAATGACCAATTCGGGCATATTGATAATCAGATTGTTGTAAAACAGGACATCGATATCAATCGGGCGCGGACTATTCACGGGACCCGGCTGCCGACCCAGCTGATGCTCGATCTCCTTGATAAAAGCCAATAATGCAACCGGTGTTAAAGCAGTTTCGCCCTGACATGCCATATTCAGGAAACGTTTCTGGAGGATGTTACCAACCGGCGCTGTGTCATACAGGGAAGACAGTTTTACCAGCCCAATTTTTTGCGACAAGGCCTGCAGTGCCATCTCCATATTGTGTTCGCGGTCACCCATATTCGAACCAAGACCTAAAAATATCCGCGCCGGTTTTAATTCTGCCATCAGATTAGATCTCCAATCCTTTTCGTGAGCTAATTATAACATAAGAATAATTTACGGTCGTACGTCCACGTTTTGAGGCTATTTTCAGCGTTTATTTTTGTGGTACTATTTATCGAAAATATTTCAAAAAAAGGGTTGTTTCAGGCAGGAATAAAGGATTAAACTAGGGTATACATAATTGATAACGCAAGTATGAACGAATATAAAAGAGTGGGATAATGTCGAAGAAACAAGAAAAAAAGATGTCTCCGGGCACTCCCGAACTGACGAATACCGGTGAAGTGCTATCGCTCTCGACAGATGAATTCCTCACCAGGATGGGGACATCCACCGCCGGACTGAGCCCGGAAGAAGCCGCCCAACGGCTGGAAACATACGGCACGAATGAGCTTGCTCACGGAAAAAAACGCGCCACCTGGATCGAGTTTTTAATGCATTTCCGCAGTCCGGTCACAATTATCCTGATTATCGCGGCAATTGTGTCCGGTATTTCTCAAGATTGGCGGGAAGCAGCGATCATTCTGATTATTGTTCTTGTCAGTGTCATCCTTGATTTTACACAGGAATACCGGGCGGGAAAAGCCGCGGAAGCCCTGCGTAAAAGAGTTGCTACGACCGCGACAGTATTGCGTAATGGTAACAAACAGGATGTCGAAATTTCTGAACTGGTACCCGGTGACGTAATTCAACTTTCCGCCGGGGACATCGCACCGGCAGATGCCAGGGTCATCATGGCGAAAGACTTTTATATCGATCAGTCAGCGCTTACCGGAGAGTCGTTTCCGGTGGAAAAAACGATAGACCCGATTACCGATAAAACAGAGAGCGGGAAGTGGAACAATTATCTGTTTATGGGCACTTCCGTAACTGCCGGTTCGGCCACCGCGGTGATCGTCAAGACCGGCGGATCAACAGAGTACGGCGAAATCGCCAAGAAGAACGCGGAAAGGAAACCGGAAACCGAGTTCGAGACGGGATTGCGAAAATTCGGCTATCTGATCATGCAGGTGACATTCATCCTGATAATCGTGGTCTTTTTTGTTAATACACTATATAAACGCACTGTGATGGAGTCTTTACTTTTCTCTGTAGCACTGGCGGTCGGTCTCACACCAGGCCTGCTACCGGTGATCCTTTCAATTAATCTTTCGCGCGGGGCAACGGCGATGTCCAAGAAGGGCGTCATCGTAAAAAGACTGGCCGCAATTCAAAACTTCGGCAGTATGGATATTTTGTGCTCGGATAAGACCGGAACATTGACGGAGAATAGAGTTACGGTTATCCGCCATGTCGACATCGAAGATAAAGAGTCGGATAAAGTATTTCTTTATTCGGTGCTGAATAGCCGCTACCAGACCGGGTTACGCAGTCCGCTCGACGAGGCAGTCCTCAAGCACGAAGAGATCAATACCGACCAATATCAGCGAATCGATGAAATCCCCTTTGATTTTCTGCGTAAAAGGCTTTCCGTCGTGGTCAAACAGAACCAGCAAAATATACTGGTGACCAAGGGCGCCCCAGAAGAAGTCATCAAAATTACTTCGCAATACGAGATCCGTGGCGAAGTAAAAGACATGACGCCCGATGCGAAAAAGCTGATTGATAAAGAACACCGTGAATTAAGCAACCAGGGTTTCCGGGTATTAGGGGTCGCTTACCGCAATGTAGATCCTAAACCATCCTACGCCTTAGCGGATGAAAACACCATGGTTTTTATCGGGTTTATTGCTTTTGCGGACCCGATAAAAGAAACTGCCGGAGAATCGCTGGAGTTATTGAGAAAAGCCGGTATCAAACTCAAGATCCTGACCGGCGACAACGAAGTAGTCGCCGGAAAAGTCTGCGATCAACTTGGTTTTCAAGTGTATCAATACCGCCGCGGCAGGAAGTATGATGCGCAAACCGGCACTGTGACGCGCACCAGTGAAGTAGAGCCAATCAACATCGTACAAAGCAGCGAAATTGAAAACATCGATGACGATGCCCTGGCCAGAATCGTGGAGAAAGCGGATATTTTCACGCGCGTTAATCCGGCCCAGAAAAACAGGATCATGAACGCGCTCAAGGCAAACGGGCACGTGGTAGGCTATATCGGCGACGGGATCAATGACACGCCTTCGATGAAAGTGGCCGACGTCAGCATTTCGGTGATGAATGCCGTAGACATTGCCAAAGAATCCGCCGATATCATCCTGATGAAAAATGACCTGAAGGTTATCACCGACGGTGTGATCGAAGGACGCAAGACATTCGGCAATACCATTAAATATATCCAGATGGCGATCAGTTCCAACTTCGGGAATATGTTCAGCGCGGCAGCCGGCTCTTTGATTTTACCGTTCCTACCGGCTTTACCTATCCAGTTATTACTCGGACAACTTCTTTATTCCTTCGCGCAGCTGGCGCTGCCGATCGACAACGTCGACCAGACTTATGTGCAACAGCCGCAACGGCTGCGGACAACTTTTATTCGAAATTACATGCTCGCTTTCGGTCCGATCAGTTCGATCTTTGATTTTGCCACCTTCTTCGTAATGCTGTACGGATTCAACGCCCGTAATAATGCAGCTTTATTCCAGACCGCATGGTTCGTAGAATCATTGTTCACACAAACCCTGGTAATCTTCGTGATCCGCACACGGGCAGTGCCGTTCTTCCTTAGTAAGCCGAACAAATGGCTGACAATCAATATCGCGGTGATCCTGGGTCTGGCCATATTGCTACCATATACACCATTGGGTCAAGTGTTTGGTTTTGTACCGCTGCCAATGACTTTCCTGCTGGTATTGGTGGGCTTCATCGTCGTCTATTTGATATTAGTAGAATTTATGAAGATCTGGTTCTATCAGCATAATAGCGAGCCGCCTAAATTTACTGCAGCACCAAGGTCGCTGAAAGCGTAACATTCCCCGTAAACACGAATAAAGAAAGAGGAGGCTTGCTTTGAAAGTGAGCCTCCTTCTTTTTCATGACAAGCCATTTAAAAGAACAATTTATCTTTATTGATTTATCTATCAAAAGGTTGTAAATTATGGATAATATCTTAATAGATGGCATCGGATCACCGCGAAATATGTGTGAGGTAATGTGCGTGACTTCAGATGCAAAGTACAGTACCGGATAATTCTTGACAGGGAAATAGAAAAATGAATAAATTCGTGAATGGATGTAAATTTCTGGCTCTCACCATGATTATCATTGCAGTTTTAGCGGGAACAGTTGGGTGCATTTTACCAGCGATCAAAATAAACAATGAGGGGATGGATCATTTTCACAAACAAGAATATGAACAGGCGATTACGGATTTTAGTCAGGCAATCAAGCTTCAATCCAATAATGCTTTGTTTTATTACAACCGGGGTTCCTGTTACTATCAAATGGGGCAAAACGAAAAGGCGCTGGCTGATTTTAATAAAGCAATCGAGCTCAATCCGAAATCCGATAAAGCCTACAATAATCGTGGTTTAGTGTACAGCGATATGAAGCAATACAATCGGGCTGTCACCGATTTTAATTCTTCAATCAAACTAAATTCTACCGAGGCTTTAGCTTTTAGCAATAGAGGATTGGCCAATTATTATCTTGGACAGTATGATGATGCCTTGTCGGATTGTAATAAAGCGATTCAAATGAACCCGAACCTCGATAAAGCTTATAATAATCGCGGTTTAGTTTACGATCATAATAAACAATACGGCCTGGCGATCGCTGATTTTACGAAAGCAACAGAGCTTGATGCAACCAGCCCCATGCCTTATAGCAACAGAGGGTTAACTTACTACCACCTCGGTCAATATGATAATGCCATTTCCGATTGCAGCAAAGCGCTGCATTTGAATCCGGAACTGGAAACAGCTTATAACAATCGCGGAATAGCTTACAATGATAATAAGCAATACGATCTGGCTGTTGCTGATTTTAACGAAGCAATTACCCGTAATTCATCTGATGCAATAGCTTACTCTAACAGAGGTTTGGCATATAGTTATCTTGGTCAATATGATAAAGCCATTTCTGATTACAGCCGGGCAATTAATCTTGATCCAACCCTGGTTAATATATATAATAACCGAGGCTGGTCTTATGGTGATAACAAACAATACGATCTGGCGGTTTCTGATTTTACTAAAGCAATTGAAATTAATGCAAATGATGCATTAGCTTATGATGGAAGAGGGTTAGCATACTGTTACCTTGCACAACTGGATAAAGCAAAAGCGGACTTTGATAAGGCAATCGAGCTTAATAGCACTGACGCGGCAGCATATTATTACAGAGGTATGCTAGAGTATCGGTTGGGGTCGTATGATATAGCAAAGCAAGACTGTCATCAAGCATTGAACCTATCCACTAACACACAATTGACGGGGAATATAAATAAACTATTGGATGCGCTCAACAAATATTGAGCTTGGTGGCAATCGATAATCAAATATCGAGATAATAAAAAAAAAGGCTTGTTCCCAGAACAAGCCTTTTTTTATTGGTTGATAGGCAGGACTTTGAAATACTAAATCAGGTGTTTGCGGCGCAGGAATAATATAGTGGCGCTGGAAAACGCAATAATTAACGCTACTAGGATAAAATAAATCCCGGGGCTGCTTTTAGTCGCAGTTTCAAAGAAAGCGGCATACGCCGCATAGAGTCCAAAAACAATGGCCATCGGCAGGCCCAGCGCCAGCATTACTACTACAACCCGGATACCGCGGTTAGCGCGGTAGCTGCTCAATAGATAATCAGCGTCTTTGAAGACTTCGATGATATCAGTATTTTCATCCAATGTTTCGCAAATCTTATTCATATGGTCCATGAGATCGCTGAAATAGACGGTCAGATCAATTTTGCTGAAACGCTTGACCTTCTTTTCCAGTTCCACCAGTAATGTACGGGTAGGGAACATGACGCGGCGCTGCGTAATAATATCACGGCGCAACGTACTTAATTCCTGCGCGGCCTCAATGCCTTCATTGAAAACATTGTCTTCGATGGCGTCAGTTAGATTCATGATCTTGTCGAGGATAGGAAAATAAGAGTCCAACGCGCGATCGAGAATCTGGTACAGGAGGTAGCCGGATCCCTGGCTGAAATATTCCTCGCGGTTATCTTCGTTGATCTCACAATCATGGAAAAATTCATCGAGCGCCGAAAGTTCACGCGGGTGCAGGGTGACAAGATATTTATCTCCGAGAAACGCCGACCATTGTTTGCGGATGCTGACTTTCGTCGTTTTATCATATTTTAGAAGGTGGAAAATAACGAAAAGATAAGAAGGATATTCTTCTACTTTGGAGAGCTGTCTAAGGCTAAGGGCATCTTCGATATCCATTGGGTGGAAATTGTATTTTTCAGTTAAGAACTTGGTGATGTCTTCGGTAGGATCAGTGATATCCACCCAGGTTAATTCACCCCAGGTAATAGTCCTGATATTGAGTTGCTTTTTCTCCGGATTACGCGCGGATACAGCCATCTTACATTCCCCCAATTATTACTCTAACATTTTAGCACAAAGGAGGGTATGATTATACTTTTTTATTTTGGAGATTGATTTATACATGCCTGTCAGCTTGCAGATCGAGCAGAGAAAGACAAAAACCATGTATTTTATTGTCTAATGTCTGTTTCATAACGAGAAAATGGGGCGGCCGAGTTTCCACTTCAACCTTGGATCACCTCAAAGCGGCAAATATCTTTCAGACAACAATTACAGCAAACAGGTTGTTTCCGACAGCATTCTTTGGCATGCCGGACAATTAAAGCATGACACTCATTAAAAAGCCGGGTATCCAGCGGGAGATTAGCGGTGAAAAAAGCCTGATAGCCGTCGTAGGAATCTACTGCCGAAGCCAAACCCAGGCGGCTGATAATGCGGCGAGTGTAAGCATCGATGACAAACACGGGTTTATCTCCGGCATATAGTAAAATTGAATCCGCGGTTTCGGGGCCGATACCGTGCACTGCCAACAGTTCGGAGCGCAGCGAACCGGTATCAATTGCAAACATTTTTTCCAGGTTGTTGTTATAAGTAACAGCGAGCCATGTTACAAAAGCCTTCAGCTTAGCCGCTTTGGCATTATAATATCCGGTGGAACGGATGAGTTGAGCGAGTTCATCCTGAGGGATATTGCGGATAGCTGAGGGAGACATTACGCCGGCGTTTTTCAGATTGGCAATCGCTTTCTCGACGTTTTGCCAGGCTGCGGATTGGGTAAGGATCGCGCCGACGATTACTTCGAACGGGCTGTCTCCCGGCCACCAGTGTTGCAGCCCGTAGCGTTCGTACAGACGCCGGTAGATGAGTAACAGTGTTTGGGTATTACTACTCGTCAAGATTCACCCAATCAGGCACGGTAGCGTCAGCAGCGGAATCATAACCGGGAATGTAGGGCTTGATATCCAGCACAGGAGAGCCGTCGATGGCATCCAAACCCTGAACTTTTAAAATATTACCGTGTATTTCGAGTAAACGGACTGTGGTCTTACCAATCGCATTTGGTCTTTTCGGTGTGCGGACAGCGAATAATCCTTTCAGGCCGGGGGCCGTGTTGCCCATCGGATATGTTTTTAAACTCGTTTTGTCGTAGACAGCGCGGTGCAGCCAGTAGATGACAATGATGTGGGAAAATTCTTCCAGCCCTTTGAGGGCTTCTGTTAACTGCGGGTCGATAACAATTTCCGCAACGATTTTCTTCAGTTCCAGCCGTTCGGCGGTGGGTTTCCTGAAGTTGCTTCTGACCGTTCCGATAGATTGCAGGGTCATGGGAAGAAACTGCTTCGACATTTACACGCCCCGATGCAGGTTGATAGAACAACAGATTCTCACCATTGCCGGTGAGAATCTGTAAATATAGCTTTAAACAGAGAGATTCTTTAACGTTTTGTATATTGCGGCGCTTTGCGGGCTTTTCTCAAACCAGCTTTCTTTCTCTCTTTGGCGCGCGGGTCACGGGTGAGAAGACCATTCCGTTTGAGCTTGAGCCTATTCTCCGCATTAGCTTTCAATAAAGCGCGGGCAATACCGTGTGAGATAGCCCCGGCCTGTCCGGAGATTCCCCCGCCGATGGTGGTAACCACCACATTATACTTACCGAGTGTTTCGGTAACGATCAGCGGTTTGGTTATCATGACGCGGTGTTCAATACGTGTCAACAGTTCCTCATAAGGAATACCGTTGATGACAATTGCCCCTCTTCCCGGCATTATCTTGACACGGGCTATTGCCGTCTTGCGTCTCCCCGTCCCATAAAAATAAACCTGATCCTCCAAGGAAACCTCCCTTTATCTCTGAAGACAAATCTATGTATATTATTTTTCCGGTTTTGCTTCCGGTTCTACTTTAGCCGCGGCAGCGGTTTTTGCTTTTACGGTTTGTTTGAGATCACCCTTATAAACCCTGAGCCGCTTCATCATTTTAGCATTCAGGTGATTCTTCGGCAACATTCCTTTAACCGCGTGCTCAATTACACGCTCCGGGAAAGTTTCCATAAGCTTTTCCATGCTGACGGTTTTTAACCCGCCGGGATAGCCGGAATGACTGTGGTACATTTTCTGGGTTGTTTTGGTGCCGGTGACCTGGATTTTAGCGGCGTTCGTTACGATAACAAAATCACCGACGTCGGCGTTCCGCGCGAATAAAGGCTTGTGTTTTCCCATCAGTAAATTAGCTGCATCAGCAGCGAGTTTGCCAAGGATTTTGTCTTTAGCATCGATGGTATGCCATTCTCTTTTAATATCACTTGCTTTGACTGTAACAGTTTTCATCATTTCATTTCCTCGAACGAAGTGGGATAATTTACCCTCATCAAACACAGACCGCAAGCCGGAAGAGTAGGGCCAGCAAGACCGACTTTTTTTGCTTCGAGCAGACCGATAAAATCAGACTGACTGAGCTTGTGTGAACCTACCTGCACTAACGCGCCGGCGGTGCTGCGGATTTGATGTCGTATAAAAGCATTAGCTACTATATTAAAGACAACCATGTCTTCATGACGTTCTACTACGGCCCGGTAGACCTGCCGGATTGTGCTTATTTGCGGTTCATCACCGATATCACTGGCAAAAGAAGTAAAGTCATGGATGCCTACCAGCGCCTGGCAGGCAGAATTCATAGCCTCAACGTCCAGCTCGCCTGTGACACGGTACGCAAACCTTGCAGTCATCGGGGAACGGGTGCGGCTATTTAAAATGGAATAACTATATTCACGGCTGACAGACATACTTCGTACCAGGAATGATTCATTTACCTGACAAGCTGATTTGACAGAGATATCTTCGGGCAGATGATAATTAAGTCCTTGCACAAAGGCATCAACCGGCAAGGAAGAACCTGTTTTAAAACTGACTACCTGACCGCGGGCGTGTACACCTGCATCCGTGCGGCTGGAGCCTAAAACCCGGACCTTTTCTCCAGTTAGTTTCTCCAGCGCAGTCTCAAGCGCACCCTGAATACTGGGCGCGTTTGCCTGCCACTGAAAACCGCAGTAGTCAGTGCCGTCATATTCCAGCACCAACGCCAGCCGTTTGGTCAGTTTCAAATCCTGCCCGATTTCAAGAGCTGCCATTGTCAGGGTCATTATTTCATTAACTCCAATTGAACAATGGGGGCGCCGTCACCCAGTCTGGCGCCGAGTTTAACCATGCGGGTATAACCGCCTTTGCGTTCAGCGTACCGTTTGGCCAGTTCATCAAAAACCTTATCGGTTGTCTTCTTGCCATAAATGAAAGAAAGCGCCTGACGGCGGGCATGAAGGTCGCCCTTTTTGCCCAGCGTGATCATTTTCTCGGCGACACCACGTATTGCTTTGGCTTTGGCTTCGGTAGTGGTTATTTTTTCATAACCCAAGAGGTCCGTCACCAGTCCCCGGTATAAAGCCTTGCGGGCGCCTGACGACCGGGTGAGTCTCCTGCTGTGCATTTGTAATTTACGTGCCATAACATTCACCTATATCCAATGTAGTTTTAACTGTTTTGCTAATCGGCTTCTGCTTCAGCCTCTGAGTCCTCTTCGTTTCCCTCAGCGCCGAGCAAGCTATCACCGGATTGAATCAATGGTAAGCCCAGTTCACCAAGGCGGTCAGCAAGCTCCTGGAGAGATTTAACGCCGAAATTACGCAGCGTCATTAACCCCTTTTCGCCTTTACTGACAACTTCACCAACAGTCTGGATATTACCGCGCCGCAGGCAGTTCATCGTGCGCACAGAGAGGTTCAATTGTTCTACCGGCATATTGAACAGCTCTTGCGGAATAGACGATTCGCTGACCGCTTTTTCAGGCGGGGCTTCCGTCACTTTCCCGAAGCTGACAAAGGGAACAAGAAGTTCTTCCAGCATTCTGGCACTCTGGCTCAAAGAGTCAGCTGCTTCCACGGTGCCGTCTGTCCAGACTTCAAGGTACAGCCTTTCCAGTGTGACCTCTCTGCCGACATGCACCGGTTCGATGCTGTAGTTCACTTTACGGGTTGGCGTAAAAATAGCATCTACGGGAATGACACCGACCGGCAGATTATCTGCCGCTTCCGCCTGCCTGAAACCGCTGCCTATCTCGACATCAAACTCGACATATAGTTTGGAGTCCGATGAATTCAGCGTCGCCAGATAGATTTCCGGATTAGTAATTTCAAAGTCAGCCGAGGGTTTAATATCGGCGGCAGTGACTTTACCTTCACTACTGACATCCAGAATCAGCTTACCCGGCATATTGGTGAGCGGTTTGAGCCGGATGGCTTTAACGTTCAGCAGGAACTCAATTACATCTTCCTTAACATTCGGGATAGATGAGAATTCATGTTGAATGCCGTCAATCTTGACACGAGTTATTGCTGCTCCCGGCAAATGACCAAGCATGATGCGCCGCAGAGCATTACCAATAGTAATGCCAAAACCCTTCTCGAGTGGTTCGATCGCGAACCTGGCGAAATGTTCTCTAGTTTCAACAACTTGAATCTTAGGTACTACTGACAAAGTCAAATCCGTACCTCCTTACCGTGAGTAGTATTCAACAATGCTCTTACCATTAAACTGTGCCATTGATTCATCGGCCACGGGCAGACTGACAACCTGCCCGGCGAGTTTAGATTTATCCAGGGTCAACCAAACCGGGATGGTTCTTGATTTGATATCTTCCAGCAACTTCTTGAAGTATTCTTTTTTCAGGCTGGCTTCTCTGACGGCAACGGAATCGCCTTCACTTGTTAAAGCGGAAGGGACATTTAATCTGTGGCCGTTGACCATAATATGTCCGTGCAGAACAAGCTGACGAGCCAGGGGACGTGAATCCGCAAAGCCCAAGCGGTAAACAACGTTATCGATACGTCTCTCCAGCATTACCTTGAGATTATCGCCGGTGATACCGGGTTGCTTGGCGGCGATGCCGTAGAAACGTTTGAACTGCCGCTCATACAGCCCGTAAATATAACGAGCTTTCTGCTTTTCGATCAACTGCGCTCCGCGCTCAGACACACGGCGGCGACGACCTCTGCTACCCACAGTCGCGGTCTTATGACGGCGTTCCATGACGCATTTGGGAGTCATGCAGCGGTTTCCTTTTAGCATTAACTTGTCACCGCAGCGGCGACATAATTGACAATTTGCCTCTAGATGTCTAGCCATTTTCTATATCCTTATACCCTTCTTCTCTTGGGAGGACGGCAACCATTATGCGGGATGGGCGTGATGTCTTTGATGCTGGAGATCGCCAATCCGGAGCCCTGTAAGGCGCGAATGGCGGCCTCGCGTCCGCTGCCAGGACCTTTCACAAACACATCGACCTGGCGCAAACCGTAGCTGGATGCCTTTTTAACAGCATCCTGCGCCGCTAACTGCGCGGCATAAGGCGTGCCTTTTCTGGAACCTTTAAATCCCGCTGTGCCGGAACTCCCCCAGGAAAGAACATTTCCTTCCGGGTCGGTCAAGGTCACAACTGTATTATTAAAACTGGACTGAATAAACGCGCGTCCAGAAGGTATTACCTTACGTTCTTTCTTTCTAGTTTTTCCCTTTTTACCTGCTGGCATTATTACCTCCCATTAGTTGAACTAACATTTACTTCTTAGTGGCGCCGCGCTTCTTCCCTCTTCCGGCGACTGTCTTCTTAACACCGCGCTGAGTACGCGCATTGGTGCGGGTTCTTTGTCCTCTGGACGGCAGATTACGGCGGTGCCGGTTTCCCCGGTAACAACCGATCTCCATCAAGCGTTTTATATTAAGATTAACTTCTTTACGAAGTTCACCTTCTACCGTATATTCTTTATCGATAAGCTCACGGATCTTATTGACTTCGCCTTCCGTCAGGTCATCGGCTTTGACTTCCGGTGCAATACTAAGCTGGTCTAAAATCTTTTCACTGGTTTTAGGTCCGATGCCATGAATGTACTGTAACGAGTACAGTATCTGTTTTCCTCTGGGGATATCTACACCTGCAATACGCGGCATTTTTTCCTCCCTCTAACCCTGTCTCTGTTTGTGCTTGGCGCGAGTGCAAATAACTCTGACCACACCACGCCGCCTGATTACTTTGCAATTTTCACATCTTGGTTTAACTGATGATCCGACTTTCATATTTACCTCTTTACTTAAACCGGTAGGTTACTCTGCCCCGACTTAAATCGTAGGGGGACAACTCAATCAATACCCTATCACCCGGCAATATTCTAATGTAATTAACTCTCATTTTCCCCGAAATATGCGCCAGTACCTTGTGCCCGTTTGCCAGTTCCACGCGGAACATCGCATTCGGTAGAGACTCCGCCACGACTCCTTCAACCTCTATCGTCTCTTTCTTTGTCATAGTCTCCTTTAATTAAGCACTGGTAAGCACCTCAGGCTCGCCATCAGTGATGGCAATGGTATCCTCAAAATGGGCGGACAGACTGCCGTCTTTGGTGCGCACTGTCCACCCGTTGCTTTCTACTTTAGTTTCCCACCCGCCGATATTCACCATCGGTTCTATGGCGAGCGTCATTCCCTTTTTCAGTACCGGACCTGTCCCCCGCATCATGCCGAGGAACGATTTGGTGGTATTAGGAATCTGAGGATCCTCGTGCATATTCCGGCCGATTCCGTGCCCGGTATATTCACGCACTACATTGTAACCGCGGGACTCGACATATTCTTCAATTGCCGCGGAAACATCTCCCAACCTGTTCCCTTTACGCGCCGCCTGTATTCCGGCTCTTAACGATCCCTCCGTTACTTCGATTAATTTAAGGGCTTTCGGGCTGACGAAACCGACTGCAACTGTTCTGGCTGCGTCACCCTGGAATCCCTTATAAATTACTCCGTAGTCTATTGATACTATATCACCATCCAGCAAGACCCGCTTGTCTGGAATACCGTGCACTATTTCATCATTTACCGATACACAGACACTGGCCGGATAACCATGATAACCTTTAAATGAAGGTATTGCGCCGAATCTCTTCGGTTCTTTTTCAGCAATGACATCCAGCTCATCGGTACGCATCCCTGCTTTCACACTGGATGTCAGTATTTTTAATACTTCTGCTGTTATCCTGCCGGCCTCCCTCATGATGGTGATTTCTGCATCGGTTTTAATAATGATGCCCATACTTACCCCCGTCGGGTGCTTTTCTTTCCGACGGCATCCAGTATCCTCTGTTTGATCTCGTCCATTTCGCCTTCACCGTTGATTTCCGCGAGTTTTCCTGTTTTGGTGTAATATTCAATCAAAGGCGCAGTCTGGGCAAAAAATACCTTAAGTCTTTCTTTAATGGTCGCCGGCACATCGTCCGACCGTTGATACAATTCGCCACCGCATTTATCACATTTGCCTTTAACCTTGGGAGGCGAAGCGACTTCATGATACGGCGTCTGGCATTGCCGGCAAATCCAGCGGCCGCCCAGTCTCTTTAATAATTCGGCTTCAGAAACCTTGATATAAATCACTTTGTCGATGGCTTTGGCCTGTTCCGCCATTGCTTTATCAAGCGCCTGAGCTTGTGCCAGGTTACGTGGAAAACCATCAAAGATCACACCGTTTTTGCAATCCAGCGCGGAAATTCTTTCCAGCACCATTTTGATGGTGATCTCGTCCGGTACCAATCCGCCTTTGTCCATATAGGTCTTGGCTTCCAGGGCAAGCTTGGTTCCTTTCTTCTGCGCTTCACGGAACATATCACCGGTGGCGATGTGCGCCAGCTTTAAGGCTTTCGCTACTTCTGCCGCCTGTGTTCCTTTACCAGCACCAGGAGCTCCTAGAAAAACTACGTACACTTAAATATCTCCTACTTAATAAACCCTTCATAGCGGCGCATGGTTAACTGCGCTTCCATCTGTTTCATGGTATCTAGTACTACACCGATAACAATGATCAAACCGGTGCTGGAGAGTTGAACCGTTGAAATATTGGTGACGAATTTCGCAATGAATGGGATGACGGCAACAATGCCCAGGAATAATGAACCGGCTAACGTAATCCGGTAAATGACGTTGTTAAGGTACGACTCGGTATTTTTACCGGGCCTGATACCGGGGACAAACCCGCCCTGCCGTTGTAAAGTGCCGGGCAAGTCCTGTTGCTGGAAGATAACCATCGTATAGAAGAAAGACGCAACAATGGTGAGGATGAAATATAATGCCCAGTAAATTATACCCAAAGGTAAAGCAGTGTTGGAGTTGAAAATGTTATAAACAGCATTCCAAAAGTTAGGGTTCGTCCCTGCCGGATTCTGGAAATAACTTGCAATCATACCGGGGAATACAACCAGCGACATGGAAAAGATCAGAGGGATCATACCCGCGGTGTTTACTCTTAAGGGGATGTGTGTTCCACCGGTCTGGCGGTACATGCGCCCACCACGGAAAGAGGTGCGCGCATATTGAACTGGAATCCGCCGGTGCGCCTCGGTGAAAAGGACGATAAATACGAGACTGGCTAAAAGGATCAGTCCGAATACTATTACCCCAGCGGTATTCTGGCTGAATGCTAAACCAAGTTGGCCAGCCATTGTCGGGTATTGGGTGACAATTCCGGCGAAAATGATGATCGAAACACCGTTACCGATACCATATTCAGTGATCAGTTCGCCTAACCAGACCAGGAAAACTGTGCCTGCTACTAAGGATGCTACCATCGCGACCATTGCCAGCGGAGTAGCAGAGGCGATAGCCCCTTCTCTCTGCAGGAGAACGATCTGACCGTAACCGGAGAGCGCAGCAAGGGGGATGGTTAACCAGTGGCTGATGCGATTGACCTTGTCTCTACCGGCTTCCCCTTCCTGAGAGAGCCGCATGAGCGCGGGAATAACGGGTTGGAGCAATTGGATGATGATAGTGGATGTAATATAGGGATAAACACCCATTGCGGCCACACTGAAGTTTCTCAGAGCGCCGCCGCTGAACATATCAAGCATACCTAACAGGGCATTACTATCGAACAAGCTCTTTAAAGCTACCGGGTCTACACCGGGCAGCGGGATATGAGCAATGAAACGAAATGCTACCAGTAATCCAAAAGTGATTAAAATACGACGCCGCAAATCCGGCATGCGAAATGCGTCGATCATGGCTTGGAGCAGCTTTGGCCTACTCTGCCGAGGCTTCAAGGGATTCCTCCTCAATTACTTTACCGCCTGCCGCTTCGATTTTAGCTTTTGCAGACGGGGTAAATTTGTCCGCCTTTACGGTTAAAGGACGGTCAATGTCACCGTTACCCAGGATTTTTACCGGGTTCTGGCCGGTTTTTACTAAACCGGCGGTTATTAACAATATGATGTCAACTTCTGTGCCGGGTTCAAAACCATTAAGTGTCCCGACATTGACGACATCATATTGAGTTTTAAAAATGTTGGTGAACCCGCGCTGGCTGGGTAACCGTTTGATAATCGGCAATTGCCCGCCTTCAAAACCAGGTTTCATTCTAAAACCGGCACGCGCTTTTTGTCCTTTACAACCGCGTCCGGAAAAACTACCTTTTCGGCTTCCGTCACCACGCCCAACCCTTTTCTTGTCTTTTCTCGAGCCGGGTGCAGGAGAAAGTGTATCCAGTCTTATCAACTTGCTTCCTCCACTTTAACTAAATGTCTTACTTTATTTATCATGCCTCGAATGGCCATAGAATCTTCTTTGACGACAACTTCGTTCAAACGATGAAAACCGAGAGCCTTCAAGGTTCTTTTCTGGTCTTCCTCGTAGCCGATGCCGCTTTTAACCCAGGTAATATTTAATTTAGCCACTGACAACCTCCCCGGTTTTCTGAACAGGCGGCTTCCGTCTGGCAATCTCTTCCGCAGGATTTTTCAGTCTGCTAAGCGCTAGAACGGTAGCGCGGGCAACATTTGTTTTATTTGATGTGCCTAATGATTTGGTTAAAATGTCTTTAACCCCGGATAATTCGAGTACAGCGCGCATACTGCCGCCGGCTATAATACCGGTACCCGGAGCCGCGGGTTTAAGCAGAATTCTGGCGGAACCCATTTTCAGTTCAATTTCATGGGGAATACTTGAGCCTTCCATACGTACGGAAATCAAATTTTTCCGGGCATCGGCATTGGCTTTGTTAATAGCTACGGGGACCTCGTTTGCTTTACCGAGTCCTACCCCAACGTGCCCGGCGCCGTCACCGGTAACAACCAGTGCGCTGAAGCTCATACGTTTGCCGCCTTTTACAACTTTGGCAACGCGGTTCACGTATACTAATTTATCTGTTAATGCCAGTTCAGCCGGATCTATTTTATTGATTAGCGCCATATTATTCTATCCTTATTATCTCTTAGAATTTCAATCCCTGCTCTCGAACGGCTTCGGCAAGAGCTTTGACTCTACCGTGATATCTAAAACCGCCACGGTCAAAAGCTACCATCGTGACACCTTTTTCCTTGGCGCGTTTGGCGACCAGAGCACCTACCAGCTTGGATACTTCAGCTTTCTTTTTCCCGTCAGCTGCGCTTTTAATTTCAGCATCGAGCGATGAGGCAGCTGCCAATGTAAGCCCTTTGGTATCGTCAATTACCTGAGCATATACGTTAGTCAAACTCCGGAAAACGCTTAGACGCGGCCTGGTTTCTGTACCCTGCACCCTTCTGCGGATGCGGGTGTGTCTTCTATCACGAGATACCTTACGGTTAAACTTTGCCATTTATTTTCTTACCTCTACTTCCCGATTGCCTTACCCGCTTTACCCGGCTTGAGCTTGACTATTTCGCCGGTATATCTTAAGCCTTTGCCTTTGTAGGCATCGTGGGGTTTGATTGCTTTTATTTGCGCCGCTTTTAATCCGACGGCTTCTTTGTCAATACCGGAAATTTTTACTTTCGTGGTGCCTTCGACTGTCAATACAATACCCGGGGACGGTAAAACTTCTACCGGGTGAGAATATCCTACATTAAGAATCACCTTATCGCCGGCTTTCGTTGCTTTATAACCGACACCGACGATATCGATGCCTTTCTCATAGCCTTTGGTGACGCCTGTTACCATGTTGGCAATCAGCGCGCGCATCAAGCCGTGCCTGGCGCGGACATCACGATTTTCATTCGCGCGGGCAACTACCAAAGTATTATTTTCCTGGCTGATAGTGATATCAGAACCCATGCTTCGACGAAGTTCACCTTTCGGTCCTTTGACTATCACTTCACCGTTATCTGTTTTTACCACTACATCTTTCGGCAGTGGTATTGGCAAACGTCCGACTCTAGACATACAATTTGCTCCTGTATTTGCTTACCATACGTAACATAAGAGCTCTCCGCCGATTCCCTGCCGCCAAGCCTGACGTCCGGTCATTACCCCTTTCGGAGTAGAGAGAATAGCTATCCCCATTCCGCCATATACGCGGGGGATCTCTTTTTTCTCAACATAGATTCTCAAACCGGGTTTGCTCACACGTTCTAACCCGGTAAGCACCGGTTGATTCCTATCTTGATATTTGATGTAAATCTTGATGTTTTTGTGCGATTCTTCGCGGACGACTTCAAAATCTTTTATGAAGCCTTCTTCCTTGAGAATTTTGGCAATCGCCAACTTTAATCTTGAAGATGATACCAACACCGCATCATGCCTTGCCATGGTGGCATTGCGTATCCGGGTCAGCATATCTGCAATTGGGTCAGAAATAGTCACCCTTTCCCCCCTTTGGTTAATATCCTTACCAGCTTGACTTTCTCACGCCCGGAATCTTACCGGCTAAAGCAAGTTCCCGGAAACATATTCTGCATAGACCAAATCGACGCATGTAGGAGCGCGAACGACCGCACACCTGGCATCGATTGTGCTGTTGCACTTCAAATTTAGGAGTCCGTCTCCATTTAGCAATTTCTGACTTTTTAGCCATTTAAACTCCATCAATCCTTGCTGAACGGCATTCCCAGCAATTCCAGTAATAATCGACCTTCTTCATCGGTTCTGGCCGTAGTAACGATTGTTATCTCCAGACCCCGTACTTTATCAACTTTGTCATATTCAATCTCGGGGAAAATAGTTTGTTCTTTTAACCCCAGGGTATAGTTACCGCGGCCATCAAAAGCGTTTCTGGGCACACCCACAAACTCACGGCCTCTGGGTAAAACGACATTGATCAATCTATCCAGGAAATCAAACATCTTTTCCTGACGTAAAGTCACTTTAAGACCGATGGGCATGCCTTCGCGTAATTTGAAGTTCGCGATAGATTTCTTGGAACGGGTTACTATAGGCTTTTGCCCGGTGATAATAGGTAAATCCTTTTCCGCACCTTCCAACGCTTTGGCATTGGACACTGCTTCACCTAAGCCGATGCCAACGACGATTTTTTCCAGTTTCGGCACTTCCATGATATTCTTGTAGCCTTGGACTTCCATCAGCTTGGGTACAATTTCTTTTTTATACTTTTCTTTCAGACCAGCCATTATTCGATAACCTCACCACAAGCACGACAAATTCTAGTTTTACTACCGTCGTCCAGGGTCTTGTAGCCAATACGAACGGGGTGATTGCAATGATTGCATATCAGCATAACATCTGATAAATCAACCGGTGCTTCCCGCTCAATGATACCTGCCTGTTTAACCTGTGCTTTCGCTTTGCTGTGCGTCTTGATCATGTTGACGCCTTCAATAAGAGCCTGGTGGTCTTTGGGAAAAACAAAGCGAACTTTGCCTTTTTTGCCCTTATCTTTGCCGGCGATAACCAGGACATTATCATCCTTTTTTATTTTCATCGCCCGTCTCCTTATAATACCTCAGGTGCCAGAGATAAAATTTTGGTGAATAATTTTTCTCTTAATTCCCTGGCAACCGGGCCAAAAATACGAGTTCCTTTGGGGTTATTCTTCTCTGTAAGAATTACCGCCGCGTTATCATCGAATCTAATATAAGTACCATCTGCTCTGCGCTGGGGTTTAGTCGTACGAATAACTACAGCACGAACTACATCTCCTGCTTTTACCGAGCCGCCGGGAACTGCCTTTTTTACGCTGCCGACAATGACGTCACCAACATGAGCATATCTACGACCGCTGCCGCCGAGAATATTTACGCACATTACCTGTCGTGCGCCGGTGTTGTCCGCTACCTTTAATCTGGTATATATTTCTATCACTTCATTTTACCCCAAGTGTTATTCTTTCTTTTCTTCCGCTGTTGCCGTTCCGGTAGTATCCGCAACCACTTCATTAACCGCTGCATCAGCGCCCGTTTTGGCTTCAGTTAACACTGCAGGAGCGGCGATTTCTTGCGGTTTAACATCGATGGCCGCGGCTTTAATAATAATCTCCGCGACACGCCACCGTTTTTCTTTTGAAAGAGGCCGAGTTTCTACGATTTTCACGGTATCGCCTATCTTGCATTCATTATTTTCATCATGAACCATATAGCGCTTTACCTTTTTAATAGTCTTGTGGTACAAGGGATGGTTTCGATGGGACTCAACCAGGACAACTACGGTTTTTTGCATCTTGTTACTGGAAACCTGCCCTACTTTACTCTTCTCTAATATCGCCATAGATTAACCCTTTTCTTCTGCCGAAAACCGACAGTGTTTTATAATTTGAGGGAAATTATTTCCCTTCTAACTCTCTTTCCCGGATGATGGTCTGGATTACCGCAAT
>Ga0224520_1000075_pt1 | contig 32429 bp, 44 predicted proteins | sample CFST25metaG_2_FD_180684 | JGI IMG/M metagenome (GOLD analysis project Ga0224520, IMG submission 180684) | Peat soil microbial communities from Stordalen Mire, Sweden - C.F.S.T-25 | ecosystem: Environmental > Terrestrial > Soil > Wetlands > Peat | place: Sweden: Norrbotten County, Stordalen Mire... | reverse complement strand
CCTGTCAGGCGCAGACCTGTCAGGCGCAGACCTGTCAGGCGCAAACCTGTCACGCGCAGACCTGTCAGGCGCAGACCTGTCAGGCGCAAACCTGTCAGGCGCAAACCTGTCAGGCGCAGACCTGTCACGCGCAAACCTGTCAGGCGCAGACCTTCTAAAACTTTTAGCTGTCAGGACGATTGTGCCGGACGGTGATTTAGTTGGCTGGAAGAAATTGTGTGATGGGGTGATTTGCAAACTGCAAATTCCGGCGAAAGCAAAACGTGTTGGCGGTTTTATTGGCCGCAAATGTCGCGCTGAATTTGCCGTGGTGCTTGAGGGCAACGGTCAAAGCCAGCATAACGGCATGGAATACAAGGTTGGCGAGACGGTCAAGCCGGACACCTACGACCCTAACCCGCTGGTGGAATGCTCAAACGGAATCCACTTTTTTATCAGCAAACAAGAGGCGATTGACTACAACTAAGGAAAATGATTATGGAAAACTCAAAATACCCCTGGCCTCGCGTCCGCATAGGCACGACGCCGGAAACGCGACAGCTAAACGCGATTGTTGAGGTGTTTGACGCTGAAACCCTTTACCGCAACGACACGGCCAGCCTCGCTGTTCTTGAGGAAATAGCCGAGCAATGGAACTACCCAAATTTGGCTCAGACCTTGCGCGAGTATGCGGAGAAAGGAACGCGATGAGCGCACACATAGCCGAATACAATGGCAAGCGGGTTGCCGTGGATTATGTCCATCCTCAACGCCAGTTCCGGGTTGCCTGTTTGCGCATCATTTGCAGCGGGGCAAGCGGGGTTGTCCATTGCCCGGACGGAAAGCGTTACGAAGTGCGTCAGGCGTCGCGGCTGGCCGTGCTGGTTCGCAACCTGAACGCATTACCCGGCGCGGAGGTGATGATATGAACGCCAAAACACTGAAAGCACTTAAACAATCCATCGCGCATTGGCGCAGGTTGGCCACTGGAAAAACAAAACGCGGAGAAAAACCGTCTGGCCATTACTGCCCGCTTTGCAAACTGTTTCCCGGCCCTTGTGAGGGATGTCCGGTGATGGCAGAAACTAAACAAAGTGATTGCTGGGGTTCGCCGTGGGGAGAGGCTAACTGGAATTACTTTAACATAGGCAAGCGTTCCGGCGCATTCAAAGCCGCCGCCCGTGAAGAACTAGCCTTTCTGAAATCGCTGTTGCCGAAGCGCAAACACCCAACCCGCTGACGGGCAGGGGGATGGAGAGATTAAAATAAACGCACTTTTGCATTGACAATCTATAGATATAGAGGAAGATACACGCATGACAGCAAACGAACTCAAACCCCTGATTGGCCAGAAAGTAATTGTGAACTTCAAGGGATTGCAATTGGTTGGGAAGCTAATCGGGATACACCCTCAATTCAATGGACGCGACGGGCTGGTATTACTTCCCGGCCAAAAGAAAATGACCCGTTTTTGGGCGTCTAAAATCAGCAAGATAAAATAATTTATGAGCATTGACAACACGCCAGCAATAAAAGCGTTCGTCCAAGAGAGGATGAAAACCGTGGACCTATTTTCTGCCTTCGAAGAATTACGAATGATTGTAACTCTTTGCGACGGCCTGACCAAGCAAAACGAAATGCTGGCCAGCGCATTAAACTTTCCCACGCCGTGTCCCAAAACGCCTGTTCCCACCGTTCGCGGTATGTCGGAAGGCAGCGAGACGGCGCGGGATTAACTTGCGGTGAACCAAACCCAATATGAACAAACAAAATGAAATGGTGGTTGTGGAACGTAAACCGGGAGCATTGGCGCGGCCTATATTGCCAACCATCAATATCGAAGAACTGATTACCAAAGCGGTTGACTCGAAAGCCGCCGTTGAGGTTGTGAAGGAACTCCGCGCCATGCTGCGCGAAGATCAAGCCATAGCCGCCGCGCAAGCGTTTGACGAAGCCATGTCAGCGTTTCAGGCGCAATGTCCGGTCATCATCAAGGGCAGGGGTGTTCCTGACCGTTCGGGAGCGACCGCTTACAAATACGCCCCGATTGAGAAAATTGAGGAAGTTATCCGGCCAATCGAGCGCGAACATGGCTTCACCCACACCTACAACCAGGATGTCGCCAGCCAGCCGGGGTGGGTAATAACCAGCGTGACGATTACGCATACCCTTGGACATTCCAAGACCAGCGTTGGAAAGTTCCCGCTTGGGACACGCACGGCGATAATGAGCGACACACAGCAATATGCCGCCGCTCTGACGTTCTCAAATCGTCGCGTATTGGGAAACGCTTACGGGCTAGTGTTTGCTGGCGAGGATAAGGACGGAGGAAACCCGCCCAAGGCGTCGGCCACTGGCCGCGTTGTCACAACTGAAATCCGCAATCGCTTCTTTGAAGTCACCAAGGACATTCACCAGAAGATTTTGCAATGGGCGATTGATGAATCTGTCATTATGCCGGATGGCTCAATGGATGATTTGCCCGACTCCATCATTCCGACCACCAAGGGAGAGCTTGAAAAGTTCCGCCAGAAAGTTGAGGCGCACCAATGAAAAGTATGAACCAATGGCAAATACGCAGAATGCTACATGACGTGACATCACGTTCTTGTCATTTCGTTTTCCCTTATCAGAAAGCCAACTCTTTGGCAGATTGTTCGCACGAATCGGCTGGATGCTTTGTTTGGGATGGGTGTCGAGATAAAGACGGATATGGGGTTATGGAATGGAAGGCGTTTCGCGGTGGGCGTCAGTGGCGCATTCATCGGCTGTCCTATTTTCTTTTTGTTGGCGAAGTAAATTCGGAATCAATGATTTGCCACACCTGTGATAATCGCGCCTGCTGGAATCCAGACCACCTTTACAAAGGAACCGCAAAGACAAACTCCAAAGACATGGACGACAGAGGCAGAAGAATAACGGCGCGGGGAGAAGGCTGCGGGGCTTCAAAACTGAAAACGAAAGACGTTTTGAAAATACGAAAAATCTATTCACCCAAGCCTTTCGGAAATAACTGCCACCAACTTGCAAAGCGATACGGGGTTTGTTTTCAAAGTATTTGGAACATTGTCACAGGAAAAACGTGGAGGCATATTTAATATGTTCAAAAACGCGAAAATTATTGGAGTTGGAATAAATTCTGAGGCGTATCACCACCAAGAAGCAGAGCGATGCACCCCTGAGTTTCGCATGTCCCCATCAAGCCTTAAATCTTTCTCGGAATGCCCAAGTAGATATAAGGCGGGATATGTTTCGCCTGATTCGGAGGCAAAACAGTTTGGCAACCTGCTTGACTGTCTTTTGCTAACGCCAGAGCAATTTAAGACGCGCTACGCCATCAAGCCGGCAACCTACCGCGATTCCAAGACCGGCGAAGAAAAACCTTGGAACGGCAATTCAAACGTATGCAAGGAATGGCTGGCCGACCATGAGGGATTCAACATTGTTTCCGGCACTGAACTGACAAACGCTGAAAACGCCGTCAAGCGTTTGCTGTCTGATGACACGATTGCAGCCTACCACAAAGCCAGCGACAAGCAGGTTCACGTTTCCGGGGAATGGCTGGACGCCAAGACCGGCCTGATTATCCCCGTCCAATGCCTGATTGACTTCGTTCCTCGAAAGGATTCTGAGTTTCAAAAGTCCCTTGGCGATTTGAAGTCCACGCGCAATGCTGGACAGCGACCATTCTCCCGCTGGTGCTTCACGGCTGGTTATCACATCCAGGCCGCGTTTGACCTTGCGCTTTACACGGCTGCAACTGGCGAAGATAGGTGTGAGTGGATTTTCATTTTGCAGGAAAATTACGCCCCGTTTGAAACCGGACGCCGATTGCTTGGGCAGGATTTTCTCGACATTGGCCGTCAAAGTTTCACCTACGCTTTGGAAAAATACGCCCGCTGCCTAAAAACCGGCGAGTGGTCAGGCTACGATCCTGCTGACGAATTTAGCTTGGTTCAAGCAGAGCCTTGGATGGAATTTTCTGCTCTTGAGGACAAGCTGGAATATGACCAACAACCCACACCCGAAGCGGGATTCGATTTGACGCCGTAACGAGAAAGTTCAGATATGAGCGATAAAACGACATACGCGCACGGTTTTGGTGGGATGAACACCGACACCCCAGTACATCCAAGCTGTCGGGCGCAGAGCAAATTATCTGCCACGCCGGGTTCGGTGGCTTGTCCGATTACAGCCGACGAACTTTTGCGAATAAATGACCTCGCCATGATGGTGCTAAAATCACGGCAAAACGTAGGCAAGAAAATGGTGGCGGCGGCTCAAGACGTGCGGGCAATAACGTGGGCGCTCTGCACTGGCCAAAAGCCACCGAACATTCGGAGCTGAGCCATGACGGAACAACCAACATCACCCGCGAAGCGGAACTGCGACGGCCAACCGTCATTGGCTCCGGCGACTTGTTAGGTGCGAACGTGATAACTGAAAAATTTATGACAGAAAAACTCATCGAAATAGTGTGGGAACGTCGTGACGAGGAAACCATGCGTGGCTACCTCTCCGGCCATCCCGAAACCACCCTGTTCCTGTTGGTCGTCGCATCGCCGGATGGACGAGTAAAACTGCAAGGCGCGTTCGTGCCGGATGCAGACGAGCAAGAAACGTGGGACATCCAAAACGCGAAAACTGCCGCTCATGTCTATATGCGTGACTGGCTGGAAATGTTCGCATCGTATCAAGCACCTAACGCCTCAAGCAACTATTCCGAAACACCGCGAACCGACCTGGCCGAAGAAAACCTTCGCGCACTCGGCGGGGCTGGATATGTGCGAGCATCGCACGCCCGCGAACTTGAACGCGAACTGATTGTAAAGTCCGCAAACTATGCGCTTGCCCACTCAAATCTTGGCCGCGAAGTGACAAAGTGCGGTCAACTCACATGCGATGTTCGTTACTGGCGCGACATCGCTAGGCGTCTGGCTGAAAACGGAGGCGGTCTAAAGAGATACGACTCGCTGAAATATGCAGATACCATCGCGGAATACAAACGCTCCGCCGCGATTTATGAGGCGCAGGAAATAGCCAATCAGGAACTCGCTCAAGAGCGTGGCGAAGAATCCGATGCTGCAACTGAAACCGCAAACCGTGGCCGAGCCGTCTAACGTCGTGCGTGAGCCATCCCGGACTCACGACACACAACAACCAGGAACCTGAACGAATAAAGTGCAGCGGCCAACCGGGATTGGCTCGACGCACTTGTTAGGCGACCGACAATATGCAACTACGACACGAAGAAATCCAACGCCGCTACGCCGAGTTTCCTGACCCGGTGCGCGTGCTTGGCTACGAAATAGTCCGCGTGAAACAAATCATGGATGCCTACGCCCACGGCGGAATCATCACGATGCAAGAGGCGCTGTGCCGGATGGTGGTGGAACTCGCCACCGATACCGAATCGCAGCGGAAACAAATGATACACCTGATGGAGCGGTCAACCTTCATCATGTCCGAAATACCAGCGGCCAAGGTCGCCTAACGGTGACTTGAGCCACTCGCCGCCGAAAACCACAAAGGAACAAAAAATGCCAAAAGAAATAAAAGCCTATGCCTGCTCTTGGAACTGCGGGCGCAATGTGCTGACTGTCCGCAAGCGGATGGTGCGGCACGAAGAAATGTGCAACTGGAATCCAGCGAACCGAGCCTGCATAATCTGCAGGCACTTCTCGCCCGGAGAACCTGCCTCGCACTTCGACCATGACGACCCCGGCGAGCCGTGTGGATGTGAGGCTGGCGTGGACTTGCGAGAAGGCTTAACAAACAACTGTGACAAGTGGTCTAACGTGCCGAACTGAACCACCGCCGACAAACAAAAAATAAACATGAAACCGATAAAATGCGTCAAATGCGGACAACTCGCCGCCTTCCCAACAGCGGTCAAAGAGCCATACACCTGCCTGACCTGCCAAGAGCCAGAACAACCAGCGCCGTCCGAATCTGTGACCGTAAAGGCGGTTGGTTCCAGTGAGTTGTTATCTGGCGTCGAACTCATCAAGGCGGAACGACAGCGGCAAATCAGTGCCGAAGGATGGACGCCGAAGCATGACGACACTCATAAGCACGGCCAAATGGCGTTCGCTGGCGCGGCATACGCGAGACTATCAGGACAAATAGCAATCCACGGGGCAACCAATGTGGCGATGTCTACCGAGCCGCTGGCATGGCCGTGGGCTGAAAAATGGTGGAAGCCATCGGAAGACCAAGTGCGAAACCTGGTAAAGGCTGGCGCTCTAATCGCGGCAGAGATAGACCGCATCCAACGGCTCAAAGCCAAAGCCAGATAACGTAGAACTCAGCGATGGCCGCGGTGGCCATTCGCTGAAGTGATTTGTTGGCCTGTGAATATGAAAACGACAATCAAAAGTAAGCCGCTCGACTTTGAGCTTTGCGAACTGCTCGGAGAAACACCTGCCGACTTCATCGTGTTCTGCTTCGATGGAGTTCAGCTCGACTTCTTTGGGACGCCATACGACTCGCCACACGCCCGCGCTGAACGGCAACAACTCGCGGACAGACTCAATGACCCATCTGATAAATCGCTGTGGCCGGACATGTGGAAAAACTGGAAGCATGATATCTGCCGGCAATTCAAACTGCCCGACACGACAACGAGCGCCGACTATCGGCCCGTCGTGACGTGTGAAATATCGCGGGTCTGCGCTGGATATTCTGAACACCTCCACGCTGCCATCGGACTGTTTGAAAAAGTCACGGACAAAATAACAATGTGGAGTGTCCGCAAAATCATCATGGGCGATGTCTTGGTTGAGATATTCGCGCCAGACTTCATCAAATACTCGCGCACGGGCAAACAAGCGTCGCTCGTCATCGCAGAAACAGTGTGCGAACTGCTAAAGGCTAATCAGGCCAACAGTGATTATACAACCGCCAGTCGTATATTGAAATGAACAGCCATGATTGAATCCCGCATAAAATCAGCCGCTTTAGATTTCAGTCGAAAGTCTGGAATTCGTCCCGCCGTGTTGGGCTGCTGCTCGAACACCGACAAAGAAATCTGGCGCAAGAAGCCCGGCGACTACTACGCGCCAAGCATCCATGTGACTGAAGGCGGCGGAATCGGCATGAACGTCGGCGGTCATGTCATCGTCGCTCCAATCGAACGCTGGCACGAAGCTGCTGAACTGCTGATGTGCGTGAATCCATGCCTGCCTGAATGGAGGCGCAAACTAGCAATGTGGCTCTTGAATGCACGAGTGAAGGGTTACAAGCAGCCCAACGTCCCCGATGAGCCGCCCGCGACCGGCGACTCACGAACACCAAAAGATTTATGAGCAAAAAGAAAAGCGTAACGCGGGTTGGCTCCATCGGGCGGGTTATGCCGCAGTTGGTGTTATGCGACCATCACGGGCATGACTACTGCGAGGGGTGTCAGCACAACAAGCCCCACAAGGAAAACAGCGAGGACGACGGCGAACTCTGCACATGCGGCGGAGTCTGTGGGGCAAACGGGCCAAACTTCAACGTGCGCTGCCTGCGGCATAACGTGGGTGCTGAGGCGCGTTCACCAATGCAAACGCAAACCGAGGAAGGTAAATATGGCAAATGACAATCGCAAATCTGAGGGCGTAATCACGTCGCCTCCAGCAACTTGTTCGACGACGCCGTGGACAATATCCCTAGCCGTCTGCATGGTGCTTGAGGTGCTAATCTGGTGGAAACTGAACTGGTCATCATGGGCATTCTTGCTTGGATTCATCGCTGGATGCCGTGGCAGTTTTCTAACTCGCCGCCGTCAAGCCAAAGAGTCGCCGAACGAAAAGCTGAGAGATCGCACGCCGAACACCTGAAGCCATGATCGAAGCCGCAGACATCCAAACACCTGAGAGCGTCGCAACCGCAGAGGCCAAGTGCGATTCTCTCCAGCGTCTTGTTACACCGCGTCTGCTGGATTTGTTCTGCTGCGCCGGCGGAGCGGGTGAAGGATACCGGCGCGCTGGCTTCGACGTGACCGGCGTGGACATCAAGCCACAAAAGAATAACCCGCACACGTTCATCATGGCCGATGCGCTGGAATACTGCGCTGCCCACGGTGACGAATACGACGCAATCCACGCAAGCCCGCCGTGCCAGGGCTACTCAAACCTGCGGGCAATGCACCCCGGAAAAGAATACCCGATGCTGATAGAGCCGGTGCGCGAACTGCTCAAAAGCATCGGCAATCCCTACGTCATCGAAAATGTCGAAGGCGCTCCGCTCCAAGAATACTCCGACCTGTTCGGAAATCATGGCGTCGTGCTGTGTGGGTCAATGTTCGGGCTTGGTGTGGATCGCGGCTTCCTGCGCCGCCACCGGATATTCGAGACATCTTTTTCGCTGCCGCAACCGGCGTGCAACCATCGCGGCCCGGCGGTCGGCGTATATGGCCACGGCGGTCATACGGGAAAGCACCGGATGCTCTACCGAAAGGAAGCGGCGGCGGCGATGAAAATAGACTGGATGAACCGAGACGAAATGTGTCAGGCAATTCCGCCGGCATATACCGAATACATAGGGCGCTACCTGCTCGCCCAGGTCAAGCAGGCTAACAGTGATTATACAACCGCCAGTCGTATATTGAAATGAACAGCCATGATTGAATCCCGCATAAAATCAGCCGCTTTAGATTTCAGTCGAAAGTCTGGAATTCGTCCCGCCGTGCTGGTTCAAGAGGCGATGCAGATTGGGGCTGCGATTGCGCTAGAACACGCCGTGGGCAAGGTTAAGCACGAAGTCAAGCTGCGCCAGCGGTTGAACCGAATCGGGTTTCAAGACGGCGGGGAGAAAAGTGGGAGCCTTATGGATGAGGGAAAATAGGTGTTGACAAAATAGCTGTTATGATAGAAATTAAACCAGTGGCTGATTAGAACCCGGCCAGAAAAAGACAGTGAGAACATCAAAATTTAACGCGGCTTGCCGTGCATTGGGTTTGGCTTCTGGCCTTCGGGTCAACGCTGTCGCCCGGTTCTACACGGCAGGCCACTTTAGCTTTTATGCCTGAACTCCCTTGGGAAAAGTGGTATCCGACGAACTGGGCCAGCGAGCCGGGATTGAGGCTTTGCGAAGCCGCCACGCGGGGCATTTGGTTTGAAGCGATTAACACCATGATGTTACAGCAAACAGGAAGCATTTCAGGAACGATTGAGCAGTTGGCGTCGCTCTGCGTCTGCCGAGTTCCGCAAATGCAGCTTGCTTTGGAACAGCTAAAAACATTCAAAGTGGCAAATGTTGGCATGCAAAACGACTGCATAATCCTTTCCTGCCGAAAACGCCTAAGGGACTGTAATATCAGCGACGTAAGGCGGGATGCTGCTAAAGCAAGATGGAGCAAACCACATGCAAATGCTTTACATATTGTAGATGCAAAGCAGGATGCACCCTCTGCTTCTGCTTCTGCTTCTGCTTCTGTATCTGTTTCTAGATTTATTGTTCCTGAGCTTCCGGCCATCAAACTCCAAGCTGCCAAAATAGGACTCAGCGACATCGAGGCCGAGAAGTTTTTTAACTATTACACCAGCAATGGCTGGCGGGTCGGAAAGAATCCGATGAAGTCGTGGACGCACGCTCTTTCAACGTGGAAAATAAACGCTCATACTTATGGAAACACAAATGCAAAAAACGGTGTCCAACGCATTGACCGGAGCATTGGCACAGCAAACGAAGGAATCGCCAGCCGATACAAAGACTTTGGCAAAGTGGTTAAACCTCCAAACCCATGACGACCCGCAAATTGAGGCAATGGTGGATGCCTGCGGTCGGTTTGCTGTGGATTTCACCAACGGACTATCTCCGCGCTGGATTTCCTTTTTAGGGGTGACCGGAACGGGTAAAACCCATTGCGGTCGGCGGCTTTGGGAAAACCTGAAAAACCGGAGCAACTGGAACCGTTGCGAATATAACCCCACCGAAATTTACTGGCCGATGTTCGTTGCTGATTTACGGGCTGGAATCGCTTTTGAGCGGCTTCGGGATATGTTTTCGTGGCCGGCTTTGTTCCTCGACGACATTGGAGCCGAGCGAGATTCAACAGGATTCGCTTCGGAGAATCTGAATACCCTAATCGGATGCCGCGCCAACCGATGGACGATCATCACCAGCAATCTTATGTTGTTCCAACTCGCGGCCATTGACCCGCGCATTTCCGACCGCATGATTCGCAAACCAAACATCGTCGTAGAGGTCAACACCGTTAGCTATTCTCTGCGGCCAACTTGAAGGCTTGATATGACCACACTTCCAAAGATGGGCAGGCCTAGCATCACCGGGCTTTCGATCAAGGAGCTTGGCGTTTGCGAGTATCAGCGGATTTACAGGTTGAATCATCCTAAGAAAATCAAGCAAAAACCAAGAACAAAACAGAATGACACAAAAACCTAAATCTCCATGGCCTGGTGGCTATGCTCAATTCCGGCGTGAAATCTCAGCCGAGACTAACGCCAAGATGAAGGCCATAAAGTTTTGGGATGAATTTTGCCTGTCAACCGTGTCGAGACATGGCGGGGACAGGGGACAGAAGAAAGAGAGGAATGAAATATGCCAATAACGCCAGACCAGTTCAGGGAGATGCAGGCGCGGGTTGCGCCGAAGGTTGCCGATAAGCGAAATCCCGCCGCTGTTGTTCGTGAGGGAGATTTGCATGATGAAATAATCAAACATTGCGAATCAAAGGGCTACTTATATTTCCATCAAAGGATGGACAAACCGAGCCACGGTCCTATCGGATTTCCAGACTTCGTTATATTCATGCCGATGGCAATGACGGTGTTTTTGGAGTGCAAGGCGAAGGGCGGGAAAACGACGGTCGAACAACTGGCAAAGATTTCCCACGCCCGAAAATTAGGATACATAGCCGAAGTGGTGGACAATTTCACCGACGCATACCAAGTGATTGAACACGGATAACCGCAACCAAACCGGAGGCTGAAATATGAGCGCCATCGTCCAGAAAGCTTTTAAGCATTCCCAAAAGTGCCTCACTAAGTTTTGCCGGGGCATGGCAAGGATAATACTCGACCATTCCCCATATTGCGCCAAATGCAGGTATCGTCGGTTCCGAGACAAATTCCCGGACAAGTGCGCGTTCAACAATCTCCGAAAGCGGGCGCATGAGCGCGGCCATTCGTTCACACTTTCCTTTACTAGATTCAAACAGCTTTGGGATGAGGGACTGGCCAAGAATCATGGCCGGGGAGCAGGATTCCTTTCCGTTGACCGAATCCGAAACGAAGAAGGATACAGCGACGATAATGTGCGTCTTTTGACCTATTCCGAAAACAGCCGAAAGCAGTTCGTTCCGTTTTTTGCCAAGCAGTTACAGAACACAAATTACAAACCAACCGACGAAGAAATAAAAGAGGCCGAAGCAGCAATGGCCGCATCCATGAATGAATAAAATGAAAATTGAAACTAAAGCATTAACTGAGGCTCTTAACCGATTGCGTCCTATCGTTTCCCGGCGCACAACCCTGCCGATTCTGTCGTGCGTTAAAATCCACGCGGATCGGAACCGACTACATTTTACCGTCAGCGACCTTGACCAATTTCAGGTCGAGAAAATTGAGTGCGAAGGTGAGTTTGCTCCAATCTGTGTCAACTTCTCCGCGCTGCTAAACGCCATCGGCGGCGAAACCACCAGCCTGCATTGTTCCAAAAACATCATGGTCGTATCCTGTGATTTTGGAACAACTGAACTGGACACGCTGGATGCCGAAGAATTTCCGCCGCCTCCGAAAGTTGAAGGGTTGAAAAAGATTGGCGTGTCGTGCGAGGATTTATCCAACGCAATCAAGGCAACATTGTGGGCGGCATCCACGAACGATAACCGATACATTCTACAATCCGTTCACATTGTCGGCGGGGCAAAGATGCTTCACGTCGAGTCAACCAATGGCCGGGAACTGGCAATCATTGACCAGCCCTTAATGTCGGGTGACTTTGAAACCATCGTGTCGTCCGCGAATGCGGCGGGCGTTGCCGAATCCCTGACCCGCAAGGGCGCGGAGCTTTCCACCAACGAGAAGCATATTAAGGTGACGCATGAATTCGGATCGTATTGCGCGAAGCAGGTTGACGGAAAATATCCCAACACCAAACAAATTATTCCAGACAAACAAACCAAGATTGGAGAACTTGATATTGAATCAATGGCTGGCATTTTCTCCCGGTGCAATTTCTTTTCCTACCCGGCGCGGACTCCGATTGCACAAATGACATTCTCGACGGATGGCGTCAAGGTTGAATTTGCTGGTCGCGGGTCAAACCTTGACCTGAAATCGGCGGGAAAGTTCCAAAAATTCACGGCGAGGGTTAATGCCGAATCGTTCTACCGAGTTCTGTCGTCTGTTAAATCTCCAAAGGCAACCATTTCGTCCGGCGCGTTCATATCTGGCGAACTGACTGATGACAAATTTCCAATTTTAATTATCCAATCCGGCGACCTGTTTATTTACACAACTCAGGTTGGTGGAGGCTTCCAGTCCAAACCCAAGGCTGTATGACCACTTTTAGCACCGCAAAAACTTGCATCGGCTGCACGGTGCTGATTCTTACCCTCTGCCTTTCCGCATCAGCGCAGAGCAGCATGGAGCGACAGATTTGGGCCTTAAAACAGCTTGAAAACGGCTCTAATCGTCACTGTGGGCCATCTGGCGAGCTTGGCGAGACTCAAATCATGCCGTATCGCCTCAGGGAGTGCAAAATACCCATTCCAGCTAAAATCAATGCTAAATGGGTTTCCGACGCCACAGCGGTCATCCTGGTGCGTTCCTGTGCCCATTTTGACAGAATTCACCACCGCTGGCCGACTGACTACGAAACGGGCCTGCTTTGGCATTGTCCGGGCGCAATCCGGCACCCGAACCGGGAACAGGCAGATTTCGCCCAAAAATTCGCTAATTTGTGCCAACGAAAGGAAATAAAATGACCAGAACCTATCCAATTCTATGTCCATCGTGCGGCGGGCGCGGCTGGATTGGCAGCACGCTTCTGACCAGTTCAAACGCCGGTGAAACCTGCCCCGCTTGCGGCGGCGGGAAAACGGTCTATGTGACCGAGCGTGACGACGAAATAACAGGCGGATATTTTGCCCCACCAATCGAGGAAAAACCGCTTGCAAAGCCATGAACTGTGTGCAACATTTGAATTGTCTGGATGCCAGTAACGCGGCAAATCAATTTTCCACGTTTGGAGTTGGTGCGAATCTCATTCGCGCCGCGTTATGGCTCCTGACGTGGAATTTTATGCTAACTGGAAAACCCTGAAATAACCATACCAAAATAATGCAAAACACACTAAACGGTTTTGAGCCAACCGACCAAGAGATGGTTGCGTCTTTTAATTCCGAACAGTTAATTGCTCGCGCTGTTAAATTATTAAAAGAGAACGAGCCTTCTGGTGGATATTATTTAGCATTCTCCGGGGGAAAGGATTCCTGTGTAATTAAAAAGCTGGCTCAAATTTCTGGAGTGAGATTTGAGGCGTGGTATATGTCCACAACCATTGACCCGCCAGAATTGATTCATTTCATTAAACGGGAGCATAAAGACGTTGCTTGGCAGCTACCACCAAACGGGAACATGATGAAGCGTGTAGAAAATAGGAATTCTCCACCCCCAACAAGAATGGTTCGATGGTGCTGCGAGGAATACAAGGAAAACGGCGGTCGGGGAAGAACTAAAATAATGGGCGTTCGGGCGGCAGAAGGAGCAAAGCGAGCAAGGCGGTGGCGCGAAGTTACGATTGATGATCGCAATGCTGAAAGGATTGTTTGTCCGATTGTGTTCTGGTCAGATGAACAGCTTTGGGGTTTTATCCGAGAGTATAAAATCCCATACTGTGAGTTATACGACCAAGGATGGACGCGATTGGGATGCGTTGGTTGCCCCCTAAACAACACCAGCCGAATACGGGAGTTTAAACGATGGCCAGCATTTGAAAGAAACTGGAAAAAAGCCATAATCTCAAATTGGAAAAAATGGAAAGACGTTCCGACAAAAAAGGGGCATCCAAGATTTCATGCAAGATTCAAAACCGGGGAAGATTTTTGGAAATGGTGGATGCAGGAAAACCGTTCAGATGTTATGCGCCAAGACTGTCAATCCATGCTGATTTGGACGAACGAACCAGACGACGAACCACAACCCCCGACGCCAAACGAAAAATAACTTGTATATTTATGAAAAAACAAAAAGAAGAATCGTATAGTCTAACCCCCAAGGATGCGCTTGCACTTGAATTTGGGTTTGATGGCGCAACAAAGGCCATAAACATTCTTGAACTTCATGCCCGCCGAAATGAACACACTAAATCAACTAAATGACATTCAATGGCACGCACTTATTCTCACACACTGTGTCACCTGCCTGCTTTTAATTTTGGCCTGTTGCAAGTATTTGTTTAAGGATAAATGAAAATCCATCTCCTGCACATAGGCAAGAGCATACCCAAGCGGTTGTTGAGCCACGGGTGGCGTGAAACCGGCCATTCAATCCATCATGGGCATGGGCTGTGGACGTTCCGGCTTGAGAAGGAAAAGTCAGCTATGGACTTCGCTTCCACCAACCGGCGCTTGCGACTCCGCAAAACCCAATAACAACGGCGGCAACCAATGCGACCGCGCCTAAAACCCAATCCGGAATGTCAGTGTGAACAAGCGCCTGAAAACCGAACAGGCCCAAAAAGATTACTAATGCGATATTTCCCATGCGCCAACCCTAGCCCTGAATCGGGCGTGACGCTATGGGGTGTTCACCCCAGTCAGCAACGGTCATCTTTGAAGGCCGAACCACCACCAATACTGACCCCTTGAAAAATAGCCTCCATCTGCAACTTCTCAAACGCAGTCGGATTCGGCTTGATGGCCTGCATTGATTCCAGAAGCAGGTCATTGCATTGTTGCTCATTGAGGCTGGCGAGTTTCGTTGACCCGTCAGGCAGGACAACCAACAGCATATTCCTGAAAGCGGAGTCGTGGGCAATGCACGGCAGCGACCACCAGCCGGTCGGAATCAGGTAAAGCGGTGGCCCCCAAAGCACCTTTGGAATTGAAGCAAAGTCGGTTGGCTGCGCGTAGGGGATTCGATAATGCGTCCCGTCCCGCGAAAAATAATCCACCGGCTTGACCAGCTTCGATACGCTGTAATCAATGCACTGGATGGTTTGAAAATCAACCGAGTCGAATCCAATCATGTTATAAACCTTATTTCGCGTCTGGTCGCCCGCTCTTTTATGTTACCAGAAATCTTGCCGCCCCGTGTAAACTTGACCAGCATTTCCACATGGCCCAAGGATGAAGCGGGGCGGCAGGCGTCCACGTTGTAGTTTGATTCACCGTCCCGATAGCTAGCCAGATACGAGCCTGACCGAACCGCCCAAGTTTCTCGCCGCCGCAACTTCAAACCATCCCTTGAGTCGTGTTCAAGAAAAAGGCGGGGAGTGGTAGGAGCGGCCACACGTTTATGATCATGACCCATGACAGCAACATCAGCCTCAACGCCCTCAAACATCTGAGCCACGCGATTGATAGAGCCGCCTACGAGCCTTGCCGCGCCGAGGCCATGATGGGCAAATATGTCCAAGGCGCACTTCCTGTTTGCCATGTTAAAATAAATGCGAATCAAGGCACACACGCCTAGATATTTGCAGTTTAGGGCGTCAGCCAGCTTTTGGTCGCTGTTCATGCCGCTTTGGAATTCAAAATAATGGTTGCCGTTGATAAGCCCTATCAGCCTCCCCTTCATAAAACTCAATTCGTCAGCCATCATGTCAATCTTGGCCTGTTGCAACGCCTGGATGTCTTTGCGAAAAGTGTCGTGCATCTGCTTGGAAATATGCCCAAGGCACTCCCGCTCGGTGGTAGATGTCGAGTCTAGATAATCACCCATGCCCAAAAAGTATGCGTCTTTCCGTGACCGGAAATAATCCAAGTCCTCCTGCCATTTTGTGTCGGCGTGATTAGGGCTGTCGCGATGCACGTCTCCGAACATGATAATCGGAATGTCTTTCCCGTAGTGAGCGGGGATTACAAAACTGTGAGTTGAGAATAAGCCGGAGGTCTGCGTAAAGGACTCCTTTTGTTAATTGGTCGAATCGGTTTTTCAGGAAGGACAAGGATGAATTGTGCCGACCCGCAAGCATGACACTGAGGAAGATTCGACTCGTTTAATGCGCTGCAAAGCAGACAACGCTTGACGGTGTTCATGTTATTCATAAACAAAAACGCCGGGGCTAACCCTCCTTGTTACACAGTAAACTCTTATGAAGCGCGCCCCGGCGAGGAGATTAAAAGCTGAATCTCAGGAGCGGGCCAGCGTTGACCTGATTCCAGTTTCGTCCCCCGCTGACAGCGTGTTCATAATCGCCAACCGCCCCAACGGTAAGGGTTTTACTTCCCCAAACCCATGTATGGAAACTGACAAGCAATCCCGGCCCCGCACTGCCGTAAAGCGCGCTCTTTCCAATACCAACAGATGTTTCAAGAAAAGGGGTGTAGGTGATGCCCCACAACTTCTTTGAAATTTGTAACTGGCATTGAACACCTGCCGTAGTTTGTTCTCCTTCAAGCGACTGAGCGCGAACACCGGCCCAAAAGTTCGGTGTCACGGCGTAAAGAATAGCCCCGCCATAACCGAATTTCTTGGCTTGTATATCGTAGGCGATATACGGGATTACCGCCCAGTTCGTTTGAGCGCCGATGTCCACATTTGTTCCACTGGACGTGGTAAGTGCCGTCCATATTTCAGAAATACCACCAGAAACAGACGGGGTTGAGTTTGTTGAGGGCGCATTGGTTTGCGCTTGAGTGAGTCCCGCGCAAAGCAGCAGCGCGGACAGTGTTGCGACTAATTTATTTTTCATAGTTTTGGTTTTGTGTTTTCATCGAATGCCCACCATAAACCAACGAGCAAGGGATGGAAATTGTTTTCTTTCATTTCTGTAAAAGCATCCAGTCGCGTCCAGCCTTGAGATTTAACCCGCCACAAGGCAATGACAACACCAGTCCTGTCCTCACCATGCCAGCAATGAATGTCTGTGCCGGATTCGCTTATGGCGCATATTGCCATCAGAAGTTTCAGATCAGGGACGCCAAACAGTTGTTCTCCAGTGGATATTGGAATCGTAAATAATTCGATGTTGTATCGGGCGCACATCCGCCGCTCCCAATCCATCCGTTCGTAATTCAATTTGACGATGGTGTGGACGGAGTGATTTGTGAGCGTCACAAAATCCGCCTCAGTCTGCGGCTGGTTGCTGCGCCATACGCCAGGAGCAACCCGCTTCATGGCAAACGGAGTTGAAGCGCACCCCGTCAAGAGCGCGAGTGTAAGGATGGTGATGAGGACGCGATTCATGGCGTTGGTGCTTTGGGCGCAAATGTCGGCACGGAAACTGGCACGGTGTTTGGCGGCGTCAGCACGCTTGGAGCGGTTGACCCTGATGCTATGTGCGCGTTCAGATCATTCTCCGTCGCGCCGTCCGGCATGGCCAGCGCCGTTAGCAGCTTAACCCGGTTGCCGTGAATCTTCCACCATGACCAGCCAAGGGCTAACAGTCCGGCGACAGCGGCCTCGACATAACCCTCGGCGGCTGATTGAGTCCAGATGCCGTGTTTGACAAAATACGGGACGAGCAGCATCAGCGCGTAACGGAGGATGCTCCCAAGAGCGGATGTGAGAATTGGATTCATAAATTTAATTTTGTTGTTTCGGTGGTGGGACATTTTACATCCGCCCTGTGGCAAGGCAGATTTGACAGTTGTGTTTTTAGCCCGCCAATTGCATTACTCATATCCCTCGCAGTCGTGACGGCTATTCTGTTTGCAGATTCTGCATGGGTGCAAGCCTGTGCCGCCGCTTCTGCCGCCTGTTTTGCGGCAACTTTTGAGTCGGACAGATTTTTGTTTATCCAAATGGCAAGAGTCAGAATGGCAACGCCAACATAGCAGGCGGCTTTTAGCGTGATTGGAGTGTCCTCACTGATTGTAACAGCCAGAATCTTGTTCGTCGCAAATGTGGTTGCCGCCAACATTCCAACCAAGGTTGCTGTTCCTTTTGCGATTGATGATGTGAACATATTATCTATTTACCCTTTCATTTTGAGATTGCCAGCTTGGTTGTAACCGGCGCGGTGTCTTTGAAGAACACTGTTATCGGAGGATAATTAGTGTTCGGAGGGGCGTTGACTGCGTTGGATGGAACGCTCTCTGCCCCGTTGCTGGCGTAGGTTGTGGTGTAAAATGTTACAGGTGTTGAGGGCAGCCCCGTAACGAAAAAGTTTGTGGTCATCCCGAAGTCAATCGCGTTCGTCGTGCCCCAATATATCTTCACCCCGGCCACAATCGGATCGGTTATTGGGTCACAGGCTAAGTGTTGGTAATAGCTCGGCTGATTTGTATATTGGGAAATCCACGATACCGGAATCGAAACATTGGTCAAGACTTGCCAAACAGGAGTTTGCAGATTTGGCGTAGCGTAGATGGTCAGAGTTACAGTTGGCGCAGTTGCTTCCACTACCGCTGGCTGCATCAGCAGATTGGACAGCTTGGCGTTGATCGGAGCGGACTGCACCCTCATCGAGCACAGCAGCAGACACAGAATGGTGAGTGCGCGGCTCATGTGACGTAATCAATGCCGTCGAACAGTGACAGGATGAGTAGGAGGATGGTTTTCATTTTACCAAGCATCTGCTGTTGCGGTTATGGCGGTGCCGGTTATCCATCCATTGGCCTGAACGCGCCATTGCGTTCCAGCACCAACGGCTACGGATGAAAATTCAGCAATGCCTTGATTGTTGAAAAGCGAGCAGCCAGTCCCAACAGTGAAATTGACAACGATGGTCTTTCCCAATGTGTTTGTTAATCCAGTTGAACCAACCGTGATGCTGTTTGTTGAAAAGCTGGTGATTCCGTTTGTGAAATTGTTTACCAACGCACCGCTGTTTAGATTTGTGGCCAGGACGAAGATGTTGGGTGTGGTGGATGCACCTAATGTGAAGGCCGAGGCGCTGCTGGCGCCTCGGAAGATTGGGCTTAGAGATACACTGCCGGCACTCACTGTGCCACTATTAACCTGTTGATTAAACATGTATTGCCCATTAGTTCCTACCGTGTAGAGTGAAGTATATCCCACATTGTCCAACTGCCACACGGTATAAAGACTCGTCCCCGTCCCTTGCACCCAGAAGTTTGTGAAGGGAACACCTAACGCATTGGTGCCGATGAACATTATGTTGGTCTGCGCGAACTGATATACAACAGGGTTTGTTTGTGACGCGCCGTTGATGGATACCCCGTTCAGGTTGTTGGTGTAAATCCTATTCCCCGCGCCGTCCGTAACCAATACTCCACCGGGTAAGTTTGTGCCGGATGAAGTTAATAATCCTATAGGCAGAACACCAGTTAATGCCGCTGCTGGTGTGTTTGTTGGAACCCAAGTTCCTGTCATTTGACCGCCAGCATTCGTGACCCAAGTGTAATATCCATTCGTGCTGTTCAAAATCGTGACGGCATTGGTCAGTCCACCAGCAGCTATAACCTGTGCCGCAGTCATATTCGTCAACAACGGAATGTTTTCGTGTAAGGCCGCATTTAATTTTTGGTCGCGCTGGCGGTTGGCGCTCCACTGATTTTCAATAGCCCCGTCCAGTGATTTCTCACCATACCAAATACCATCTTCAACTTGCGGAGTGACCATATAGCAAATTTTGTTGTTGAACCACCCCACCCAAGTATATTTGTGTGTGTACCACGGGACGGAATCGTTGAACGAAAACAAAGTAATCTTCTGGATGACTGTGGAATTATTTCCGACCACATAGGCAACCGGATGGTCGGCAACATTAAAAACATCACCCGACAAGGCAAGCAACAGATTGCCTCCCGGCATGGGTGATATACACACTCGGTCGCATTCTGGAATGGTAGTGTCAACAGGAGCCGTCCAAGTCAGCCCGCTGTTAGATGAATAAGAGACTCCAACAAAGCCATTCCCACCGCCACCATTGAGTCTAAAATACTGTGCTACTTTACCATCAACCTGAACACCCAAAGCACCTTCGCACCAATATGCTGTGTTGGTGCTGATTGCTGACGAAGGAACCATACTCCAACTGACCCCATTGTTCCACGACTTTAGGATTGAATTGGTGTATTGATAAGAAGTGAAAGCGATATTGGTGCTCATCCACTCAACGGGCATGATAAGTGTGCCGTCTGGCGCGGGAATTGCCGGAGAGTATGAAACGTAGTATGTATTGTTTGGCAGATTGGTAACATTCAATAGCGTTTCTGGCCCTAACACCAAAGATGAGCCGTTCCAAAAACTTGTCCGATAGTAAATCGCCGAAGAATTTGTAAACTTGTTTAGAGATTTGTTATACGTTAGCACCACACCCCCGGTGAGATTTGTCCACACAGCCCCAGCATTATAGGCGGTCGCCCCATCATTCGTGCCAGCAACAACGCTAACGGGATATTGCCATTGACCTGACCCATTTCTGTAAGCGGCATAAACTACCCGGTCAAGTGACACGTCACCGCTGCCTTGGTCGAAGGTTGCATAGAAAGCACCGTTTGTGTCCTGACAGATATATGGAGCGTTGACGTAGTAATTCTCAAAAGGCATTGAGTGCAGCAACACTCCCGATGTTCCTGTTGCATTCCAGTTGGAATAAATTTCAATGTGAGACACATAACCCATGCCGCCCACAAATCCGCCACTATAACAAACCACCGGACAAATCATACTATTAGCCCACGTCGCGTTCGTATAGTAACCAACTTCAAACCATGAAGCAGAGCCTTCGTAGCCGTTAAAATTATCACCAACACCACCCTGAATATATGAAACAAACCCGTTCGTGGTTAGAACACAAAGCAGGTCAAATCCGTCATGGTTTTTTACCGAATTGTTAAAAAAGTATTTTAGATTGCCTGCTCCAAATTCAATGCCGACTGTGTGAGGGTTACCGTTAAAAACTGTGCTTGCAACCGGATAAGCAGTGGCAGAGCCCGGAGTGGACGGGGTTGTAGTAAATCCTACCTCCATAATCCCCATACCATTATAAGCATACGAATTTAATGAAACGTGCGCTTTAATGGCCCATCCCGCCGCATTCGTTCCAAGCACAGGCAGCTTTTCACCCACAAGCTCAGACCGAAAGGTATCATAGGTGTTCGACATCATTAATTCATTGTTGGTGACAACTGCAAAACCTCCGTTATCTACAATGAGTGTCCACACATTCGTTGAACCATCAGTGAATGGAATCGTGCCGCCGGTCGTTATGTTGGCTGAATTGGTTGGACTAAAATCTTCCGTGAAAACAGGAAGGTAAAATTGGCCACCAAGCAGTTCAACAGGCTTATACAATGCTGAGTTCGCCGTCTGCGCCGTGGTTGCATTCCCATAGACAGGCCCGGTGAACGTGCCATTGTAATTCTCCGGCGCAGCAATCATATTAATGAACACTGAGTTAGCATTCGTGGTTATTATTCCAATAATGCTTAACCAGTTCCCAAGATTTGCAACACTTGTTGCCGTCGAGACTGTTCCTACGACCGCCGATGCCTGTAAGTTCGTCAGTGCCCGCGCATCTGTCGTTGCATCCCTTAATCCAGTGTTGGTATTTGCAACTAAAAGGTATGCCCCGCTGTTTGTATCAGCCGGAACGCGAGACGAAAATAATCCACCAAGCGGAACCTGCCCGCCATTGGCCCCAGTCAGAAGATTTGAGGCGGCAATTCGTAATCCATTTGTTACTTGATTCGCCGCCGTCGTTCCCGCCCCTGCAAGGTCAAACGTATTCGTCGGCTGGAATGCCGCGCCGCCAAGTCCCTGCGTCGCTACAAGAGAACTGCCGAAGGGGTCAAACAGCACCGGCACATATCCAATCTGTCCATTTGCACTCACGCTAGGAGTCGTGGCGTTCGTTGCAACAAGGCTTGTGATAGCATTCGTTGCGCTACCGCCTCCACCACCGTAACCTTGAGAGAAATTAAACGATGGCGCATTCGTCACGGCATAAGCCGTCAGTCCAGCTAGAAGTAAAATTGAAAGCAGGATGTTTTTCATATTAAAAATGGGGAGCGACCACGAACCATTTGTGGTCTTTGTATGCCACAGAGACAGGCTCGTAGGTGTCCAGTTCACTACGGTAATTATGGAGCGTCGAAATGAACATTGTGCCAGCTTGACCCCATGGAGCGGTTTGCATTGATACAAATCCCCGGTTGTATGCAGAGCAACTTGAAACTGTGTGAGTATCAGCCTCATTCACAACGCAAATATCATTACACAGCGGGGATGTAACAACCGTCCCATTAACATTCAAGTCGTAGAATACATCCAAAGAAGTGTTCGTTCCGAATATCGTATTTGCCCACCCAATTCCTGCGACTCGATATTCCGCTCCATAACCTTCCTCGCCGTAATACGAAACCGCGTTCACTCCACTGCTGATTGCGCCAGCAGTCGCTACCGTGGTCAGGTTTATTCCGTCTGTGGTAATATAGGCAGCTTGGCTGGCAGCTAAACAGAAGTTTGTTGGGCTGCATGAAATGTTGAAGATGTTCCCGCCGGTCACAGGAACAGTTTGCTCGCTAAATGAAACTCCGTTATTGGTTGACGCGGCAATGATGTTATATCCACCAGCCAAAAAGTAGTTATTTGAATTTACGACGCAGCATGTAAATGCCCCGGTATTCCCGCCAACATACTTTGTCCAATTCGTGTTGTTTGCAGATGGTGGATTGGTTGAGGTCCAAATACGCCCCCCGCCACCAACCAGATACCACTCATCTCCGCCATTCGAGTTTGTTCCCTTAGCCATGTCAATCGGAATATACGCCCCATCGGACGGATAATAATTGGTGTAAAAGTAAGTCCCGTTGGTTGACGACACCAACACCTTGCCTGCCGAAAGCGTAGTCGCATACAACACCCCCCCGATGTTCCGAATCTTCGATGCCGTGCTCAGTCCGCCAAGCAAATTAACCGGCGTAGTCTCATCCTCCGGCAGAAACACGGCTACATTTGTTGTGGTCGGAAATGCCAAGAGATTCGATAGCGTGCCGGAATAGGCGAACGCCGTTGCGAAGCTTGGACCAATCTGAACAGTGATGGTATGCCAGTGATTTGACAACAGCGTTGACGGGAAGTTGGTCGCAATATCAGTCGTCACGGTCGAGCCAAGCCCGATGACGTTGCCGGGGAACGTGAAATTCAAAATGTTCGTTCCGTAGTTAAGCAGCCGGACAACGCTGGTGACGCACCGATTCACAGGAATCGAGACGTTTGTGTAAACAATCTGGATGTGATTTGTGGCCGTGGAAGTGAACGTCAGGTCAAAATTTATCGCCGTGTTTCCGTCCAGCCAGATGTTGGTTGTCGAAGCGGTGATGAACTCGTTGGTGTAGGTGTTTTGAGACGAACTTGTTGTCGTTGTGTTTGTGCTGCCAGAAATTGGAACCCCATCAACAGTCATTCCCGCACCTCCAGTTACAAATCTGATACCACCCAACGCATTAACCGAAAATGATTGTTGAACCAAGCTTCCAAAATAATTGTTCGGGTCACTGTTCCAAACGAAAGAATAAAGATTGGTTGCTTGAGCTTTAATTCCAGCAGCGTGACTGACATATCCTAGTGCGAAAGATTGATAACCTTCCGCATGGCTTGCCATGTTGCTTGCAACAGTATAATACCCCTCGCTGTGGTCGAATGAGCCAAGTGCCGATGAATTATTCTCTGCATGACTTGGATTCCCGTTGGCGTATGATGTTCCTTCTTGCACATTAAACCCTAATATCACAGTTGCCCCGCCAAATGTATTAGTTGATGTGTCTCCTGCATCAATCGAAACTGGTAGCGTAAAATTTGTCACCGCTCCAGAACCGCCAACAGCCGCAGCAATGTTCGTGACCTGATTAAGTGCATTGCCTGAAAGGTTTGTAGCCGTGCCGGTTCCGCTGGCTGTTGTGATATAGCCCAATGGATTGTTTGTATAAATCGTTCCAGCAATTCCATTCACCTGATTGGTTGCATTGCCCGTCAGATTCGTGGCTGTTCCAGTGCTTCCGCCACTAACTGTTTCCAAATCCCATTCTCCGGTAACTGAGTTTGTCACCGTAACCGCGCCAGTTCCAAGATTTGGGAACGCCACCGGGATTAATACCGTTCCGGTCAGGTTTGTTCCCGGCAAAGAGCCATTGAGATTGGACGCCGTGACGTTTCCAAAGGTAACTGACGGCTGGCCGTTCGTAACCACCCCGGCAGGAATTGCCGTCCCCAAACCAACCGCCAAGAGCGCAAGAGTCGGGGCCGGTGACGAGCCATTGATGTTCGTTGTTGTCCCGGATGGATAACCGATGACCGCTCCGTAAAATGGAGAACCGCTCGAATAAATTCTTGTCCCGGAAGCGTCATTCGTGACGAAAGAAATCCCGTTCAGGTTCGTCCAAGACGTTGAAGATTGCCATACGTTCGTCCCATTCACATTCGGAACAGACGATGCGCCGGAAACGACAACTGAGAATTTCAAGCCGGATGCGATGGCCTGAATGTAGCCGCTGAGATTTGTTACAACGATGCTGACGCCCCGCGTAAGATTCGAGTTGGCAGCGGCAAGCGCCAGCGAGTTTGTAGAGGAATAGTTGGTAGCGAAGATGAACAGACCCGCCGCGTTATTTGAACCCGCTGTGCCTTGTGCGAGCGCCAGCGAACTTGAATTTGTGTTCGCATAATTTGTCCCTTGCGTATAAAGGTTTGTGGAGATTGTCAACAGATTTGTGTTAATTTGATTTGTGCCACTCAAGAAAGACGACAGCGTGGTGTAGCCAGTGATGACAAAATACTGGACTGTGTTCGTTCCAGCCGACTGCGCCGCCGCCAACTGATTGCTGGTGGCAACGATGTCGTTCGTCAGGGCTGCGGCTGTGGAACCAAGCAGCGTCCCCGTATTGGTGGCAATCGAATTGGACGTTCCCGAATTCAGGGAAGCAATCTGCGCCTGCAAATTCGTGTAAGTCCAGTTCGTTCCGGCGTTGAATTGATTCGTTGTTGCATACCCCTGTCCAAGCACATAGGCAACCGTCCAGTTGGTTGATGCCTGCCAGAACGTGTTTGTCCCAATGCCCATCCACTGGCCAAGAGTTCCGACGCCGGTTATGCCCGTCCAAGGTAGATTCGTCGCAGAAAACAGGTTGAACGGGGTCGCGCCCGAAAATGCGGCGTTGGTAAAAGACTGCCAAGCATCGTTTGTGGCCGTTGTGATTGCAGCGGTGTTGGAGTTTCCAATGGAGGCGAGGGTAAGCGCCTGTGTCGCAACCAAGGCATTTCGCTCGGCAGTTGAATTGTTCGTTGAGGCGTTCAATGCAAACTGATTTGAAGCCCCAATGTCGCTCAAAAGATTGGTCACAATCAGGTTTGTGGACACACCAAAGACATCTGACCGAATGATGCCGGTATTATTCGTCGCCTGATTTGCGGCGTTTGTCGCCGCACCAGCTAATTCAACCTGATTGGTGTTCAGGCTGACGATATTGCCATATCCGTTTGTGCTGGCGTTGGAGTAATTTGATGCCGTGTTTGCCGTGGCGTAATTGCTCGGATTGCTGAAAAGCGGGTAAAATGTGTTGCTGGCCGTAGTGCCGGAAAGCTGGTAGCGTTGATCGCTCGTTGCGATTGACCATGCCGTATCGCCTTCCGGATAAGTTGCCCCGTAAGTCGGCGTCAGCCGATTTGTGGCGTCAATCAGTCCTGAATCTGCGGGAAGAAGTTTGACTTGAAATGGAATTTGAGACGGTGGTGCTTTTATGATACCGTCGTAAACCCCGCTGTTACGATTACTGAAAACACATATCCCGTTTGAATCGGATACACCCCAAGTCAGGTTGCCAACAAACGGTGACATTGGTTGCAGGGTGACGTTGCGGTTGGTCGCTGGAGATGCCCCGAACCAGTTGAGGTTAATTTCAAGGTCAGTCGCAAATACCGACAGCGACAAAAACAGAATCCCCACAGTTGCTAAAATCCGTCTCATTGGAAATATAATCGTTGTTTTCATGGGAAAATCAAATTGTTTATGGAAACGTCACATCACTTATAGATTCGGAAACCTTCATAAAATTCGTGCTATCCGTTGACGGGTCGGATGTCTTGCTGTTTTTAACAGCCATATAATATGCGGACTTGAACAATTTTAGGCTGACACCTGATTTTGTTATGGTTGTTGAAGTCCCAGGATTCCAATAAATCACATCGCCGGGGTAAAAGTATTGATTGACCAAATCTGCATCGGTCTGCCAGCAGCCCCGATAAATGCAACCGCTTGGAATTGACTGCTTCGCAACCAGCTGAATCTTTGAATACATTCCAACCGGATAACGGTTCAAGCAATGGTCTTGAAGTAGTTGAACGATTGAGGTCGTGCTTCCAGATTCAAAAGTCAAAATCCCAATCGGAATAACGAGCGGAGAAAAGGCGGGCATCCAAGCCCCACCGTTCACGGAAGCGTCAGGGACAAAATACTTTATTTTTGACACCTGCAAAGTTGTTGGCGTATCCGGGGTTATTTCAATATAAAACAGGTATTGCCTGCTGGAACTTTCGCTTCCCGTTAATACCAGAACGTCACCGAATGGCTGAATTTCAGTGGTTGTATCTTGGTAGGTCAAAAGCTGGTATAAATCAGGGCACACCCCGTCAGTTCCAGAGCGGCGAGTGTTCCAGCTTGAAGAATGTGCCGGGTCGGAAAGCGATTGGACAAAAATATCAATGTTTTGCGAATAATTATTCACCATTGAATGGTTAATGTCATTGGCTGGATTCGTCGCTTGGCTGTAATACGGCCTAATTTCAACCCGGCCATTTCTTACCGCCCATAACCTCCACCCATCCGTGGTGGGATTAACCGTCGTTGGAAGGTTTGTGGGAACTGCGGAATTGATTGCACACTGAGTCAGTGCCCCGGCAGAATCAAAAACCAATCCGGTTGCTGGCCGGATGATTGAACCTAGATTTGTTACATACTTCGTCGGCTGATAGATTTTGAACGGGTGCATAGGAATTGGAATAACGACTGGCGTTGGCGGCATCCCAATAACCCTACGCCGAATCTGATTCACCTGACGCGACAGGCTCGACATGTTCCTTGTGATTTGTGCTATCTGGCGAGTCGGAGCCGTGTTCTTTTTCCATTGCTGGCCAAGCGAATCACCGTCACGGGCAGAACGCTGCCCTGAACTTTCATGGAAGTTCGGCATTCCGCTGCGGGGGATTGGCGAATTAAATACCATTTTAGTATGTTATGTCGTAGTATTCCGGGTCGCCGGGATTTTTTGGCTTACCGGCATAAATAGGTCTTGGCAGGTTTGAATTTATATCCAAATCCCACATTCCCACTGCCGAACAAAGCCAAGAGCGAGTCACCTTAAACCATGTTCTTTGATATTCGATGGAGTCGGATTTTCTCAGGCAGGAAATCGAAGCATACCCGTATTTATCCAGATAGCATTGTGGATTGTAGGCATAAAGATAATCAAACAATGTTCTTTTTGAAAAGTTCGAGTCTTGAGGCGCAAGAGGTGAGTAAAAATAATCAGGCAATGACGGGTTGGCCTCCGTGATTGGATTTTCGACATACCCACCCGGATTTATATAAGGGGGGCGATAGTAATACACCGACCAGTTTATTTCAAACCCAACCATGTAAGGACTGTCCTCAATCTTCCAGAGTTTTTGAATGACTTCCTGTGCTGCGGAAAGTGCAAGTTCAATAGTGGGCTTGTTCGCCTTGGATATATTGAATGCCACATGAACGTATGGGTCGTTTACGTCTCCATTCTTGGTTGCCATTGCCGGATAGAAACTTGGCCCAGGATTTCCGTTGTTATACACTGACGAATCCTGAATTATTAAATCCTGCTTGAAGTCGTATTGCGGCTTGTAATTAACATTAACAATTCCCAAAACCATCCGTCCGCTTTTCAGTCCGGCCATAATGTTGTCGTGGACTTGGCCGTTTAACAACCCCGTCAAAGTTACAGCCGTTGGAAAGAACGGGGAATCCTGATACGTCTGGATTGCGCGAATAATGCACTGTTTTACTTGCTGCGTAATCGGGTCATCGTCAACCGGACTTGGATTCAGGGCGTAAAAATATCTCGGATGCTTGATGATGTTGATGCCAAGCTCAACCGGAGTGCAGGTAAATTCATCTGGTGGCGTGTCAAATGACAACCCTTCGGCAACGATTTTCAAAGTCGCCTTGTCCCCGCGCTGGCTTTGGATGGTGCTGGAAAGAATCCGAATCTGATTGTTGTAGCGGTCAATCAAAATCCCGCCACGACCAAGAGATAAAATCCGGGTGCAAGCATCTGCCCAAGTCAGGTCATGGAAACTCTTGGTGATTGTCGCCTGTTCCGCACGTTCCAAAGTTGGCGAGTCAACATCTTCCTGAATCTCGTAATCGGTCGCACCTTGCGGGCCTTGGATGGTGATTGCGCCTGCTGGCGTCGGAGCACCAACCGGCCCCGCCCCGTAGTCCTTGCCATCAGCGCGGTCTAGGAAGTGAGGAAGTGAGTCGCTGATAACAGGGTTATACATTGCCTTGAACGGTTAAAATTGCTCCCGCCGTGCTTGTGCTGCCAGCACCATTGGTTGCGACACAGCGATATTGTCCTGCCACAGTTGCTACAAGCGTTGGCGATGTTTGGCCGTCTAAATTGTTCCACGTGGAACTATCGGTTGAAGTTTGCCACTGATACGTTGTCGGCAGTTCTCCGGTTGCGACCTCGACCACAAAGGTTGCTGATTCACCAGTCTTGACCGTCGCAGACTGTGGAAACTTTATGAACACCGGAGGCCACGACAAACCCGGCTCGGCAGCAACAGCCAGTGCAACCAGATCGTCAACATGGATTCCCACCACCGGACAGCCATAGCGTTTGACAAAAATGAACTCGTTGCTGATTTGGATGTTCCGCGCCCACTTGACATTGAGCGGGGAAGTATGGCCAACGGTGACTTGCTGCGTCGGCTGGCTTGGCGTTTCTTCGCCAGTGTCAACCCAAACCTTTCCGCTCTCGTTTTTGAATGTAATCGTTTTCATGGTGCGTTTTGTAAATTGAATGTTCCAGCCCCGCCGCCGCGAGCGACGTAGGAAACCAGTTTCTTCATGTCCTGTGCGATGCTCTTGGTGTTGTGCGCCGTTTGTGAGGCTGGACTTCCACCCATGCCCGCGCCAATGACCAACCCCATCTTTTCCCAAGACGAGGCGGGGAGTTGCTTCATAAAGGAAAGCGGCTGTGGAGCGGGGCCGGGGTCTAATCCCTTTCCTGCGTGTTTAATAAGGTCAAATACGTCCTTCCCAATCAATGTGGTTGCCGGTCCTAAAAGAAGTCCGACCAATAATTTACCGACCATAGCGGATGTTTTGGGATTTCTGTCTATAAATCCTGTCATTGTCTTAATCATCACAGACAATCCGGCGGTGAATTCTCGAACGGCAGGAGCGGCCTTGTCAGCTATATCGGCGAACATCGCCTTCAAGTCGTTGCCCACAATCTTAAACGACCATCCCACACTCGTCAGATTCGTGTTGGTTCTCGCCATAATAGCCGACGCCCATTCAATCTTCGGATTCAGGTATTGAAAGGCATACCCATATTTGATGACTTCCTGTTCGCTGACTCCCATGATTTCGGCAAGCATTGAACGCTTCGTGACAAATTTCAGTCCAAGCCCGCTCGTCATCGCCTTAGCGTAAAGTTTAGGTGCGTCCTGATAGGCGCGGATACTTTCGTGCATCACCTTGGCCAGCCCTTTGATGGCTAAACCAACGGCCAACAGTGTTCCAATGATACCGCCAGCAGCCAAAGCCGCTCCACCCGTGCCGGACAATCCAGCTTTTCCAATCATGCCGCGTCCAGTCTTTGTCTGTGAAATTGCGCTGAATATCTGGCGCGATGCAAACAGGTTTCCCCAAACCGATGTCGGGTTGAATAGGGGCATCATGGCGAATGTCGCGTCCTTGATGAACTTCGACCTGTCCATGTCCATCTTGGATTTCAGGTCGGCAAGAATCGGCGGGGGTTTGCCCTTGAATCCCGCGCTGCTGCCGCCACCGCTGGAACCTCGACTCAAAACCCATGCCCTGTCCTCTGGACTCATGGCAGCGAGCATCTTGGAACTGACCTTGCCCATCCCGCCTTTCCCGCCATGCCCAAAGGCAATGTTTGCCTCTAAATCTCGGTTGACTTGAGAAAGTGGAGTGCCCTTGCCAGAAGCCTGTAATTGGCCAGCAATCTTGCTTTGGATGGCAGCAACGTCACCCTTAACTTCGTCGCCAAGCAATCGGAATTGTGCTCTTACTTCGCCTTCCTGCATAAAATCTTAGTCAATTCTTGGTCGCAATATCCCGGACTTGTCCGGCTTATTCCTGTTCCAAACATGCTGTCTTGATTTTCAACGGCCCACGAAAAATAGGCAGTCGCCTGAATTGTTGGCAAACGTCTGACATAATCCACTGACCAGCCAAAGAACTTTACCAGCGTGCAGCGTCGGTCAAATAGGAATCCAAATGTTCCTAAGACTGGACTGCTGCTGCATTTTTTTTTGAGCCTTCGGAATCTTCCGATGACCCGTAGGCGATAGCCGTCTTGCCAGCGTCCATGACCTGTTTCAGGGCTGCGGCATGAATGATTGACGGTGCTCCAAATGGCATCTTGGAAAACTCGGCTTTGGCCGCATCCTTCACTGATTGCACACCATTCTTGAACTGTGCGTCCAAGTCATCAATCGGGCGAGTGAGCAGGTAGCATAGTTCCCAAGCCTTTTGACCGGAAGCGAAGTAATCAGATTGTGATTCCTTGCCGGAAAAAGCCGCAATCAGCATATCAACAATCGGATGTTCCAATGTCTGCAAATACTCATAGTCAGCTTCGCAAAAAGCCCGCACGGTGTAATTGCCAACCTTGATGTCGGGATGGGGCGAAAAGGCATCAGCCAGCGGCCCCGGCAACGGTGTCGCCGCCGCCCGCGCCGCCGCTTCCCGCTTCTCAGCAGCATCAGCAATGGTCTTTGCCGCTTGCGGTGAATCCAATGGAATCGCTTCGGCCATATCACGATTGCGTATCCACCAGAGTCAGGTTTTCAGCGGTGATCGTTCTCATGCCGGGACGCTTGGGAGCAGCGGTGTATTCACTTTCAACAACCGTCGCATACCACAATTGCTGTGCCGCAATCGGGCCGCCCTGCCCCTTTTGCAGAATGTCATAGCAGTGAATAATCGTGTTTTGAGCGGGAGGGGCCATGTTGGAATTGTCCTCAACAGTGATGTCCCACGTTTGGCCGTGAACGATGGTGGTTCGGCGGCATTCCACGCCGGAACCATTTTCGCCATAGTCCAAATCCTTTTTAAGCCGCTGCTTGTAATCGGTCATGATGTAATAGCCATTGTTGCCGTTGTTAATGTCAGCACCGGGCTGGCCTTGAAATGCGGCCAAGCCCTGAGTGCCCCAAACGACGGTGGTTATGCCGGTTGAAGCGAAACCAATCGGCGGAGATCCGGGTGTTTGTGATTGCATAAATTATTTCGTGGTTGTGGTTGGTGTTTCGGGAACGATTTCAAAGCGGGCGTCAAAGTCCGATTGCGAAAGAAATTCATGGTGCAATGGCTGGTTGGTCGGCCACAGTTTTACGAGGTTTCCGGGATGATTTTCAAACCCGAAAGTCGCCGTGCTGGTTTTAGATTTGGCTGTCATAATTATGCTGGTGCGTTTGGATTGGTTAAAAGAATGGCTGGCTCGTCGTTCGCCGTGGAAAATTCGATGGCATAGGAATCCAGCGCATTATTGCCGCTGGACATGGGCGACATCCCCTTGTAATCCACTGGAAATTCTTCACTGATTCCAACCATGCAACGAATCAAGTCGCGCACTTCCTCGATGACATCATAAAACGGGTCGGCGTTACCAACTGTCTTGTAAAGAGAGTCGCCGCGCTTGACGTTCCAGCCGCGCCCGCGAGTGACAGCCACAATCCATTGCCGGTCAACCCGGTGATTTGCGGCGGCAACCGAGAACTCGCCGCGAGACTTTTCGCCATTGTAACAAATCAGGATTCGGGGGCGGTCATTGGCCATGCTCGCCTGCATCCAGAGCATTTGCAGATTGGAAACGATTTGGGCGTCACCACCCGACTTAGCTGCGTAGGGCAACAGCACATCGGAAAGTTGCTGCGCCTGCTGACTGATTGACAGCGGGGCGGTCAATCCGGCTGGAAGTTGGGGAATGGCCATGCTCATCGCAGTAGCCTTTCCGCTTCATTCTCTGCCGCTCGCATTACTTGGTCAAGGGCATAGGGAGTCAATTCGGCGTCATCCATTCCGGTTCCAATCAGAGGGAAAAAGGGACGGGCTGGAACGAATTGAGTCCCCCATTGCTG
>Ga0224520_1000074_pt1 | contig 32787 bp, 23 predicted proteins | sample CFST25metaG_2_FD_180684 | JGI IMG/M metagenome (GOLD analysis project Ga0224520, IMG submission 180684) | Peat soil microbial communities from Stordalen Mire, Sweden - C.F.S.T-25 | ecosystem: Environmental > Terrestrial > Soil > Wetlands > Peat | place: Sweden: Norrbotten County, Stordalen Mire... | reverse complement strand
TCTCTAATGTGTTTATAATCTTATATTTGAAGTTAAATATTAGAATATCCCAACCTACTTAGGAGGACTCAAACAATGCATTGTTTAATACCAATCGTTACAATTCAAAAGCATTAAAGAATAAAATCGGATCACTCTGACAAATAATAATCAAACTCCATTCTATATTATATACTTAGAAAGGATTATTTATTTTTAGTATAGACTATATATAAAATTATCTCTTTTTAAGTGGCCCCCAATTAAGTCCAAATTCCGAATGTTTATACCTCATTTAACCAACCAGAATACAATTAATACATATAACTTGTTAACAGGCAATTAACTCAGACTATAGAGGATCAATTTAATATAGATTCAACATAAGCCAAATATAACTCCCTATATTTCCCGTTGTCTTTTCCGGGTTTATACTCTATGAATCTGCTTTCCAAAGCACTAAAAGCCTCTTCAATACTTTTATATATTCCCATGCCAGTAAGTGCCACCAGTGCCGCACCCAGCGCGGTGGTTTCTTTCAAATCCAAGGCCCTTACTGGAATGCCCATAACATCGGCTCGTATCTGGTTCCACAGCGAGTTTTTCGACCCCCCGCCTACACAGATTACATTTCTTGCTTTATAGTTCCCCACGTCCTGCAGTTTTTCGAGTCCATAACAGGCATAATATGACAGGGCTTCCAGACTAGCCCGGTAGATATGGGCACGGGTGGTTTCTTGGGTGAGCCTACCGATGCTTCCCTGTTTCCCGGATAATCCTCCGCGAAACAATTCGGGAATTATTAAAACTCCATTGCTTCCCGCTTGGATTTCAGTGGCTTCATTGATCATGGTTGAATAGCGTGAACTCCCTTCAGAAATATCCGGATAAAGCAGGCGACTTAACCATTCCATCACCCCTGAAGCTACCCATTGCACTCCAATATTCACCAACTCCGGTTGTGCATCTAGTTCGATGGTAACACCTGAATCTTTCGAAGGGATCTTCAGCAATGCAGTGTTGGCCCGTACCATAAGAATTTCCCAAGTTCCCGAACTGAGTATCGGTTGGTTTACTCCTGCCCCCGAACCCAGGATAGCAAATTGAGTGTCATGTCCTGCAGCGATCACCGCTATGCCTCGCTTTATGCCCAGTTTTTCAGCTGCTTCTTTAGTTATTTTTCCGATAACATTACCGGGTTCGACCATGGGCGGGAAAATTGAAGAATCCAGCCCCAGCTTATTTAAAATTTCTGCTGAAAAGGTGCGCTTTTTTAACTCTGTTAGCATGCTGGTTCCTGCCATAGTGGTATCCGTTACAAATTCACCGGTTAGCCGCTGCAAAATAAGGGAAGGCATTAGCACATAATAATCCATTTCCTTCAACACATCCGGCCTATTTTCATGCAACCAGATCAGTTTGTTGATGGTGTTGAAATGGTACGATTGTAGTCCGGTGATTTGATACAGCCATTCCGGATCGAAATATCTACTGATGTTTTTCTCAATGTTCTCTGTTCGGCTGCATTGCCATGATATCACCGGGTAGCACAATGTTCCATCCTTCTTCATGGCAGTACCGTCGACTCCGAATGTTGTAACGGTCACTGCGATGATCTCAATACCCTCTGCAACGCTAAATGCTTTTTGGCTGCAGGTTGCCAGCTTGTTCCAGATGTCATCAAAGTCCCATATAAGTCCACCGGGATAATATGGATCAGCAACAGTCTCATTAGGAAGTGAATGGGTTGATATGATATGGCCTGTTGTATCAACCAGACATGCCTTCACATTGGTAGCCCCGCAATCGAGGATGAGGACAGTTTTCTTCATAGTATGAACTTAATCGTTTTAGGAGAAAATCATTCTCTTTGGATAATAAATATCTTTCTAAAAATTGATTCCAAATAATCTGCTCTTAATGAATACTTATTAACGCATTTAGTTGAATTATTTTTTTAAAATCCTTCTAATACTGGTTCGAATTCAGTCACATCAGCTCCATCTGAGCGGACAGATCGAGAAAATCAGAAATTTGTCTATTTTTGCTTTCAAAATAAACAGACAGATTTAAACAGGTTAATCAAATACAAGTTATTTTTTAAAAAATAGCTTGCGGAGTTCCTCCACCTGAATATCGTTTATGGGAACCATCTTACCTATGGGCGCTGCCATAATTAGCGATTTCGCACTGAATTCAGCAACTTCCAAACGGTCAAAAGTGGAAAGGAGCTTGTCTCCGGTGACAACTACTGAATCATTCTGAACAATAATGGCAGGGTTGCCTGTAGAAAGTATATTCAAAATCTCAAAATGTCCATGAAAATGAGAGCCAAAAGGGATGGAAGGCACATCCTGAAGGAATATCCAGCTTTCCGGAATCGTTCGAACATCAAAACTAGTTTTAGTAACTCCAAACGCCATAAGATAAGGTGGTTGCGTTAATATGATTGAATTAATCTCAGGGTTACGGTTGTATATCTCCTGATGCATCCAGGTGGCTCGACTGGGTATCTTGCCAGATTCCCGTTTCCCACTTTTTATTTGTACGATATCACCAATTTCCATATCCCACCTTGGCACATTGGTTGGCGTAATAAGAAAGTCGTTACCGCGCCAACGACTCGATACTGTACCATAAGAGCTAATCATCATACCCTGATTACAGGCCCTGTGAACAATATTGCATATTTCAGTACGTTTCTCGCGCTCATCTGAAGGGTATTCTGTTGTTTCCATTTCAGGTAAAGGATCTGGAATTTGAGATTCGAATTCTTCAATCTGATTATCAGTCAAATAATCCGGTTTCCCAATGATATTTCCATATAATATTGTCCGTGCGCTAAATTCCAGTGTTTCGAACCGTTGAAAAGCATCCACCAGATTTGTTCCTCCCAATACGGTTCCATGATTTTCCATGACGATCGCCATAAAGCCATTAGCAAATTCCTTGGCTACCCTATCTCCCAGAGCCTGGCTTCCAGGAAGCTCGTATTCTGCATAACCTATGGGTCCACAGATATGCTTGGCCTGTGAAATAATATTGGTATCAGGAATTTTTCTTACAATACTGAATGACACTAAGGCCGGAGGATGAGCATGAATAATGGCTTTAATATCGGAGCGGATATTATAAATTGCTCGGTGAAATGGAAATTCGGAAGATGGTTTATGACGACCGATAATCGTACTGTCCTTTTTAACACAGATAATATCAGATGGACGAAGAGTCCCTTTATCTATAGCGGATGGTGTGACCCAAATGTCACCATTCTCATCAATAATCGAAATATTTCCTCCTGAAGTGGTAGTTAAACCACGCCTATATATTCGGTCAATCACCAAAACAATTTGTTCTCTTGGATGCATCAACCGGGTATTGAGAATTGGATTCATACGTTTAATCTTTATATTTTTTTCAACCAATAGCTTATTTCTAATTTAATTCATAACATCATCCGATCTTAGAAAGGAAAAATCTGGTCAATCCTTTTTTGATGTCGTCCTCCTTTTAAACTCAGTTGTCAGGAATACTTCAGTTATTTCAATTGCCTGAGAGAGGGTCAGGAACCGTCCTGGTAACACCAAAATATTGGCATTGTTATGTGCTGCCTGGCGAGGGCCGCAATGACTTTATCCCAACAAAGTGCAGCCCTGATTCCCTTATGTTTATTTGCAGTAATGGACATCCCTTGTCCGCTTCCACAAACCAATATTCCAAAATCAGATTCATGATTTTCAACGGATACAACAACTTGATGTGCAAAAACAGGATAATCAACAGATTCATTGGAATGAGTACCAAAATCTTTTGTTATTACCCATTTTCCCTCAATCCATTCTTTGAGGACCAACTTCATTTTATATCCGCCATGATCAGCCCCAATACTAATTTTTATATCCATCTATATTTAAAATTGAGGGATCTTTCAATGTGTAACAGATTATAAATTTTATAAATTTTTAACTTCATTATATACGTGTTCACTGGTAATTTCTGAAGAAAAGCAATGCTTAGTCATTTACAAAAATGTATATTTCGTTGATCCTTAATAACAAGCAATTAATCTTGGCGAAAGATGGTCAGAGCCACTGGGTTTTCCAACTGAACTCCTGTCTTAATATGAAGGAACTTACTAATTTATATTTCCGATAAGTTTGATTTTAACTAAAGATATCTTTTCGTCGCTCATATTATATATTTTTCTCCAGTTAATAATACCTTCAACAAGAACTAAACAAACCAATACAATTAAAATTGCAGAAATAATCGAAAGTACATACAAACCTTTTGGTAAGTAATTATCGAAAATATTTATTATTGCCGCTGATAATGTTGTAACCGCAATAAATACCATAGGAATAAGAGTGACCAATATATATTGGGTTTTTCGCGAACGAATCAAATATGTTGTTCCGACTACAAAAGCGATTATCGCAAGCATTTGATTAGAAGTTCCAAACAAAGGCCATATAGTAGAAATATTACCTGTAAATAACAAATATCCCCATGAAAAAGTCATTATTGCTGAAAATAAAATTGCATTAAACCATGAACGTCTTTTAGATACCGGCTTTGAGCTTTGGAGAAATAAATCCTGAAATAAATATCTGCCGATTCTTGTTCCTGAATCAATAGTTGTCAAAATAAACAGGGCTTCAAACATAATACAGAAATGATACCAATAACCCATAAGATGCTTTAGCCACGGAATACTTTGAAATACATAAGTCATACCCACTGCCAAAGATACGGAACCGCCAGGTCTGCCAGCAAGATTTTCACCGACCATTGACGAAAGTTGTGGCAAATCAACAGGAGTCAAATGTAATTTTGCGAAAACTTCAGGTACTGAATTGATGGCGAAGTAATCAGAAGTTGGCAGAACAGTTGCAGCGAGTAAAGCCGTGATTGCAACAAAGGCTTCAAGAAGCATGGCACCGAAACCGATTGGTAATATATCCTTTTCATTTTTAATAAGTTTAGGCGTAGTACCTGAACTTATTAAGGAATGAAATCCCGATAAAGCGCCACAAGCGATTGTAATGAAGAGGAACGGAAATACCTTACCCGGTACGATCGGACCACCGCCATGTACAAATTGAGTAATTGCAGGCATCTTAATATCCGGTTGAATGATAATGATACCAATGGCCAAAGCACCTATGACACCTAGTTTCATATAAGTACTCAGATAATCTCTTGGCAAAAGCAATAACCAAACCGGTAGCGCAGCAGCACAGAACCCATAAATTGCCAACAATAACGACAATTGTTTTTCATTAAAATTTAAATAGCTACCCAAAGCTGAGTTTTGTATTATAGGACCAAGTACAACTCCCAATAATATTAATAAAACTCCAATTATTGTTCCTTCGAAAATTTTATCAGGTCTTATATATTTTAAGTAAATGCCAATAAAAATCGCAACGGGAATAGTAAATCCGACAGTAAATGTTCCCCATGGTGAATTTTTCAAGGCATTAACAACCGGAATTCCTAAGCCGGCCATAGTTATAATTAAAATACTTATTACAGCTATTGAGGTAATAAAACCAAGCCTTTTCCCAACTAAATCCTTGGCTATTTCAGCTATTGACTTTCCTTGAAAACGGACAGAAGCTGTTAGTATTAACATATCATGAACAGCACCAGCAAATACAGATCCAATTAATATCCATAGAACTCCGGGAAGAAATCCATATTGAGCTGCAAGTACCGGTCCAATTAGAGGACCTGCTCCTGCTATAGCTGCAAAATGATGCCCCATCAATACGACTTTGTCTGTTGGAACATAGTCCCTTCCATCTCTAAATGTTACAGAAGGAACAGGGTTATTTTTATTTAATATTAAAACTTTTCTGGCTATGAATCTTCCATAAAACCCATAACCAATAATCAAAAACATTGCGGAGATTAATACGATTACTACAGAATTCATAGAGAAAACACAATAAAAGAGTGAAAATTTTTATTCATGATTTAAATGTAAATCGTCAGCTAAATGTTTATCTGTAAATATATAATTTTAAGGTGTGGTTTTTAGAACAACGTTTAACAACTTAACCACACAAAAAATGGAAGAAAAGAATAAAAAGCAGAGTACAACTGGATCTTAACACAAACGGAATTAAAACTTGTTTCATAAAAAACTTTGATATGTAAATGTTGTTTTATCTATTTGAAAAATAGTTTAGTCCGCAACCATTATTTATATAGTTTTGTTATTATAATTCTTTAACAAGAAAGTTGTTTGTTAGGTATTCGAACGTTTTTTGATTTTCTGAGTCGTAATATTTTACCCTTCTGAACAATTCCAGATAATTTTTCTTTGCATAGCATCCTATCAGTGAAATGGTTTGGTCGAATTTGAGGCCAGTTGATTTATCCATACTCCCTTTGGAAACATTGTAATATATTATATATCAATATATTAATCTAACTTTAAAGTTACCTTAATTAACTTATCTTATTATTCTTCAATGATTTATTCATAAAAATAAATGGTTAAGTATGTTCGATTATTTTAACTTCAATAACATTACACCATGAGACGGGATAGATATATTTGCAGGTTTTCCAAGATTTTTCTGGCGCCACAGATCGCGCAATTCGCCTCCAGCCTTAAGTCCTGCCTTTTCAAAATTCAGATCGTATTTCATAGTTTTTTCGCTGAGGTTAAAAACGCCGATGGCTTTCGATCCATCCGCCAGTTCTTTAACCCAAATCTGTATGTCTCCGTCTGTCAGAACACGTTTAGCCTGACTTCCCAGCGGATCCTGATCAATGGCAATTACTTCATCGTTTGTTAAAAGGTTGAGAGTGAATTCATCCAATCGCTGGAGGTCGCAACCAATGAGCAATGGAGCCGATAACAGGCACCATAATGATATGTGGGTATATTGCTCATCGGGTGTCAGCCTTGTGGGATGCAGACTAGGTCCCCAGCCAACCCAGCCAACAACAAGCATATCAGGGTCGTTCCAGTTTCCGGGTTTAGCAAAAGGCTGGTTACTAACCTGGTTGAATCCGATTTCTCGCAGACTTTTCCAGGTATCGGTAATGTCGCCGGTGGTACGCCAAAGATTACCTCCTACTTCGTTGCCCCATTCCCATACATCACCCATCCCATACTGGCAAAGGCTGTATACGATGTCGCGGTTTACTTTAGCCAGCGCATCGCGCATAACAAAATAGGGTTTCTTGTATTCGGCAAGTGTGGTATCCTTTGCAATTCCATCGTAAGAACACCAGTCGTATTTCAAATAATCAACACCCCATGAAGCAAATGAACGGGCATCCTGCTCTTCATGTTGATAGCTGGCCGTATAGCCACCGCAGGTAAGTGGACCCGGAGAACTGTAGATACCGAATTTCAAACCAAGCGCATGAATACTATCACCAAGCCGTTTCATATCGAGAAATTTTTCATTAGTCAGAATGTTCCCTTGTGAATCACGTTTTGGGTTCAGATCACCGCGAATTTCCCAGCCATCGTCAATATTAACATAGGTCCAGCCATGGTTCATCAGGCCTTTATCGCGATACGTATGTGAGCTGGCAATTATTTTCTGTTCGTCAACGGCCAGTCCCCAACAATTCCAGCTGTTCCATCCCATTGGAGGAGTCAGGCAGATCCGGTCGCCAATGGAGATGGTTAACTCACGTGAAGCAATGCCTTTGACATTTTTTGCTTTTAATAAAACCTCATATTCACCCTTTGTGTCAACTTTTCCTGCAATGATCCCTGTGTTTTTATCTAATTTCAGGCCTTTTGGCAAATTCATAGCTTTAAAAGTCATAGGCCGGTCGCCGGAAGCTGGAATAGCAAATAGAAATGGCTTTCCGGGACGGGCAGCAGTAACAGACGCACCATTGATGCGTGGCTCAGCTACTGCTAAAGGTGTTGTTATGTAAGGTGTTTCATCTGTAATTATGTTACTGTTAACGGATTTTGAAAAATAAAATTTATAAGTAATAATTGCTGATTGATCCAGTTTCTTTAATTCTACAACAAATGTCTTATTCTGGCCGGGTTTAAGTAATAGATTTTTAGTTTCGTTATTATAAATCTCTTCTCCTGTTAGTTTATTAATAGCTTTGATAGAGAAGTCGCCTTCAATAATATAGGATTCAGATATGTTACGAAGAGTAATAGTCTTGCTCAGGTTACTATTTTCAAATTTATAGGGATTTTCATTATTATCAATTGCCAGATAATCAGAAATTTTGGTCATTGAAATAGTTTGATCACCAGTGTAAAGGCCTCCCTGACCACCTTCGTCGAAAACGCGAATAGCAATTACATTTTTCTGGTCCCATTTTATCCGTGAGTCATTGACGGAAAGCGTGTATGGTCTTTTTACATTCCGCAGGCTCTGGGGAGCTTTTGTGAACAAAGTATCGGGGACAGTTCCGGCAGGAACATTTTTACCGTTACTGCCGATGAATGAACCATTCAGAAACGTCTGATCAAAATTATTGATCTTCCCCAGATAAATCCTGAGACTATCCTTCAGGAAAGCAGAAATTTTTAGCGAAGAAGGAATAACCACTTCTATACGGTACCAGGCATAACCGTCGTACGGATCGTAACCTGATGCTTCCCAAATCCTGTCGACCAGTATGTTTTTCCATGCCGAATCATTATAGTCTGGTTTAGCATATGCCAAGTTGTCCCCCTGGATGAATTTCCAAGATTGGTTCAGGTTGATACTTACCACATTTGGTTGTTGAGCTTGCAGTGTCATTGACAAAATCAAAGCAAGCAGACAAAGTAAATTCTTCATAACGTAATTCATTAAAGATTGAGATGGAATAAATATAGCACCATTCCGGTTAACTAATACAGCTTTCATTTCAACAACAGGTTTTAATTAAATGCGAAACTTTAAATAAAAATTTAATCTATAATTTTAGCATTTTTGAATGCGGTGATTAGTTCATCCTTTGTAAACTTACTTGTTTTTATAAAACGAAGTTTACCGACTGGTAATATAGAATAATCTCCATCTAGGTTAGGATAAACGGGTATTTCTTTTCCTAAACTTTCCAATAATGTGATATATTTAGAATTTAATGGTAACTCCAACTTTTTTTCACCCGATATATGCCAAAAAACGACATATAAATCACTATTCCGTTTAAAATAAAAAGCTCGGACTTCTCTGCTTCCATTTGCAACATTCATAATTTGATAATAGGGTACTAGCTCAAATTCCTTGTGCTCATTCAGCAGTAAGATATGTTCCTGTTCTGGATTCTTCAGCATTTGTTTTTGCTCTGCAGTTAACCAATGTTTTGCTCTTACTTCTTCCCATCGTCTTATAACCTCAAGGTTATCAGCCGTTCTTGCATGACTGGCAAAAGATTTCGGATTTGCCTGAATTGCAATTGGACAATCCCATGCGGCTGCCTTGCTTGTAACAAATTCAAGCATGTCGGGTTGAGTACCGACAGTTTTTTCATTTGGAACAAAGTAACCTAACCATCCAAAATTTATCCGTGTGAAGTTATCCTTCATTCTCGGGGCTTCTTTAAAAGGATATCTTATTGTCTCTTCCTTCAACACCTCCGGTCTGAAAACATCGAATGCATTTCCCCCGGTCAGCATGTGCCAACTAAAATGTGTTTTAGCTGCCCCCTCGGCAAATATAGGTTCCGGTTTCAATCTGCTAAAGACTCTCCACTGTGCACCCGATACGTTATACCAGAATGGTGGATCAACACCTTCTGAACCGTCAAAGTAAACAAATTCAAATCCTGCACTATATATATCAGCTAATTTCTCCGCTACTTCATCCTGGAGATCCGAGTTTTGATCGATATAAACACTCATTGCGCCAAATTCGCTGACATCCAATAAACCAAATATATATCCTTCAGGTTGCTCATTAATTGTTGTTTTATCAATTCCCCGGACACACCCCGTGAATTTATATGGCCGGGTTGTGGTATAATTGTTATAGGATATCAATTCCGTCCCCAATTTTAAAAGACGACGGCCCTTAGACATTGTCGAGTTCTCGGGATTTTGTTCAACATAAATTGTTGTATCAGCTTTATTTAATGCCTTAGCCAAGGTAAATATCCTCAACAGGTTCAACCTGTGATCAGGTATAGGAGTGACATATTTGCTGTCTATTCCAATATGTGAATGAAGGAAATGAACACCCGGAGTAATACCTGCATTTTTAATCCTTGTCAACATCTTTTTCAGATCTGCCTTGCCATTGGGATACTCTGGCCGCCATTTATCGTAATTTCCCAGCAGCCTGTAATCATTGCTTTCGAGAAATGCAGTGTAATATATCAACATAGTCCGAAATCCTGCTTGCTTTGCATATTTTATGTGCTCGTCAACATTTACCGGGGTAATATCACCTGTCCAGTAATAAGATGCATCGTAAAGCTTACCTCTGCGACTGTCTACACCATGAGGCAGATTATAATCCTTTTCAACAATGGCAATTTTATCTAAAAGTTTGTCTTTAGCGCATGTAATTAACGCTGCAGTAACTCCTGTAAGTTTTACCTTTTCATCCACACCTGCCTGTAAAATCCTGTATTCCTCACCCTCTTCCGAATCAGCATTAGCACATGGATCTGCTGCAAGCACATTTACTGCCACTTTATCATCCCACATCACATTCAGCCAGTCGCCCCAATGCCCCAGATTGCGGACAGGTAATCGCAGGAACCACATCTCAGATATTGGAGGTTCTGTCATTAAAATACCATAGTCCTCGGTCAGGTTGAACGATTCTATGGTAAATGCTAAATAATCCCGAGCTATTTTTATACCAACTTTGGCTTCCCATGGGATCAACTCATAACCGATAATCAGTTTATCCCCTTCTTTCCGGACCGAATTGGATTTAAATGTGGTCTTTTTATTAGGATATGCCAGTTTTATCTCATTCTGATACGGACGCGGCTCGGTAATAGTACTTATGGGAATCTTCTTCCCACGTATCAAACATTCAGTGTTAGTGGGTTTATAAAGTAAACTTTTAGCAAATCCATCTTTTGCTATAATTAGTTTTACCTGGTCATTTTCAATTATAACATCTTCATTAATAATCTTATTCTTATTACAAGAAGAAATAATAATGATACCAGCTAATGTCAATAACAATGTAAAAAATCGTTTCATCGTCTAATGATTTTTTTAATTAATTTGGTCATTTTTTGTTAAATAATATTGTCAATTTTTGGTTCTGACTTTACTTCCTGACAAAGCATAATACATAATATAGAAGTAAGCCGGTAAGCAAACAATATAAGCTACCTGGTGTGAAGCCATATCAGCAACAAACCCGAATAACAAAGGCAGAAAAGCGCCTCCGATAAGACCGGTAACCAGTAACGAAGATCCCATCTTTGTAAATTTCCCCAAATCTGCTATAGCCAGAGGCCATATTGCAGGCCACATCAAAGCGTTAGCCAGACCAAGAAGTGCCACAAGATAGATGGAAATACCAACTGGGAGCATTACAATCATTATTGTTATTATAATACCCGATATTGTAGATAATAATAATGCCGTATTCTGATTCATGTATTTTGGAATGAATATTACACCAAACAAATAACCAATCACCATTCCTGTTGAAACAAACCAGACGTAGTTTTCGGGTGAAGGCAGTTTCAGGATTGTAGCAAAGTCATTGATTGTCCCCAATGCAATGTATTCAACGCCAACATCAAAAAATATTGCAATAGCACCAAGAAGCAGATGTGGAAATTGAAAGATACTTGTTTTTGAAGAGGCATAAGAAGCTGATAGGGAAGTATCATCAGTTTCATCTTCCCCAATAGCTTTAATTTCTGGGAGCGGAGCAAAATAATATAAAAAGCCCATAATTACCAATAGCCCTGAAATGATATAAAACGGAAGTATCGTATCTTCAAGATGCACATTTGAAAGATCCATAAATAGTGCAAGCATCAATGAAGCAACTGCATAAAAAGTCTTACTGCAGATTCCCATAAGAGCTATCCGGCTCGCTGCACTCTCAGGAGGACCCAGTATTGTAACATATGTATTAACTGCACTTGTTAGAAGGGTCTGTCCCATACCGCTTATAAATAGAGCCAATAAAAGCAATGGAAAACTTACAGCTTTTGCGGATGGTGCTATAAGATAAAAACCGATCGCCATGATCAAAAATGCAATTATCATTCCTCCCTTGTAACCGAATTTTTTAATTATTGCTCCTGAAGGAATCCCAAAAACTACAAATGAAAGGAATGTCGCAGTCATCACCAGATACGACATAGTTATTGAGATATTGAATGCCTGTTTTACGAAGGGAACAAAAAATGCATTTATTCCGAGGGCGAAGCCAAGCACTGCGAACATCGAACCTATCAGAATCATGGGAACAATAAAAGTCTTTTTGTTATTATTCATAATCAGATATATTTATAAGATTTGTCTCGTAAGGTTATTTAATATTATTATTTCGTAATCTATAACATTAATTAACAATATATTCCGTAATTATTTTGACACTAAGTTCGGTTCCAGGAACAAGGGTATCGGGGCAGCCACCGCATGCTTCAATTTCCATAAAACCGGAGGGATCGCAGTAAATACTTAGCTTGACTCCCTTCTTAGCAGGAAATTGATCCGGAGGTGTATCAGCTATATCGATATAACTTTGTCCGGGAGGTAAGGATCCTGCTGATCGTTTGATTCGAAAATCATTACCGCAAATGTATTCTACCCATGGAACATTTTTACCTAATCCCAGTTGAAAACGAAAATTTGTTTTTATATCCACAACATATTTATCACCTGATTTCACACGTTGGGACAGGCTTGAGTTATACATATCCCATATGTCCGCTGCCTTTGGTGTCGGCATAATTACGTTACATCCCTTACCGGAATCGAATTGACATAACGACCATGGAGCTAGGCTGAATTCACTTTTTCCTAATGTCATTATGCCAATATACCTTATTATTTCCGTGATATTCTGGATGAGGGATTTCCCATTCTGTTTAAATTCTATATGCCTTTCAAATTCGCATGGGATTCCCATCTGACCATTATTAACCAGGTCAAGTTCTGCTTTTATTACTGTCTTATTTTCACCCTTTTCGATAACCTCCCAGACTGCCCCAGTAATTGCAGGAGGTACTCTCCATTTTCCTGTACCGTATTCATATCCAAAACAGGTACCCTCAGGAGCAGGCCATAAGGCATCTCCACCAGGATTCAGATAGGTATTTTTATTACTCCGGTTTACAATAGCTGATGGCACCACTCTGTTGAGAACCCTGCTGTTAACTACAGTAAATATACGTCCTTCCAGATCCAGGGCTGCAATAATACCGTTTTCAGGAGTACCAATAATATGTACCCTGCGGTGTGACTGATGCATCAGATCTATCAGATCATTTCCGCTCATCGGCTAGTTCCCCATAGTTTTTTTCATGTAAGAAATTATGAGAGCTTTAGCACGATTACCATAACCAAGTGAGGCTTTCTTTGCTCCCTGTGAGTACCATTTTGTATTATCAAACCTTTTCATATCAACACATTCAGGACAAAATGCCATCATCAGGGATGTCTCCTGTTCACCTGCATGATCAATTGGGAATTGAGATTGTATTTCCGCGCTCATAAACGGACAGATATGTATCCAGTTAAATGGATCAGAGCCTGAAGCATGTTCATCATAATAGCTTGCTGAAGATTTATCTCCCCACCATCCATCACCACGTTCCTTTTCGATGAATGCAAAGATCTCTTGTCTTGCCGCAAGTTTAAAGGAAAGGTCCGTCGGCATGCCATTGGCAAAATTCTCACTCTGATGGTGAACAAAGACATATATATTACGGAACCCTATTCGCAAAAGGTTGTAAAACAACTGACGTGCAAATTGATTCAACACCTGAGAGTCTACATGTATCCCTCCGTTGCGCTCGGGAGCCTCAACAGCGTATGTACCAGCTCCATAATAGAATGGCGGCATGATGACCAATGGCATCTCTTTTTCGAGCAGGTCCAAAGCACGAACAACCAGCAAGGTATCAACACCTGGCGATAAATGTTCACTGTGGTATTCAAGTACGCCTAGAGCCATCGCTACCGGAATGTTCTTATCAATTGTCTCCCGGATCTGATACGGAAACATCATTTCATAATGCATAATTTTATCCTTTCATTTGTTTTAATTGATTTTTATTGGTTTGTCGGAAGGCCGAAGTCCGAAGATTACTCATTCTCTTCCGACTTCCGTCTTCCGTTTAACACTGCCACTTCTTATATTTCTATAAATTTCATGAATCTGGAAGAGAGTTTTTCGACTCCTTTTTCCTTAATTACAACTCCGTTTTCCCAGCGAAGACCGAAGTCGTGATCGTAGAAAAAAGTATCGACCTGGAAGGTCATATTCTTTTGCAACTCATAGTTTGATGTAGATTCCATCCATGGCTGCTCCACCTCCATCATTCCAATGGCGTGACAAGGACCATAGAGCATATATTTTTCGAAGCCACGCGATTTAACCCATGCTTCATAGTCTCTTACAACAACGCCTGCAGATTTACCTGCACTCATCATCTCAATAGTCTTGAAATGTGCCTCCAAACCGAAATCAATGAGTTTCTTCTTACGTTCAGGCAATGGGCCTATTGAAATTGGCAGCCCGACACTTGACGAATATCCGCTGACACGGGCTCCAATATTAAGTTGAATAACCTCGTTCTTAACTATCATGTTATGAGTCGGTCTCGATATGGCGTTATTGGTTGAGGCACCGCAGAAACAATAAAGAGAATGGCCTTCATATTCTCCACCATGTTTATAGATCTCACGCTGTGCAATCCCAATAACCTGCAATTCAGTCATCCCGGGTTTTATCTCATTAATAATTGCTTCAACAGCAAGCTCTGCAATAGCATAAGCCTTTCGCATACATTTAAGCTCATTTTCACTTTTTACAAAACGTAACGGGAGGAAAGTGGCATCCGCTTTAACAAGTTCAACTTCCGGAAATTGCTCTTTAATTGACATATAAACCGGAAGTGGCGTGATCGCCCACCCAACGATTCCCAGTTTTTTAATCCTTCCTTTTGGAGTGCATTTTGCCACAATATCTTTATAACTTTTAAAAACCATCCCCGGACATTCCGGTTCTGCAGATTCGCGATATTCGATCATCTTTTCAATATTCTTAAAGACACTTCGGTGAGCTGCATAAATCTCACTTTCGGGACCAACAAGAAGGACAGCCTCGCCTTCGGCCGGAACAAATACAGCGGATGCTTCAAATGTTGGCCAATATTCGCTCAGATATCTGACATTAGCCATATCCGATTCTGTGGCATGGACAAGGCAGGCGTCGAGTCCAGCAGCCTTGATGTTGGCCTGGAATTTTGCAATACGGTCGTAAAACTCTTGTTTTGGAATAGTTGTCGTATTCATGATACTTTTTTTTAACGTTAATAATTTAAAATCAAATATTTTCGAATTTTTTAAAGCTGGTTTACACATTTTTAAAAGATATCTTCAAAACATAACCGTGGCTATTTGGCCTCATTGAGGGCAATGTTACTTTAAGCCCTTTTTCTTCCATTTTCCAGGAAACTTTTTCATCAGATCCAAGCAACCTGACAGATTCAATTTTGCTGATTTCATCTTTGGTTAAACGAGCTAAAGACTTAATTACTACATCTTTATTTTCGGGCCATTTTAAACTCGTGATAAATAGATTGTTGCCTTTTTGAGTAAACCAAAAATCCTGAGGAGTAAAATTGGCTTTGAAACCTTTTTCTTCTCTTTCTTCAGTTCCTTTCATAGAAAGATCATTGGGCCCTTCGTGGTTAATAATCCATTTTGATGTGCCATAAACAGATTCTCCATTAACACTCATCCATTCACCTATCTCTTTCAACCGTATTAGACTCTCCTCGGGAAAGAGTCCTTCCCCTGTCGGACCAACATTTAAAAGAAAATTACCTCCCTTACTTGTAATTGATGTAAGCCAGTACAACAACTCCTCTGTAGATTTCCAATCTTGATCATCACTTCTATACCCCCATGTATTGTTCATAGTTCCGGGAGTTTCCCAATAAATTTTTTGTACCTTTTTTGTATTAATCGGATCATCTTTCATTTGCTTATCCATTTGTTCATCAGGAATAATGTTATCTCCGGGAATCCAATAATCACCAAAATTATTACCTACTCTGCTATTGTCCAGGATTGTCGGCTGAATTTCATAAACCATTTTATAAACATCAAAGCATTGTTGCCGGGTTATTTTCATTGGCATATCATGCCAGAGTTCCTGTATTCCCGGGAATTTAATAAGTAACTCACGCAACTGGGGTTTATATTTTTTTTCGAAATAATCTGTAAATGAAACAGGAGAAGGATCCCATGTATTTGCCCAGTATTGATATGATTTATCTTCATCCGGATGTTTTTTCTCATATTCTTTGATTCCTCCATTACCTCCATCCATCCAATCCAGATAATTAAAGTATATAGAAAAATTAATACCATATTTCTTACACGCCTGATATAATTCTGACATTGGATCACGCTTTAAGGCAGTCAATGCTATAATATTATAATTTGACACCTTTGAATCGTACATAGCAAAACCATCAGCATGTTTTGGCATTGCAACTATATAGCGCATTCCTGCCATTTTTGCTGCCTTAACCCAGTCATCGGCATTAAATTTATCAGGGTCAAACTGTTTGCACATCTCCCTGTATTCATTTCGTGGGATTTCTGCATAACGCATAATACATTCACCAATGCCTTTAATATTTTTACCCTTCCAATAACCTCCAAGACTTGAATAAGCACCAAAATGAATGAACATACCGAATTTGGCTTCATTAAATTTTACCAACGATTGACTTTTTGACTGATGCATTTTATCCCATTTCTGAGTTAACTTATCCTCTTTCTGGGCAAAACACGGGAATAACAATGCCAGACAAACTGCGATTATTACTAACTTTTTCATTTTTTAATTATTTAAAATCCATTAGAATTTAATACTGCTCAAAATACTCTTTTTAAAAATGATCCTGTTAGACCAGGATTCATCTCCTGTAAATTTTGATGCCTATTTTATTCAAAAACTACCAGAGAATATCCATTACAAAACGTAGGCATAGTATGATTATCGTAAAAGAGGCAGTACTAGGCAAGTGTATTTTCTCAGGTCCTTTTAGATCAATATTTTCCCCCTGTATAAAAACATTATCTGCAACTATTAAGGTAATGATAAACACCAATATTTTCCCCATTTGTAAATAATTATTAAGTTCCACAATATCAATATTATCAACATATTTAAAACAGATAGAAGATAAAATTTCATCCGTATGTATAAGGTAACAAATGTTTGTATTTATACATTGATATTTATTTCATCTGTGGTGATTAACCACGATTAGAGCATAACCTTTTTTATGGAAATATTGACTATTTTAAATTTTACTGACTTTACATTTAGTAATGTGACCAATGATAATCTTGTAAGGGATAAGTGCCTTCTTTTCCAATACCTTTTTTCATTAGTGTTTTGAGTTCTTCCAGATGATTTTGATAGACATCGCGTGGAGTGGTTTTATTCTTTATCGCTACGAATGCTGCCATACCAACAACTTCACCCATCATTCCGGTAGTGCGCATGACACGGACTGCTCCTAATGCGATATGAGTGACACTAATATCACGACCTGCCATAAATAGGTTGCTAACATTACGAGAATATAGACATCGATATGGAATAGGGTAATAAATGGTATGAGACAATGCCTTTGATATCGCTATGAATTCTTTCCCTGGAAAATTTTCTGTATTTTTGGGGTCAGGAAAATGTTGATCAATAGACCATGATGTGGTTACCGAAGCGTCAGGATAAATAACAGAATCAATTAAGTCTTGCTCTGTCATAATCAGATCACCCAGCAATCTTCGTGATTCACGTTTCCCAGCGACATAAGCAACCCAATTTAAGCGACTTTTGCGATACTCTTCTTTTGTCTTGCTATAGTTTTTCAGGAATGACCAATTGGAATAGATTACTAACATACCATAGTCGCGTATGCGTTCAAAATCATTGATTTGGTCTAAATTCATTCCTGTTTCCCAATACCATGGACCACTTTTAACTTTCTGGCAATTCTCCTCATTGAATTTAATCCCATACTGAAATATCGGAAATGGGGTTCCCCAAGTTTCATTTTTAAAATATTTACTTTCGTTTTCTTCTACAGAGTACCATTGTACTGATGATCCCATAGTCATTTTATCAGCTGTCTCTGGTGCAAGTGATTCGCTGAATTCAGCTTTGCTCTCACGTCCCATAGAAAAATCAGCGCCGGCCAGAAATCCGATAGTTCCATCACCGGTGCAATCTGCAAATAATGGCGCAGAAAAACTCAACTCCTTTCCGGTTTCAATATGTCGAACATAGACTTTTGAAATCTCAGTTCCCTTCTTTTCAATATTAAAAGCATGGTAATTAAGGAATACGGAAATGTTGGATTCCGCCTCTATTGCCTTCAGTTTTTTATCATCTTCGTAAGCTTCAGCCGGAAGAGAAAAACCGCCATTTACTGGCCCGATTTCCTTTACCACATCTCCAAGTTTCGGGTAGGGACCGATATTTATTTGCCCACCGAGCAGGACACGTACTTCTGAACTATTATTACCCCCTAGTACCGGACGGTCCTGTATCAGCGCCACTTTCAACCCAAGCCGAGCGGCTGAAATGGCAGCACAAATTCCAGCCATACCACCACCGACAACCACGAGATCATACCTACCAGCACTAATTGGCTTTGCAGGGATTTTTAACATTTTTTTTCGGAATTTTGAAAGGGAAACAAGGTCATCGGGAGGTGGAGTTGTTCCGGTAGTAAAATAAATGGCATCGCATCGACCGTCGAACCCAGTTAAGTCGTGAAGAAATACCCGAGCAGTTTTCCCATGAATAATAACTTTCCCTGCATCCTGCCATATCCAAGTAGATCCTTTAGTACCCAAGATATTGCCGGCTATGTTTCCGTCGACAAGTAATTGAAATTTTCCAGGACCTTCACCTTTAAACCAAGGCGATGTCCAATTGAAAGTACGCACAAAAACCTGATATTCTCCTGCATGGGGGAATTTAACTTCAGTGACTGCATCTGTAACTGGGACACCCATACCGTGTGCCATTAGGTACGACGAACCTATCTGGCCTATAAACTGCTGATCGACCACCCAACCCCCAGTTTGGTCGAAACTTTCAGCCTCAACAAGTACTGATTTAATTTGTCCCTGCACCAATCCTGAAATCGTGATCATAATGAGGAAAAATACCCTTTTTATTTTTTCCATCTTTTAATATTAAAATTAATTACATTTTTAAAAAATAATCATAAACTAACCTTTAGCTTGATTTAATAATTGTCTACATGTGAGAATTTCTATCTATTGTCTTTACAAGCCATTCTTTTTATGTTATTTTATGAAATATAGATAAAGTAATAGTTCCTTTTGATAATGATTTTCTATATAAATAAAATTATGAAGAATATACCTACCATATCAGTAGGATCAGGTATCCATTTCTTTGTTCGCTTCCAATAATGGTAATTACATTCATTCGGGAAACATTTATTGAAACATTTTTGACCGATTCATTTATATAGTGTATCGACTAATATCGGCTCCATTGATTGCACAAAATGCTGATCAATAAAACATTAGGATTAATAATTTGGATTCTGTATTAGATTTGCATTAATTAAAATCTCTTTCGATGGAATTGGCCAAAGATATTGTTTGTTCAAGTAAAATGTCCTGAATCCTAATAGTTTAATAAGACCTGCATTATACATTGGTGAAAAATCGGCGACACCATCATTATCAATTTGTGGAGTACTAGGGAAAAACCATAATCCCATATTAACCACTTTCGTTCTTAATGCCGCTACATCAAGCATGCCATAATTTGGAAGATTCAATACTTTCTCAGCCAATTTCCATCGGATAATATCCATATAGCGAATACCTTCCCAAGCAAATTCCATACGCCTTTCAATGCGAACTATCTTGCGCAATCCAGTTTGATCTGTACTTGTTACAGCCGGATAAGCTGAGGTCATATTAACATCAACTCCATATGCTCGTGCTCGTACCTGGTTGATCGCATTTAGTACCGAGGCATCAATTTCATTCAGTTCAATTTTGGCCTCAGCATACATTAATAGTACATCGGCATATCGCATAATAATTTCATCTGGATCAGCCAAGTAATCATCCGTCCATTTTTCATCGATCCATTTTTTCCATGCTAATGCATTATAAGAGGCATATTGAGCATTGGCACGGGTATCATTATTCTTAATATATTTGCCTGTTAAGAAATCATAACAGATTAAAGAATCCGGATGTGGTTGATACATGATACCCAGAAAATTTGTCTGAAATTCAACAATAGTTTTTGTACAACGAGGATCTCTATTTTTGAATGGTTCGCGAGGATTATAAAGCGGAGATTTATCAATAGGTAAGCCATCGGTGCAAAGGAAAGAACAAAACAGGTCCCATGATGGATCGAGCTGTATATATCCTCCGAAATTTCGAGGAAGGTAGCTTGGCGTCGAAATATAACTACCTAATGCCACTGATCTTGGAATTGCAAATATTATTTCTGAAGAATTTTTACCCGGAGATAAGAACAAATTTCTAAAATCAGGGTAGAGGTGATATATTCCTAAATCCATACAGGCTTTAGAAGCATTACTGGCAGTTTCATAATCGCCCATATACAAAGCAATACGAGCTTTCATGGCCAAGGCAGCTCCTTTCGTAGCTCTTTTATTTTGGGAACTTCCGTAACTAAGTGGTAAATATGAATAAGCAGAATCATAATCTTGATAAATTGACTGAAGGATAGAATTCTTATCAGTCCTTTTTATAGTGAATGATTCTTTCAGGCCTAGATTACTAGTATAAAAAACTACATCACCCCATTTAGAAATCAGTTTAGCATATTGAGTTGCACGATTAAAACGAGCGTCACCAGCATATTGATTTAATAATTCGTTTGGAATAATAGCTTTTGATTTGTCCAAATTTTCTAAAATCGTATTGGCACAGGCAATAGCTTTATAATGATTATCCCATAAAGTAATAAGAGTACTCCAAGTTCCATCTATAGTACCATCGGTGATTGGATTTGTTAATCCTCGAAATGTCCAGTCATCAGTCCATGCATCATCGTCAACTGGCCAAAAATCAATTCTATATAAATTGGCAAGTGACATTTCAATTTCGGTTTCATCACTATACCAGTTTTCACTTGATCCTTCTGACAAAGGATTTAAATTCAGGTCAGTACATGCAACAAATGCTAAAAGGACTGACAGAATTATAAATATTTTAATTTTCATAATTATTACAATTTAAAATTTAACAGATAAGCCAAAAATAAATGAGGTTGTAACTGGATAGCCAGAAACGGTAACTTCGGGATCCCATCCCTTTGGATATTTATTTATAGATAACAAATCGGATACAGTACAATAAATTCTAACACTCATAATATGTAATTTTTCAGTTATCTGCTGAGGTATTGTATATCCTAGTGATATGTTTTTTAATCTAAAATAAGCTCCATTAAACAGCCAATAATCAGACATGACATAATTATTAGTAGCGCCAATAAAGGATAATCTGGGGTACTTGGCCGCAAGATTTTGAACTTCAGTATTATAAGTACTATAATAGTTACCATCAATAAGTTCTGGAGCATTCCCAAATTGCTGCAAAAAAGGCTGGACCATTAATGAAGATAAACGAACATTTTGTTTGCCAATCCCTAGAAATGCTAGTGAGAAATCGAAATTTTTATAATTAAGACTGATATTCCCGCCGTACAAATAACGAGGCAAAGATCCTCCTAATAATACTTTATCATAATCATTGATTATCCCATCTGGCACTCCTTTGGGTCCACTAATGTCTTTATATTTAATATCTCCAGGTTTAACACTTGCGTTTATTTTGGCAGAATTATTAACATCATCTTGGGTTTGATATAGCCCTTCGGATATGTAACCATACCATTCATTGTATTCACTCCCTTTATATTTGACTTGGTCTCCAAGAAATTGGATACCGCCTAAGTCTCCCATAATCGATCTGGAATCTGAAAGATTTGCTGATACGGAGTATCCTACTAATTCCCCAATTTTATCATTCCATCCTAAACTAATTTCCCAACCTGTAGTAAACATTTTTCCAGTATTTTGGTCCGGATTGTCAAATCCGATATAATCTGGAATTTCAAGAGCTAAGAGCATATCTTTAGTTACTTTTTTATAGTAATCGCCAGAAAAATTAAGTTTATTTTTGAAAAAGTTTACATCGACGCCAAAATCTAATGATTTAGTAGTTTCCCAAGAAATATCTTTTATAGCATATGTATCTTGGGATGATGTTTGAACCGATGAAACGTTGCTCCCATTATACATCAAAGCATTATGAAAAGATATTGCTGATTGATACGGATAATTTCCAATTCGGTCATTACCAAGGGTTCCCCATGATCCTCTTAATTTCAGGAATGAAAAGATTGGGGAATTTTTCATAAAAGTTTCTTCTGAAAGCACCCAACCTGCAGAAACAGAAGGAAAAATTCCCCAACGATAATCTTTATAAAAGCGAGAAGATCCATCTGTTCTAACATTTCCTTGTAATAAATACTTATTTTTATAATTGTACATGATGCGCCCGAAAAAGGACCGATAAGCATTTTCGTAAGCGCTACCAGTGTTTTGCAAGAAATTTGTATTCCCCAAATCTAGGTAAGGATAATTTGATAATGTAAGGTTGTTGCTATAAGCACTAAGGCTTTCATAAGAAGCATAGTAATTTTCGTATCCAAATGTTGCATTCATATTATGATTCCCAAAAGATTTAGTGTAATTTGCAAGTAATTGTAACGTTACATTATAATTATCATTTCTGATTTCATTTAAATTAGTAGAAGCATTATTATCGATTAAACTTACTAGTGTTCCCACTAAGACATTAGGATTATCATAGGCAGTATATTGTATCTTTTTTCTAAATTCTGTCCCTTTATAATAAGAAAATTGTGGCGATAAAACTGCTGAGAACTTAAGGCCATTAAATGGCTCAAGATTCACTGAAATTTTCCCCCCTAATTGATTATCCCAGTAATTTTTGAAGCCACCATATTTGAGTTCTCCATAAATATTTGACCCCGTTTTTCCTTCTGCGACAAGACCATCTGACCATTCGGGAGCATATATATTAGGTGTAAGACGGCCATAATAAATAGGATTCACACTCGGATTATCTGATATTCCCCTTTTCGCATAAAAATCAAGAGAAGCAGATAAATACTTATTAATTGTTATATCATTATTAACACGTACTGTGAATCTTTTAAAATCTTTCATCATATAAAGGCCTCTTATTTCATCATAAGCTAGAGATGCTTTAGTCTTGATTAGTTTTGAGCCGGAACTTATATTTAAGGAATGACTTTGTCTTAATGCATTGTCTTTTAAAATAAGATTAAGCCAATTTACATCTGGATAGAGATCGGGATTCTCAGTATGCAATGATGAATAATTATTTATAATATCTTGTGTGAAGGTGGAATATTCCCCTCCTACTGTATTATTGTTATCGTTCCAGCGTAATTCGTTTAACATCTGCATATAACGAACTGCTCCGACATACTTAGGCATTTCTGTTGGTTTTTCAAATCCAAATTCATAATTGTATTCAAGCTTTAAATCTCCTGATTTTGCCCTCTTTGTAGTTAGCAGGATAACCCCGGCAGCAGCACGTGATCCATAAATTGAAGCTGAAGCTGCATCTTTAAGCACAGAGATACTTTCAATATCATTGGGATTCACATCATCGATACTGCCACCAGGTACGCCATCAATAATGATAAGTGGATTACTATCTCCAATGGTAGTAATTCCCCTAATACGTAACGTTGCAGTTGAGCCAGGGTCAGTGTTATCTCTAGTGACCATAAGTCCAGGCATCGTTCCCTGCAAAGCCTGAGAAATTTGTATGTCCTTCCGGTTGCTAATAACATCACTTTTAATAACACCAACGGCACCAGTCAAATCACTTTTTTTAATAGTTCCATAACCTATAACAACAACATCTTCCAGACCAAATGCCGATTCAATCATAGTTACATTGATTTGGGTAAGTGCACCGATACTAACTTCCTGTGATTTCATCCCAATAAATGAGAAAGTCAGACTCTTGGCTCCATTGGAAATATTAATGCTATATTTACCATCAATATCAGTTGTCGAACCCTGAGTTGTTCCGGTAAGAACGACGTTTACACCTGGCAAAGGATTTCCTTTTTCATCGGTAACAGTTCCGATAATTCTATTCTGCTGCATGATTGCTGCCGGATCTGTTTCTTTGTTAAGATTCAGATTTGTATAATCTGAATCTGTAGTACCTCCAAAAACATTAAAAACAGTCACGCTTAAAAGAAGAGTTGTGAGTCTTATGATTCTGAAGGTTTTTTTCGAACAACTTCTTATTAATAAAGTTGCATATTGTAAAATATTGAATTTTTTCATAGATTTGAATAATTTTAAAATTTAATTAAGATTTGCATTATACTCATATTTGCATGAGTTTAAATGTATTCTATTATTTGCAGGAAGGTCGGACAAGACTTTCCTGCTTTTTGTTAGGCTCAAGTCAGATCCTGTTTCATAGGCATACAGATTTAATAAGCTTTACATATAGTTATTGCAGTTTGTTTAATGTACCTCAAAAGGCTGTTCTATATACTTCTATTTATAAGGATATTATATTATCAGAGTTCACTAAAAATTAAATATAACTCTTTGAAATCATTTATACATCGAGGTTGTAGCGTTTATTTGGTGCGTGATGATTTGGAATGAAAATGCTGGTTTTAGCTTTATCAAAAGCAAAAAACCATGAATCAAGCCAAATATGTCTTCGCTCAACTTACAGATTTTTTACCTCAAAGAGTGCTTGATAGGTTAGTTGAAATGTATCAAGGGAACAAATATGTTAAGTTCTTCTAATGTTGGAATCAACTTACTTGTATGATGTTTGGACAACTTAAAGGTAAACAAATATGCACTTTCATATTTTCAAAAAATGTGAAGTGCTAATAATGTTTTAGCACTTCACTCAAAACCCTAATTTACTAACCAAACTAACCAGAGACCTATATCTACTGACAATAATAAGTAACAGATTGAAAGTAGAACGTTCAATCTACGAAATTTTACAGATTTTAAGTATTCCAAAATTTTGGACAAAACACCTTTAAAAGAGCCAATTACAAATTAAGATTACAAAGATGTCAAAGAACTATATTATACACAACTGAAAATCAGTTGGTATTAATCGGACATTAGTGATATTATATATATTTTTAATAAATGATTTCTTACTCTCATTATAAAAAATTGTCATTTATATATTATTTTTACAACTGTGCAGATTTTAATAAAATACTAGAAATAAATATAATTTACTGAATTATTATAAACACACAAACCAAAGATATCCTATTATAAAATATCCGAATAGAAATATTTTATCCAATAATAACACAATTTTAACATGCAGCCTATCTTTCAAAAAATAGAGGCAAATATCAACCACTCATTTTATGTGGAGCAAGTGAAGTTTCAATATTTCCCTAATCCGCTTCAGTTTCATCCTGAAATTGAGATTCTGTATGTTATTCACGGTTCAGGCACACGGTTTGTCGGAGATTCAGTAGATCGCTTTGGTCCAGGAGAACTAGTAATGATTGGTCAGAATGTGCCTCACTTATGGTACAGCGATGAAAAATACATAAACGGAAACAGCAATCTCTTTTCCGAAGTAATATTCATCCTCTTCAAAAAGGAAATATTCGGAGAGCAATTCTGGCAATTACCCGAATCAAAAAGTATCCTTAAATTATTTCAACTTTCACAAAGAGGGATCAAACTGACAGGAAAAACCCGTATTGAGGTCTCTTCATTAATGAGATCTATTAGTAGTTCGGTAGGGTTTAACCGCATTACAAACCTTCTTTCAATGCTTGAGATAATAGCCACAAAAAAAAATTATCATGTTCTGGCTAGTCCGATTGTTCAGAACACAATCAATGAGAGCGACTCAGAACGCCTCAACAAAGTTTATAAGTATGTGATCAATAATTCCCAGCAGGAAATTACCCTTGAGAAAGTAGCCTCGATAGCTAGCCTCTCAACACCTTCATTTTGCAGGTATTTTAAAAAAAGAACCAATAAAACATTTGTTCAACTCTTAAACGAAATAAGAATCTCTCATGCTTGTCGCTTATTGATGGAAGAAGATTTCCCTGTTGAAAGAATTTGTTTCATTTGCGGATACACCAATGTCTCATATTTCATAAAACAATTCAAAAGAACAACAGGTCTAACTCCTCTGAGTTATAAGAAAAAATATGCAGATTAAATTTATAATAAGCGCCGGTGTCGACTTCCGATGCTGTGCAAATGACAATTGCCGATAAGCGCGGAGTAACCCCAAGAGATGTCTGTAATATGTTGATTGAAAAGTAGCCTGGGCAGAGAGCGCATGGACACTTCGAATTTTCGTGGGAAATCCTTATTTAATTGTTAATTGATAAATTACGTATCAGCAGTGACTCACTTTTTATTGTTCGATCTTGAATTTATCAGAATTTTTGTAAATGGAATATCCCTTATCAACAAATTATTGGTATAAGATAATTAATTTATAGTTTTATCCTAATTCTTATAATGTACCCCAAATTTAGGACAGTGATTTAAGTTGTGAAAATAAAACTTAAATTGTTGTCATTATGGAAAAGAAAAACAGACGAAAATTTAATGCTGAATTCAAGGCAAGAGTGGTATTAGAAGCTCTAAAAGAGCGTACCACAGTAGAAGAGCTTGGCAAAAAGTATGAAATCCATCCTAACCAGATCCATGCCTGGAAGAAAGAGTTTTTAAACAATGCAGCATCTGTCTTCTCCTCCGGGGAGAAACGGATGGAGGATAAAAAGCTGCAGGAAGAGGAACGAGAGAAGCTGTATGCACAGATCGGTCAGCAAAAGGTAGAAATAGACTGGCTGAAAAAAAAACTTCAGTAAAACCGCTTAAAGAACGCCGGTTGATGATAGAAAGAGACATAGATATAGGAATATGCCGCCAGTGTGACCTTCTGGGCATCCATCGGAGCGGGTTGTATTATGCGCCATTGCCTGAGAGTGAAGATAATCTTAAGTATATGAGGTTGTTTGACGAGCAGTATCTAAAAACGCCATTTTATGGGATACGAAGAATGACCAGATGGCTCAATAAGAAAGGGTTCAAAGTTAATCGCAAAAGAATCATCAGACTTATGAGCAAGATGGGCTGGCAGACACTATACCGCAAGCCAAACACAAGCTGGAAAAATAAAGAGAACAAGATATATCCATATTTATTGAAAGACTTGAAAATAGATCATCCTAACCAAGTCTGGGGTATCGATATTACCTATGTGCCAATGAGAAGGGGCTTCATGTACCTTTGCGCTATCATTGATCTTCATACCCGTTATGTTGTTAACTGGGGGATTAGCAACAGTATGACGGCCGATTGGTGCTGCCAGTTGGTTGAGGAAGCCATAGAGATACATGGAAAACCGGAGATAATCAACTCGGATCAGGGTAGTCAGTTTACAAGCATGGAATACACAGAAATGCTTTTAAGCAAGGGCATAAAGATCAGCATGGATGGAAAAGGACGGGCCATTGATAATATCTTTATTGAACGATTATGGAAGAGCGTTAAGTACGAATGCATCTATCTCCATGCCTTAGAGGATGGCGTTCAGCTTTACGAAGGACTCGACAATTACTTTACCTTTTACAATACGGAACGACTTCATCAGTCACTCGATTATGAAACACCGGAATCGCTTTACAAAAAGGCAGCCTGAGTTATTAACAAATTAACACTTATCAACAAAAAGAAAAAAGTACCAAAAAAGAAAAATTTTACATCAACATTATAAATGAAAAACAAACTTAACTTTGATTAAATCCTGCCCTGGAAATGGGGTACATTATACTCAATATAAATTTTGGATTCACCATTTTTATTTTTCTGAGTTCTTAAGATCATTTTTCTGACTTTAGCCCGTTGAGGTACAATATATTTATTTATATATTTGGCTAATTTATCTTCAGGTAAAAAACTTAAAGGTCTTTTCATGGTAGTAAAAGAAAAATAGACTGTCGATAAAACTCTTGAATATGCACAAATATAGGTATTTATATTTTAATTTGTAGTAAAGAAAAACTATATTCTTGAATTAGTAGTATAAAATTGTGTACTGATTATCTGCTCTTTAGATTTAAAAAAGAGTCAGATCACCCCGACTAAAACAGGATGAGGGTTTGCGATAATGCAGCCCCTTTCTTTTTTTACTTGTTTGCACACTGTTTGCACACAAGTCTGTAAGATATGCTACTTTAAATTATTCCTTTGGAGTGTTCCATTAACAAGATTTCCCGTCATTTCCCTCTCTGTGTTTTAGAGTGATTCCTCGCTTTACTCCAATTTTTATTCAGATTTTGGTTTATCAGGACAAAAAAGAATGCTTTTCATAGGAGGTGGCATTCAATTTTTAGACTTTCCTTATGAATGGGTAGTCCTGTTATAATAGTATTGACCTCTGCCAATTATGTTTGTTTGTTTTGCTATTTACCAGATGACTAATTAATTATTATTCTTAGCTGCAATGACCTTTTTTGCTGGTCAGAATGGCGAGTAATAAATATTCATGGTTTGTACAGAAGGTTGATCTTATGAAATAGATTCTGAAAGCGAGGCTCATCATGAACAAATTCAAAGATAGGGTATCTTAGTGCAGCAGCTAAAGTTGGATCGTGAACTTCATAATCCTTTTCCAACATTTCTAATGTTCGCTCCCTATTACCGGCACAAGCATATATTTGTGCAATTTCCCAAGGCAGAATAAATTTTGTATTTGACTGTTTTACTAGGCTGTCAGCTTCAAGATTCAATGCACCAGTTAAACCTCCGTTAGCATAACCCTGGTTAAAAACATTTGCATAGCCTTTGAAACCTATACTGTAATCCACTTTCCATGCTTCTAGTTCTTCACTATACCTTCCAACCTCATGAAGTGCAACTGGAAGACAATCTAAGGCTACAACATTACCCGGATCAGCTTTTAGTACCTCCTGGAATACCTTTATTGCTTCATTATATTTACCAGCATAGTACAAATTCATCCCATAACCTGTTTTCAGACCGTCATTCATAGGGTCCAGTTTTAAAGCCAGCTCATACTGCTCCAATGCTTCTTTAGGCTGTCCTAATTCAATCAATAATGTTGAATACCATACATGAGCATCAGTATTGTTGGGATTAAGTGAAATAGCTTTTTCTATAGATTTCTCAGCGCTTTTGAAGTTCAAATCAAAAGACATTTGAAATTCCGCTAAATTATCATATACATCTGCAGAAGTACTATCTAATTTAAAGGCTTTTGCTATGTTTGATTTTGCCATCATAGCAGCCTCTTCGGGAGTTGCAAATGACTGAAATGAACGCCACATCCAGACTTGTGCTATTCCAAGATATGCATTCGCATAATCAGGGTCTATTTCTATTGCCTTTTCAAAGTAATTCAAGGCAATATCAAAATCTTCTTTAGTTAATTTGTAAAAATAATTTGTCCCCAAAATACAATTTTCATAAGCAGACAGGCTTGATGTTTGTGATTTTTCAATCAGAAGTTTTTCCTGAGGTGTTATCACTGCTTCCAGTTCTGTAGCTATTGACTGGGCTATCTGGCTTTGCAGACTGAAAATATCCGTTGCATCATTTATCTTTTTTTCGTATGTTTTTCCCCATAGTTTAAGCTCTTTTTTAAGTGCTTTGAAAAGGGTTACACTTAGGCGGATACTGTTGCCATACCTTTGCATATCCCCCTCTACAACGTAGTTTACACTCAGTTCTTTTGCAATTTCAGGAATTGATTTAGCTGTCTTTCTGTATTTTTCAGCGGAAGTTCTTGATATTGGGTGCAGGTCTCTTATTGTCTGAAGATGATTTAATACATCCTCCATAAATCCGTTTATGAAATACTGATTACTATCACTAGGGCTGTCATTTATGAATGGCAGAACAGCAATGGATTTTTCAATTGGTTTGAATGAATCAGACAATTTTGGAACGAAAAAATAACCAAGCACAAGCAGGGCAAGAACAATAGCAGATGCAATGATGATTTTTGGTTTAAGATTCTTTGTTATTTCAGGTTTTGAATTTACAACCTCTTTTGAAACCCCTTTAGGTTTTTGTCCATGTTGTTCTATTCCAGAAACGATCTCTCTAATAGCATGAGCTACTTTGACCATCTGGATTCTATATTTTGTATTATTTAAATTCTTCTTTTCATCATCATCAGCGGAGAGTGGTTTGTCTATTCCTGATTCTTTATAAATAAAATCAATACCCCGAAGTACTCCTCCAAGAACAGACTCACATAATTTAATATCTTCACTATCCAAATCGTGGATCCGAATTGGAAGCACCCTGCTTGCCACATTACCGTTAGCTAGTTTTACTTTTAATCCAAACTGATCTTTGGAAGCTTCCTCAACAAACGCTTTGAACTCATGTTCCCATGCAAATGACTTTGAATCACAATATGTGCGCGAGATGATAGGGATAAAAACAAGACACTTCAGCTTGTTTTTCACTGACGCATCTACATCGTGAGTCTCTAACAGTCCATCATGTGGGTTGATGTCAAAATAAACACTGATCTCTTCTTTGAATGTTGATTCAAGTTCTCCCTTCAGATTATCAACAAAATCCGTAACCCAACCGTCATGTTTGTTATCTTTCTGGCGGTAGCTGATGAAGATATCGTATTCGTAGCCTGGGATAAGACTTACCATAATATTTAATCATTGTGTTAAAGTTAAGAAAGACAATGACACGAGTCAAATAAAAATCCATCAACGCAAGTTCGAGTCAGAGTGATGGAAGATGCAGTGTAACATAAAGAGAGCAATCCAAACATTTTTTCCAGTAAATAAAAAAAACCGTAGCTGATTTCCGAGGGCTTAATTCCTGCTGAAAATATAAATGTTATAGTATAATCCAATCAGTGTATTTTGAAGCAGCGGTACCGATCTTTGCTAATCCGTCATATACAGGTTTCATCTTATCAGCTGCAGCTTTCCCAGGGAAAAAATCACTTCCGGATTCAATTATTTTTTCCCGAATAAATAACCAATGGATATTTGCAAAACCCTATTGTTGATTTTATATCCTCCCGAAGCATCAGATGCTATATTTGCCAAACCCAAATCATAATCAATCCCTACTGAAACACTGCTAAGAATTACTCCTGCACCAATTCCTACGCCATAATCTAATCGTTTTAATAAATCATTGTTTGCATCATTACCCCATTTAATAGTTTCAGATTTTTTTACACCAGCACTGGTCCAACTATCTTTCCCGCTTAAACCTACTCCAATATACGGACCTAATGTGCCGAATACTTTAATCTTGTTACTTCCAAACACCACCTTAAGGTTTAATGGTATATCTAAATAATATACAACATAAGTTTCTGAATAATTAGTTTCCACGTATTTGGAACCTTTCATATCTAATAAAATTCCGGGTTCAAGTAATATTGATTCACCTGACAAAGGGATGCCAACTGTTGCACCCAAATGGATTCCGGGTACCATCTTATCATTATAGGATTGTGTGTTATCCTTTTCAATAATATTGGATAAGTTTAACCCACCTTTTATCCCAAATGTTTGGGCATACGAGTCAATGCATGGCATAATGATCATAGCCACCAATAAAATTATTAGTGTGTTTTTCATAATAAAAGTTTTTAAAAGTTTAGCATAAGTCAATTATCACAATATTTAGAATTGAAACTCCTAATTATATTAATATAAGAAAGAAATATTTAGAAATTAATCATATCTCTACAACCAGGTCATCATCAAAATTAAGATATATTATAACTAAAGTCAATTTTATTTTAGTATGGCCTTTTAGTTTTTAATCTGATTAATAAAGAATTTATCAAGGAACAAACCAGATGGAATTGAATCTCATATTTAATTTGATGTGTGAAAGAACCTCTTCTCTTGCTTCAGCAGCCTTTTCAATAACAATGGCTTTAAATCCCGGGCAATTGACTTTCATCTGCAAGAATAGAAAACAGATCACCCCGACAAATTTTAAACGCAATTATCATTTCTATAGATAATTGCGTTTTTTATTTTGTAGAATAATATAATCTAACCTATTGACTCGTATAGGGTTAATTAATAACTTTGAAATTATGTTGGTTTATATTATGAAACTAAAACTTAAATCATGAAAACTCTAAACTGGATTGGATGGATCTCCGGTGGAATCGGAGTAGTTATTGTACTGGTTGCAGTTATTTCAATTATTTCCGGGAAAAACATTTTCGGATACGGCCATGCAGTAAATTTTTTCCATGCTGCCAACAGCTTCTTCCTGATGGCAATCGCTTCATTTATTGTTGTGTACAGATGTGAGTGTAAGAAGTAAAAAGTAAAAAACTCATTTTTAAAAGGAAGAAGGAACAATTGTTCATGCGGATATTGCAGAACAGTCATTTTCACTTATTTTTGATAATCCTATAATTATAATAGAACTTAGGGTCACAATATAAGTGAAATGATG
>Ga0224520_1000073_pt1 | contig 33274 bp, 27 predicted proteins | sample CFST25metaG_2_FD_180684 | JGI IMG/M metagenome (GOLD analysis project Ga0224520, IMG submission 180684) | Peat soil microbial communities from Stordalen Mire, Sweden - C.F.S.T-25 | ecosystem: Environmental > Terrestrial > Soil > Wetlands > Peat | place: Sweden: Norrbotten County, Stordalen Mire... | reverse complement strand
ACCCTGCCCGCCCCGCTCGCTTCGCTCGGCCTCGCCAAACCCTCCCGCGATGGTCCGCCGCCGGCGACGAGGGCGCGCGCGAAGCGCGCGGGGCGGGCAGGGTGGTCGTCGGTCCCGAAGCCCCCGCAGTGGGAGCCGGCGGGCTCCCCACGCGAGCTGTCCGGCCAGCGACCGAGAGGGTTTTCGGCACCGCCGCGGCCGTGGCCGTGGCAATCATGAATGGTGCGGATGCGGTGCGGGTGCACGACGTCCTAGCCATGTGCGACGTGGTTCGCGTAGCCGAAGCCATCGCCCAAGCCGAGCAAGTCGACTAGAATGGGTCCGTCGCATGAGTAAGAAGGAAGAGGCGCGAAGACTTTTCGGCACCGATGGGATCCGGGGTGTCGCGAACCAATACCCGATGACCGCGGACATCGCACTGGCCCTCGGCCGTGCAGTGGCCGAACGGTTTCGCATGCGCGGCCGACGCTCCCGCGTCGTCATCGGCAAGGACACCCGCCTGTCGGGGTACATGCTCGAAAGCGCACTGGAGGCGGGCATCGTAGCGGCGGGTGCCGATGTCATGTTGGTGGGTCCCTTGCCCACGCCGGCTATCGCGTTCATCACTTCCAGCATGCGCGCCGACGCGGGCGTGGTGATCAGTGCCTCGCACAATCCCTATCAGGACAACGGCATCAAGATCTTCGCTTCCGACGGTTTCAAACTACCCGACGAGGTGGAGGCGGACATCGAGCGTCGGATGATCGACCCGGAGCCGTTGACTCCGGGTCCTGAGCCCAAGATCGGCAAGGCCATCCGCATCGACGACGGGGAAGGCCGCTACGTCCAGTTTCTCAAGCACAGTTTTCCCAAGGCGCGCACCCTCGATGGCGTGCGCGTGGTGGTCGACTGTGCCCACGGCGCCGCCTACCGGGTCGCGCCGCAAGTATTCACCGAGCTGGGTGCCGATCTGACCGTGCTGTCCGCCGAGCCGAACGGGCGCAACATCAATGACAATTGCGGAGCTCTGCATCCCGAGAAGGCGGCGGCCGAGGTTCGCCGCACACGTTCCGCAATCGGCATTGCGCTCGACGGCGATGCGGACCGGGTCATCCTCACCGACGAGCGCGGGGAAATCGTCGACGGTGACCAGATCATGGCCATCCTGGGCACGCGGCTGCTGGCGCGCCATGCGCTGCCGGGAAACACCGTGGTGGCCACGGTGATGTCCAACTTGGGCCTGGAACGGGCGCTGGCGGAGCGGAGCGGAACCCTGCTGCGCGCGCCAGTCGGCGACCGCTACGTCGTCGAAACTATGCGTGAGAAGGGATTCATTTTCGGCGGCGAGCAGTCCGGACACATCGTCTTTCTCGAAGAAGCGACCACCGGGGATGGCCTGCTTGCGGCGCTGCAGGTCTTGTCGGTCATGGTGCAAGAGGAGCGCCCGCTGTCCGAATTGGCCGCGATCATGACGCGCTACCCGCAGGTCCTCATCAACTTCAAGGTCGCGAAGAAAACGCCTGTGGTCGAATTGCCCGGGGTTCAGGCGGCCATCCGCTGGGTGGAGGACGCCTTGGGGCAAGATGGTCGCGTGCTCGTGCGCTACTCCGGCACCGAATCCAAGGCGCGCGTGATGATCGAGGGGACCGACGAAAACACGATCCGCGCTCACGCCGAGGAGATCGTCGCCATCATGCAGAAGGCGCTCGCGGAATGATTCGCCTGCACGTCAACGTCGACCACGTCGCGACCCTGCGCCAGCAACGGGACACCATCTACCCTGACCCGGTGCTGGCTGCTGGCCTGTGCGAGCTGGCCGGTGCCGATGGCATCACCGCGCACCTGCGCGAGGACCGGCGCCACATCCAGGAACGGGACGTGCGCCTGTTGCGCCAGATGGTGCGTGGGGTGCTCAATCTGGAGATGGCAGCGGTGCCATCGATCGTGGACATCGCCCTCGACGTCAAGCCCGACTTCTGCACTCTGGTGCCTGAGAAGCGGCAGGAACGAACCACGGAAGGCGGACTCGATCTGCGCGGGCAGGGCGCCGTCATCGGCAGCGTCGTGCGCACCCTGCGCGACGGAGGCATCGGGGTTAGCCTGTTTATCGATCCCGAGGAGGACGCGGCGCGGGCCAGCGCTGATCTGGGCGCCGTCTGTGCCGAGCTGCACACGGGTGACTACTGCCATGCCGCGGGCAACAGCGCGGCCGCACGTCGTGAGCTGGCCCGGCTGGAGAAGGCGGGGCGCGTCGTGGCGGACGCAGGGCTGCGTCTGGCCGCAGGGCATGGTCTCGACTATGGCAACGTGGGATTGGTGGCGGCGTTGCCGTTTTTGGAGGAGCTGAATATCGGTCACAGCATCATCGCGCGCGCCATGCTGGTGGGCATGGAACGCGCCGTGGTCGACATGCGCGCGGCCATCGCAGCCGGCGCAAGGGGCGCCGAGTAGGAGGATCTTGTGGCCTTGGTTCTTTCCGCAGCCCAGATGAAAGCGGTCGACCGTGCCGCCATTGACAAGCTTGGACTGCCCGGTTTGGTCCTGATGGAGAATGCGGGTCGCGGGGTCGCGGAGATCATCGCCCGGGAGAAGCCCCACCTGGCGGGCCTGGACGTGCGCGTAGTGTGTGGCGCCGGCCAGAACGGTGGTGATGGCTTCGTGGTGGCTCGTCACCTTCTCAACCGGGGCGCTCAGGTGCAGGTCTTCTTGGCCATGCCGCGCGAGAAGATGGCCGGCGACGCTGCGGTTTTTGCTCGCGTGTTCGAGGCCCTGCCGGGTGCGCTGGTGCGCGATGCCTCGTTTGAAGAGGATGCCACCACCTGGCGCGCGTATCTGGCCGGGGCCGACGTGATCGTCGATGCCGTGTTTGGCACCGGTTTGCGTTCGGACGTCAAAGGCCCGGCCGCGGCTGCCATTCGGGGCATGAATGCGGTTGATGCCTTGCGCGTTGCGGTCGACATTCCCTCAGGGCTGGACGCGGACACCGGTGCCGTCCGTGGGGTAGCTTTCTCCGCCCATGTGACCGCCACCATGGCCTGCCGCAAGCTGGGTTTGGTGCTGGATCCCGATGCGCCGGTCGGCCGGGTCGAGGTCCTGGATCTGGGCGTCTCGCCCGACGCCGCCTTGGAAGCCGCCAAGGCGGAAGGGCCACTCTGCACTTGGCTGGAACGCGAAGGCGTGGCGCGGACGCTGCCCCGCCGGGGCCCAGGGGGGCACAAGGGGACGGCCGGTCACGTCTTGGTCATTGCCGGGTCGGCTGGCAAGACGGGGGCAGCGCTGCTCGCGGGGCGGGCGGCCCTGCGCACCGGCGCGGGCTTGGCCACCCTGGCGACAACAGCGGCTGGCCAGGCGGCGCTCGACGCCAAGGTCGTGGCCGAGATGACCGCGCGCTACTCGGACGGCGACGACGCGGATGAGGCGAGTTACGCGCGCATTCTGGCCCTGGCAGGTCATGTGAAGGCGGGAGCTTTGGGTCCGGGCATTCCCACCGGTCCGGGCATGGCCGCGCTGGTGCGCCGACTGGTCGCCGAGTTGCCCATCCCCCTGGTGGTGGACGCCGATGCCTTGAACCTGCTGGGAGAGGACGTGGCGCGTGTGGCGTCTCCGGCCCGCGCCGCCCGCATCCTGACCCCTCACCCGGGCGAGATGGCCCGCCTCTGCGGTCTACCGGTCGGCGAAATCATGAAGGACCGCTTGGGCTACGCACGCCGACTGGCCGAGCGAACGCGAGCCGTGGTTGTCTTGAAGGGCGCGCGCACGGTGATCGCCCGCCCCGAGGGAACGGCCGACATCAACCCGACTGCCAACGCGGCACTGGGCACCGCCGGCAGCGGCGATGTCCTTACCGGGGTCATCGCATCCCTGCTGGCGCAAGGGCTGGCGGCACCCGATGCCGCCTGCGCGGGCGTATTTGTGCACGGCGAATCGGCCGAGATTGCAATCCGGACACTGGGTTCACACAACCTCATGGCGGGCGATTTGCCCGACGCTATCGCGCGTACCCTAGAAGGGCTGCGCTCGTTGTAGACTGGGGCTTATGACCAAAGACACCATCGCCGCCGCGCTTTCGGCCGAGGGCCTACAGGCCAGTCAGGACACCTTCACGATTCCCGAGGAGCGCGAAGCCGTTTTCCTCGTGGCCGCTCCCGGCGATGTGATGCCGGTGAACAAGGTCATTCAAGTCGAGCTGCGTGACAAGTTTCTGAGCCTGCAAACGGCCAAGGATGAGCACTTCTGGTTCACCTACGACCTCGTCCTGGGCCTGCGCGTGCTGGCCGCCCAGCCCGGCAAGGGGCGCCTCGCGGGCTTCGCGAAGTAGCTACCGGATCGACATCGACCAACTTGCGATGGTGTTCTTGCCGTTGTAGGCGGGGAAGCCGAAAGACTGCATCTGATTCAGGATGCACGACGGAAGCGGCCCCTTGCGCTGACCGTTGACCTGCACCGCCCTGACTCGTCCGTTGGGCTGAACCACGAAGTCGACCTCGATGGTCGACACACCCCTGCCCATGATGCAGGGAACCAGCCGGCGGTAGTTGGCGTGCATGATTCTGTCGATCACAGCCTCATCCAGGAGGGCGTCACCACCCGTCTGGCTCACATCGCCAAATTCCATCTTGTTGTTGAAGTCTTCTGCCCGGCCAGCCACGCCCCCGCCGGGCCCACCGTGCCTTGGGCCGGCCGCCTTCTTGTGTGCTGGAAACGAGATCTTGACTTCCTTGAGGAAGGCATCCACGTCGGCTTCGCTCACGCGGGAGGCCAGGACGTCATCTTTGGCCGCCGCGCGCTTGTGGATGAACCAGGTCAGGCCCGCGGCGAGGGCCACGAGAGCCGTGCCGATGATGAAAATCGTCCAGCGGCCCTTCTTGCGCTCGACATGCTCGTGGGCCTGCTCGGCTTTGGCCCGTCGCTGCGTTTCGAGCCGGCGTTCGGTGACACGAGTGTACTCGAGCAACTGCGGATGCTCGCGAATCTTCTGCCGGTTACCCGAGTCCACATCAACGATGATGTCGTCGCCGCTGAAGATGCCCTTGTCCATCTGGGCCATGACCTGAGCGAGGGAGAAGGGGCCGTAGTCGAGCTTGTCCTTCTGGATGAGCCAGCGCTCGTATTCCTCGGTCAGGCGCACAGCATCAGCGACGCTGAACGACTTCCCCACAGTCAGTCGAGCCGAGGCGGGCGCCTTCGGAGGACTGGCCGCGGCGGGCACGCCGCCCGCTATGTTGGCGAGGGCGGCCCCTAGCGCGTTCAACAATTCTTTGGGCCGGGAGAAACGCGTCTCCGGCAGCGGAGCCAGGCCGCGCGCCACCACCGCATCCACGGCAGGTGGAATGGCCGAGTTCACCTGACTGGGCGGCCACAGTGGCGAGGTCGGGGCGTGACCAGTGAGCATTTCGTAGAGGATCGCCGCGAGGGAATACACGTCCGCCGCGGGCGAGGGCTCTTCGCCAGCCGCCAACTCAGGGGCGAGGTAGGCCCCATGCGAGTCCGAGTCAGGACCACCTCGCCGAGCCAGCGCGGGCAGCGCACGCGAAAGGCCCAAGTCAGTCAGCTTGACCCGGCCGGAAGAAGTAACCCGTATGGCCGAGGGATTGACGCCTCCATGGACCAAGGCTGAATGCGCCGTGTCCAGGGCGTTAGCCAAGTGCCCCAACAAGACATGGGCATGAGGCAGGCCGATCACCTTGCCTTCTTTGCGCCTAGCATCAAAGATCTGCCGCAGCGTCGCGCCATCTATGGCCTCCGCAGCAACGTAGACACGGTTATCTTCGAGGCCCCAAGCAACCAACGTCGCCAAGTTCTTGTGTGGGACGCGAGCAGCCTGGCCAAGGTCAGTCTCCGCGACTGTTCGTGCCATTCCCTTTGCGCTGAACACACGCACCGCGACCGAGGCGCCACCCTGGGAATCTTGCGCCTGGTACACGTCGCTGCCGCCCTCCTCGCCTAGGAAGGTCTGGATCTGGAAGCGACCGCCGACCAGCGTGCCCGCCGCGATCTGGCTGTTTTGTTTCTCTGCGGAAAGCGAATGTCTCATGAGCGAATTGATATTACAGGCTCTTTCCCTATCGGCGCTAACAGGAATTTCCGTGAGCCGAGCCACGAGGTCGGCTGCCCCACATGTCCGGATATGAACGACGCAATGCCGTCCGGAGCCAAGTCAGAGCGGCGGCCTCCCACGCTGCCGTCGGTGTGCCAGGCACAGATTCTCTAGGAGCTCTTGAATCGGCGCACCAGTTCACGCAAGCGGCGCGAACCGCCACCCTCACGAAAGACAAATCGGATGCCGCTTTGCCCCGGACCAGCATGATAGATCACGCGTCCGGTGATGGCCATAGCCGCCACGCCGCCAGGCGGCACAAGGTCCAGCTCCACTTCGGTGCCCAGCGGTGGGACCACGTGCGCGCAAACCAGAGCACCATTGGCACTGATCTCGCGCAGGTCGGCGTCTATAGGCTCGGGATCGCTAGCCAGGCGGAGCTTGACCGCCAAGCCGATCGGGATCCGTGTATGTCTTCGCCGTGGCGTGGGTTTGCGATGCCCATCCAGCGTTTCCAACACGAAATCGCGCTTGGCGCCTTCTTCGGCTGCGAACTTAACCAGGGCACCGGCTCGCACGCGCAGCCGGGGCAGAGCCGGCCGCCATGACAACACCGTGCCGCGAACAAAGACTCGGTTGGGCAGAGCTTTGCAGACGATCTCAACTACCACCTCGTCATCCGGTGCAAGCTGCTTGGTGGTCGGACAGAAGAGCCCTCCCTCGGGATGATCCGTGTTGTAGAAACTGCGAAACTCCTCAGCACTTCTGCAGCGGACACGCAGAATGTTCAATGCGCACCCCCTCCTGAAGGGGCCTGATACCGATGGTGGCCTGCTTACCATGATTGTACTAGCTTTGGCATTCCTTTGATGTCAATCCGTGTTCACATCGGTGGCCAGCTCTGCACGCCCGAACAAGCCACCGTGCCGGTCTTCGATAGGGGGGCCTTGGCACGCACGAACAACATCGCGAGTCATGAGGTCTCGTTCATGAGCCCTGATGATCTCCGGCGGGCCGACGAGGTTTTCCTGACCAGCTCGGTGCGCAGCGTGCTGCCTGTGACTCGGGTCGATGGGCTGGCCCTGGGTGACGGCAAGGCTGGCGCCGTGACCCGGCGGCTGATGGCGCTCTATCGCCAGTCGGTCGAGGCGCAAACATGAACCCCGCACAGGCTGGACCGAAGTTTTTCATACTCAGCGGGGCGATTCTGATTCTGAGTGGTGTGGCCCAGGCGCTGGCCAGGCCTCGCGCTGCGCGCGAAGGCAGGGCGCAGCGCTACTTCAACGGGGCCACGGCCCGGGCCCTCGTGTTCGTGACCGTGGGGGTGTTGGCGATCATGGTGGGCTTGGGCGCAATTCCGATTGGGTGGCGATAGCTAGAGACTTCATTGAATCGCTCGCCGTGATCCGCTAAAAGGACACGCTCTGCCCGGCACTGCAACATGATTGAACGCTACACGCGACCCGCGCTGGCCGAACTGTGGTCCGATGCCCGCCGCTACGAAACCTGGCTGCGGGTGGAGTTGGCAGCCTGTGAGGCGATGGAAGCCGCAGGCAGCGTTCCCGCGGGAACGGCCGAAAGGGTGCGCCAGCGGACCGCTGGCAGGCTGCAGGCCAAGCGCATTGCCGAAATCGAGGAGCAGACGAAGCACGACGTCATCGCGTTTCTCAGCCATGTCGAGGAAATCGCGGGTGAACCTGCGCGTTGGCTCCATCTTGGCATGACGTCATCCGATGTGCTGGATGCGTCCTTGGCCATCCTGCTGCGCGAGGCAGCGGATGAGATCGTGGTCGGCGTCGACCAGCTCACGCAAGCGCTGGCGCGCAAGGCTGAACAGCATCGTTTGACGCTGATGATCGGTCGTTCGCATGGAATCCACGCTGAGCCCATCACGGCCGGCCTGGTGTTCGCTGGCTTCTTCAGCGAAGTCGGCCGTGCGCGACGCGCGTTGGTGGCGGCGCGCGAAGAAATTTCGGCCGGCAAGCTGGCCGGGGCGGTCGGCACCTATGCTAGCCTCGACCCGGAGATTGAGATCCGTGCCTTGGGCGCCCTGGGTTTGCACCCGGAGGTCGTGCCCACGCAGATCGTGGCGCGCGATCGCCACGCGGGCTACTTCATGGCCTTGGCCCGGCTTGGCACCGCTGTCGAGCGCATCGCACTCACGGTCCGACACTGGCAGCGGACCGAGGTTGCCGAGGCCCTGGAGGCCTTCGGTGATGGACAGAAGGGTTCGTCCGCCATGCCCCACAAAAAGAACCCGATCCTTTCCGAGAACCTGTGCGGGCTGGCACGCCTGCTGCGAGCCTATGCCGGCGCAGCCTTGGAGGACGTGGCACTCTGGCACGAGCGTGACATCTCGCACTCGTCGGTGGAGCGGGTAATCGGCCCGGATGCCACCGGGATCGCGGACTTCATGGTGCGAAGGGCTGCCACTTTGATCGACGGCCTGGTGGTCAACAAAGAACGCATGCGGCACAACCTGGAAATGACCGGCGGGCTTTTCTTCAGCGAGGGCGTGATGCTGGCTCTCGTGCGCAAGGGCTTGGCGCGCCAGACGGCCTACGAGCTGGTACAGAAGCATGCGCTGGCCGCATCAGCCGCGCTGGGGCAGGCCCCGGGATCCGCGCCCAGCTTCCGTGAGCGCGTGGGCGCCGATCCGCAGATCGCCGCGCACTTGACCGTCGCCGATCTGGATGAAGCGTTCAATATCAGGCACCACCTGCGCTGGGGCAGTGTGATCATCGATCGAGCGCTGAGAGACGTTGACGGCTAGCAGCCGAGGGAGACACGCTATGGTTTCCAATGACCTTATTCGAGCACAGCTTGCCAAGACTCTGGAAAAGACTGACTTCCCCGAGTTGGGCGCCAAATACGTCGGCAAGGTCCGCGACTGCTACAGCAAGGCGGGTCGGCGCACCATCGTGGTGACCGACCGGATCAGTGCCTTCGATGTGGTCCTGGGGACCATCCCGTTCAAGGGTCAAGTGCTCAACCAGATCGCCGCCTATTGGTTCGAGTCCACCAAGCAGATTGCGTCCAATCACGTGCTTTCGGTGCCTGATCCGACCGTCATGGTGGCCGCCGAGTGCAAGCTGCTGCCAGTTGAGTTCGTCATGCGCGCCTATCTGACGGGCGTGACCACCACCTCCATCTGGTACCACTACGAGAGGGGAAGCCGGCTCTTTTGTGGCCACAAGCTGCGTGATGGCATGCGCAAGAACCAGAAGTTGGACAAGCCCATCCTCACGCCATCCACCAAAGCGGCAAAGGGCGACCACGATCGATCCGTGTCGCGCGATGAGATTCTGGCGGCGAACTTGCTGTCAGCCGAAGACTTCGATCGTGCGGCCGAGATGTGCGCGCGCATCTTCGCCTTTGGGCAGAGTCTTGCGGCTCAGCGCGGTCTCATTCTGGTCGACACCAAGTACGAAATTGGCCAGCGGGTTGATGGAAGTCTTTGCTTCATCGACGAGGTCCACACACCCGACAGTTCGCGCTACTGGTATGCCGACGACTACCAGGTCCGCATCGAGCGGGGCGAGGAGCCACGGGGGTTAGACAAGGAATACCTGCGACGCATTCTGGCCGATCAGGGCTACCGGGGTGACGGACTGCCGCCCCCGCTCTCCGACGATGTCCGTTGTGAGGCGGCCCGACGCTACATCGCGCTCTATGAGCTTGTCACGGGACGGGGTTTTGTACCGGATTTTGAAGAACCGGCGAGCAGGATCCGGAGGAATCTCGGGATCAAGTAGGGGGGCGCAACGTCTGCAGAAACGTCTATTTGCCGGCCTTCTCGGCCTCGGCCTCGGCGAGCCTCCGGGTTTCCTGTGACGACGCCAGGGCGACAGCACTTTGCATCATAGTTTGGATCTGGGCCTGGCTCAGCCCGGGAGCGCCACCGGTTCCCATTATGTCGATGGGCACAGGGAACACGATGGTCGAGCGCGCCTCGGCAGAGACCTCCACCAGGGTCTGGTAGAGCCGCAGTTGCAACGCGCCTGGGGTGGACGCAATCATGCGTGCGGCTTCTGCGAGTTGGGCGGCGGCCTGCACCTCGCCGCCGGCTGCGATGACCTTGGCGCGGCGTTCACGCTCGGCTTCGGCTTGACGTGCCATGGCCCGCTTCATCTCCTGGGGCAGCTCGATGTCCTTCAACTCGACCGCAGTGATCTCAACCCCCCACTGCTCGGTCCGGGTGTCCAGGATGCTTCGCACCTCGGAGTTTATGCCTTCCCGGTTGGAGAGAATGTCGTCCAGCTCCAGTTTCCCAACCACAGCGCGCAAGGTGGTCGCCGCAAGTTGCAAGGTCGCAGGCAGGAACTCCTCTACCTCCAAGATGGCGTGGCGGGGCGACGCCACATTGGCATAGACCACCGCGCTGACGACGATCGAAATGTTGTCACGGGTGATGACCTCCTGGGGCGGGATCTGGATGGCCTGAATTCGGGTGTCCACGATACGGGCACGATCAATGCCAAATGGCAACAGCATGACCAACCCCGGGCCGGCTAGGCTCTTGCGGGCGCGTCCCAAGCGAAACACCACGCCCCGCTCGTACTCGCGCAGCACGCGCACGCCAGTTAGCAAGGAGATGCCGGTCAGGACCAGGACTCCCAGGAGAATAGTTTCCATGCTCCACTCCTTCGCCAGCACCATTCTGACACAACTGGGCGGGCTGCGTAGCTGGAAGGCTCAGATCCGCGGCGTGGTTGGTTGACAACAGTGTTTGACCTTGTTCACCGGCGCGACTAGGCTTTCGCCCTTATTGCCAGTGTCTGGCTTAGTCGAGTTTCGCAGGGAGGCGACATGCGCAGCGACGCGCTCGATGATGGAATGCCAGAGGATGCAGCTCGGGCCGATGATTTCCAGCGGCTCGAGCAGAGCTATGTGCGCGAGGAGCGCTGGGAGGACCTGGCCGGGCTGCTGATCGAGCGCACCGAGGGCACCAAGGACGCTGCCGAGCGAGGGCGCCTCCTGATGCGCGCTGCGCAGATCTTCGAGACCAATCTGGCCGATCCGGATCGCGCATTCATCACCTTGCTAGCCGCGTTTCAGGAAGACCCCTCGAACGACGAACTTGCCACGGGTTTGGCGCGCATGGCCAGCACGCACAACCGCTGGCAGGACCTGCTGGCCGAATGCAACAGCTTGGTGGCCGAGATGGCGCCGGAGTCGAAGCGCGCCAACATGCTGGTGGCCATGGCGGGTTGGTACCAGCGCGATCTCGACGATGCGGCAGCGGCTGAGCAGTCGCTGGAAGCGGCCATGGCGGCCGATCCCGCCAACCATGCGGCGCTGCGTTCGTTGGTCGCGTTGCATGGCCAACGTGGCGACTGGTCGGGCGCGGCGGCTTGTCTGGCCTCCGCATCAGCCAACACCTCTGATCCGCAGGCGCGGGTCCAGTTTGCGTTTGACGCTGCGGAGATCTATCGCAACCGGCTCGACGACCTGGATGGGGCCGCGGGACTGTACAGCCGCGTGCTCGACCTTTCTCCCGGGCATCCTCAAGCCGCTGCCGTGATGGCTGACATCACGTGGGGCCGCAAGGATTGGGCTCGGGCATTGCCGTTGCTCGAGGCCTTGGCCGCGGCGGCCGAACAGGCCCTCGAACCCAGGGCGCGGCTTTGGCAGCGGGCGGGCTGGTCAGCGCAGATGACTGGGGACGTGGAACGGGCGCGGGTCAACTACCGGCGCGCGTTCGCGGCCGAGGCTGGGTATCTACCGACGCTGCTCTGTTGGTCGCAGCTCGCTGAAACCCAGGGATGGTGGCAGGACGTCTGCGCGACGGTGCCCTTGATCCTCGACCAGGCTGAAGCCAACCTGACTGCCGTCGATCGTGCCGAGCACTTGCTGGCTCTGGGCCAAGCCCACCTGGCGCTGGGAGACGCGCGCGCGGCCGCGGGGGCGTTCATGAAGGCGCTCGAGCTGGCGCCCAATCTACCGGATCTTCGCGAGGCACTGGCCGAGGCCAATTCCAAGTTGGAGGGGCGGGGACCGGCTGACGCTGCGGCCCTCATCGAGCAGCATCGCGTGCTGCTGTCGGGCGCCGTGTCGCCTGACGAACAGTTCGAGATTCTGGGCCGCATCGGCCGCCTCCAGCGTGAGGAGTTGAACGACCAGAAGGCTGCCCAGGACACCTTCCAGCAAGCCCTTGCGCTGCGACCCCATGATCCCGAGACACTGCACGAGCTGATGGAGATCTACACGCTCGAACGGGAGTGGGTGCGCGCGGTGGACGTGTTGTTGCAGCTCGCGCAGGCCGAGTCGGGGAGGAACAAGGCCCGCTACTTGGTTGCGATGGCCAACATTCTAAACTACGAACTGGAATCCCCGGTCGAGGCCGTCGATCTCTACAATCAGGCCCTCGACGAGGACCCGGACGATCGCCGCAGCTTCGAGCGCATCGAGCGCATCCTGACCAGCCGGCAAGACTGGGGCGAGCTGGCGCGCGCCTACCGTCGCATGATCAAGCATCTGGATGTTTCGCCCCCGGCCGACAAGCGGCCCTGGTTGCTCGCCCTGTGGCGTGGGTTGGCCGAGGTTTCCCGGGTTCGCCAGGCGGATATGGCCGCAGCGGCGGCAGCCTATGAGGTTTGTGTGTCGCTCGCCCCGGACGACAACCGGCAGCGCGAGGCGCTGGTCGAGGTGTACGAAGCCCAGGGCGCGCAAGGGTTTGCCGGGGCTGTCAAGATCCGAGAGCAGCTCTTGACGGCAGCCAGCGACGCCGACGGAGCCGCCCAGCAGGTCCGCGCCTTGGCCCGGCTCTACGCCGAGCACCAGCGCTACGACCGCGCTTTCTGTGCCTGCGCGGCGCTTTGCGCGCTGATGAAAGCGAATGCCCAGGAGAAAGCTTTCTACGGCCAGCACGCCATGCCCGGCGTACCCCTGGCCAAGGCCGGATTGAACGAGAGTCTGTGGCAGGGCTGGGTGTGCAGCCCAGGGCAGGACCGGCGCATCTCCCAAGTGCTGGCCGCGGTCAGCGCGAGCATCGCCATGTCGCGGGCTAGGGAGGCGCAAGCCTTGGGACTCAACCTCGACCAACGGGTCGATCTGGCCCAGGACAACTCGTCGGTGTCACAGATCTTGGCCTATGTCAGCCGACTCATCGGCGTGCCCTTGCCCGCGATCTATGTTCCACCGACCGCGCCGGATGAGATCGACCTCGTGGTCCTGCTGGAGGGCAAACAGGTGCTTCCGGCGTTCGTCCTGGGGCGAGGACTGGTGTCGGGGCGGACTGATCGCGAGTTGGCCTTCCTGCTGGCAAAGAAGCTAGTGGGCTTGCGCGCCGACCACTTCCTGCTGTGGCCGCAGGTGGTGCCGACGCAGAGCGAGCTGCGGGTCATCCTGGCTGCGGCGATCAAGCTGCTGCGGCCCCAGTTCGACTTGCCCGACACGGATCCGGCTGCGGTACGCAAGTATGTCTCCTTCCTGCAAAAGATGTTGCCCAGGGCACAGCTGATGTCTATGAATGCGGCGGTCGAGCAATTGGTCGCTGATCCTGCCTCCGTCGACCTTGGCGCATGGGCCGCCGCCGCTGAGGAGAGCGCAAATCGAACCGGCTTGCTCGCCTGCGGTGACGTGGTGGCGGCCGCGCGCGAGTTGGTGAAGGATGCGCGCGTGCGCCAGGGACGACCCGAAGAGGCCATCCTCGACCTTGCGCGCTGGAGCGTGACCACTCAGCACCTCGATTTGCGCGAGCAGCTCGGCCTGGCCCTGGTGGTAGACACGCGCGCCGTGGACACGGCCCCGCTTTCGCTGCGCAACGGTCGGCGGACGTAGGATCGCTTGGTCAACCCAAGGACCGAGTCGGCAGGGTCACGGCCGCGAATGCCTTCGCGGTGTCGAATCAAGACCCCTATTTGGCCGATGCACGGCCGACCGCGAGCAGGATGCCAAAGATGATGGCCTCGGGGCGCGGCGGGCAGCCTGGGATGAAGGCGTCGACCGGCAGGACCTCGGCCACGCCGCCTGCACTGGCGTAGCTACGTCCGACGATGCCGCCGGAGCAGGCGCAAGCACCGACCGCAATCACCACCCGGGGCTCGGGGACCGCTTCGTAGGTCCGGCGGGCGGCCAGCTCTAGGTTGCGGGTCATGGGCCCTGTGACGATGACTCCATCTGCGTGACGAGGCGAGGCCACGAAGTCGATGCCGAGCCGCCGGACGTCGTACACGGGATTGAGCAGAGCGGTCAGCTCCCAGTCACAGGCATTGCACGATCCGGAGTCAAGGTGGCGCAGGTGCAGCGAGCGTCCCAGGGTGCGCCGGATCGTCTCGGCGATCTCCTCCCCGCGCGGCGGTCCCGGCAGCGCCACGGCCCGGCCGTCGGCATCCGCCTCGACCTGCACCACCAAACTCTCGCGCTTTCGTGCGCCGAGTTCGACCTGGCGTCCCAGTTCGATGGCACCGTCAAGCGAGGCTGCGGCGCAACGGCCGCAATACAAGCAGCGCGCCCGATCGATCGCGTAGCGCCCCGGCCCGCCAGCAATCGCGCCCGAGGGGCACACCGCCGGCGGCGGGAGCGTGGCGACCGCCGCCCCCGGCCGAACCCGCGGCGCGCCCCGAAACCGCTCGGGCGGCCGCGCTGGCTCGTCGGGGTAGCGAATCGTCACCACCCCGGTGCGCAGGCTTCGCAAGAGAGCGGTCAGCATGGCAGGACTTTCACGGGTTGGTTCATCGGTCGGTGCATGAGTAGCAGAGCTCGAAGCTCTTGTTGACCAGGGGGAAGTCGGGAATGATCGAGCTCTGCGCGGCGAGCGGGACAGCGGGCCAGTTGGCGTAGCTGGCCGAGCGCAGGTGGTACCGATCGACTCGGCCCGCCGCATCGGAGCGCAACCAGTGGATCGCGGCGCCTCGCGGCGACTCGATGGCTGCCAGGCCGACTCGCCGCGGGGGCAGGGCCGCGGGCATCGGCGCGACAAGTGGCCCGGACGGCAGGCTCGCCAGCAAGGCGAGCACCAGTCGCATCGATTCGCGGGCCTCGGCTGCGCGCAGGTTGAGGCGGGCGTGGACGTCGCCGTCGGACTCGGTAGCGACTGTCACCTTCAGATCGCTTCCGACCCCGTACGCGGCGTGGGGGTGATCGCGCCTGGCATCCCGGTCGACGCCGCTGGCCCGCGCGCCCACACCGGTCACCCCCAGCGCAATGGCATCTGGCAGGGGCAGGAGCCCGGTCGTGTCCAACCGGTCGATCACGGTCGGATTGTTCTCGATGCGCTCCATCAGACTGGCGAGCGCCTTCGCGGTGGCGGCCATCGTGGTCTTGACCGAGCGTGCCTCTTCGGCCGATAGATCGAAGCGGACACCGCCCGGCACGAGTAGCCCGCGCAGGAACCGGTTCCCAGTGAGGCGCTCGCCCACCTGTTGCAGCGCCTCTTTCATGCGCAACCCGGCCGAGGTTCCGTAGTGGTAGCTCGCCCCTGCGGCGATGTTGCCGATGTCGCCCACGTGGTTGTACAGACGTTCCAGTTCGAGCGCCAGGGTGCGCAGCACGCGTGCCCGTCCCGGCACTTCGATCCCGGCGATCTGTTCGGCCGCCTCACAGAACCCGAGCCCATGCGCGACCGAGCACACCCCACATATCCGCTCGGCGACATGGAAGCCGTCGATCGTGGTCATCCCTTCTATGCGTTTTTCCAGGCCCCGGTGCGTGTAGAAAAGGCGCGCCTCGAGGTTCAGGATGGATTCCCCCACGGTGCTGAAGCGGAAGTGCCCGGGTTCGATGATCCCAGCGTGAATCGGGCCCACCGGTACCTCCAGCACGCCCTCACCCTCGACCAGCAGGTGGGGAAACTCTTCAGCGGGCTCCACCGGGGGACGCTGTCCGGCCTGGAACCTTTTGCGCAGGGGGTACAGACCCTTGGGCCAGCCGTCATGCACGACTAGAGGCCGCGGGTCGGGGTGCCCCGAGAACACGATCCCGAACAGGTCCTGCGCCTCACGTTCGTGCCAGTTGGCCGCAGGAACCTCGACCGCGATCGATGGCAACTCCGGCCGGGCGGCATCGAGCGAGGCCACCAGGGTCACGAAGACGTCGGGCAAGGGGCGCAGGCTGTGCGAGGCCGGCTCGAAAATGTAGCGGATTTTGAGATCCCGCTCGGCTGTCGTCTCCTCGTCGGTCGCGACGAGCGACGCCAGTGCCATGCCGGCCGCACACAGCTCCGCCACGGCGGCCGGTATGTCCTCAGCACGGTTGAGCCGAGCGGTCAGATCCTGGGGGCGTGGACCGCGCTCGAAACCGGCCCAGCTTGCCAGGCGTTGCTTCAGTCCTTCCAGGGTCGGCGTTGACTCAACCAATGATGATCTCCGTCGCGCGCGCCAGCACGCGGTCAAGACCGGCAGGCATGTACACCCCCAGCAGCACCATCGCCGCGACCAGCAACAGCATACCCAACATTGGCAGATGCGCCTCGCGTTCGCGGCTCGCACTGGCCGCGGCCGTGCCGAAGACCATCTGCCCTACGTGATGGATGAGTCCGGCGAAGATGATCACGACTACCACGAGAAATGCGGCCACCACCACGGTGCGACCGGCCGCGAGTCCGGCTTGAATCACCATCAACTCGCTGATGAAAATGGAAAAGGGCGGCGTGCCCGCCAGTGAAAGGGCGCCCATGAGTAGGAGCGTCCCTGCCAGCGGCGCGATCCCCATCAAGCCCCGTATCATGCGCATATCGCGGGTGTCGTAGCGGGCGATGGCGTCGCCGGCGACGAGGAACACCAGGGCCTTGGTCACCCCGTGGTTGATCACGTGCAGCAGCGCCCCGTAGGTGCCCAGCCGCCCACCGAAACCCAGCCCGAGTGCGATGATCCCCACATGCTCGACGCTGTGATAGCCGAGAAGGCGCTTGAGATCGTGCTGGGCGAGAATGAAGGGGGTCGCCACCACCACCGACAGGAGCCCGAAGATCAGCAGGAGTCCCTGACTGAATTCGGGGCCACAGGCAGCGCGCGCGATGGTGTGGAAACGGATTATACCAAACAGCGCACACTTGATGAGAGCGCCCGACAGCAAGGCCGACACTGGCGTTGGCGCCTGGCTGTGCGCATCGGGCAGCCACATGTGCACCGGGGCCAGGCCGGCCTTGGTCCCGTAGCCCACTATCACGAAGATGAATCCGATACGGATGATCCCGGGGTCGAGGTGAGGTGCGACGGCAACGATGCTCGACCAGTTCATCGCTCCCGCCAGCACACCCCCTTGCGCGTGCGCCGCCGCCCCGTACACCAGCACCGTCCCGAACAGCCCGAACGAGATGCCGATGGTGGTCACGATGATGTATTTCCAGGCCGCCTCCAGACCGTGCTTGTCACCGTGGAAACCGACGAGCAGCGCTGAGGTGATGGTTGTGCCCTCCATCGCGATCCACAAGACTCCGAGGTTGTCGGCCAGCACCGTCACCAACATCGTGGCGATGAAGCCGTGAACGAGCGCGTAGTAGTAGTGTAGCCGCTCGGCGCGCATGTGCCCGCGGGCGAGTTCTTGGCGCATCCACCCCACCGTGGCGATCGAGACGGCCACCGCCAGTAGGCCGATGAGCACGAGGAACAGCACCGCCACATGGTCGGCGCGGAAGATCCCGAGGGCGCCCACCGGACCGGCTTGCACGACCCGGTTGGTGATGGCCAGGGTCAACCCCAGCACCGCCAGTGATCCCGCCACGTCGAGGGTCGCCAGCACGCGCCGGTCGCGCACCAGCAGCATGCCGAGACCGACGGCGAAGGAGAGGAGCGGGGTGAGCCAGAGCAGACTGGAAGCCATCATCAGCCCTTGAGGTTCTCCAGGTCAGCGATGTCAGTATCCACGCTGGAGCGCACGCGCAGCACCAGAATGCCCATCACCAGTGCGCCGAGGACCACGTCGAGGAGAATGCCGATCTCGATGATGAGCGGCATGCCCTGGGTCACCGCCATGGCGGTGAAGAAGATGCCGTTCTCCGATGCGAACAGGCCCACCATCTGGACCAGCGCGGTTCTCCGCGCGGCCATCACCAGCACACCAAGCAGAATCAGCGCAATGCCCACCGGCAGCGCGTTGCCGGTGATTGCCTGCCGCACCGGTCCCAGCGAGGCGCTCAGGCGGAAAGCCAACACCACGATGCCGGCGGCGAGCGCGAGCGTGGCATTGATGGGAATGACCGACTCGATCTCGCGCGGGATTTGGATCCGCCGCACCACCCAGATGAGCAGCCAGGGCAGAAGGATTGCTTTGACGACGATGGTGATGCCCGCGATGACCCACAGGTCTGGATTACCGGTGGCGGCGCCCAGCACCGCGCCCGCGATCCCGAGAAACACGGATTGCATCGCCACCGCGTAGATGGCACGAAAGAGCTGTCCCGACGCCAGGATGAGCAACGTCGAGAACAGGAGCAGCGCCCCCAGCACGTCGATGAGACGGGTGGCCAACTCGACGCTCATAGGATCCTCAGCGCAAGCGCGAGGAAGGCGCATACCAGCCCGAGTCCGAGGAACTGCGGCACGCGAAAGAACCGCAGCTTGGCGTATGAGGACTCGACCAGGCCCAGGAAAATCGCCAGCGCGAGCAGCTTGGCGAGAAAAGCCAGTCCTGCCAGCACGAGCGCGCCCGGCGCGGATCCGTCGGCCAGGCCCAGCGGAAAGAAGAGGGCGGCGACCAAGGTCAGGATCACGATCTGCTTGGTGTGCGTCGCCAGCACGATGCAAGCCAGGCCAGGGCCCGAGTGCTCGAGCAGCATACCCTCGTGGAGCATAGTCAGTTCTAGGTGGGTGTCGGGATTGTCTACTGGAATCCGGCCGGTTTCCGCCAGCGCCAGCACCAGCATGGCGAAAAGCGCGAGCAGGTCGGGCGCCTGCCAGGACAGCGCAGGCAGGGTTGCGCGCCGGGCGGCCAAGTGCACGAGATCAGTCGTCCCGCCCGCCACCGCGACGGAGAAGACGGCCATCATCAGGGCCGGCTCGACCAGCAGGCCAACCGTCATCTCGCGCGAGGCGCCCATTCCGCCGAAAGCCCCGCCCGCGTCCAGCGCCCCGATCGCGCAGAGGAAACGGGCCAGCGCCAGCAGCGCCAGCAACAAGATGGCGTCGCCCAGGGGCAGCAGCGCGGGTCCCGAAGACGCCCACAGCACCGGCAGCATGACCGTCGTGGTCACGGTGGCGGCCAGGACCAGCACCGGGATCGCGCGAAAGAAGGGGCTGGCAGAATCACTCTGCACCGTCCCCTTGCGCAGCAGCTTGGCCAGGTCGCGGTATGGCTGCCAGATGCTCGCACCCTGACGACACTGCAGGCGCGCCTTCAGCTTCTGGACAAAGCCTGTTACCAAGGGCCCAAGCAGGACAAGCAGCCCCGCCTGAGCCGCGATCTTTTCAATGTGGGCAGCTTCCTCCATCGCCTACGCCCTCGCAAAGAGCAGCAGCGCAATCACCAGGGTGACCAGCACAAAGGCTATGTAACCGTGAATACGCCCGGTGCTGTGTGCGCGGATGGCCTGCGCGGTCGCCGTGACCCACCGCTTGAGCCTCATGTACAGCATGGTTTCCGCGAGATCGACGACCTCGCCGGTGTAGCTCAGCCGGCGGATCACGTAGGGCGACGGCCCGGTCTCCTTGGCAATCGCCCGGCGGGGACGATACACCGCCGAGAAGATCAAGCGCAGCGGCTTGGCGAACGCGGTGGCCGTGTAGTCGAAGCGGCTGCTGGGGCTCATCCCGCAGGTCCACGTCGGCGCCAGCCGGCGCGGCGCCCGGCGCGGCCAGCCGCGCAGCGCCCAGGCCACAAGGGCCAGCAGGGCCAGCAAAGCCGCGACCGCTGTCACCGATATGGACGTCGCCTCCAGCCCGGCCTTGGCGCCGGCTCCCGATAGCACCAGCGGTCCATGCGCGGTGACCACTGCACTGGCGCCCAGGCCGCCCAGCAGTTGCTGGGTCGGTCCGTCGAGCAAGCGCATCGCATATCCGGGGAGCAACCCGATCGCAACACACGCCCCGGCAAGAAGCAGCATGCCCGCGATCATCGGAGATGGCGATTCGGAGGCTTGCTCGGCGTGAACCGATCGCGGCCGGCCCAGAAAGGTGACGCCGAAGGCCTTGGCGAAGCACGCCGCCGCCAGTCCGCCGGTCAACGCGAGCATCGAAGCCGCGACGCCGGCTAGCAGCCCCGAGGCGCCACCCAGCTCGGCGACGCTCAGCAACAGGGCTTGAAAGGTCAGCCACTCGCTCACGAACCCATTGAGCGGTGGCAGCGCCGAGATGGCCACCGCCCCGAGGAGGAACAGCCACGCGGTCCACGGCATGCGCCGGGCGAGCCCGCCTAGCTCTTCCATGTTGCGGACGCCGGTTCGGCTGATCACGCTGCCCGCTCCCAGGAACAGCAGCCCTTTGAAAGCCGCGTGGTTGAGCGTATGCAACAACGACGCAGCCAGGGCCAACGTGGCCAGCGACTCGGCCCCGCGGCCCCGGCTGAGAAGCATGGCGAGCCCTGCGCCGATCAGGATGATGCCCACATTCTCTACGCTGTGGAACGCGAGCAAGCGCTTGAGGTCATGCTGTTGCAGGGCCAGGAGCACGCCCATCACGGCCGAGACCGTCCCGAGCGAAAGTACGGTCCAGCCCCAGGAGGCAGGCAGCGGACCGACCGTGGGCGAGAGGATGTCGAAGCCGAAACGGAAGATCCCGTACAATGCCACCTTGAGCATCACGCCTGACATGAGCGCCGAGGCGTGGCTGGGCGCTGCGGGATGGGCCTTGGGCAGCCAGACGTGCAGCGGGACCACTCCCGCCTTGGCCCCGAAGCCGACCAGGGCAAGCATGAAGAGAGCGCTGCGCGTGGGTCCCTCCAGGCTGCGCGCGGCGGTGCGAAGCGCATCGAAGTCAAAGCCGTGTCCGCGCTCGGCCAAGGTGAGGAACACCACCAAGAGCGCCGCTGTCCCCGCGTGCGCCATGACCAGATAGAGGAGGCCGGCTCGCGTGTTCTCCTCGCTGCGCGTATCGCTCACGACCAGGAGGTAGCTCGCCAGGGTCATGCCCTCCCAGGCCAGCAGGAAGGTGAGGCCATCGCCGGCGCAGCACACGCCAGCCATGCAGGAGACGAACACAGCCAGCGCGAACGTCTGGACCAGTGGGGCTTTCGCGTGCGCGCCAAGGTACGACGGCCCATAGAGGGCAGCCGCCGCCGTGACCAGGGCGACCACCAGAAGGAAGAAGGCCGAAAGACCGTCCACACAGAGCGACATCTCGGCGAACGGGAACAGCCGCGGCAACGTCAGGCGCAGGGTTCCCGCGTCTCCCGTGAGCACACCCAACGCAAGAGTCGCGCCCGCTGATGCGCCGGCCAGGATCAGCAGATGTCCTAGCCAGACAGCGACGCGAACCAAGGGTCGGAATCCTCCATTGACGGGGCGCAATTTACTCCCCTGGGCTCGTGAGTCCAGCGCTTCTTCCCGCGGGAAGAGGCCTCCTGGTCTCGCACAGTCGCGACCCGCCCATCCGACCATCCGAGCAGCAGGCGGCCTTCCCCCCGTGCGCGGCGGACGGGGCGACCTGCGGTCGCCCGGGCAAACCCAACGAAATGGACGCTGGCTCGTGGGACAGCTAACGTCGTACCAAGAGCCGTGTCCAGCGCCCTTCGTTCTTCGGCCAATGTCAGCGTGGCAATCCTGGTGTCGCGCGTGCTGGGGGTTGTGCGCGATTCCCTCTTTGCGCGTGTGTTCGGGGTCAGCTGGCTGACCGACACCTACGTCGCGGCGTTCCGCATTCCCAACCTGCTGCGCGACCTATTTGCCGAGGGGGCGTTGTCGAGTGCGTTCGTCCCGACCTTTTCCGACGCGCTTAACAAGGGAGGGCGAGAACGCGCCTTCAGGCTTGGCAACCTAGTTCTGGGCGGTGTGCTCGCCGTGACAGGTGGCCTGACCCTGGCCGGGATTGTCTTTTCCGACGAACTGGTGTGGTTGATTGCGCGTGGGTTCGGCGGCAACGTCGCCCAGGTCGCCCTGGGCGGGTTGTTTGCGCAGATCATGATGCCCATTCTCGCCTTGGTCAGCGTCAGCGCCGTGTGGATGGGCATGCTGAACGCCCAGCACCACTATCTGGCCCCTGCCTATGCACCGGCCATGTTCAACGTGACCAGCATCGTCTGTGGCATGACTCTGCTGATTGTCCATCCGTCTGAACGCACGGGCATGATCGTGTGGAGCGCAGGGACCGCTGCCTCGGGACTGGTGCAGGCGGTGGTGCAACTGCCTAGCCTCTGGCGCTTGGGCTATCGCGTGCGGCCGACGCTGGCCGGGATTGGGCGCGATTCCGACGTACTTCGAATCGTGCGCCTGATGGGGCCGGCGACGGTTGGCCTGGCCGCCGTGCAGATCAACATCTTCGTCAACACGCAGTTCGCAGCCGCTTTGGGCTCCGGCCCGCTCACCTACTTGCAGAATGCTTTTCGTTTGTTCTACCTGCCGGTGGGGCTATTTGGCGTGGCTCTCGCCACCGTGACCACGGCGCGAGCCTCGCAGGAAGCGGCCCGCGGCGATCGCGAGGCCCTGCAGGAGCGCGTGGCCGAGGGAGCGCGGGGGGTGTGGCTGCTAGCCCTGCCCAGCGCGGTGGGGCTCATCGTCCTGGCCAGGCCGGTGGTCGAGTTGCTCTTCCAGGGTGGCAAGTTCCTGGCGGCCAACACGACCGCCACGGTACCCATCGTCCAGGCGTACATGCTGGGTGTGTTGCCCTACAGCCTGGTGAAGGTCTTGTCGCCGGCTTTCTTCACGGTTGACCGGCCTCGCATTCCCATGTTCGCCTCCATGGTGTCGGTGGTGGCCAATCTCCTGTTCAACGGGCTGACCTACCGTCGTTTTGGGGCGACCGGGCTGGCGCTGGGCACGACCATCGGGGCGTTGGTCAACCTCGCGGTCTTGCAGCTTTGGTTCGGCCGCGTTGTCGGCCGCGCCTCGCGCCCGGGCCGCAGGTGTGAAATTTTCCGACTGGTGCTCTGTAATGTCGTGCTGGCGGCTGTGGCGGGAGGCGCTTGGTGGGCGAGCTCCTGGCTGCTCGCCCGCGCCGGCATCGCGTGGCCCTGGGGGACGCGCCGCCTGGCCCACGCACTCCTGCTCTTTGCCACCATCGGGGCGGGGTTTGTCAGTTACAGTCTTGGCCTGAAGCTCCTGCGCTTCCCCGGCGCGGACGAGCTCTGGGAGTTGCCCAAACGGATCCTGGCCCGGCTCAGAGGGACGCGTTGACTAGTGCCTCCGGTCAGAAGAGCGGTCACGTTTCGGTGGACGAAGCGCCCGGATGGCAAGGCGCGACGAGGGCGCATACTTGACGTATGTAAGCGAGGAGCAACGCAGCCGGCCGGGATGGATCGGCCGCCCAAACGTGGCCGAAATTTTGACCGGAGGCACTAGGTCGAGTCGTCTTTGCTCGCGCCCGTGTCAGCCGCGACGTTCATCGCCGCGGACGCGCGCCGGCCCGAGATCAGGCGGGGCAAGTCCGCCAGGGCCTGCTCCAGCGTGGCGGGCTCGTCGGGCGTGGGTTGCAGGAGGATCTCTGTCTCGTCCGTACCGCCTGCCAGCGTACGGGCGCGATCCAATGCCCGTCGCACGGATGCCTCGTCTTTCCATTCATCCGAGTCATCGGGGTTGGGGGACGTCGCCAGGCCCAGTGCAGCGAGCGATTCTCTGCGCGCCCGCCCTGGCACTGCGATGGGCACGCCGCTGACAGGCGTGGGCCTTGCGGCGTTCTTCTGTTCCAGGAGGCGATGAAGAAGTGGCTGGCATTCCGGGTCGACGAAAGTGAACTGCACGCCCATCCCATGGGCTCGGTATGGCTCCGCTGGATTGAACTCGCGTACCCAAGTCACACGGCCCGAACCCCACAGAAGGGGAGGCCCCTGCGCAAGTGAGATCTCGAAACGGACAACCTCGCCCACAGGTCGCGGTTTGCGGCTGGCCAGGAAAATTCCGCCTCGGGTCACGTTGGGTGCAAAGCGCGCCACAAACGCGTCCACATCGGGGTAGCGCAAGTAGACTCGCACGAGAAAGGGAGAGGCATCGTTCGTTGCCACGGCGAGCGCAGTATCAGCCTCCGTGCTCAAGGGGTCAACCGCATCAGCGCCAGAATGTGACCCGCACGGGCCCCGTGGCGGAAAGCCGGGTCTGGGAACGCCGTCAGCCAGCGGGCGGCGGCAGGACAAGCTTGCTTGCCGAGGCAACGACGGCCGGTAACGCGAACCGTCGTTGCGCGTTCTGGGTGGTGGCCTCGGCCGCATGCGAAAATGGGATCCCGCGAACCAAGGCCAGTGTCTCCAAAGTCTTCACGACGAATGAGGGCTCATTGCGCTTTCCGCGGAGGGGTATCGGCGCCAGATAGGGCGCGTCGGTCTCCACCAGAATCGAGGGCAGGGGCGCGTAGGCAGCCACGCGGCGGATTTCATCCGCGTTCTTGAAAGTCAGGACTCCTGAAAAGGAGAGGTCCAAGCCGAGATCCAGGTAGCCGCGCGCATGGTCCAGGTTTCCCGAGAAGCAATGGACCACGCCGCCCCTTTCGCCCAGAGGCTCCGTGCGCAGAATGGCGAGCGCATCCTCGTGTGCATCGCGCACATGGCAGATGAAAGGCCGGCGCGCGGACCGACTGAGCCCCAGGAACCGTCGAAAGACTTCGGCCTGCCTGTCACGCGGGGAGTGCTCATAGAAGTAGTCGAGCCCGGTTTCGCCCACGCCCACCACGCGGGGGCTGCGGGCCAGCCTGTCAAGCACCGGCCACCAGTCATCCTGGATCTTGGCCGCGTCGTGGGGATGGACCCCAACCGCCGCAAATAGGTCCGGCTCGCGGGCGGCCAGTTCGGCTGCCCGCTGTGCGGTCGCAATATCCGAGCCTGAACCGATGCAAATCATGGCCACCAGGCCTGCCCGGCGAGCCCGCTCCAGCACCGCCGGCAAGTCTTGGGCGAAGTCGTCGAAGTCCAGGTGGCAATGCGAGTCGACGATGGGAACCATGGCTGGGCGCTACGAACCGAGGATGCGCAGGGCTTGCAGCAGCTTGGTCAGCCCGGCGTCGGGATCGGGACCGCAATCAACCCGTAGGACACGGCGGCCACGCGCTTGCAATACTTCGAGATCGCCCAATCCCTGGGCGTCGCGCAGCACGCCGAAGGTAAACGGCTCGTCGGGAACCGGCAAGTCGGCCTTCACCGAGGAGCAGAGTTGTAGGAAGACGCCAGTGCCCGCGCCGCCTTTGTGGAGTTGCCCGGCAACGTGGAGGCAGCGTGGCCCATAGCCCACGGTGGTCGCCAGGCGAAGCCGATCACGGCAAAGGGTCCGGATGGCGCCCAGCAAACGATCGCGTTCAGGTGTCGCCTGGAAAAAGGCATCAACTGCGAGATAGTCGCCAGGCCTGGCCGTTGCCACGTGCTTCACGATGGCTGCATCGGCCGGATCCACCGCGCCGAGGGCGCTGGGAAGCTTGCCCGTCTGCCGATAGCCCTCGAGCAAGCGGGTTGTGGCTTGCCTGGCCTCGACGGCTTCGGGTTCGTCAAAGGGGTTGACCTCGAGCAGGCTGGCCGCAACCGCGGTGGCAAATTCCCAGCGGAAGAACTCGGCGCCGAGATCATACTTGTCGCCCAACTCGATCTCGTAGACAGGATGCCCTGCGGTCGTGATGGCCTCCAGTTGTTCAGGTTGCACAGCCGGCAATCCGCCGCGCAGTCTCACCACGACAAACAGACGATCCGAACGGTAGCCTGACGGCGCGCACGGCGGCTCGCCATCCACGGGAATGATGCCGCGTCCTTGCTTGCCCGTGGCACCGGCGACGAGCTGCTCGATCCACGCACCCAGCGGCGCCAACTCGGGCGACAGAAACAGGGTCAGCTTGTCGCGGCCAATCGCAGCCAGCGCGCTCATGAGTGTCCCCAGGGTCACGCCGGGGTTCTGCGTCGGCGTTGTTTCCCGGCAAGCGGCGGCCATGGTCTTGCTACGCGCCACCAAGCGGCCGATGTCGATGCCCATGAGCGCCGCTGGAACCAGACCAGAATAGCTGAGCGCGGAGAAGCGGCTGCTGATGTCAGACGCATTGCTGAACACGCGACGGTAGTGGTTGGCCGAGGCTCGCTTGTCGAGCTCAGTTCCGGCATCGGTGATGGCTACGAAGTGTTCGCCGGCATGGCTCGCATCGCCAGCCCAACGCTGCAGAACCTTGGCCCAGAAGTACCGCTCAAGCGCGCATACCTCGGGGGGCGCGCCAGACTTGGAGGCAACCACGAACAGAGTGCGCTCGAGGTCGATTGAGTTCTCAACCGCCGCGATCGCCGCCGGATCGGTGCAGTCGAGAACAAACACATTGAGCCAACCCGCAGCCGGCCCAAAGACCCGCGCCAACACCTCGGCCGGCAGCGCGCTCCCCCCCACGCCCAGCAGCACGGCACGCCGAAACCCCGCCTTGCGCACCTCGTCCGCAAAAGCCGCGATGCCGGGTAGCTTGCGTTCCATGTCGTTGGGCGCGTCGAGCCAGCCGAAATTATGGCTCCGGTCTTCGCGCGCGCTGGAAGTGGGCCCGCTGGCGTCCTTGGCCCAGAGGCGGGCCGGAACACCTTTGGCCGCCAGACGCAGGTGCTCGCTCTCGACGATGAAGTTGAGCGCCGCCGCAGTCTCCATGGCCGAGATCTTGGCGATGCGCCGACCGTGGCGCCCGCCGGCAAAGCCGGTGGACAGCCAGGTGTCGACGATTTCGAAGGCATCGCTCTCAGCCAGGATGCGGCCGCCCAGGCACAGGACGTTGGTGTTGTTGTCGAAGCGCGAGAGGCGCGCGGCTTCGACGCTGTTGGGGGCAAAGGCCCGGATGCCGCGCACCTTTCCCGCCGCGATGGCTGTGCCATGCCCCGTGGCACACACCAACACCCCCACTGAGCCGACATCAGTGCGGACGGCGTTGGCCACCAGAGCGGCAAATTCTGGGTAGTCACACGCAGCCTCCGAGTTGGTGCCGAAGTCCACCACCTCGTGGCCCTGGTTGAGCATCCGATCGACTAGCTTGTTGCGCAGGGCGAACCCCGCATGATCACATCCGGTGTAGATCTTCACGGCGCTTTCTTCTATTCCTATCCCAGGTTCAGCATGAAGATAGCGACATGGAACGTCAACTCCATTCGCGCGCGCATGGAACGGCTCTGCGCGTGGCTGGCCGCCCAGGCGCCTGACGTGCTTTGCCTGCAAGAAACCAAGGTCGAGGACAACGTCTTTCCTGCGCTGGAACTGGAGTCGCTCGGCTATCACGCGGCAGCGTATGGCCAGAAGACCTACAACGGTGTGGCCGTGCTCGCGCGCCAGCCGTTTGACGACATCGTGCGTGGCTTCGGCGATGGGATCGAGGATGCGCAGGCTCGTTTTCTCGTGGTTCGCGTGGGTAAGCTTCGGGTGGGCAGTCTCTACGTGCCCAACGGACAGGCGGTGGGGACCGACAAGTTCAGGTACAAGCTGGCGTGGCTGGAGCGCTGGCGAGCCTGGCTGGCCACGCACGCCGATGTCAGCCAGCCGCTGGTTTTCTGTGGCGACATCAATGTCGCTCCGGAGGATCGGGACGTTCACGATCCCGAAGCCTGGCGCGACCAGGTGATGTGCCACCCTGATGAACGGGCCGCCTTGGCCGAGGTACGTCGCTGGGGGCTGGTAGACGTGTTCCGCCAGCTCAATCCCGATGCGAGCCAGTACACCTGGTGGGACTACCGCCAGCTCAGTTTTCCCAAGAACCGGGGCCTGCGCATCGATCACATTCTATGCACGCAAGGGATGGCGGCCGGCTGTCGCTCGGTGGTCATCGATCGCGATGCGCGCAAAGGCCAGGCACCGTCGGATCACGCACCGGTGGTGGCTGAATTTGCTGATCTTTGACTACAACCAGTGTCGCAACCCATACGCCAGTCGTTCCAGGATGCGCGTGAGCAAGGGACGCCGGCAGAATTCCTCCCAGCGGATCTCGGTTCCCGCTGCCATGTCCTCTACCAACGTGGCTGCCAGCGCCTCGTTGCAGTCGCGATCGAGTGCATTCACGACCAATTCCAGGTTGTAGACCAAGGACCGGTGGTCGAAGTTGTAGCTGCCGATGGATACGAACTCGCGGTCCACCAAGAGGGCCTTGCTGTGAGCCACCGGATTGTGTTGGAAGAGCCGGATCCCAGCCTTGAGCAAGCGGGCAAAGCTGGCTCGTGAGGTCAGATCGGCCAGCAGGCTGTCGCTGGCGACTGGCACGAGCACGCGCACGTCCACGCCGCGGGCCACGGCGCGCGCCAGTCCGTTTATGAACCCGATGTCGGGCATGAAGTAGGGGCTGACCAGATAGGTGCGTTCGCGGCTGGCCCGGATGGCGTGCAGGGCGGCCCGCCGGATGGAGAAGCGGTCGACGAGTTCGCGGTTGGCGATCGCGGCCAGGGCAACGTCGCCGGCAGGGGCGGGGCGGTGTACCCGGCTGCGCTTGAAGCGGAAGCGTCGCCTGGCCCGCCAGTTCCAGGTGCGCAGGAACGTCTGCTCGATGACTTGGACCGCTGGGCCCCTCACCTCGACGGCGACGTCATGCCAGCCGCCTCCACCATCGGTCGCAGGCAGCCACGCATCGGCGACGTTGATCCCGCCCACGAACGCCACCTGGCCGTCACAGACCAGGGTCTTGCGGTGGTTGCGCCGGATGAGGGTCCAGAAGCGTGGGCGCCAGAGCCGGTAGGGGTGGTACGCGACGGTGTAGACGCCCGCCCGTCGCATGTTGGCGAAGAACTCGGGCGAGGCGTGACGGCACCCGATGAAGTCGTAGAGCAGGCGCACTGAAACGCCGCGCCGGGCTGCGCAACACAGGGCGTCCGCGAAGCGCCGGCCGATCCGGTCGTCGTCGAAAATGTACATCTCCATCGACACTCGCGTGCGGGCCGCGTCGATCGCGTCCAGCCAGGCAGGAAACGCCTCAGCCCCGTTGCGCAGGAGGCGCACGGCATTCCCGGCGGTAAGATCGTCCAGGTCTTCGATGTAGGCCGAGGCTTCGCCGGGTCCGGCCTGAAGCGGCGGGGCGAGCGGAGAATGGAAAAGAGGAGGCGGTGCCACGGTAGCAGCAAAGCAGTCTAACCGAACCTTTACTGTTTTCCCGATTTGACCCGAGGGAGACAAGCGAGTAACTTCTCTGGCGCCACGATGGGTCGAGAAGAACACATAGAATTCCAGGGCCGCGTGATCGAGGTCTTGCCTGCGGGCAATTTCAAGATCGAGCTGGAGAATGGCCACCAGGTCCTCGCCCACCTTGGGGGCAAGCTGCGCAAGCACCGCATCCGCATCGTGCTCGGCGATAAAGTCACCGTGGCGCTGACCCCGTACGATCCGACGCGCGGAATCGTCGTGTACCGGGGCTAGAGACTGGATCCCGGACCGGAGTCCGGCACCGGATCCGGATCCGGCATCGGTCCCGGCAGGGCAGGGCAGGGCGGCTCGGCGACCGGCGCTGTTGTAAGATTGCCGCCATGAGCCTGCCCTCTCTCTCCTTCGCCCTTGCCATCGCTCTGACCTCAGCCCAGGCCGCTGCGCCCACGCCTGCCGACATGGGCGTCTCGGTGGCCCCCCTGGTCGAGCGCGTGAAAAGCTCAGTGGTGACCATCCAGAGTATGAAGGTCATTCCCAGGGTGATGCGTGAAGATCCCTTCACTCAGTATTTTCGCGAACGCTTCGGCCTGGGTGACGCCCCCAGCCGGCGCGAGACGCAGCTTGGCTTGGGATCCGGCTTCATCGTCAACAAGGCCGGCATCATCCTGACCAACAACCACGTGGTGGCGGGAGCCGACGAGGTATGGGTGCAGCTTGCCGACGAGCGGCGCTTCGAGGCGCGGGTGATCGGCAGCGATCCAGCCACGGATGTGGCGGTGGTCAAGCTCAACCGTCCGCTGGGTGACATCAGGCCAGCCGCGCTGGGCAACTCGGAACAGGTGCGGGTGGGCGACTACGTGCTGGCCATAGGCAACCCGCTGGGGCTGGGCCAGACCGTGACCATGGGCATCGTGTCGGCCAAGAACCGCATGCTGGGCGGCCGGATCATGCAGTATGAAGACTTCATTCAGACCGATGCGGCGATCAATCAGGGCAACTCGGGCGGGCCGCTTTTCAACTTTCGCGGCGAGGTCATCGGTATCAACTCCGCCATCCTGAATCCCGCCATGGCCATGAACGTCGGTTTTGCCATTCCCATCAATCTGGCGCGGCAGATCGCAGACCAGATCCAGCGCAGCGGTAGCGTCGTGCGTGGCTATCTAGGCGTTGGCACCGAAGACCTCACGCCCGACAAGGCGAAGCGTCTCTCCATCCCGTTCGAGCCCGGCGCCCTGGTCAACGTCGTGCAACCGGGATCGCCGGCCGAGGCCGTTGGTCTGCGGCCCAATGACGTGATCGTCGAGGTCGCGGGCCGGCGGGTGGAGAGCAGCGCCGGCCTCCAGCGCATCGTGCAGTCGCGAGCCCCGGGCGAGACCGTGGCCGTGGGCTACCTGCGCGGCGGCCGTCGTCTAGCGGCGCAAGTGCGTCTGACAGAGAACGCCGACCTACGTGGCACCCAGGTGCTGGGCATGCAGGTTGTCCCCCTGAGTCCGGCCGAGGCGCAGGAGATCGGGGCTACCGGGCTGAAGGTCGTGTCGGTCGACCGGCGCAGTCCAGCCAGCGGAAGCCTGCAGCCAGGCGACGTCATCACCCACGTGGTGTTGGGCACACAGGGCAGGGCGGCCACGGCCGCGCTACTCAAGCAACTGGAGCAGAGGCTCGCCCGGGGAGGCGGGGGCAGGCTGGTCATTGTGCGTGATGGGTATCAACTTGTTCTGACATTGGGGTAGCAACGCTGGCCGAGGGGCCGGGTTTAGGCTAGACAACTGCAAGACATGTCCAACCCAGTCTGGGCCCCGCCCAAGGCCCATGCGCCGGTCTTGCCGCCCGCGTTCAAGCCGCCCGCCGATCCGGCAACCCTGGCCCACCGGCAACTACGCGACGGCCCTTTCTGGCAGCGGTTGCGGGCCTACGCCGAGGTGCCGGAATCCGATTTTCTCGACCACCGCTGGCAGGCGAAGAACTCCATCACCAACGTCCCGCGCCTCTTGGCTGCGCTGCAAGGCCTAGTTGACGCCGATTTCATGCGTGACGCGGAGGAAGGCTTTCGCCATGCGCCCATGCCGGTGCGTGTCTCACCCTATCTTCTCTCGCTCATCGACTGGTCGCGACCCTACCAGGATCCTCTGCGCATCCAATTCATCCCACTGGCCTCGCGCCGACTGCCTGACCATCCCAAGGTGGATCTCGACCCTCTGCACGAGCGGCAAGACATGCCCGTGCCGGGGCTGTCACACCGCTATCCTGACAAAGCCCTGTTCCTGCCGCTCGATACCTGCCCGGTCTACTGTCGCTTCTGCACCCGCAGCTACGCCGTGGGGCTGGACACCGAGGAGGTCACCAAGCTGCAGTTCGGCGTCGATGTGGAGCGTTGGCGTCTGGCCTTCGACTACGTGGCCTCGCGGCCGGAAGTAGAAGACATCCTCATCTCGGGTGGGGACGTCTCGCAGCTGCGCGATGAACAGGTGACGTACATGGGCGAGGCCTTTTTGGCCATACCCCATGTGCGGCGCATCCGCTGGGCCACCAAGATACTGGCGGTCATGCCGCAGAAGCTCCTCAGCGATGCCGCCTGGGTCGACGCGCTGACCGGCATTGCGGACAAAGGGCGTCAACTCCACAAAGAGGTCGTGGTTCACACCCACTTCAATCATCCCGAAGAGATCACCGCCATCACGCAGGCCGCGACCAACAAGCTCTTTGATCGCGGCATCACGGTGCGCAACCAGACGGTGCTCATCCGGGGGGTCAACGACACGCCAGCGATCATGGGCGTCCTCATCAAGCGCCTCAGCTTCATCAACGTGCACCCTTACTACATCTACGTGCACGACATGGTGAAAGGCATCGAAGATCTGCGCACGACCGTGGAAAGCGGAGCGCAGTTGGAGAAGCAACTCCGGGGGTTGACCGCCGGCTACAACACGCCGGCCACGGTAGTGGACACGCCGGGGGGTGGCAAACGCGACGTGCACTCCTGGGAACATTACGACCGCGAAACCGGAATCTCGGTCTACACTTCGCCGGTTGTGCATCCGGGGCAGCTCTTCTGCTACTTCGATCCCATTCACCTGCTGCCGCCAGTGGGTCAAGCCCGTTGGGCCGATCCGTCGCAGCACGACCGCATGATCGAGGACGCGCTGGAAGAGGCGCGAAGCCGGCGATGAGTTTCGACGACGAGCTGGAGCGCGCCTGGGACCTGCTGGAAGCGGGCGACGAACCTGGTGCGCGGCGTCTGGCAGAGAAGCTCTACGGGGATGACCCAGGCCATCCTGATGTGCTTCTCATACAGGCCGCCTGCTGCCGTCAGACGGGGGCGGTCGAGGACGCGTTGAAGCTTCTCGAACAGGCGGCCCAGGCCGACCTCAACTGGGCTGCGCCCGAGATCTGGACCGCCGAGATCCTGTCTGAGAATCCCGAGCGGCGGAGCGAGGCCCTGCAACACGCGGCGGCAGCTCTCGACCGCGCCGAGGAAGAAGAAGAGTTTCTCGAAGCCGTGGCGCTCAAGGCTGGGCTCGAGATCGATGTGGGCAAGCCGACCGCAGCCCGTAAGACCCTGGCGGAGTTGCCGCCTCTGCAGGCGGGGGCGGCTCTGCCACCCGCTCTCGCGCTCGATTTCGCTCATCTGTTCCTCGAAGTTGGCGATGTGGATGAGGCCATGCAGCGGTTTGCAGCGATGGTGGATGCGGACGGCGGCGATGCCGACGCCTGGCACGGTCTGGGTCTTTGCGCCGAGGCCAGGAATGAGGAGGCCGAGAAGCGCCGGGCTTGGCTGCGTGTTCTCGCGCTGGACGCAGAGAAGCCGCTGACCTCGCCTCTTCTCTCGGAAGGGCAGATGGCCGACGTGGCCGAGGCAACCCTGCGTGAGCTGCCGCCACGGGTGCGCGATCTGATCGCACACGTGCCCATCTTGATTGTCGACCTTCCCGCGCGGGACGAGGTGGACAAGGGCCTGGACCCGCGGCTGCTCGGCTTGTTTGCGGGCTCGCCCTACCCGGACGTGTCCGCGATGGGGGGCCAGCCCCAGCTCACCCAGATACTCCTATTCCGCAAGAACCTGGAGCGCGCCGCGCACAGCGCCGAAGAGCTGGGCGAACAGATCCGCATCACGCTCCTGCACGAAACCGGCCATTTTTTCGGCATGTCAGAAGAGGATCTGGCCGAAGTCGGGTTGGACTGAGTGT
>Ga0224520_1000072_pt1 | contig 33516 bp, 34 predicted proteins | sample CFST25metaG_2_FD_180684 | JGI IMG/M metagenome (GOLD analysis project Ga0224520, IMG submission 180684) | Peat soil microbial communities from Stordalen Mire, Sweden - C.F.S.T-25 | ecosystem: Environmental > Terrestrial > Soil > Wetlands > Peat | place: Sweden: Norrbotten County, Stordalen Mire... | reverse complement strand
ACAGTGAACCGGTAGGTGCTTCATACCATGGTAAAATGATACAAATATTAGCAGTTCCGATAAATAAAAACAAAGTGCCAATGAAACCAATATATTCTTCAGGATGATTTAACCCGACTTCTTTAATTTGGTCGTTCATAAAAGTTATCAGCATTTCCAGAATGCACTGCCAGCGCGAAATATGAACGCCTGTTTTAAGTTTACGGGTTATTAATACAGAAGCACCTACCAGTATAAGTATTATTGCCCAGGTAGTAACAATAGTGAGGTTGATGGTGATAAAGCCATGCTGCCAAAAAATGGTTTCGTCCGGGCTAAGTTTCATGACTGACCTCTTTATTTAAAAGAACTTGTTTCTCATTATTCAATTTTGTAAAGTATATGACAGAATAACGAGCAGTTATAAAGCCTGCCACACAGATAAGAAGTCTTTGCCAGCTGCCAGAAGATATATAATAAAATCCTATCAAGGTGATACTTACACGTAAAAAGAAACTACCCAAAAACCACAATGCAGGTATTTTTGAGGTAACTAACTTTCTTACTGTAAACCAAAGACCTCCGAAGAATATAGTTCCCAGTAATAATCCTACAATAAATGCCAAAATCATGTATACAATATCATTCATCTTTTTCGTCTTTTTGGTTCATCTCTTTATGTTCTTTCGTTATCCAATGCCATGCAATCAGACAGCCTGCGAATAAGCCTAATATCAAACAGGTCAAAGTCCAGGAAAATGATTCGGGATGCTTTTTATCCAGCCATATTCCCAATGCTGCTCCGAGTAAAGTGGGAACTGTAACTGTCCAACCTATAATTCCGAACATTCCCAATCCAAACCAAACGCTTCTCTTGCTTTCACCTAGAGCTTTCAGTTTGCGATTTGCTTTTTCTCCAACCTCACTAGCAAAATAATCTGTGCCTTTTTTTTCTGTTGGTTTCATTATTATTCTTTTCGAAATTTTATCATATTGTAAATGAATCCGCTTTCCATTTTTGCTGTCACAGAACGAACGTTTTTTTCGTTTTCATCCAAATCCTTAAACTCCTTTTCCACGGATTCATGAAGCTTATCAAGATCTGATCCCCCAATCGCGTTGCGAACAGATACCAGTACCTGTGTACCAGCTTTTACCATGATGCCTTTATCTACAGCTAAATAATGAACGTTTTTCGAGTCCGTTTCATAAGTAAAAATACCAGGGACCAATGCTGCTACACAATCGAGTCTCTGTGGTAACAAGCCAAAGAAACCTTCACTTGTCTCTGCAACAATACTTTTGACATTTTTGATATCGGCGAATATTCTGAATGGCAGAAGAATCTTTAAGTCCATTGCTGTATTTTCCATCTCTATTTGTTTTTCTTTTCTTTACCTGATTTCTTCTTATTTGCAGAACCGGGCTTCTTTTTGTCAGCCTTTTTATTTTCTTTTATTGGAGATCCGGATTTATTTTTATCGGAATCTTTGTTTTCTTTTGCTGCAGAATCTGATTTATTTTTATCAGTATTTTTATTTGCTTTATTTTTGGCTTCATCTATTGATCCTATCATATAAAAGTCGCTTTCCGGAAAATCCTTAAACTCATCCGAAAGAATGCGTTCACAACCGCTAAGAGCATTATCTAGATTTACTTCCTTTCCTTTCATTCCACTGAATTGTTCGGTGGTGAAAAAAGGCTGTGTAAGAAATCGTTCCAAACGTCTTGCCCGGTTTACCACATTACGGTCATCAATAGATAATTGTTCCAGACCAAGCATAGCAATAATATCCTTGAGTTCTTCATATTGTGCGAGTGTATGCCTTATTTCCTGAGCAAGGGCATAATGTCTTTCGCCAATTATTGAAGGTGTGGCCATTTTAGAATTGGATTGCAACAAATCAATAGCAGGATAAAGACCCTCACTTGCTTTTTTCCTTGAGAGAACAATGGATGCAGAAAGATGAGAAAATGTATGAACTGCAGCAGGATCAGTTAAATCGTCAGCAGGCACATAAACAGCCTGAATAGATGTTATTGCTCCTGTATCGGTATTGGCAATCCGCTCCTCCAGTTGCGACAATTCGGTTCCCATTGTTGGCTGGTAACCCAAACGTGAAGGCATTTGTCCCATTAAACCTGATACCTCCATTCCCGCCTGGATAAAGCGGAAAATATTATCAATAAGCAATAAAACATCGCGGTGTTCATCATCACGAAAATATTCAGCCATTGTTAAAGCTGCATGACCAACGCGAAAGCGCGCACCTGGCGGTTCATTCATTTGGCCGAACATCATCACCATATTCTTCAATACCCCCGCTTCTTTCATATCATGATAAAGTTCATGTCCTTCACGGCAACGTTCCCCGATGCCGCAAAACATGCTGACACCTTTGTTATGTCCAACCATATTGTGGATCATCTCTGTAAGCAAAACTGTCTTGCCTACACCTGCCCCTCCAAATAAACCGGCTTTTCCTCCACGTTCCAATGGGATAAGAACATCAATGGCTTTAATACCAGTAACAAAAACCTCTGATTTTGTCGATCGTTTTGCTAAAGCAGGAGGTGATTGATGTATATTACGCCACTCGACGCCAGACAATGGATTCTGATGATCAATGGTATTGCCGAATACATCGAACATGCGACCCATGATCTTTTTTCCGACCGGCACTTTAAGTTCTTTCCCATCTGTTACTACGGCCATACCTCTCGATAATCCCTGAGTAGGAGTTAATGCAATACCCCGTACACTATGAACATCCAGCTGGGTAAGTACTTCAATGACGATCTGATTATCTTTTCCAGAGTGAAGCGATGTATAAATAGATGGTAGTTTATTTTCAAACCATACATCCACCACACTTCCCCTTACAGAAATTACTTTTCCGTTATTTAAAGAATTATCTATATTTTTTGAAAGTGTTTCCATTTAAAGAGGTACATATTCTTGTTTCTTTTTTATGAAGAAGCAGAATGTTCCTTTATTCAGTAATCCACTTTTTTGCTTCTCCCATCTCGGCATTTTTAAATATGCGAAGTTCGCATGACAGCATATGACCAAAGAACTTTGCAAAAGTATTTATCATCTCATGATCGGAGACCAGAGCGATCCTGTCCCAAGCAGATAAGTGTTTCATCCCCATCTTTGCATCATCCAGCATAGCGCTAAGATCAAATCCGGTAAAGTTGACTCCAAGCTGATAAAGCATCCTGAGTTTTTTATTTGCTTTAAACTTTTCAGCTATGGCTGGAATTAAGACAGTTTCATAGTCCTTTCCTGTTATTTTTCCTTCTCCGGAAACTCCCAGAACATTGTCTGGTAAATCATTGATAATTGTTAACATGATTTTAATTTGTATATATTTTTTCAAGGTAAATGTCGCTACCTTCTACTGGATAAATGTTATATAACTACCAGAAAAAATTACATTATTCACACCTGATAATTATAATGAATAGACGCTCTTGAAAACTAATCAAGTTAAATATCACACGATTTTTCAATAGCTGTCACTTAAGTAATTCTCCTAAACATAACTAACCTTTGTCATGTTCGTACTTCCGTGAAGTTTAAGGGGAGTGCTGCCAATATGAATCACCATGTCTCCTTCTTTCAATAGTTTTTTAGCTTTTAGTATTTCTATTGATTCCTGAATTGCCTTGTCTAAATCATCGTAGGTACTTAAATAGAAAGGTTGGATTCCCCAAACCATAGATATCTTATTCAAAAGCTTTTTATTACTGGTAAAAGCATAGATCTTAGATTTGGGTCTGTGGCTCGATATTCTTATGGCAGTGTAACCGGAATGTGTAAATACGATTATAGCTTTTGCTTTAACTTGCCGTGACAATAATGTAGCAGTTGAGCATATGGAGTCAGCAAGAAATGTGGAAGTTTCTTCCTTTGGTGTATATTGTTTATTAAAAAGATTCCCATGTTTTTCCGTATAAGCAATAATGCTTTGCATACTGGTTATTGTTTCCACAGGATATTTACCAACTGAAGTTTCCCCGCTTAGCATCAGAGCATCAGCTCCGTCCAGAACAGCATTAGCCACATCATTTGCTTCTGCCCTGGTAGGTCTGAAATTTGTAATCATGCTTTCCATCATCTGTGTGGCAATGATCACTGGTTTTGAACGCAAATTACACTTCCCGACAATTAATTTTTGTATCAACGGGACTTCGTCAAATGGAATTTCTACGCCAAGGTCACCACGGGCCACCATTACTCCATCAGCTAATTCAATAATCTTATCTATTTCCTTAAGAGCTTGAGGCTTTTCAATTTTTGCTATTACACCGGCATGACCTTTTTTTTTCTTTATAAGGTTCTTTAACTCGAGTATATCAGAAGCTTTTCGCACAAAAGACAAGCCCAGCCAATCGACATCATGATCCAGCGCAAAAAAAGCATTTGAAATGTCTGTTTCAGAAAGGCACGGAAGAGAAACTTCTGTATCAGGCAGGTTTACACCTTTGTTTGAAGTAAGCGGGCCGCCATAAATAACCTTTGCTTTGACAGTATCATTATTATTTGTTTCTGTCACTTCCAGCTTTATTTTCCCATCGTCTATGAGGATCGTTTCACCCGGATTAACATCTTTTGGAAATTCCTGATAGCTCATATAGAGATGATCTTTGGTGCCTGAACATTTTTCAGTAACAAAAGAAATGATATCACCTTCTTCCAGGTTGAGAAGGTCGTTTTCAATTTCGCCCACTCTGAGTTTTGGCCCCTGCAAGTCAGCAAGTATAGAAACATTAGTTCCCAATTCCAGGTTTAATTCTTTAATAATATTTATCAGTTTCAGATGTTCTTCCTTTGTTGAATGAGAAAAATTCAATCTGAATACATCGACTCCTTCATTTATCATTTTTTGGATAATATCTTTGCTGTCAGATGCAGGACCCAATGTAGCGATCACTTTAGTTTGTGAATTTATCTTGCGCATATTTTTTTTAGTGTTCTTATGGCTTAAATTGAAAATGCGAACGTTCTACCAGGAATGAATTGTTCAGAGTAGCTGTTTACCAAAGGTCCCGTTGAGGTTCAGTTCAAATATTATTTCTTCGCTATCAATGATTCCTCAAGCGTCCAATTATTGTATCAAGAGTAGTCTTTAGTTTCTCAACGGCTCCTTCTACTGCCTGCTCATGTGTGTTTGCATTGTTTGTTACAGCAATTGGTTTCAATCCTTCAAGACGGGCTTCAATCAAACATCGCTTATCGTTTTGCCCCTCTTTGGGACCATTATTATCTGAAAGATGAACTTCCACCCTTGTTATCTGATGACTAAACCTACTTAATTCCTCTGATATTAAGGCGATTAATGGTACTCTTAGTTTTTCGCCGCCTGTAATATTACTGTCTGTATTAAATTGAATTATCATAATAGATACTTTTTAATTTGAAAACAATGTTTTATTTAAGATGGATATATTTAACAGGAATCAATGAATTATGTTGTTCTAGTAATTCACTCTATTTTAATCCTTATTATCAAATTCAGATTCAACTTTTTTTGGATCCGGATAATCTCCCGGCATTTTTTTGAATAAATCTTTTTTGTCTTTATGGTTTTTTTTAATCAGAAAGATTATCAATGCTATAAAAGCCAAAACAAATAAGATCAGTATAAACAAATGCTTTTCCATACCTTCTTTTTTATGCAAACGGGCTGTTCCGGATTTACATTCCAGCTTGAATTCTTTTCATACAATATTTCCCAATGTAAAAATCATAATCTATTACCTGATAAGTGTTACAAAACTTTTGAATAAATTTATATTATTCTCATATTTTTCACCGGTTTTTGTCTTAGCAGTCTGTTTATTTTAAATACCTCTATCCTTCGACCATTGATTGTCAGCCCTTGGAAATTCTCAGCACCTTTGCTGAGCACGGCGGAAGCTGAAGCTGGAGGTATGGAATTTTAAAGATTTGTGATTCTCCACTTAACAAATCAGTACATGGGAAAGGCCCGTTTGTTCCCAGAAAAGGTGAAAGATTGACCTCGATATTCTGCGGAATATGTATGTCAAAATTGCATACCACGAGAAATCCGGACTCTTCGGGCCCTGCTTCTTTACGAAATGCTGCGATAATGGCAGGATGCCCATCATCAACGAACTGGCAGTTTTCCCCGCGGCGAAAAGCAGGATAATCTGTTAGAATTGCATTCACCTGGTTTATGAACTGTGCGAACCTGGGCACGGCAGGATAAGTCATTTTCTTCTCCCTGCCGATAAATCTGATCCGTTCTTTCTCTCCAAATTCAACTCCCTGAATGATTCCGGTTGCCCCGGTACCCAGCAGCGCTGCAGCAACGTAACGGGGGACAGTTGAATCGGCGCTGCCGAACTCCTGAGCCGGTGCTCCGGAATCGTGTGATGTTATCGGCATGAAGTACCTGATATGCCTGGAAACACGATGTATGTAATTCAGATATTCACGAAGCTGAGGTACAAATTTGTAATTCCATGGTGTTGCCAGATTCAGATTTAACCCCCACTTTGGGCCTGTATGCAGTAGTGTAGTTTCGTCGGTGAAATATTCAGCAATGATTCCCACATTCGGATACTCCGAATGCAAAGCCGATGTAAGTGACTGGACGAAATCAGGATTGCTGCTATGTAAATTATCGAAACGTACAAACCCTCCTGTGTCATTGGCAAATTTTGCCCAGAACAATGCATATTCAGTCATATATGCCCATATTTCCGAACGAATTTCTTCCGACGGATGTTCATAGTCGATAAGGATGAGGTCATTCCAGTTGCGCCAGCCCTGGCTGGACCAATACCGTGCACGCTTGAACCCGTCCTGCTGATCAGGATCCGACATGATCCAATCCGGGGCTCGTTGTGCCATTGTGCTGTGCACTCCCACATGATTGAGAACCAGGTCAAAACAGAGTCTGATGTTTAATGTCTTTGCTTCTTCAATATACTCCTCCAATTGCGAAAGACCGTCTCGCTTTGATCCTTCCGCAAGATAGCTTTGATCAATATCAAACAGGTCCCTGGCTGCATAAGGACTTTCTGAAGTGTCTAAAGTTGTTATGGGAAGAAGGTGAACGGCATTGAAACCCATCTCCCGTATGCGTTTAAGATCGTTTTTCCAATCAGTCAGTGAACCAGATACAGTGGGGATCATTGTATAGAGACATAGTCCATCTACCTGTGGTGGGTCGATCAATATCCAGGCATCAGGGACGGAATCCCTGAGCCACGATGTGCCATTATCCAGAGAGAATTCTGCCCGGAAGGAATGGAGTCCGGCCCATTTGGGTGTAACCCGACACACCAGCGTATGTGCATCATCACGCACGAAAGGGATTGTGCTCCATATATTACCATCATTCGAGTTCAATGTAGTGACAAGGTTAGCACGAATATTGCCAGGTAACGGATCTTCCGCAGTAATTGTCAGTGTTAAAATATCTCCCTGGCAAGCTCGTGAGAAACTCTGCCGTCCGACAGGATACGACCGACAGAGATGATCGGAAATGGGACGTATTCTCGGACATTCGGGTAAAACAGGAATTTTGCGATGTCTGATCGGCATAAAAAATGGTTTTAATTTAATGAAATAAGAGCTTTAGACCTTTGCATCCGTCTTGTCCGCAATTCCTTCGTTTGGTAAAATATCCGGCAAATCAAGACGTGCAACGCCAATTCTATCGTCGGCCATACCGTAATAAACATCGAATCGGTCCGGCAAACCAAGATCGTCACGGCGGTCAATACCGGTAGGGAATACTACATTTGAAATAGTGCCCTGACGTTCTTGTTTTAGTTCCGGTTTCAATACCGGTTCCTCTGAACGATAGTATATCAATTGAGGATGATCCTTTGATAACACCATCACACCGGCCGAATAGCATAAATGCTTTCCCTCTTTGCCCTGATCAGGCATCTCACTTACTCCGTGATAAAGGATAAGCCAGCCATGCCTGGTAAGGACCGGCGGAGTTCCTCCGCCAATTTTTAGCCTTTCCCATGGGGACACAGGTGTAGCAAGCCGGTGATGTGAATTAAATAAACCGATATGGCCAGGTTCAATATCATGTAAAGGCATTGGGCAATAAGAAATCCAGATGCTTTCATGGTCGAGGTCCACTTCCCTCGTTTTGGCCTGGAGGGCAGTTTCTTCTGGTCTGGTACCCTGAAAAAGGGGCCGGTGAATAATAGCCAGCTGCATTTTCCCTGCATGATTAGGAATAGCAACCGGGAAGAGGCTCGCATCCTTATTATCCACATGAACGAAATCTATGCCATTGTATGGTTCGAAGGTAACTAATCCAAGGCGTTTCCAGTGAAACAAATCAGCCGATACAGCTATGGCGATCCGTGGCCCTTTGGGAGAAAGGGCTGTGTAAGTCATCATATAGCATTTCAGCGGCTCTACATAAGTGACACGAGGATCTTCGCAACCACCGCTGCCGTCAGATCGCAACTCATAATCTGCCTCAGGCTCAAGAGCAATGCCCATCCGCTCGACTCCGGACGGATCACCATCTTTATTAAAAAGAACCTTTGCTATGCCTATGCGTGAATAATTGCCCTTTGCGACTAACCGCGGAAACAGGTAAAGCTTACCATCCGGGCCACGGGCAGCAGCCGGATTCAGGACACCTTCCACTTCCATAGGGTTGCCGGGTTCCGGCGCCATCATCTGCCCGAGACGTTTAAGTTTAATTCCACTCATCACTTCTCCTCCTTGTTAAGGTTAATACTATTATCATTTTCCAGACAAGCTATAATCGCTTCAATCACCCGTTTTGTCTCAGTTGGATTTTTGACCCTGATAGATATAACACCTGCTTCTTCTGCAGGATAATCGTTGCCCCCTGGGAACAAGGCGTCACCTACAAAAATCATTTCAGGAATTGAAATGCCAAGAGTGTCTCTGAGCTTTTTAATTCCGTAAGCTTTGTCGATACCTGGCTTAGTGATATCAATGGATGTTTCACCACCTAACCTGACAGAAAATCCGGGGATTTGTTTATCAAGAAATGCTTTCATCTTCTTTCGCTTGGCAAAATCAGGATCCCATTTTTCTTTTTCTTTATTTGGAGCTTGCTGTCCTAAGGCAGAAAATGTTATCTGGCTCCCACGGTCTTCAATTTCCTCTCCCCATAGTTTTTTAATCTTGAAGCCAGCTAATTCGATGGATTTATTTAATGAACTGATAATTTTCTTTTTTTCATCCGCGGTAAAATCTTCTGAATAGATTTTTTTCCAATCCTTGTCATACTGGTAAAACTTTGTACCGCAGGTAGGAAGGATTGACAGGTTCACAAGGCTTTTATCATGGGGAAGTCCGGAAAGCACTTGTTTTTCAAACTGTAACCAGTCGCCTCCCGAAATCACGGCAACTTTTACGATGCTGAGCAGATCATGAATCAGTGCAGACATTTCAGCATCAAGAGATGATTTGCTCTCGGCAAGAGTACCGTCAAGATCAAAAACAATTAATTTCTTTACCATAAAAAAATATCTATTAATCTATTCCAGGAAGTGCAATTTCAAGTAATGTAACTGCTTTTCGCGGTTTTAAGGTACACACGCCTACACCTGCGGGTAAAAGGAATACATCTCCTTTTCCAATAATATAAATTGCGCCGTCATATTCTATCTGCCCATCGCCATCTGTGCATACCAGAACTCGTGGTGCACCTATTCCGCCAACAGTAAACGGCGATTTTCCCTCGAGCCGCCACAAATGAAAATGTTCACAATAAAAAAACTGCTCACGTTTCACAGGTGCTATCTCTTGCAATTGCGGCACTATTGGTTGTATAGCACCTTGTTTAAAATCAATACATGCAAGCGCCCGATCTACCTGGAGTGACCTTGGCTTACCTGTCTTTTTATCAATATGGTTCCAGTCGTACAATCGAAATGTCACGTCGCTGTTCTGTTGAACCTCAAACACCACTACATCTCCGCCAAGGGAGTGAACCGTTCCTGCCGGTATAAAAACACCGTCGCCCGGTTTTGGTGTGAAGTATGATAAATGATCAGCAATTGTCCCGTTTGTGAGAGACTGTTTTAAATTGTCAGCTGTGGTCCCTGGTTTAAGTCCCGCATAAATTCGACTATCCGCTCCTGCCTCAAGCACGACCCATGCTTCTGTCTTGCCATGTTCACCAACCGGCAGATAATCCTTTTTAAGATCAGAAGGATGGACCTGCACCGATAGCATTTCATGCACATCGAGGAACTTAAGCAAAAGAGGAAATCGTTTGAAATGTCCTGCCAGTTTTCCGAGCAGCTGTTCCTGCTCCTTCTCCATCAATTGATTGATGGTATGTCCTTTGAGTGGTCCATTAGCAACAAGGCTCTGATGGTCCTCCCTGTCGCTGAGAATCCATGCTTCACCAATAGGACCCTTACCCGGCAGAGGTGCAGTGAGCAGATCAGCCAAATGACGACCGCCCCAGAGCCTATACTGATAAATCGGCTCGAATTTCAACGGATACAGAAGCATTTTACTCCCGGAATGTTTTTGTGCTTTTGTACTCATTTCTTTTCCATATCATCGTTGTATTTACCAAGCCGTGCGGCCCTGTTGCAATTTGCACGATGATACAGTGCCTGTTGGGCTGCTGACACGTTGGCATCTTCTCCATGCCAGATCTCCAGAGCCGGTTGCTGGATGGCGCGGGCAAACGAAAACGCCAGTGCCCATGGTAATCGCGACTTAAATCTGACATTCATTGCATTCAATCGCGCTGAAGCCAGTTCCCCTGATTGACCCCCCGACAGAAAGGCAATCCCGGGAACTGCAGCAGGAACAGCTCGTAAGAGACATTCTATAGTGATGTCAGCTACCGCATCCACTGATTCCTGTTTAGAACAAGTCAATCCAGGAAGCACCATATTGGGTTTCAGGATCATACCTTCCAGTGTCACACGTTGTAGATAAAGCTGTTTGAAAACTGTTCGCAGGACTTCCTCTGTGACTTCAAAGCACTGTTCAAGGGGATGATCGTCATCCATGATTACTTCCGGCTCAACGACGGGTACAAATCCTGCTTCCTGGCACAAGGCAGCATAACGGGCCAACGCATTCGCATTAGCCTCTATACAACCACGGCTTGGAATACCCTTTCCTATGGTAATCACTGCCCGCCACTTGGCAAAACGGGCACCCATTTTATAATATTCCTGAAGGCGGTCGCGCAATCCATCCAGACCCTCTGTTATTTTCTCTCCCCTGTGACCCGCCATATCCTTAGCGCCAGCATCAACTTTGATTCCCGGAATGATTCCCAAATCGGTGATGGCTTTAATAAATAAAGTCCCATCTTTTTTCTTCTGCCTGATCGTTTCGTCGTAGAGGATAAGACCACTAATACATTCACCCAGACCAGGAGTAGTTATAATCATTCCCCGATAGGAACGGCGGAACTCCTCGGTTTGAGGAATACCTGCAGCTGCAAATCGTTTATTGCAGGTTGGATTACTTTCATCAATTGCCAGCAGACCCTTGTCATCGGCAACCAATGTCCTTGCAGTTTTTATAATCTCTTTTAAATTCATCTTTTATACCTCCCCTGTTTTATCAAAAAGCAATCATTTATTTCAGTCCCTGTATGTTGAAAGATAAGTGAAGAAATTCTCTATCACTTCATTTCTTTTTCCTGAGCTGCCACTTTCTCAAGGCGTCTTTTGAATCTTTCATCTCCCATGAAATGAGCATTCAGAAACGTCCGGACTAAATCCCAGGACAGGGAATATCCGGTGACTTGCCCTCCCAGGCACATTACGTTCATATCATCATCCTCCACCCCCTGATGAGCAGAGAAATAATCCGTGATTAATGCAGCACGCACGCCATGCACTTTATTGGCTGCAACGCAAGCTTCTACCCCGCTTCCACAGATAGCCAGACCTCTTTCGACTTCACCCCGCGCCACTGCTCTGGCAAGAGGTACAACAAAATCAGGATAATCATCATCTATAACATGCTCATCGGCACCAAAGTCTTCTAGTTCATAACCTGCTTCTTTAAGAGCCGCGGTCAGCTGAACTTTCAATTCAAACCCACCATGGTCTGCTGCTATACCAATGTGCTTTATTTCTCTTCCGTTTTCAGCGTTTTCCTTTTCTATTTTTTGTTTTGATTCCATTTCCAGTTTCGAATTTCCGGCAGATCCTCGCCTTGTTTATCAATATATAGTTTATGTTCGATGAGCTTATCCTGCATCATTTGTTTCAGGTAGGCCCCTTTAGTGCCCAGATGAGGCAGTCTGTCAACAACGTCCTGCACCAGGTGAAACCGGTCAAGTTTGTTTTGTACCCTGATGTCGAAAGGTGTGGTAATCGTTCCTTCTTCAACATATCCCCTTACATGTATATTCCTGTTAGTTCGGCGGTATGTCAACCTATGAACCAGCCATGGATATCCATGGAATCCAAAAATTATGTGTTTGTCTTTTGTGAAGAGCGAATCGAAATCCGTTTCATTAAGTCCATGCGGATGTTCACTTGCTGACTGCAGCTTCATCAAATCGACGACATTGATGACCCTGATTTTCAAATCGGGCAGGTTCTTATGCAGTATGGTAACGGCTGCAAGTATTTCCAATGTAGGGGTATCTCCGCAGCAGGCCATTACCACATCCGGCTCGGCATCCTGATCGTTGCTCGCCCATTTCCAGATACCAATTCCTTCCGTACAATGAACTACTGCATCTTCCATTGTCAGCCACTGAGGAAGCGGATGTTTTCCTGCAACCACTACGTTGACATAATGCCGGCTGCGCAGGCAATGATCAATGACCGACAACAGACAATTGGCATCAGGAGGCAAATAAGCACGAACGATATCAGCTTTCTTATTTATAACATGGTCGAGGAAACCCGGATCCTGATGTGTGAATCCGTTGTGATCCTGCTGCCAGACATGGGAGGCAAGCAGATAATTCAGGGATGCTATTTTTCGTCGCCACGGCAATTCATTGGTTACTTTCAACCATTTGGCGTGCTGGCTGAACATCGAGTCAATGATGCGAATGAAAGCCTCATAGCTGTTAAAAATCCCATGCCGCCCGGTCAGAAGATATCCTTCCAGCCAACCTTCACACTGGTTTTCGCTAAGCATCGAGTCCAAAACACGTCCTTCGGGAGCCAGGAATTCATCATTTTTAACTGTCCGGGCATCCCACTGACGATCAGTTTCTTCAAATACAGCGCCCAGAAGATTCGAGATAGTCTCATCCGGACCAAAGATCCTGAAATTTCGCTGATCCTGATTGAGTTTTTCAACATCGCGTAAAAACTTACCCAACACCATGGTATCCTGGCCGTTAACAGCACCAGGAGAAGATACTTTCACTGCGTGAAGGTGAAAATCAGGCATCCGCAGATCCCGCAGAAGATTACCGCCATTGGTATGAGGGTTTGCACCCATCCTCCTGTTTCCTTCAGGAGCAAGTTTAGCCAATTCCGGCATGAGCCTGCCACTCTGGTCAAACAGTTCTTCTGGTTTATAACTCTTCATCCAGCTTTCAAGCAGCTTGAGATGATCGGGATGTTCATGATCTACCAGAAGAGGTACCTGATGCGACCGGAATGTATCTTCAATCTGGAGGCCATCGACTATTTTTGGTCCTGTCCAGCCCTTAGGTGATCGCAGGACTATCATTGGCCAACGCGGCCGGGTCGTATCGTTTTTGTTCCTGGCATTTTTTTGGATTTGCCGGATATCATCGATAACCTTTTCCAAAACACCAGCCATTAACTGATGCATTTTTTCAGGCTCATCTCCTTCTACAAAGTAAGGGGTCCAACCTGTACCACGGAAAAATTGGTCCAACTCCTCATGCTCGACACGAGCCAAAACCGTTGGGTTGCTTATCTTGTAGCCGTTTAGATGCAGGATAGGCAAAACGGCACCATCAGTGATCGGATCAAGAAACTTGTTTGACTGCCAGGAAGTTGCCAGGGAGGCCGTTTCTGCTTCACCATCACCAATTACGCATGCAACTATCAATCCTGGGTTGTCGAAGGCAGCACCAAATGCATGGCTGAGCGAATAGCCCAGTTCACCACCTTCGTGAATCGACCCGGGAGTTGTAGGTGCTACATGGCTGGAAATCCCTCCGGGAAAAGAGAATTGTTTGAACAGTTTTTTCAGTCCGGCTTCGTCCTGAGTAACATTAGGATAAACTTCGCTCCAGGTGCCTTCGAGGTAAACGTTGCCTACAATAGCAGGCCCCCCATGACCAGGTCCTGCAATATAGAACATGTCCAGATCATATTTTTTTATGATCCGGTTCAAATGCACGTAGATAAAATTCTGGCCGGGTGTTGTACCCCAGTGTCCTACCACAAGTGGTTTCACGTGCGACATTTTCAGCGGTTCCTTTAGAAGAGGATTATCGTAGAGATAAATCTGTCCGACTGACAAATAATTGGCGGCGCGCCAATAAGCATTCATCTTATGAAGCAATTCCTGAGATAGCGGATTATTCTTCTTATCAATCATTTTTGTTTTCATGATCATATTTCATTTCTTATTAATATTTAAAACCTGGCTGACTGTTTTAGCTATCATCCATTCCTCATCGGTATGAATTACGCGTACAGCAACACTTTTTTTTTTCTTTTGATATAATAGGAGCATTTTTTCTATTTTGTTTCTCTTCGAGCCCGATCCCAAGAAATCCCAAACTCTTACAGATGCGGGAACGAATAATAGGGCAGTTTTCTCCAATACCGCCTGCAAAAACCAATGTATCAATTCCACCAAGGGTAGCTGCAAAGGCTCCTATCCATTTCTTCGCCTGGTAGCAAAATAATGCAACGGCTTCTCCTGCCCGAATATCATCAGATTCCCTGGCAAGCAAATCGCGCATATCAGAACTGGTTTCAGATATTCCAAGTAAACCTGATTCATGATTGATCAGATTATTGAACTGTTTGGGTGTCAGATTCTCTGATTTCATCATGTACCATGCGACACCCGGATCCAAATCACCAGGCCGGGTGCCCATTACCATTCCTCCGGCAGGTGTGAATCCCATACTGGTGTCGACGCTTTTGCCTTTGAAAACGGCAGCAATACTTGCCCCATTACCGAGGTGAGCCAATATAACGCGACCTTTCACAGCTTTCTTGCCTGCTACTCGTTCGAGTTCTTCGATGAGATAAGCATATGACAAACCATGGAAACCATATCGTTGAATTCCAATCTTGTCGAACCTACGGGGAATCGGAAGCAATTTAGCCACCCGTGGCATTGTACGATGAAACGCTGTATCAAAACAAGCCACCTGCGACAGATTTGGATAACGCTTACGTAATACCTCAATCAATTCAATCTCAGCGGGCAGATGATCTGAATCATAAGGAATGATACGATGCAGTTCATTTAACAATTCATTAGTGATTATTTCAGGATCTGTATGTTTCATTCCGAAAACCACCCTGTGTGCAACACCCATCACCAAAGAAAAATCAATCTGTTTTTTCAGCCATTCTATCAGGAAAATTACAGATGAGTGGTAATCGGAAACTCTTACTTCGGGAATTTCCTGATGGACTCCTTTTTCATTATTGAAAGTAAATGTTGAAACAACCAGTCCTATCCTGTCAATTTTCCCATAGAGTACCTTGGCTGGTATCTTACCAACCCTATAAAGTGCAAACTTAATAGAAGAAGAACCACTATTAAGAGTTAATATGAATGCCTCTTCTTTCTTCATGTATGATTCCTCTTTTCTTATCCATCCTTTAATCCCATCAGGGCCAATTCTTCTACTGTTGATAAATAATTCTTATGATGAATGCTTCTGATCCCTAAATCCCTTGCAACATCGACAAACATCTGCATATCTTCAATATATACAACATGCTGGACCGGTACCTGGGCAATGTCAAGCGCAATACGGAAAATATCTGCATCGGGCTTTCGAAAATGGACGAAACAGGAGGAAATGAAAAAGTCAACGAACTGATTCAACTTAAATTTCATTATTCTGTGTTCGTTCAACTCCCGTCCTTCGTTGTTGACAACGGCTATTTTCAGATTATACTTGTCTTTCAGCTGCCGTATATACTCAATCATATCTATATTCGGAGTGGACTGCGAGAACATAAAATCACGAAATTGATCAATAGTGAAAGAGCGTTTCTGATAGAATACTACTCGTTTAAGGTATTCATTCAGGGTAATCTTTCCCTCTTCATAAGTAATCTGAATTACATGATGCCGTTCATCCATTTCGTCAAAGTCCAGATTAAAAACATCAGCAGCTGATCTGCGTGATTCATGTCCCCACCCGTTGCTTAGCATTACTCCACCTATATCCAAAAACAATGTTGTAACCGGGATTAATTTTTTCATTTTTCTCCATTTTTTTGTGATAGTTCAGTTGGCAATGGCCAATGATGTCCGGAATTGAATAACAAATTAGCTGCTTCAGGTCCCCATGTACCCGCTGAATAATTCGGGAAATCAAGCGGAGGTTTGTCCGACCACTCATCAAGGATCGGCATTACTATTTTCCAGGCTGCTTCGACCTGATCTGCTCTCATAAAAAGAGTCGCATCGTTATTCATTACATCCCAGAGCAATGTTTCATAAGCATCGGGGATAGGTATTGAAAAGCTTTCCTGATAATTGAATCGCATTGTCACAGGTTTCAATAATAACTTCGTACCCGGCTGTTTTGCCTGGAAACGGAGAACAATACCTTCGTCAGGCTGAATAGACATAATAAGACTTGCAGTTTGCCAATCGGATGTAGTTTCTAGCGGAAAAGATTTATGAGGTACAGCCCGGAATTGTATTGTAACTTCTGATACCTGTCGCGGCAGACGTTTCCCTGTCCGAAGATAAAAAGGTACATCCTGCCAACGCCAGTTATCAACGAACAGCTTTAATGCTGCAAATGTTTCGACATTTGAATCAGGAGATACCATACATTCTTTACGATATCCTGATACCTCATTACCTTCTGAGTTTCCTGTTCCATACTGTCCCCTGATTGCAAATTCATTCACCCTGTCTGCAGGAATTGGCCTTACTGCATGAAGAACATCCACCTTTTTATTTCTGATTTCATCAGCATCAAACGAGACCATTGGTTCCATAGCTACAAGACACAGCAATTGCATCATATGATTCTGTACCATATCACGTAATGCACCTGCCCCCTCATAGTATGCTCCCCTGTGCGCAATACCCAGATCTTCAGCGACGGTAATTGTTACATAATCAACATATCGCCGGTTCCAGATTGGCTCAAACAGGGGATTGGCAAAGCGGAACGCAAGAATATTCTGAACTGTTTCTTTCCCTAAGTAATGATCGATCCTGAATATCTGGGATTCCCTGAAATTACTTGTAAGCGTATGATTCAACTTCAGGGCTGATACAATGTCGCTGCCAATAGGTTTCTCAACCACAATCCTTGCCCTGTCATGGTCTGCTGCAAAACCTGTCTCTTTAAGATGTTTGGGAATTACTCCAAACATAACCGAAGGAGTAGCCATATAAAAAATGAGTTGTGGCTTTATCTTCCACTTTTCTTCAAGCTTTTGTAATTGATCTTTTAATAAATAATAGATATCTGGTTTCGTAAAATCTCCCTGTATATAAGAAATGTGACTGGCAAACAGTTTCCAGTGTTCATCATTGACTTTCCCTTCGCGTGAAAATTTCTCTATTCCTTCACGAAGCCGATGATGCAGAACTTCAATCTGAAGGTCGATGCGATCCAGCGCAATTATGGAAAACTCCTGTGGCATGCTTAAATCCTGAAAGAGATTAAAAAGAGATGGTACCAGTTTTCTCCATGTCAGGTCCCCTGATCCTCCGAAAATTGCAAATACTGTAGGTTGAAGCTGAATATTCGTTTTCATTTTGATCCTTTAAGCCATTCTGTGTGATATGTGCTCTTTTCATCTATACGCTCATATGAATGTGCACCAAAATAATCGCGTTGCGCCTGAATAAGATTAGCCGGCAACCAGGAACTGCGATAAGCATCGAGATACCCAAGTGAAGCCATGATACCAGGGATAGGAATACCGTTGGTACTTGCCAGACACACGATCTGACGAAGATCTTCCTGATTTTCCCTGATTTCTTTTGAGAGATAAGGATCAAGCAGTAAATTTAACAGATCATGCCTTGCATGAAAAGCTGCCTGTATGTCTTCCAGGAGAGCTGCGCGTATGATGCAACCACCCCTCCATATTCTTGCTATCGCTTCAGGATCAAGATGATATCCGTATTTTTCTGACGCTGCCAATAGCAAAGCAAATCCCTGTGCATAAGTAGTAAGCATTGACACATAAAGAGCCTTACGCAGTTGTATAAGGAACTTTATCTCATCCCCTGAGAAGGATGTTTTCGGATCCAGATAGATTTTGCTGGCAGTTTCACGCTGCTCCTCAAATACAGATAAATCACGCATAGCAACCGCAATATCGATGGTAGGGACAGGCACCTGCAACTCCATGGCACTTTGAGAAGTCCACATTCCTGTCCCCTTTTGCCTGGCTACATCGAGTATTTCATCTACAAGTCGTTTGCCTGTTTTGTCATCTACCCTGCCAAATATGTTGCCTGTAATTTCCAATAGGAAACCATTCAGCTCCCCTTTATTCCATTCGTTGTATACGTTTTGAAGCTGATCTTCAGAAAAACCCAGAACCAGTTTCATCAATGCGTAAGTCTCTGAAATAAGCTGCATTACACCGTATTCAATGCCGTTATGCACCATCTTCACAAAATGACCTGCTGAAAGAGGTCCTAAATATGTAACGCATGGTTCATTATTAACTTTGGCGGCTACAGCTTCAAGGACAAGTTTCACCCTGTTATAAGCTTTTTTTAATCCTCCTGGCATAATACTTGCGCCGTTCCTAGCGCCTTCTTCACCTCCTGATATCCCCATCCCCATAAAAAGTATTCCTTTTTCTTTTAACCGGATTATACGCAGATCAGTGTCTTTAAAATATGAATTGCCTGAATCTATTATAAGATCGTCCTTTTGAAGATGAGGTGACAATTCCTTTATAACTGAATCTACCGGCGCTCCTGCAGGAACGAGTAAGATTATTGTACGCGGTAAACCCAAGCTTGAAATGAACTCCTGAAGGTTGGCTGTGCAACGGATATCTCTTTTCTCTGCTTCCTTTCGTAGAGCTTCGACCTTGTTCATATCTTTGTCAAAACCCACTACTGAGAAACCATGATCAGCCATGTTTAACAAAAGATTACGTCCCATGACACCAAGGCCTACCATACCAATTTCATATTGCTTTCTTTTATCTGTATCTGTCATAATTACACCTTCTTAAGATTACTTATAATACTCTATGCACAAAAACTCTGGTTTCTCATTGGTATGCTTTTTAAAGCACATGATTATCATCTTGCAGTATTTATCTTACAACCAGCCACCCGTAAAACCTGCCAGACGCAAACCCTTGATGATATACGGACAGGTTCTCATAAGGCTCCATAGAAAGCCTGTCTTATAATTCTCAATCATAGCAATGATCGGTCCCTGATTGATCCCAAAATGCCATGGGGAAACCCATCCATTTGATTTATTGGAATTACAAGTATAGGATGGATTAAATGTCGCCTTAAATCCATAGTTGTTAACTACTTTCAAAGCGACCTCGTTTACCAGAAAGTCAATTGTGGGCAATACAATCTCAGGAGCGAAAGGTAGTGATGCAACAACTGCCCATGGTGCGACGGTTCCGTCGTCTGGACCATATGGCACACCGCGCCCAGTATAATCGAAGTATCTACGTTTCTTCCCATTCAGGCTAAGGGTTCGAGGCCCAGGACCGTCACTTGCTGTTATTCCCCAACAATTCCGACTGTAATCTGTGAATTTAAGTGGATTATCAATTGCATACTGCTGCTGAACATAAGTCGCACGACGGCTGTTCTCAAAATAATCAATACCCTTGCTGCGCATGAAAGCATCCTGAATGGCGCGAAAATCTATCCAGATGTGTGACATCTGATGAATGAATAATGGCCCGGCATAAAGATATTCATATCCAAAAATTTTTATCCACTCATAGGTTGAAGCCCATGCAGAATAGCTATTCTCAGGAAGTGGATATGTAGGCGAGCCGAGACCAAGTATATAAAGTACTAAAGCCTCATCATACCCTTTCCATCGGTACCTAAGAAATCCTATTTCCGGTTTCCATCCATGCGTAACAGTTGGACCTTTGTTTTGTGCCCATTGCCAATCGGCACGCCCGTAAATTTCATTGGCAAGGTTTCGTATTTCAAGCTCACTAGCCACATTGGCATCAAAGTAAACTCCTACCGTCAATACACCTGCTAATAATATTGCGCTATCTACAGTTGATAATTCGCATTTCCATGCTCTTTTGCCACTATGCATATCGAGGAAATGATAATAAAATCCGTGGTAACCTGTGGCATCAGGTTCAGGACCTTGTCGACTGTTCCAAAAAAATCTCAAAGTTGTAAGCACTGTTTGTATTGCAGTGTCACGAGTAATAAAGCCATGTTCAACTGCCACAGGATAAATTGTCAAGGAGAGACCAGTAGCGGCAATGCTCGAGGGCCAATCAGATGCAGTCTTGTCTTTTACTAATCCATTTTCGGGATTTGTTTCATGGAGGAAGTAACTGAATGTTTCTCTCTGAAGTCTTTCAAGTGCAACTTCGTCTATGGTTATTTTCCCTCTCATTATATCACTCTGTTTGGCCGTTTCCTTGATTAACAGATTGCATGATGTTGTTAATCATTATCGGCGACTAAAAATGTTAAATGCTCTTAAAAGAGTTTTCTTTTAATGGTTAACCCAGCTTACTTTTAGTAATAATCATTTTGACTGAATTAATTGCTCTTTTTAGTAGGAACAATTAAAAGCGGAATCAAAGTATTATGCAATACTTTTTCCGTAACACTCCCCATAACTACATTTTCCAGCCATTTCCGGCTATGAGATCCAATAACGATAACATCTGCTTTCAGTTCTTTTGCGGTAGCCAGAATAGAATCGGCAAAATCACCTTCTTTGACAATTGTCTGAATTGTTTTATCACCCAAATGTTTTTTTGATGCTTCAAGGAATTTCAGAGATGCCTCCTTCAGTCCCTGAACACTGCTTAATTGTAGCGGGCTTACATCTACAAACCCTGGAAAACCCATGATAGGTGAATATCCTGATGTGGCATAAAATACAGGATCTGTTATCACATGCAACAATTTTACTTCAGCATTCATGGATTTTGCCACTGAAAATCCTACCTCTGCCACTTTTTGTGCAGTTGGATTATAATCCAATGCAATCAATACTTTTTTCATTTTATTTGTTTTTGTATTCATTATATATTTTTTATGATATTTTGGATTCTGATATTAATCAAAAACCTCTGTCTCACAAATATTTTCCTTTCAACCAGGTTACTTACGTCTCCTGGCGACCAGGTATCCCAGCAGAAATACAATGATTATACCAAGCAGAATCAGTACCCAATTCCAGTTTCCCATGTTCATCGAGCTTCCACCACCATGCATCATTCCATTTTGAGTATTACAGGCCATACTTGTAACCGAAAAAGCTATAAAATAAAGTACTCTTTTAAAGGATGTTGTGATTTTGAGCAGTTTCATTATTTTCTGATTATTTGATTAGTAAATTGTTAATTATTCTCATTCACCTTTCCACAATGGTCCCTAACAGAAAATCATGGATTAAATGCACCTAAGGTCCAGATATCCTCTGCATTTACCCGTAAATGATAATTAGGAAATGAAAGGACAGGAAAATAAGCTTTGTTTATCATCTGGTGCGCAAAGTTGCCTAACAGCAAATTGGAAGCGCTCTTCTCCTGCTCTGTCATTATTGAAATCATATCAGCACCTATTGACCGGGAATAATCAAGTGTCAAATCAGTAAGGTTGCCACCATGAAGATGTTCCACTATATAAGGAATTTTATGAGTGACAAGATAAGAAGCTACCTGGTCGGCATATTGATGAAGCTTTTTTTCAATACTCTTTAAATTTGATAACCGTATTGTCAGAAGATGAATCTTTGAACCAAATTTTTTAGCTAGCTCAACCGTATATGGAACTTTTTCACGGGTTTGGAAAGTCATGTCCAGAGGCAATACTATATTATCAATATTTGAAGGGATTTTACTTCTTCTGACAGTGATCACAGGGTTTCTTGAATGAGAGGTAATTTTGTATGCGTTGCCTCCAATGAACAATTCTTCAAAGCCAGACACCCCATGTGTTGAAAGCACTGTCAAAGCATCTTCATGCTTATCTGCCAGATCTGCTATTTCCTTAAATATCTTACCCTCTTTAATTATATAGCTTAATGTAAAATTTAAATTGACTTTCTCTTTATACTTTCGGAGTATACTTTCAAATTTTGTTTGTGCCAGTTGATTTTCCTTTTCCATTTGTTCATAATAGTCGCCGGTATTCTTTCCAATAACATGAACCAATAGAATATTAGCTCCGGTTTTAGTGGCCATCATCATTGCCAGATTTAAACCATTTAATGACTCATCTGAGAGATCAAGAGGAACAATAATTGTCTTCATAGTTTGCTGATTAAATTTTCAAAGTGTTGAATATTCCGTGTTCAATTCTGCCGGAATTCTTGCCAAAGGACGAATGGAATAATTGTTTAAGATTTTTTAAAATTCATTTCATTAAATATTGTATGCAACAAAACAACGGCGGTTTTGTTAGATGGTGTTATTTCGTCTAAATATGGTTTTTATTGCTTCTGAAGCCTCTACAGGAGCAGTTTCGCCCAGCTCCTGCGCATCGTCGAGACTAAGCAGTAATTTTGTTAATTTATTCTTCTCGTCTTCCTTGAGAATACTGAGCAATATGTGATGTGCTCCCTTGTTAAGAATAAAGGAGCTTTTACCGTCGCGAATCGACTTTAGTAATGGTAAAATAGCTGGCCTGCCGATTTTAATAAGACCTTCGGCTGCAATCCATCTGATTTCAAATTCTTTATCACCAAGCAGATTAATCAAAAATGGAATCGACCTTCTGTCGGCTATTAGCTCAACAATCTTAGCAGCTTCCATACGAAGCAATCCATTTTCGGAATTTAGTAGTTTGTGTAGTTTGGGGGTAATGGATTTACCCATCCCTACAAGGGTACTTCTAGCAGCAAGTTTTTTTACAGAGTTTTTAGAATCCAACGATTCTTTAATAAGAGAGGTCAGGTTATCCGGAAAATCTTTAAGGTTAATATCTATTTCACTACTGTCATTTTTATTCATAATCTGAAAAAATCCAAAGTTTAGCATTTACCTGTCGTCAACCAAGTTATACTAAGTGGACGAATTCTTTTTTGACATCATTTCTTTAATTTTAAAAATGAAATATGAAGCGTTAAAGTTAATCTCAGGTAAACTGCTGAGCGTTATATAACTTCCAGAAAAAGTTACATCATTCACATATTTAATGCCATGTTTTCCAAGAAAAAAGCCATCCAGTAATCATGGCAAAATGGTCTTTATTTAGTAAATAAAGGGACTGCAAAAGGGATATCACATCACAATCAAGATTTTGATTGAAAGACTGTTAAGTAAAACTTAACATTTTTCATTTTCAGTGTATTATAATATCTTGCAGGATATAGATACTAGCTCCGGAAAAAAATCCGATTAAAGCAAGCCATCTTATTTTTTTAAGATACCAAAAAAAGTTTATTTTTTGCATACTCATAGCAGCCACACCAGCGGCAGAGCCAATTATCAGGGCACTGCCACCAGTTCCAGTACAGTATGCCAGAAATTCCCAGAAATAGTGGTCTGGAGGATATTGCGTTAGGTCGTACATACCTTGTGCTGCAGCAACCAAAGGAACATTATCAATAACAGATGAGACCAAACCGATTGAGATTACAATGATACTCTCATTTCCAATCTTAGATGCCATATACCTAGCCAGATTCGTTAAAATACCGGTAGATTGCAGGGCAGAAATTGCAATCAAAATTCCAAGAAAAAACAGTATAGTTGAAGTGTCAACTTTTCGAAGTGCGTGCACTACTGAGAAATTACGTCTGTCCTCTTCATCTTTTGAACCGTGAAGAATCTATCATCTAAATAACAAACAAAATTATCTGATAGTTATATAAGTTATCGCAAGATATGAAGTTGACACCAAATCCAGAAATGAACTAGACGTGGACAAATCACTGTCAAAATCCACTATACCAGATTAATCATGTATCTATGGAGAAATAAGGCAGCCAGTTTAAAGTGGTTCCTTGAAAATTAAATTTCTAATACTCTCAGAAGTTCCACTTAAGCCTCAAAAAACCAAAATTAATATGTTTAGGTTGCGCTGGAACTTTCCTCTTGAGATTTTATTGCAACCAGGTCACTTTTTGCTTTATTCAGATCCTGTGTACTCTGAAGCTTTTCTGATGGAAGAGATTCAAATTGAATCTCTTCATTATTGAAATTAAGTTTATTCTTTGAATTTGAAATAAGCGCTGTAGCCGATGTGATTAGTAAAACAATAATTACTACCGAGCCTGCAGTTGTTAACGTTTTTTCTTTCATAGCCTTTGTATTTTAATTAAATTTATTTAATCTGAATACAACAAAATATATGCCAGATATAGCTCATTAACAACATATTAACTTTTGATTAAGACAATCTCAACTTTTTGTTTCCAGGAAAGTTAAGTGACTTTACAAGTCCAGAGACTTCTGTGACTTAATTACCATGGAGGAACTTATTATATGCGGAAACAATATTTTTCCTTGTGATCAGACCAATCAGTTTCCCTGTATCATTGTTCTCGATAACAGGAATACGTCCTATGTCATGCTCGCCCAGCTTCTCCAGAGCATTCTTCAGAGTCTCCCCCGGGAAGCACACAACAAGATTATAAGACATAATCTCCGCCACAGCGATATCCCCTCTTCCATTCTTTAATGCATCGTAAATGTCTTGATGCGTGATCATTCCCTTAAGCCGGCCATTGCTATCAAGTACAGGGAATCCCCTATGGGAAGAGGATTTTAACAAGGACTCTGCATCTGAGACTGTTGCTGATTCATTAATAGTAATTACCTTTCTGAACATGGCTTCCGAAACTTTAATCTTCTCCAACAGATCTTCATTCTTTAACTTTAGGATATCGATGCCTCTTCTCCTCAGTTTCAAAGTATATATGGAGTCTTTTGAAATCCATTTAAGAACAAGAGTAGAGATAACACAGGCGACCATTAATGGCAGAATTATCTTATAATCTCCTGTCATTTCAAAGAGAATAAGAATTGCCGAAATTGGTGCCTGTGCGGCTCCTGCAAATACTGCAGCCATTCCTACAAGGGCGTAGGCGCCCGGAGAAACCAAAATTCCGGGGAATATCAGATGAAGCATTGAGCCGAAAGAACTTCCTAGCATTGCTCCTATAAACAGTGAAGGGGCAAAAACACCACCTGATCCCCCTGATCCCAAAGTAAGTGATGTTGCTATTATCTTTAAAGCTATAAGTCCAAGTACAAGCATTGGACCTAATTGTCCATTCAGAGTTTGTTCGATCGAAGGATAGCCAACTCCAAAAATCTGTGGGAAATATAACCCGATACAACCCAGGAATAATCCTCCGACAGCAGGTTTTAAATAATAGGGTATTTTAATTGCGTCGAAAAGGTCCTCACATTTGTAGAGTCCTTTAATAAAGAGCCAGCCAACTAAAGCAGAAAGCAAACCAAGCACAACATAAAACAGGATGTCATAGCTGCTTAGCAATTCATATGGAGGAGTAATAAATGCCGGACTGGATCCCAGGAAGGTTCTTGATATCACAGTGGCCGTAACAGCGGAAAGTACTACAGAAGAAAAATAGCGGGTTCCATATTCCCGCAGAATTACTTCCAGCCCAAAGAATATTCCGGCAAGAGGAGCATTAAATGTAGCAGCGATACCACCTGCAGCGCCACAGGCAATAAGTATTCTTTTTTTATCCTCCGATAAACGGAATATTTGCCCGATTGTCGAACCCAAAGCCGAACTAATCTGTACTATAGGACCTTCCCGACCAACAGAACCACCTGAACCAATACAAATAGAAGAAACAAGCGCCTTTATTGCTGCCACCCTTGGTCTGATTTTACTCCCTGAAACAGCAACTGCCAACATTACTTCAGGTACACCATGACCTTTTGCTTCGCTGGCAAAAAAATAAACCACAAGTCCAACAATTAGACCACCTATAGCCGGGATAATAATAACATAGTAAGATCCAAGAAATGAGAATGCGTGCTGCCCCTGAGTAAAGAACAGCTTCTGAAAGAATGTTATCATCCACCTGAAAAGGATGGCACCGAATCCTGCGCCGACACCTATAAGGGTCGCAAAAAAAAGCAGGAAAATCGTTTCAGAAGTCTGGAAATAACTCAATAATAGCTTAATGTACTTTTGACCATATGCTACTATTGGGTTACTTATTCTTCGGATTATTTCAATAATTTTATTCAGATTTATTCTAAAGTTAATAAATTTCATTTCAGATATGGTGATGAAAATGTTTGGTAATATAGCCGACATCTCTTCCGACACCCCTTATCCGACCTGAATAAAGTCTGATTGCCCATATAATAATCACTATTTTCGAGTCAGTCTTCATAATGATTGTTTTTGAAATCAATCATCATTCTTTATCAATGCAAAGTTTAATAACCTTCAATTCTAAAACTTCACTAAAGTTCCAATTTATATAGAATTTTAGAATTACCATGATAATTACGATAATTTTAAAAGTCTAACTCAAGCAAAATTAAAATGTTCAGAGAAAATCCAACACAATTTTAAAATCTGATTACTGCAATATTAGAGTTTTTTGTATGTTCTTATTTTTTCAGGGCAGGTATAAATCGAAATATTGTACCATATGCAGTCGAATTTGAATTAATACCTGTCCCTCATATGGAAGTTGATCTCTAATTCAGGTCATCTTCGATATCTGTTATTCATCTGAACTCAAAGTAATATTATGATTCTCTATCCCCTCTTACTTAATTCACGAAGTGTGTCATAATTTACTATTTTTAAATCCTTTTCATTTAGCTTAATCAATCCATCCTTTTCAAACATTTTAAGGAGTTTCACCGTACTCTCCGTCGAAATTCCTGCAAAATCTGCGAGGTCCTTTCGCGAAAGAAGCTGAAATATTTCTGCTTTTTCGTTTTTTAAACTATCAATATATAATAAAGCGTCTGCCATTCGGCCGTTCATCTGTTTATACATAAGGTTTCGGACAGTGTTGAGCAGGTCAGTATTTTGCTCACAGTATCTTTTAATAATGTTGAATGCGAACATCCCGTTTTGTTTAACCACTTTAGCAATAGCTTCTTTTTCAACCAGGAAGACGTGGCAATCAGTCAGGGCGACTGAGGAATAATTGAAAGTATTTTCTGAAAACACAACTGAAAGTCCGACAAATTCACCTGGTTTGATAATCCGCAAATTGTAGTTCTTTATGCCATCACCCTCAAGATATTGTTTCGCAAATCCATCAATAATAAATAATACATAAGAGGCAAATGCTCCCTGTTTGGTGAGATTGTCATCTTTACGGAAAAGTACCTGGGTTTTGCTCGCTCTCACAATTTCAGCCTCTTCAGGCAGTAGCATCTGAAAACATGGTGCTTTAATATCACAAATAAAATCTCTGTCAGTTTCGAGTATGGTTTTCATGTCTTATTGATCCATTAAAAGATACAAAGTTAACCTAAATCAATAAAAAACTTGTCCTGAATCAACTGTTAACTTGTTGCATTGCTTCCGTAATTTGCCAATTTATGGGACAATGCACCTTACTTTTGTACTATAAACATAAATATAAAAAGTCATGTTGTACACTAATTTAAAACATCTGGAATCAATTTCTGATTATAATAAAGCAATCAGTGAAAATGAAAATGTAATGATTGTATGCGGCCGAATGGGCCTAATGTGTATTCCTGTATATGGAATTGCCGAAGAACTTGAAACCGAATATAAGCACGTAAAATTTTTCGATATGGAGTTTGACAATCCAATATCAGATGTCATCCGAATCTTACCTGAAGTACATGGTTTCATGGGAATCCCATTTACAATTTACTATAAAAATGGTAAAGTGGTTAAAGCTGCTTCCAGCATCCAGACTAAAGACCAGGTAAAATCAATTTTGAACAAAGAATTTTCTGTAGCGGTAACAGCCTGATTAAATATAAAACTAAAACAATTAATAAAAAGTAAGATGATGAAAAAAAACATGGGAACAATTGACAAAACAATCAGGATACTGGTTGCAGTCGTAGTGGTTGTATTATATTTTACTCACGTGATATCGGGTGTTCTGGCAATAATACTTCTGGCTTTGTCAGCAATCTTTGTAGTCACAAGTCTTTTAAGTTTTTGCCCCCTTTACCTGCCACTTGGTCTCAGCACCAGGAAGAAAGAATAAAGAGTTGAGACAAATATTGAATTTTGACTTTCAGGTCCAGGTTCTTTTAATTAAGCAAATAGCCCTTGTAAATTTAAAACCTTACAAGGGCTTTTAATTTCTAAGATGCAATTGACTTCTCATGACTTCATATCGGTTTATATTACAGCCAGTGAATTAATATAGAAATCATCACCCCACCTAAAACGATCCAGATGACTTCGACTTTGCGGACCAATAATATAAAAGCCGCGAGGACGAGCAATATATCAACAAGATTCCAATGAATACCTATCGTAAAGCGATAGGTAACTATCACCAGTAAACCTACAAAAGAACATAAAAGTCCATTTATTACTTTATTGAACTGAGGGTAAGTTCGCAGTTTATCAAAAAAAGGAATTATACCCATAAGGATGAGGAATGATGGTGTAAAAACATATATTGTTGCCAGGATACTTCCTAAAATACCAAAATGCATATAGCCAAAGAATGTCGCGGCAATAATAATAGAACCTGGTGTTACCTGACCCAGAATTGCACCATCCATAAATGTATGTGCATCAAACCATCCGTATAAATCAACCAACTCGTGGTACATAATTGGCATTGAAGCCAATCCTCCTCCAAATGAGAAGAGATCAATCCTTAACATTAATGTTGCCAACGTAAAATATCCTTTGGAAAGGATGAAAAGGAATAATATGCTTATTCCTGTTAAAGACAGTGCCAGCAGAAAGAACCAGAAGGTCTTTGATTTCACTGATTTTTCGGAAATACTCAGTTCCTTACTTGATAAAAGATAACCTAAAAGTCCGGCAAATACCAATACTAATGCAGGATGTAACCTGGTCAGAAACAAACCTGCAGCAATAGCTGCAATAATCCAGTCATTTATGGTCCGGAAATTCTTTTTGCCAAAGATGTAAGCTGCGTTTGCTACGATAGCAACCATAATAACTCTTAAGCTTGCTAAAACTAATTCAACTCCCGATATGTTTCTGGAATGTTTGTATAAGACAGATAGAATAAACATAATAAGAAAAGCAGGAAGTCCAAATCCTATAAAACATACTATAGAACCTTTGATACCTTTTAGTTTCAATCCTATATATGCCACTAACTGCATTATTATAGCTCCTGGAATAACCTGACAAAGCGCAAGGCCAGAGTCAAAAGTATTTTCATCCAGCCATCCCTTCTTATCCACTATGTATTTTCTTACATGCGCAAACATTGCTAATCCACCAAATGCAGTAAGTCCCATCCAGAAGAATGTCAGGAACAAATCAATATATGAAGGTTGTTCCTTCTGATTAATTAGCATTGACGATAGCAATTTTAATTTTACCTAAAATTAGTATTTAAGCAGGAATAACTTAGTAAAAAAAAACTAAACCTATTATAGTCTGGATTGTTTCTATAACTATATTGGAGAGATATTTAATAGGGTATAAATGAATATATTTATCAAACATCATTCGCATATGGACTCTAATATTTACACAATGATTGAAACCGAACCTAAAGGAAGAATATTCAGCTTTAAGTCGATTGGCCTAAAATCCTATGGAATTCCTGGATTAATTTTTATGATCTTTATTATAATGTCGTGTAAAAACCCTAATTCGCCTTTTTACAATAAAGTTTTAAATGACTTTGATACAACCAGTTACTTTATAGCTGTAGATATAAAATCTCCATTTTATAAAGGTCGCACTATAATCGAAAACAATAACCTGTACCAGTATTTGCACAAAACAAAGGGGTTTGATAAAGGGAAATATATATATTTTCTGAAAAGAACATTAAGGCATCATAGAGCTTTAAAAATTACAGATAAGGATATTGTCGTTTGGAAGTTCATAAAAGTAACGGAGTTGGAAAGTGTTATGCATATTGCCGACCGCGGCAGGGACAACTTTGTTGCGAATTACTTCAACGGAACAGTTTTAAATTCTGTCATAACAGATGTAGAGCAAAATGCTGTAATAAATCAACTTTTCTATTGGGGAATTCCTGCTAAAATCGATAAACTGACCGGAGAATTAATTATAGGGTAGATTGTGATTTTCAGCTCTGCCTTTACTCCGATTGCCATTATTAAGCAAAATCCTTAAAGGCTCTTCAGCATCCCGGGAAGTCTTTAATTCAAATCAATTTGATCTATTATCCGGTTCACAACAACATCATTCCACTACATATTGAAAGCCCGAATTTTCACCTTTCAGATATTGAAAGATGAATGAATGAGTAAATATTCATCGAGAGATTTTATAGTTAATTGTTTCTTAATCAATGGTTAAATTATTGTTAATGAAGGATATTCGGCATTCAATTGGTTTACCTTTACAGAATTGAAAGAAGTAAATAAAATGAAAAGTAATTAAAATAAATTATTATGAAAACAAAAAAAATTTTCACTGCATTTTTAGTAGCAATCTTTAGCGTTGCAAATACCTTATTTGTGTACTCACAGATAAATGTCAGCTCAAGGCAAACGCTAACAAACCAGAATTACATTCCGATTGAAAGGACTGCCCCGGTTGTTTTAACTTCAATGCAGGCTCCTGACGGACCTGTTGACCTCACATATGCTGCCGGACAATGCGTTCAGGCAGTTGTACATGTCAGGGTAAGATCAAGTATCGCAAATGACGATGGATCTGACAATCCGTTATCTCAGTTTTTTAGTGAAAACAATACGAAACAAGAACCAAGGAAAGTTACTGGTTTCGGGTCGGGCGTAATCATTTCTCCTGACGGATATATAGTAACCAACAACCATGTAGTTGACGGAGCAGATTCTATTCAGGTGACTCTTAATAATAATAAATCGTATAATGCTGCAATCGTCGGGAGAGATCCTGATACAGATCTTGCATTAATCAAAATTGAGGCAGAAAACCTTCCGGCAATAAAATTTGGCAATTCAGATAACCTGAAGCTCGGAGAATGGGTACTGGCTATAGGAAATCCTTTTAACCTTACTTCAACAGTTACAGCAGGGATAGTAAGTGCAAAAGGCAGGAGTCTTAGCATGGATGGCAATTATAAACTTGAATCTTTTATTCAGACAGATGCTGCCCTTAATATGGGAAACAGCGGAGGAGCACTGGTTAATACCAAAGGAGAGCTTGTAGGAATCACCTCTGCAATAATTTCACCAACCAGAACTTACTCAGGCAATTCATTCGCCATTCCAATAAATATAGTTAAAAAAACCGTAGCTGATCTGCAGAAATATGGAAAGGCACAAAGGGCCTTTTTGGGAATAACTATCCGGGAAGTCACTTCAGATCTTGCCCAATCAGTAAAACTCGAAAATGTAAGCGGGGCATACATTGCATCCGTTGTTCCTGACGGTGCTGCTGCAAATGCCGGACTTAAGGAAAAAGATGTAATTATAAAAATCAACGATAAAAATATTGAATCCCCTGCTCAGCTTGAGGAAACATTAGCACAGTACCATCCGGGAGATCAGATAAATATAACCTATTTCAGGAATGCCAGGGAGAATACTGCCTCGGTTGAACTCAAAAATGTCGATGGTACCACTGCAGTTGTTCTGGAAAATACAGGTGAAGCAGTTTTTGGTTCCAAACTAATACCCCTCACTTCACAGGAGAAGGAAAAATATGAAATTGATTCCGGAACGAAAGTCACCAGTGTTGGTGAAGGAAAATTAAAGGATATTGGAATTACAAATGGAACCATAATTTCTACAATAAATGGGAAAAAGGTAAATAATGCTTCTGAAATAAGAGAAGCAACCTCTGATGGCGAATTCCTTTCATCAATTGATGGGATGCAACCCAATGGGACATATTTCAGTTATAAATTCAGAAATTAAAATATTATAGATTAATAGCATGTTGTGATTAATCTGGGGCACCATCTGTCTGTATAATGATGCTATCATGAAAGCAGGCACATGGTGTTCTGATTAATTATTCCAATAGATGATTATCACGCAGACACAACAGACCATTACAAAAATTACTTATTCCATTAATTTGTAATCATCTGTCACATTTAAAATCAAATGATGCAGTTTCAGCTGGTCAGAATCTTTTGGATTGATAATTTCTCATTCTCGCTTAATGAATTCATCTCATCGATGGCATGTTGTATTTTGGTCTTAAAATTCCAACACGTCATCTGTCGCAGTGACAAACGTCTTGCGAACTCATATGTAGATAGATCCTCTTTCCCTTTACATACATTATAAGCAATATAGAAAGCCTTGTGGACCGGGAACTTGCAATTATGAAAGATGGTCCCAGCAGCAGCAGACTCTTCTGTCTTACATTTTGTGCATCGTCGGGAATGTGGAGTTTTACCCGGACAAAAGTTAGTATTACCACACTTCCGGCATTCAAATCCCCTGCTCCATTTCAAATCAGCAAGAAATTCAAAGCACTTCTCGTCATTTTGAAACAATTCATTAAGTTGTTCAGCAGATAAATCTTTTTTAAAAATCGTACTCATTATCAATGTATTTACGGGCAAAGATAAAAATAATTGTAGTGATATCAAAAAGATTTAGGTGATGCTATTGCGATTTATATTTTTTTATCTATCTTTGTATCGATATATATACATAATTAAATTCATATGGACCAAAATTGTAGCACCGCACCAAAGCCAAAATCAGCAAAAGAGTTCTTTAAATCGTGGTATTTCTGGAAGCCGTTTCTTGGTATAATAATCGGAGGATTAGGCGGATTTCTGTTTTTTTATTTTGTAGGATGTAAATCAGGTTCCTGTGCAATTACAAGTAACCCTGTCAGCAGTATATTAATGGGAAGCTTTTTAGGTTTCTTCGTAACCAGTTCACCCTGTCTGAGATCTTCAACACCTCAGAGTAAAAGTGACATTGAATAAAAATTTTAATCATGAATTACACGGAAATAAATAGAAGGTACAGCGATCTGGCAGAAACGACATGTTGTCTTTCATGTGGTGGAGCAGTGAATCATTCCGAAGCCAAATCAAATGAAGTTTGCGTGGATCTGGGTAGCGGTCGCGGATCTGATGTTATAAGACTTGCTGAGATCGT
>Ga0224520_1000069_pt1 | contig 34289 bp, 28 predicted proteins | sample CFST25metaG_2_FD_180684 | JGI IMG/M metagenome (GOLD analysis project Ga0224520, IMG submission 180684) | Peat soil microbial communities from Stordalen Mire, Sweden - C.F.S.T-25 | ecosystem: Environmental > Terrestrial > Soil > Wetlands > Peat | place: Sweden: Norrbotten County, Stordalen Mire... | reverse complement strand
CACCACTGGCATGCGGCTCGACGAGATGATGGACGTGGTGGCGGGCAGCAAGAAGCGCGGGATCTTGGAGAAGATTCTGGCGCTGCTCTCGCGGGACACGCTGAAATCGATCTGCTTTGCGGTTGGAATCTCAGCCGAGGGACGGGAAAAGCAGGTGCTGGTGGATCGGATTCTGGCGGCAGAGCGGGGGGATGATGACGAGGGCGAGGCAGAGCAGCCCGAGCCCAAGGCGAAGAAGGTGCGTGCCGAGGAGGCCGCCGCACCCGCCCCGCCAAAGCCCGTGCAGGTGTCGCTGCCCTGGCAGGGCTTCCCGGTGCTGGAGCCACCGGCCCCTCTCCCTAGCCCTCTCCCCGCGCGGACGCGGGGCGAGGGAACCGGAGCGCCGAGTTTGCCCGCCAATACCGGAGCGCCGGGACCGCGATTTCCCGTTCCCTCTCCCCGCGTGCAGGAAATGGGAAGTCGCGGCTCTGCTGCTCCGATTCCCTCTCCTCGCGAGCCGGGAGAAGTGGGAAGTCGCACCGATTTTCCGGTTCCCTCTCCCCGCGTGCGGGGAGAGGGTGAGGGTGAGGGGTCGGCGATGGTGAACCAGGGTGACGAGATTACCCTCGACGTGACGCCGAGAAAGCCACGGCTGGCCTGGCAGGGCATGTGGCGCAAGGAGATGGCGCTGCCGGTGCCCACGCAGGTGGTGGAGATCGTGCGCCCGGGGCGAGCGGTCGATCGCGGGGGCGAGCTGGCGGGGATCGACACGCGCACGGTGGAGGCGCGGGACGTGACCACGCTGCCGCCGAATCGCCTCATTTGGACGAATGACAACTTGGTCGCTCTCCAGACACTGCTCGACGAGAAAGATCCGACCACCCGCGACTGGCGTTACCGGGGCAAGGTCGATCTCGTGTACATCGACCCGCCCTTCATGGTGAACAATGATTTCCGCGCCGACAACACCATCGACATCGATCTCGGCGGCGACGAGGAGGTGCAGGTCAAGAAGGAGCCCTCGCTGGTCGAGGTGCTGGCCTACAAGGACACCTGGCGCCAGGGCCTGGACAGCTTCCTGACCATGCTGCGTCGGCGCCTGGAGCTGCTCAAGGAGTTGCTCGCCCCGACCGGCAGCATCTACGTCCACCTCGACTGGCACGCGGTCCACTACGTGAAGGTACTGATGGACGAGGTGTTCGGGTACGAGAATTTCGTGAATGAGATCGTCTGGAAGAGGACAACCGCGCATTCGGACACAAAGGGTTTCAGCCACGTTCAAGACACGGTGCTGGCATATGCAGCGTCGACGGGAGCATACGTCTCCACTCTCTTCGGTCCCCATTCCGCTGAGTTGGTTCGATCCCACTACAATCAAATTGATCCTGCGACGGGAAACCGATTCACCCTCGACAATCTCACCCGTCCGAGCGGGTCACGCCCGAACCTGATGTACACATGGAAGGGCCATGAGCCACCAGCGACCGGTTGGCGCTACGCAAAGGAGGTCATGGAAAAAACTGGATGCGCAGGGCCTCATCGTCTATCCGCAGAGCGGTGGCCGTCCAAGATTCAAGCGGTTCCTCAGCGACGAGGGAATGCCACTCACGTCGATATGGACGGATCTCCCAGCGGTGAACTCGCAGGCGAAAGAGGGGCTCGGCTACCCAACTCAGAAACCCGTCGCGCTTCTCGACGCATCATCTCAGCCTCCAGCCCACCCAGCGGCCTCGTCCTCGACTGCTTCCTCGGTTCAGGCACCACGGCCGAGGCGGCAGAACGCCTGGGCCGTCGGTGGATCGGCGTCGACAATGGCAAGTACGCCATCCACCTGGCACGCAAGCGACTGATCCAACTTCATGGGCAACCCAGGCCAGTGGAAAAGCCACAATACGACTACGTCGAGTGCGACAAGTGCAAGAACATCGACCGTAGGGAAAAGCCGCAGAAAAGCCCCGGCACCTTCAACGTGCGCCCCTTCACCGTAGAAAACATGGGCGTGTACCAGCGGGCCGAAGAATGGCAGGACTTCCAGACCAAGCGATCGATCTACCGCGACGAGATGATCAAGGTCTTCGGCGGCGAGCCGGTGGCACACTCGCCGCTTCTGCACGGCAAGAAGGGAAATTCCTGGATTCACGTGGGTCCGCTCGATGGCCCCGTGTCCTCGGGCCAGGTGTGGAGCATTGCCCGCGAGGCGCAACGCACGACTTGCAAGGCGGTGACGATCCTTTCCGCCGACTTCGACACCCTGTCAGGCAGCGAGAAATCGGACATCAGTGAGCGCACCGCCGTCGCGGTTACGGTGCGCGTGATCCCATCCCAGGCCATCGACGAGGTCCGGCGGCGCATGGAGCTGCTCAACCGACCACCGGACGCGCCCATCGAATCCATGGCCGTGCCGGCGTTCTACGCTCCATTGTCCATTGTCCTGGCTCCCAAGGTCTCGGGCCGCACAGTGAGCTTGAAGCTGGAACGCTGCGAGGTAGACATCGAGTCGTTCCTGGCCAGCCAGCGGCCGGTGTTCAAGGCGCCGTCGGATGGCATGTCGCCGGGAGCGCGCAAGAAGGCCGAGGCTGAACAGGCCAAGTGGGAGGAGCGACAAAGAGAGCTACAGAAGTGGCTGGCCAAGACCAATTCCTGGCAGAGCTTCGTCGACTTCTGGGCCGTGGACTGGGACTACTTCTCGCGCCAGGCCCCGGACGGCAAACCCATCTTCGAAACCGACTGGCAGAGCTTCCGGTCGCGCAAGGGCAAGGGTGAAAGCGATCCGTTGGTCTTCACGGCGGAGTTCAAGTACGCGCAGCCCGGCCAATACTGGATCGCGGCCAAGGTGACCGACGTGTTTGGCAACGACGGTATCGCCACTGTCCAGGTTCCGGTGAAGTGATGAGCCTCTTCGACCGACCCGCAAATATCTCAGACCTGCGCGGCCAGGCGCGCGTGATCGCCGAGGTGGCCCGCCTGGTGGACACCTGGCGCGGCTTCTCGCTGGAGAGCGCAGCAGATCCCTATCCCATCGAGGCCCCGCGCTATCAGCCGGCCGGCGCCGGCGAGCAGGCGGTGAGCGATACCACCATGCACCTGCTCCAGCACTGGTTCCGGCACGAGCCGCACCTGCTGCACGATGGACGGGCCTTCAAGTATTGGCCGCACGAGCGGCGCCTGGTCGAGACACTCATCTATCTGTACGAAGTCCGCGGCATCCGGCGCACCGAGGATCTGTACACGCTGGCCGAGGTCGAGCCGCTGGGGCCGCAGCATGATCCGTGGGCCAAGCTGGGCGGCCAGCTTGCCACCGGGTCGGGCAAGACCAAGATGATGAGCCTGATCATCGCGTGGGCCTATTTGAACGCGGTCCTGGAAGGCGAGAGCAAGCTCGGCTTTGGCCAGCACGCGATCTTGATCGCGCCCAACCTGTTCGTGAAGGACCGGCTGCTGCAGGACTTTGCACCGCCCACCGGCGAAACCTCGGTCTTCTTCTCGGATCCCGTGGTGCCGCCTGCTTTCGAGCGCGATTTCAATTTGAAGGTTTACGATCCGGTAAGCTGCCCGCGCACCCTGGACTGACCGAACAGACGCTAGGTCGGGGTTTGCGCAAGATGCACCCTCCCTTGCTCGACGAGGACGGCGCCGCGTCCATGCAGAAGGAGGAGCTGTATGTCATCGAGCACCCCTCCTTCCGCAGCATCATCGACCAGATCCACGACATCGTAGATCTGAAGTCGTCAGACGAGATCGAGCACAGCCGCGAATACGTCCCGATCTTGCAGAAGCCAGATCTGTCCGAACGCGAGGCTGCCGGCGTGCGCCTGGTGCGCTTCGAGGGGATGCGCGAGGTGGTGCCGGATTGGCGCAAGTCGTTCGACCCCGAGCGCGTGCCGGCGCTTTCGCCGCGCTTGCCCTGGCTGGAGGACATTGCTGACACCGAGATCCACACCTACCTGAAAGAGGCGCTGGCCGCTGCCGAAACCGACGGCCAGGTGTTTGTGATTCCCGAGGTGCCTTCCTACCGCGACTTCGACCACATCATCGAAGTGGCCATGGCCGTGCCCATGCTGCGCGAGATGCGCGCCAGCTTTCACCACAAGACGGCGGTCAAGGGCATCGTGCGCGAATTCCTGGAGCGCAAGACGTTCAACCTGCCCATGGGCATTCCCATCTATTTCGATCGCATCCCCGAGGGACCGCACGCGCGCATCGCGCTGGGCAACCTGGCGCGGGCCGAGGTCATCGCCGCTGTGAAAAAGGCGCTGATGCCCTGCTTGCAGGAGGCAATCACCGCCGAACGGCGAACCACCGAGGCCCAGACTTCGGAACGAAAGACTGACGAGCTTGCCGGCTATCAGGCGCTGAAGAAGCATGTGGTCGAGTCCCCCAAGAAGAGCTGCTACGACCGGGCGGCGGTCGAGAACGCGGACGAGGAAGCCGTGGCGCGCCTGCTGGACCAGGCCAAGGATGTGACCGGCTGGGTCTACAATCACAGAAGCGGCGTAGGGTACTTCATTGAATACGATTGGCAGGGCCTGCTGTCGCACTACTACCCGGACTTCATTGCCCGCGCCCGCATCGGCGAGGTCTTCCACAACTTCATCATCGAGGTGAAGGGCCGCTACGACGAGCGCGACAAGGCGAAAGCCCAGCGCGGCCAGCGCTATTGCGAGCTGCTGACTGAACACGACCGCGAGCCATGGCACTACATCCTGCTGCTGGAGAACAATCCCGCCGGGCGAACGGACATCACGTGGTGGGGCCACCAGTCGCGCAAGGAGATCGGGGATTTGCTACGCCACCAGGAGACGCTTCCCCTGCTGCCCAAGATGGATTTGAGCGGTCAAGCGTCGAAACTGGAGATCGTGGACAGCGTCCCGGCGGTCGAAGAATACCGAACCGCCCTGCCGGTCCACGACCTGGCCGCGGCGGCCGGCGGGTTTGGCGAGTCGCAGGCGCCGCAGATTATCGGTTGGGCCAAGGTACATGCCCAGCACATCCCCGATCGCCGCATGTTCGTGGCCAAGGTGACCGGGCATTCGATGGAAACCGCGATCCCGGACGGCTGCTGGGCCTTGTTTCGGCTGTTTCCCGATGGCGTGGCGCCTGCCGCTGCGGCGCTCGACGGCCGGCGCGTGGTCGTACAACTGCGAACCGACACCGACCCGGAAACCGGCGGCAGCTACACCCTCAAACGCTGGCGCGTGGCCAAGACTGGGCCCGACGGTGGCGCCGCCGAGATCGAGCTACGCCCCGACAACCCGGCCTTCAAGCCATTGCGCATGAGCTCCGAGTCCGGCGACATCCGCGTGATCGCAGAGTTTCTGGAGGTCGTGGGTTGATTGCTGCGAAGGAGAGATCTGACACCCGCGATCAGCGCTATGATGGCCAAAATTGCATGGCCGACTCTCCTCGCACCGCGCTCTCTCCCCCAGGCCTCATCGCCGAACGCGAAAAGGTCATCGCCCGTTTGTCCGACGCCTTCGCCCACGACCGCCTGAACATGGACGAATTTGAACGACGTCTGACTTTGGCGCATGACCGGAATTCGATGGTGTCGCTGCATGAACTCGTGGCCGATCTGGCGGAGCCAGAAGCGGAGGTTCACGCGTCGGCGCTCGCCCACGCCAGCAGCTATCCTGAACATCAGGAGATCGTTGCCATCTTCGGTGGCCACCAGATCTCGGGACCGCACCCGCTGCCCCGCCGGCTGAAGATCAAGGCGGTTTTTGGCGGCGCACAGGTGGATCTGCGCGAGGCGCTCTTCCCAGACGGCGTGATTGAGGTGGAAGTCAAGGCCGTGTTTGGCGGTGTGCAGATCATCGTGCCCCCGACCCTGGCGGTGGAGTGCCACGGCGTGGCGATCCTGGGTGGCTTCGAAAACCTCAACCGCGCGCCCGCAAATCCCGATCCATCTGCGCCAGTGTTGAGGGTGCGAGGACGTGTCCTGTTCGGTGGAGTCCAGATCGAGACACGCCTGCCTGGCGAGAAGCTGCACTGGCACCATCATCACGAAGAACACCACGCTCTTCACGAGCAGAAACGCGCCCTCAAGAGGAAGATTAAAGAACTGGGCCGGCACGATCCCGCAGGCAAGTAGGTCCGGCCAGGCTGCGCGTGTGAGGGTCAGCACTTCCACATCAGCGGGTTCCAGCGCTGACAGAACTGAGCACCTGTTGCTAGGCAGCACAGTCCTGTGAAAGATCCGCAACGCCCTTGAGCAGCGGCAGCATTGATCCGTGGCTGCCTCGGCGACCGCAAGGAGCACTGACGGTCAAATCAGGAATAGGAATTGCAGTCGCGTCCCCGAGACGACAACGGAGCGCCACCGCCATGACAATGCGAGTCTTAGTAATTCCTGTCGTCTTTTGTCTGAAATTCGCCAGCTCACGTCGGGCGCCACAATGCTCGCGCGCATGACTCTCTGTCCGTTGTCGGTGCGAACCGTGCTGGTGTTTCCCAAATAGAAAGCCCGCATGCCAGTGGACATCGAAAGCCTCTACCGGACGCATGGACCCATGGTCTTGCGTCGCTGTCGGGCCCTGCTGCGGGACGACAACAAAGCCCTGGATGCCACGCACGACGTCTTCGTTGAACTGCTTCGACGAGAAAGCCGATTGCACGCGGGATCGCGAGCAGGCCTCCTGCTGACCACCGCGACCCATGTGTGTCTCAACCGCCTGCGCAGTGAACGCCGCAGACCAGAGCACCCAGACCACGATTTGTTGATGCGCATCGCATCGCTGGACGACGACGCCGAAACCCTGTCCCTGGCGCGCCGAGCGTTGGACCATATTTTTGGTGGCCAGCCGGCCTCTACCCGACTCATGGCAGTGTTGCTCTACGTGGACCGGCTGACACTGGAGGAGGTGGCTGCCGAGGTGGGCCTGTCGGTGTCAGGCGTCCGCAAACGGCTGAACACCCTGAAGGGACGCGCGCATGCGTGGGGCTGTGTCGCCGGAAGGGTGCCATATTGAGAATTGCGCCCTCGAGAGAGTCCCCGGATGCGCAAGAGCCCAGGCGCAAGGGTTCAAGCGGGTTCCGTCAGCGTTCGATGGCCGGCCCGAAGTTCTTGGGGATCACCGGCCCCGCACGTGCGATTTTGCACTACTGTGCGGAGGCGCCCAGTGCGCAGGGCGCCTCCCCTTATGGCAATCTGCGCGCAGTCGTGCCTATCCCCCTGTCATCTATCGTAGAGTTGACAACGCAGCGTGTACGACAAGAACATCATTGCGTGGGGTGCGTTTCTTGCTAGGAACTCGGGGCCGTGCATGCAGACGCGAACCCTATCGATGGGGAGCGGAGCCCGAAACTGGGCGACGAGTGGCGCGACTGGGATGGCCATGCCACACCCGACGCGGCAGCACCGAAGCGTCTCTTCTTCGCTCTGATTGTGGGATTTCTCGTCGTCACGGTGGCGGCGAGTTTTTTCTCGTGGTACCTGGTGGCGCCGCGGCTCGCCGAGTGGCATGCGGCGGCACCCACCGTGCTGCTCGTTCTCTTGGCGATCCTTCTTACAGCGCTCAGCGTGGCGCTCGCACTCGTGGCCCTCATGCTCCTCACCGGCTGGCCGCGCAGCACGCGCGCGTCGTCGCTGGCTCGTCGGATCCTCGCCATGGTCGAACGCCGCGTCTTCTGGCTGGGTCGCGTCTTGTCGATCAACAAGGATCGCCTGGCGCACGCCTTCATTCGCACCAACAATGCCCTAGTACGCCTGGCCCCGCAGGGCATCGCCCCGCAACGGGTGCTCATTCTCCTGCCGCGCTGCCTGCGCAAGGAGCAACTCGACCAAGCGCGAACCCTGGCGAGCACGCGCGGCGTCGAGGTGGCAATCGTGGCCGGGGGCGAGCAGGCCCGCCAGCGCATCCGGGAGAAGCGACCGAGCGTCGTTATTGGCGTGGCCTGCGAGCGCGATCTTCTGAGTGGCATCCGCGATGTTCGTCACAAGCTCTCGGTCTTGGGAATCGCGAACACGCGGCCGAACGGGCCCTGCCGCGACACACAAATCGACCTGACAGAGCTCGAAGGAGCGCTCGATCTCTGCGTGCGTTCAGCGGCCTCCCCCAACCTGCTACAGCAGGGGCTCAGGACGTGATAAGCCAGGGATCCTGCCCATGAACGTCATGAAACCGCACCGCGACGTCGGCATCGTTGGCTATGGCGCCTACGTGCCACGCTATCGCCTGCCCGGGAGCGAGATCAGCCGGATGTGGGACGGCCAGCAGGGATGCATGCCACCCGTCAAAGAGAAATCGGTGCCCGGTCTCGACGAGGACGTGGCGACGATGTGCCTTGAGGCCGCGCGCAACGCGCTCAAGCGCGCCGCCATCGATCCATTGCGCATCCGCGCTGTGTGGGTTGGCAGTGAGAGTCACCCCTACGCCGTCAAGCCGACCAGCACGATTGTCGCGGAGGCCATCGGCGCCGTGCCGCACACCCTGGCTGCCGACTGGCAGTTCGCGTGCAAGGCGGGCACTGAGGCGATGCAGGCTGCCCTGGGTTTCGTTGGCTCGGGGATGGCGGACTACGCGTTGGCGCTCGGCATGGACACGGCGCAAGGACGACCGCGCGACGCGCTGGAGTACACGGCCGGTGCGGGCGGCGCCGCATTTCTGGTCGGGCCGGCCGAGGAATCAGTCGCGGTGCTCGAGGGCTCGACCTCGTACGTGACCGACACGGCGGATTTCTGGCGCCGCCAGCACGAGCACTATCCGGCCCACGCGGGTCGCTTCACGGGTGAGCCCGGCTACTTCCGCCACGTGCTCGCCGCAGCGTCGGAGATCATGGCGGCGCTGGGCCGCAAGCCCGCCGACTATGCCCACGTCATCTTCCATCAACCCAACACCAAGTTCCCGCGCAAAGCGGGCCGTGAGCTGGGCTTCAAGCGTGAACAGCTCGAGGCGGGGTTGCTGGTCAACGAGATCGGCAACACCTACGCGGGTGCCGCGATGATCGGACTCACGAGCGTCTTGGATGTGGCGCAGCCCGGTGAGCGCGTGCTCATGGTGTCCTTCGGAAGTGGTGCAGGCAGCGACGGCTTCGACCTGCGCGTGACCGACGCGATAGACACGCGCCGGACGTACGCGCTGAGTACGCTCGACTATGTTGCCCGGCGCCATGAGATCGATTACGCCACGTACGCGCGTCATCGGGAGAAAATCCGCATGGAGTAGCCGTGCGATCGCTGTGACACTCGAGGACGCCAAGACGAACGATTCGAGACCAAGATGCGAGATGTATCCATTATCGGAATAGGTCAGACCCCGGTGGGCGAGCACTGGGAGAAATCTCTCAAAGAGCTGGCGGCCGACGCGATTTCAAGCGCCATCAAAGACGCCCAGGTGGAACGCGTGGATTCCCTCTACGTGGGAAACATGTGTTCGGGCACCCTCAATGGGCAGGAGCACCTGGGCGCGCTCATCAGCGACTGGGTGGGCTTGCGTGGGGTCGAAGCCGTCAAGATCGAAGCGGCCTGCGGCTCGGGTGCAGCGGCGCTTCGGCTGGGCTATATCGCGGTGGCGGGTGAGCTCGCGGATTTCGTGGTCGTGGCGGGCGTGGAGAAGATGACGGATCGCCCTGGCGAGCAGGTGACCGCCGCATTGGCAATGGCGTCCGACGGTGATTTCGAAGCGCAGAACGGGTTGTCGTTCGTGGCGCTCAATGCGCTGCTCATGCGGCGCTACATGCATGAGTATGGCGTGCGCCACGGAGACTTCGCGCCGTTTGCCATCAATGCGCACAAGAACGCCGTGAGCAATCCGTGTGCATTGTTTCCGCACGCGGTTACGGCCGAGGATTTCCGCACGGCGAAGATGATCGCGGATCCGGTGAACCTGCTCGACAGCTCCCCGGTGTGCGACGGTGCCGCGGCCGTGGTGCTGTGCCCCACCGCGCTCGCCCGCTCGTTCAACGCGCGGCCGGTGCGCATCCGCGCCTCGTCGTCAGCGACCGATTCCATCGCCCTGCACGATCGTCGCGATCTGCTCGGACTTGAAGCCGCAGGCCTCAGTGCGACGAAGGCGTACAGCCAGGCCAAGGTCACGCCCAGGGATATTGACCTGTTCGAGCTTCACGACGCGTTTACGATCATGTCGGTGCTGTCGCTCGAGGCGTGCGGTTTCGCCGAACGTGGCCGCGGCGTGCGCCTCGGCGCCGAAGGGGACATCGCCCTTGGTGGGCGGATCCCCATTACCACCATGGGCGGGCTCAAGGCGCGCGGTCACCCCGTCGGCGCCACCGGAATCTACCAGGTCATTGAGGTGGCGCTGCAATTACGCGAACAGGCAGGCGCGAACCAGGTGCGTGATGCGCGCCTCGGCATGGCGCAGAATATCGGCGGCAGCGGCGCCACCGTCGTGACCACCATTCTGGAGGCCGTGGAGTAGTTGCGCCGACGACACTACGGCTCTTGACAGCCACGGCCGCAGGGAGCAAAGAAGTTACCATGGAGATTGCCAGGCACTGGAGATTACAGCGACACCGCTACTCGCTCGTGGGCGAGATGTGCAACCGCTGTGGCGAAAAAATCTTCCCGGCACGTGACGTGTGCCCGCAGTGCAACGCTCCCGCTAAGACCCCCTTCACTTTCAGTGGCAAGGGCGAGGTCTACTCGTACTCGACCGTGCACCACCCGCCGGAGGGGTTCGAGCACTTTGCCCCGTATGTGGTTGCTTTGGTCCGCCTGGTCGAGGGGCCGCTGGTAGCCGCCCAGCTGACCGACGTAGAAGGGGAGAAGATCGAGATTGGGATGCCGGTGGAGATGGTCACGCGCAAACTGCGCGACGATGGCAGCAAGGGCACCATCGTCTACGGGTACAAGTTCCGTCCCGTGATCGTCAGTCGGACGCCGTTGGGCGCGAAGGACGCAGCGCTGTAGCCACGGCTTGTCGGCAAGTTCGGTGCCGCCGGAAACTTCTCGACAAGCCGCAGCTATGCGGCAGCCGCCGCGAAGCGGGCGAGCGCCCAGATGGGGAAAGTGCGCCGGTAGTTCTCGTAGTTGATGAGCGCCGTCTTGTTGAACACGCCCGAGAGCGACTGGCGGGGCCAATCGCCATTGTCGAGCTGATTCGTGATCAGAAAGCGCGCCGCGCGCTCGCAGCGTGTGTCCCGTGCTTCGCCGGCAGTGACCAGCGTCAGAAGTGCCCACGCGGTATTGACTGGGTGACTGGCGCTGTTTAGGTAGCGCCGTTCGCGGCAGCCCGCACCGCTTTCACCCCAACCACCATCCGCGTTCTGGTGATCATGGAGGAAACCACACGCGCGTCGGAGCGCCGGATCGCTATTCTTCGCGCCAGCCGCGCTCAGTCCGCGCACGCCAAACCACGTGCCGTAGGTGAAACACACGCCCCACGATCCTTCCCAGCTCCCGTCAGCGCGTTGGCAGCGGCGCAAGAAGCGCTCGCCGCGCCGGATGGCTGCCCCAACCTTCCGCCCCAAGAGAGCATCGAACGGACGAGCATGGCGCTCGGCGAAGCGTTGTCGAAAAAGCACCAGGCTGTGAAGACACGCGGCCGTACACTCGGGATACGAGTGATCGACCATGATGTCGCCGAACACATGCGCCGGATTCAAGCGCTCGAGCCAGCGTCCGCCGCGCTGTCTTTCGTAGGTGGCCCACCCCCCATCGCGATTCTGCCAGCCGAGGAGCAAACTGACCGGGTCGAGGATCCGTTCCTCGGGAAGTGCGGGCAGCCCCGCATCCTCCAGCATCATCGCCGCGGTCAGACCCTCGGCGGTGCAGTCGGTGATGGGCCAGCCGTGCGCGCGATCGGAAAAGGGCCACCCCCCGCGGCTCGGATGCCGATAGTACCGCTTGTGCTCCGGCAGATCTTCAAGGACCTGATTGTTGACGACAAAAGCGTGGGCACGTTGAAGTGCATCGCCATGCCTCGACCATAGCGGCGTCTCCAACATCGCCTGCGCGGCAAACGCCGTGTCCCACAGCGCGGTCGAGTTGTAGCCGTTCATCTTGGTACCATCGTGCCCATCCCACAGGTAGCCCTCGAGGGCGGCGAAGCTGCGCGCCGTCGCCTCGCTTTGCGGGGACTGGAAGAAGTGCACAAGGGTGTTGAGCACGGCATTGACCGGGCCGATGCGAATGAATTGGGTGGCGCGGTCCTCGAACTCGATGTGATCAAAGAGCCGTGTGAGAGCACGCTTGCGAAGCGCCTGCATATGCACGCGTTCGTAGAGGCCCGTGAAAAAGTTGACCGCCCCCAACGCCGACGAGGTCGGCGTGTAGACATCACCTGGGGCGATGGTGTTGCGGTGCTCGGCGAAGCGGATGCTCTCATAGGGCCGATCGTAGAGCTCACGCCGAAGCGCGTGCGTCAGCTCGTCGGCCGGCATCCGTGCCCTCATGCCATAAAGGTGCGCCATGGGCAGATACACTTGCCGACAGTGACACCAGAGTCGGCTGGGATGGAACGGCATGCTCGCGGGCAGAAGCCACAATTCCGGCAGAACGGGTTGTAGACCGTCGTATTCATAAAGATTGAGGAGCGCGAGCGTGAACTTGCCCCAGCTGGCGCACGCCAGCGCCGTACCGTGCGCGTGGATGAACACTCGCGCCCTCACCACCCGTTCGTCGTCGGCCGGAAGCCCGAGGAGCCGAAACGCCACGTAGCACAGGACCGTCGTGAACAGGCATCCGGAGCTTTCTACGTGGAGGCCGAAGCTGCCGTCGCCGGATTGCGCTGCCGTAAGGTAGGCAATCATGCGATCGCGAGTCTTGGGCTCGATATTCCTCCTGCCGATGTGGCAGGCCGCCACGTACATCGGCAAGAGGAACATCGGTCCACCGTAGTCGCCGCGCCACGCACCGTCGGCCTCTTGTTGCGAGGCAAGGAAGTCGAGACCGCGCGCGATGGCGCGCTCGCACGAGGCGCGCTCAAGGCCGTTCGTCGGCGTCGTAGCCGCCGTGCCCGTTTCTTTCACGCGGGGTTCCGTCCCTCATGCCACCGTTGTCGCACCATTTGCGAAACGGTGCGTGTGTACGGTTCCCAGAAGGCACCCCCTTCGATATCGCCAAGCAAGTCCTCGTACATCGGCTCCAGCTTCGCACGCCAATTTGGATCGATGGTGACGGCACGCGCTGCCCACTCGTGGCAGTAGCGACAGCTCTCACAATCGGTCGACTGGCAGTTCTTCGTGGTGAAGCGCTCCATGAAACCGTCGAGCGCGCGATTGTCGATCATGACGGGATTCGCGCCCTCGCGCGGATAGAGCATGCTGGCCGCGTGCCCGAAGTCGACAAGCTTGCGGAACCGCAATAAATTGATCGTGCGCGGCTTGATGAAGTACTTGAGCATGCGCCGCCACGAATAGGCGTCCTTGCCCACGGCGCCCAGCTTTTCCTTCGGGTAGGCGTAGTTCTGCACCAGATCGAGCAGGTTGCCGTCATAGCGGCGTTCCGAATAGGCCTTGACCCGCTCAAGCAGAATCTGCGTCGGGGTGTTGCGCTCGACTATCTTGAAGGTTTCATACCCGAGCTTCTCGTAGTAGTGCAGATCCTCGGGGCGAATCCAGTTGGCGCGAAGGTAGTTGACCGGCTCGCGCAACCGAATCTGGTTACACAGGATGGAGCAGTAGTCGAGCGGGAACCCGCGACTCTTCGCTTGTGAAGCCGCCGAAAGAGCCACGGCGTGGTTGCCGGCGATGGCGCAGTCCTGGCGACACCAATTGTTGACGATGAGCTGCAAATCGACGCCTTGCGCTGCTTCTTTCATCGCAATCAGGGTCTGGAACTCGCGATGCACGCCCACCTCGGAGACCACGATCACGTCGGCGCCGTTGTCGACCCAGAAGCGCACCTTGCGCGGCGTATCGGTAAAGCGATGCGAGCTGACGCGCACGCTGATGCGCGGATGGCGTCGCTTGATGAGACGCAAGAAATAGACGTTGGCGACCGTGATCGAATCGATCCCGGTGCCGTCCAGCCAGTCGAGCATCGCTTCCATCTTGCGCTGCCCGACCCGCGTGAATTCGGTATTGCCCATGGCTGACGCATTGAGCAGGTAGTTGAACTGGATGCCGTTCTCATGCGCCGTTTTCACAGTGCGTTCGAGGACGCTGCGGTCCACCTGGGGTAAGTAGAAGGCGGGGCGCCCGCCACCAAAGTAGTCGGTGGTGAGCTTCCCATAGACTTCGTACACCGGGTAGCCGGCGAGGCCCTTCAAAAGGGCCTCATCGAAGTTACAGGCGACGGAGAGCTTCATCGTGCAGCACCTTTCGTTTCGTAGAAGAAGTAGCCGGGGAAATGCAAGCCCTGAACCACCTCCTGCGGTCGTGCTGCCCCTAGGACTTCCTGGGGGTTGAGCTGGGGCACGATCATGTCGCTTGGCTGCCCCCCGTGCGGGAGCACACGCGCGTGCGAAATCGCACACAAAGGGGCTGATCCCGGGCGATTCCGGTTGGGCCGGCAGTGCCATCTCGACTATCATCCGGTGTTTCCATGATGGTGGGGTCCACGAATCTCAAGCAGTTTTTGGAGGCCGTCTTGCGCGGCGCCGCAAAGATTGTCGGCTGTGGTTCCACCAACCTTATTCTTTTCAACGAGAAGAAGCAGGAGATTCGCGTTCACCTGGGTATCACGGCGGACGCCTTCCCTGTGATCGCCGAGATCGAGAAGATGCTTGGCGCGCAGTTTCCCGGCTTCTCATGGCCGATGAGCAGTGCCGAGGGGAGCCTGGTCTCTCGCTCCTGGCGCGAGGCCCTGTTCTGCGAAACCACCTCTCTCAAAGAGTTAGTGGGTGCGGCCTTGCCCCCCTTCATACTCGCGGCAACCGCGCGTCTGATCGGCGAGCGCGACTTTGCGTGCGTTCCCGCGCTCGGCAGTACGCGCAACTACGGCGTCCTTCTCTTCGAGAAGGAAGGAACCCAGCCGTTCAACCGCCAGCAACGTGAAGTGCTCCTGCGCTACGCCCGGCGCATTGGTGAGATCCTCGAAAACGACCTCATGGGACAGAGCCAGACGCTCTTCGACCAGCTCCCCAGCGACGAACCCGACAGCCTCCTGTTCGACGCGCGCGGCGATTTGCGCGGCCACGGCCCGCGTGGCGGTGCAGCCATTGAGCGGGTCTTGCGAGACGACGAGCTTGTGCGATCAATCAGCGCGAATGTCCGCGCCTTTCTCGATGGGCCGGAGGCTCAACGCAAACGCAGCCTGGATCTCGACGGCGAGCTCCGCATCGCGCTGTCGCGCCTCGATTTCGACGGCGCGCAGGGCGTTTTGTGCGCGCTCTCGTCGCCCCGGCAGGCAGCGTCGTCACTCGAAAATCAGCTCGTGCGCCTGACCCTCGGCGATCCGGCACCCGCGCTCTTTGTGGATCCGGAGCGTCTGGTTACCTCGTGCAATCCTGCCACGGCGCAGCTTCTGGGCTACGAGTCTGGGGCGCTCACCGGCCAGCCCATCGGCGCGCTCTTCTCAGCGCCCGACGAGGTCATGGACATTCTCAGCCATCAGACCCTGGATCCGCAGAGGGCCTATTCCGAGCGGGCCACGGTGGTGCGCCGACGCGACGGATCGCTGGTCCCGGTGCGCGTCGAGGCACTCCTGCTCGCCGACGACTTTCACCAACTGGTTGGCTTCTTGCTCGTACTGCGCGAGCCAGCCAAGCGGGATTCCGACCATCTTGTGCAACAGGAGCGCCTCGCCACCATGGGGGAGATGGCGGCCCATCTTGCGCACGAGATTCGCAATCCCCTCGTCGCAATCGGCGCCACCCTCGAGAGCCTCATCCGCGAGCCCGAAACCGCGGTCAGCCAGCGCGCGATCCTGGCTGCTCTTGTGAAAGAGATCGTGCGTATGGACATGACTCTCAAAGACTACCTCGCGGCACGACGCGAGATGGCCGTGACCCAGGTGCGCGTCGGCGAGCTGGTAGACGAGGCGCGCCGCTTGCTTGCCGGCGCCCATCGCCTGGCCGGCAAGACCATCTGCTGTCAAGTGGATCCAGACTTGACAATTGAAGCTGACTACGAGGCCATGAAGCAGGTCGTGTTCAATCTCCTGCTCAACGCACTCGAGGCTACCCCCGCCGCGGGTGAGGTCACGTGTCGCGTCGCCCAGAGTGGCTTCGAGTTGGCCATCACCGTCGAGGACCGCGGGCCAGGTTTGCCTGCGAGCGCCGCGGACTGCTTGCGCCCCTTCTTTACCACCAAGAAGAACGGGACCGGCCTGGGACTGGCCGTGTGCCAAAAGATCGCGCGCGCCCACGGCGGCTTCGTCGATCTAAGAAATCGCGATGGAGGCGGGTGCCAGGCGAGGGTGGTCCTCCCCACGCGTCGCAGCGTGATCGACGGTGCTGCATGAGTCAGCCCTTCCGGGCCTTGGTCGTCGACGACGAGGATCTCTACGCCCAAGCCATTGAGCGCGAGATCAGCCGCCAGGGCATCTTCTGCGATCTGGCGTACAACTGTCGCGAGGCGCTCGAATTCGCCGCGAGCCGCCAATATGGCGTGATTCTCCTCGATCATCGCCTGCCGGACGACGACGGCATTCGCATCATCCCTCAGCTTCTCGCGCAGCAACCTGACGCAGCGCTTGTCATGATGACGGCGTACCAGACCATCCCCAACGCCGTGCAGGCGATTCGTCACGGCGCCGAGGACTACATCGTCAAAGAGGCCAGCCTCGCCCCCATTCTCGAGCGGGTACTCGAGCTGCGCCAGCGCGCCCAACTCCGCGAGGAAGCGCTTGGCACCGCCGATGCCAAGTGTCAGGGACTCCTTGGTTGCTCGCGCGCGATGCGACTCGTCATCGACGAGCTGAGCAAAGTGGCCGTGGCCAAGGACACGACGCTGCTTCTGACGGGGGAAACGGGCGTTGGCAAGGAAGTGGCGTGTCGTTTCGTCCATTCCCTGTCGCGCCCCGCCGGCTCGCCCCTGGTCGTGGTCGACTGCCTCGCCTTGCCCGAGAATCTCGCGGAGAGTCTGCTCTTCGGACACGAGCGCGGCGCCTTCACCGGCGCGCAGGAGTCACAGATAGGCGCTTTCGAGGAAGCCCGCGACGGCACGGTTCTCCTCGACGAGATCGGCGATATGGAACAGGGTCAGGGAAAGCTCCTACGCGTACTCGAGAGCCGCACCTTTCGCCGGCTGGGATCCAGTCGTGAGATTCCGCTTAGGGCCCGCGTGGTCGCCGCTACCAACCAGGACCTGTCTGCCCTGGTGCAAGCGGGCCGCTTTCGCCAGGATCTCTTCCAACGGCTTGCGGTCTTCCCGATCCGCATCCCGCCCTTGCGCGAACGCGGGGACGACATTCTGCTCTTGGCGGAGCACTTCCGCATCCTCTACGGTGAGCGCCTGAACAAGCCCACAGAGCCATTGACCGCGGAGGTCAACGAAGCCCTCTTGGGCTACGCCTACCCCGGCAACGTGCGCGAGCTCAGGAACATCATCGAGCGCGCCGTGATCTTGACGGAATCGCCGCGCATTGAGCTCAGACATTTGCCCCAGCGTGTGCTCACCCTGGGCGGCAAGGAATCTTGGGCACCTACCCGGCCTGTCGAGGTTGTGCCGGGCGTCGATTCCCTGGTCGACGTCGAGGTGCGTATGATCCGTCAGGCGATGAGGCGCGCTGGTAGCGTCCGAACAGAGGCGGCAAAGCTCCTCGGCATCAGTCGCTATCAGCTCTTGCGTCGCATGCGGAAATTCGGCATGAAGGCGGAGTCCGAGAAGAGTCCCGACAACGACTCATGAGAAGAGCTTGAGCCTGTGAAACATGACCACCCATCGTGATCTCGCCGACCAATCGAGCACCCTCCGATCGCGTCCCGCACGAAGCCGCGCAAAGGACGGCTCTACCGGACGTGAGCCCGGTGCGATTCCGTGGAAGAAGTTCAGCGGGCGCATCAGCTACTCGTCATGCAACGAAGATTCCCGCAGTGAGCTCAAGGCGCTGCGGCTCGGCGCCGGGAAACGCGTGTTCTGCATCACCGCCGGTGGAGGACGCGTACTCAACCTGCTCTACGATCATCCCCAGGAGATCCTCGCGGTCGACGTGAACCCGACGCAGAACCATCTCCTCGAGCTCAAGATCGCGGCCATGCGAGCACTCAGCTATGAGCCCTACCTCGCATTTCTCGGCGTGCGGCGGGCGCGCGATCGTCTCAAGGTCTACCAGGGCTTGCGGCCGGCCCTCTCCCACGCCGCGGGAGCCTACTTTGATGCGCACCCAGAGCTCGTGCGGCGTGGTGTGCTCTTCCAGGGGAGCCTCGAGCGCTTTCTCGTCCATGTCTCGCGGATCTCGCACGCGGTGCGACCACTTTGGATCAGGCGGCTGTTCAAATTCGACGATATCGCAAAACAGCGCCACTTCCTCGACGGGTGGAACACACGCGCATGGCGCTTTGTCGGTGAGATGCTATGCCGCCGTTCCTTTCTCGAGCTGTTCTCGCGCGATCCGGGTTTCTGGCGCTTCGTGCCCCCCGAGGTTCCGCTGCATCGGCACATCTTCGATCTCATGCACCGATACCTGTGCAACCACCTCGCGCGCGAGAGTCATCTTCTGCAGCTCGTCTTCTTTGCGCGTTACATCTACGAGCCCGCGATGCCGATCTATCTTCTGCCGGGATCGTTTGAGCGCATCCGCGAAGCCCTCAAGGCGACGCAGGTCACCATCGTGACGGCGCCAGCCGCCGCCGCGCTCGCCGACGTCGCCGACCGCAGCTTCGACGCCTACTCGATCGCCGACGTATCCTCATACCTCAGCGAAGCCGATTTCGGCACCCTCATGGATGAGATCATGCGAACCGCTCGCGCCGAGGCGCGGCTCTGCTCGCGCGGCATCTTCGTGCATAGGCCGCTGCCCCCCGACCACGTTCATCGCGTGCGGCGCGACCACAACCTCGAACGCCGGCTCTCCTTCGACGATGTCGCGATGGTCCACGAATTTCTGGTCGGCACGCTGTAGATAGAATCTCTCCGGCCCCAAGGCGGCCGCCGTCGTCCTTCCCGCGCACCTGTATCTGTTTGAATCGCCCCAGGACCGGAATGCCTTTGTCGGGCGTCACGCCCAAACCAAAGCAATTGAGCCATTTGCGAGGGGGTATGGCGCTTCTTGATGCCTCACGGTTCTACCGCAAAGCGCTGCCCTTGCGGAGGACACAGCTCGGCACACCGAGAGGAGCCAGCAATGCGAATGACAACGAACGATCACCTGGCCGGCGCTGCAACGGTTGCATGGCCCAGGGGCCGCAATCGCGGGAACATGTTCAGCGAGCTGATCTGTGCATTCATGATTGCCTTGGTCTGCGGCTGCACGAATTCCACCAATAGCCAACCCGGGCCGGCTCAGACCGCAGGAACCGGTGGAAGCGGCGGGATATCCGTTCCTCTCGCCTCGGGCGGCTCTAACTCGGCACGTGACAACACCGGCACTTCAGGCTCGCTGCCCAGCAACGCCGGCGGCTCGAGTTCGGTGCCTGGCAACACGGGCGGTTCAAGCTCGCTGCCCGCCAGCGGCGGCGGCTCGAGTTCGCTGCCTGGAAGCACCGGCGGTTCAAGCTCGGTGCCTGGCAACGCCGGCGGTTCCAGCAGGACGGGCGGCTCCAGTTCGGTGTCTGGCAGTACCGGCGGCTCAAGCTCGGTGCCCGGCAACACCGGCGGGTCGAGCAGGACGGGCGGCTCCAGTTCGGTGTCTGGAAGCACCGGCGGTTCAAGCTCGCTGCCTGGCAGCGCTGGCGGGTCGACCGGCACGGGAGGGACGACATCCGCAACGGGTGGCTCCACCAGCAAGGGAGGCACCACGGGCGCTGTCGGGGGCACCGGAGGATCGAGCGGCGGCTCAGCGACCGGCGGCGTTGGTGCCTCTGCTGGCGGCAACGGCGCCAGCGCTGGGGGCAGTGGAGGAGCGGCCACCACCAGCCTGGTCATGCCGCCGGTTCGCGATACTGCGTCGAAGGTCCCCATCTCGAGTGCCCCCGGGTACACAGTAGAGGGCAACTACCCCTACGGGCCGCTGACCGCTCAACGCCTCGACATCATCTACCCGACCAGTGCCGGCCCCAAGGGGACCCAGGTCCTGCCCATGGTGATCATGTTCCACGGCGGCGCCTGGGTTCACTCGTATACCAACGACTACGGTTCTGGGAAGGACCACATGTCGACGTTCTTCGACCGCTTCTTGGCGCACGGATTCATGGTGTGCAACGTCGAGTACCGGGTCAACGACGGTACCGTCGACGGCGCGCCTGCGCCCGCTGCTGTCCAGGACGCGCTCCTGGCCGCCAAGTGGTGCTGGGACTACATGGACTATTTCCACGGCGACAAAACGCGCTATGTGGTGACCGGGGCTTCCGCCGGTGGGCACCTGGCGCTGATGGTCGGCATGACGAGCGCCGATGCGGGCCTAGGGCCCACCTCCCCCACTGATTTCAAGATCGCCGGCATCGTGGACGGATACGGGCCCGCCGATATTGAGGCCGAGCTTAATGCAGTGGCCGCGGGCTGGATTCCGGCAAGTCTGCCCAATCGCGCGGCGATAGCTAAGGAAGTCAACCCCATGACATATGTGCGCGGGGACGTTCCCCCGCTCATCGTGGTCCAAGGGGCGAACGACAACACGGCACCGGTTGCCGACAGCCGCAAGTTGGTCGCCAATCTGACGGCGGCCGGCGCGGACGCCACGATGCACGAGGTCGCTGGCGCGGGCCATGGATTCACGACCCCAGCCACCGCCTGGCCCGACGCGGAAGCGGCCATGTTCGACTGGCTTACTGCAAGAGGCATTGGCAAGTAGTTCGCGGCGAAACGCCGACCAGCGTGACCAGGCTGCGGATCCTGGAATCTGCCCGTGTCCGCCGCGGGCATCGGGGAAATCTTGCTCGCCTGTTGTGTGATTGAGACATGTCAGCCACAGGCCCGGCCTTGTCAACGACGCTGGACGCCGTTCTTTGATATGCGGACCAGGCGCCGAGGGAACCAGGTCGCACTGCGGCAACCGAATTCTCAAAGACCCGCGGCCAGTTGCGCCCCAGCAACCGGATGTCGCCCGAGGCTTTTTACATTTTCAAAATAGTATTCACGATTACTCAATAAGTCGCGATATACTAAGGCATGAGAACGCGTCTTTCCCTGGCTGTCGGCGCTGCCCTGCTCCTCGGCGCGGCCTCGCCGGCCTGGGCCTGGGAAAACTACGAACAGGGCGAGAACGTGCCCATCGTCACCGTGCCCGCCGCGCCTCCTTCGCCTCGCCGCCTGCCCATCTTTGGCCTGATGGCTGACGTGGGCGTGCCTGATGGCCTCATCGGCTCGCTGGCTATTCGGCCGTGGAGCTGGGTGCGCCTTTGCGCGGGAGGCGGGACCAACGGCATCAGCCGCGGCTGGCGCACCGGCATCACCCTTCTCCCCTTTGCCGCAGGTCCCTCGGCCAGCTTCGAATACGGCCGCTATCAGGACGGCGACGCCAACCCTCTGGCCAGGAAAGTCATCGGCGGCAGTTTCGACGGCAGCCCGCTGCTAGAACGGGTTGGCTACGAATACATGAACGCGCACCTGGGGTTGGACTTCGGTTCTCGGCGGGTCGTCTTCTTCGTTCACGGGGGCCTCACCATGATTCGTGGCCAGGTCCACAACGTCGATGCCGCCATCCGCAACGCCACCACTCACGATACCAGCGTCATCGGCACAACCGAGGTGACCGTGCCGCAGGATCCGGCGGTCAAGGCGGTGGGATCGTCGGTGAAACTGGGGCTCATCGTCTACATCTGGTGAGGCACGGCAATGACACTCCGACTTTTCCCCATCATCCCGGTGCTGGCCGCGCTGGCCAGTGGCTGCTACCTTTCTGCCGAGGCCGACGTACCCGAGGTCGAGATCACCCAGCACGGTCTGGGCATGCCGGGCGTGCCAGCGAGCAAGCTGATCGGCGACGTCTCGGTGACCAGTTCCTTCACGTTCTCGCCGTCCAACACTGCGTGGGCCAAGCGCATGAATTCCCAAGTCTTCGTCCACCGCGCAACGGTCACCGCCACCAGCGGCCTGGCCAACCTCGACTTCATCAAGTCCGCTCGTCTGGCCATGACCGACCCCGCGATCTCGGAATCAACAATCGAGATCATCAGCTACGACCAGTGCGAGAACGCGCAGTCCAGTTCAATCATCGAAGTCAGCATGCCCACACCCATCGATATCACGCCCCTCTGGGCGGCCGACGACACGATCGTCGAGCTGCAAATGGCCGGACGACTGCCTGAAAAGAGCTGGACCGTGGATGTGACCCTGAAGCTCGGGGGCAAGATCACCTACAAGTTCTAGACCGGATTTTCCGAGGCAGCGATGGTGGAGAATTTGGTGTTGCAGTGGCCCAAACAGGCCGCGCCCATGCGCACCATCGTCCTTGGTCTTCCAACCGACGGCGGCTAGCTGATCTTCTGAGGCCGGCGCGTCCAGAATGTCCGGCCACGGCCACGGCCAAGTCTACGTCCACGGCCACCCTTCATTGCCTTGCGGGAGGAGCAGCTTCGCTTTGGAAAACGGCTTTCGGCTAGGCGCCCCGCGACGTCGCTGCGCTTGCCGCGGGATTGCGGAGCAAGCATCCAGCTTGCGCCGCAGCGCCGGTCGATGCAGGCTGGTGGGCTTCGACGAAGGCTCACACGGAGGTTTTCATGATCGGCATCATCGGCGGCACGGGACTTGGCGACGCGCTCGGCACGGTCGGCAAGGGCCAGACGCATGACATCGACACGCCCTTTGGCCCTCCCTCAGCCCCCATTCTCACGACCGAGGTGGGCGGCGTTTCGGTGGCGCTGCTTTCCCGTCACGGCGAAGGCCATTTGCTGAATCCTTCCATCGTGCCTTACCGCGCGAACATCTTCGCGCTCAAGAAACTGGGTGTGACCCGAATTGTCGCCAGCGGCGCGGTGGGCAGCTTGCGTGAGGAGATAGCGCCGCGCGATCTGGTGTTGCCCGATCAGGCCATTGACCGCACGTTTCGCCGACCGGGGACCTTCTTCGAGGGCCTGGCTGTGCACGTGGAGATGGCTGCGCCCTTTTGCCCCGCCCTGCGCGCGGCGCTGACCGGCGCGGCAGCCGCAGTCCCTGCCAGGGTCCACCTGCGCGGAACCTACGTGTGCATGGAGGGGCCGCAGTTCTCTTCACGCGCCGAAAGCGAGATGCACCGGCAGTGGGGCGGCGACCTGATCGGCATGACCCTCATGCCCGAGGCGAAGCTGGCTCGCGAGGCTGAGATTTGCTACGCGTCGGTGGCTCTGTCGACCGACTATGACTGCTGGCGGGCGCACCGTACCGACGTGGACCAGATTCGCCTCTTGGAGGAGATCATCGCCAACGTCCAGTCCGCGACCCAGAATGCCTTGGCGCTGATCCGCGCTGGGTTGCCCGCCATCGCGTCGCTTCCCAGCAGCGCCTGCTCGTGCCAGCAGGCGTTGAAACTGGCCATCTGGAGCGACCGGCGCAAGATCCCGCGTGAGGTGCGGGATCGCCTGGCACCGCTGACGGCGAAGTACCTGGACTAGTGCCTCCAGTCACAATTTCAGGCAGATTTGGGCCGCCCATGCATCCCGCCCTGCGTCGTTGCTCCTCGGTTACATACGTCAAGTATGCGCCCTCGTCGCGCCTCGCAGGCCGGGCGCCTGAACGACCGAAACCTGCCCGCTCTTCTGACTGGAGGCACTAGCCCCGATGAACGTCGCTGGGATTCCCAATCGCACGATTCGCCTGCACGCCGACGGTTGGTCGGTCGAAGTCATCGACCAGACCCTGCTGCCGCACGAGTTTTGCCTGGCGCGACTGCAGACCCTAGCGGACGCGGGCCGCGCGATTGCCGACATGGTGGTGCGGGGCGCGCCCCTCATCGGCGCCACGGCGGCGTATGGCATGGCCCTGGCTTTGCGGCAGGACGGCAGCGATGCGGGCCTGGCACGTGCATACGCGTGGCTTCTGGCCGCGCGACCCACGGCGGTCAACCTGCGCTGGGCTCTGGACGAGATCCGCACTGCCACGGCCAAGCTGCCACCCGCCCAGCGCACGGACGCCGCTTACCGTCGGGCCGCGCAGATCTGCGACGAAGACGTGGCCCTGTGTTCGGCTATTGGCGAGCACGGCAAGCGCATCATCGAAGAAATCTCTAAGCGCAAGGGATCGAGTCCCGTGAACGTGCTCACCCACTGCAACGCGGGCTGGCTGGCGACGGTCGACTGGGGCACCGCCCTGGCGCCGGTGTACAAATCCCACGATGCCGGGATCGCGGTACACGCGTGGGTGGACGAGACGCGTCCGCGCAACCAGGGCGCTTCACTGACCGCCTGGGAGTTGGGCCAACATGGCGTCCCCCACCATGTGATCGTGGACAATGCGGGCGGCCACCTCATGCAACACGGCGCCGTCGACGTTTGCTTCGTAGGCACCGATCGAACCACGGCCACCGGCGACGTGGGCAACAAGATCGGCACCTACCTCAAGGCGCTGGCTGCGCGCGATTGCCAGGTGCCGTTCTACGTCTGCCTGCCCAGCCCCAGCATCGACTGGACCATCCGTGACGGCCTGGCCGAGATCCCCATAGAAGAACGCGGCGTCGACGAGGTCCGCCTGGTGCGTGGGCTGGGGCCTGACGGAAAGCCCACCTCCGTCCTGGTGACGCCGCCGCACAGCCCGGTGGCCAACCCTGGCTTTGACGTGACGCCGGCCCGCCTGGTGACGGGCCTTATCACCGAGCGCGGCGTCTGCCCAGCCAGTGCCGACGGGCTGGCCCAACGGTTCCCCGAGCGCGCCGGCCGTCGGTAATTCCTTTGGGCGTGACCGGCTCCCCGAATCTCGCTATAGACTTCACGACCCATGGCACGGATAGCTCCCTTTCGCGCGCTCCGTTTTGACCCGGCTCGGTTCGCCGACCTCGCGCCGCTTCTGGCCCCACCCTACGATGTCATCGGCGAAGTGCAGCGCAAGGAGTTGGAAGCCCGCCACCCGCGCAACATCGTGCACCTGGATCTGCCGCGCGGCGAGGGTGACGCGCGCTACGACAACGCGCGCACGCAGCTCGACACTTGGCTGGCCGAGGGAACCCTGCGCCAGGACGCGCTGCCGGCCCTGTATCGCTACGAACAGAGTTTCAGTTTCCCGGGCGCGGCCGGCCCGCAAGACTACACCCGCAAGGGATTCATCTCGCTCATCGAGCTTTCGCCGTTCTCCGCGCGCGTGGTCTTGCCCCACGAGCACACCCTTTCGGGCCCCAAGGTGGATCGCTTCAAGCTGATTCGCGCCACGCGCGCGCACTTTTCGCAGGTGTTCTCCCTGTATCGCGATCCAGCCGGCACCATCGAGGCGGCGCTCGACGGCGCCTGCGGTGCGGCGCCAGAAGTGGACGCCACCACGCCCGACGGTTGCCGCCACCGCTTGTGGGTGGTGACCGACGAGGCGGTCATCGCCGCGGTAGCGCGAGAGATGGCCCCCCGCAGTGTCATGATCGCGGACGGCCATCATCGCTATGAAACCATGGTCGCCATCCGCGACGAGCTGCGGCCCGCCAATGTTCCCCTCGGCCACTCCCTGGTTGACTGGGGCGTGATGTTCTTTGCCCGCGCCGAGGACCCGGGCCTGCTGGTCCTGCCCACCCACCGGATGGTGCATGGCTTGCCTGCCGAGGCGCTCGACACCCTGGCCGAGCGCAGCCGTCCTTGGTTCGAGGTCGTGTCAGGCAACGAGGAAGACGCGGCCGCCATCCAGGACCGCCTGCTCCGCGAGGGCGAGAAAGCCGTGACCTTTGCCCTGCGTCGAGCCGGCACGGCCGGAACCACCTGGCTCAAGCTGCGGGCCGATGCGGACCTAGCGCGCCTGGGCCCGCCCACGCTCGCGCGCCTCGACGTGAGCGTGTTGCACGGTCTGGTCCTGGAGCCGCTGCTGGGCATCGGCTCCGAGGCCATGGCCCGGCAGTCGAACCTGACCTACAGCCACGACCTGCGTGAAACCCTGGGCCGGGTGGCCTCCTCCCAGGTGCAAGCAGCGTTCCTCATGAACGCCACCAAGGTGTCCCAGGTCCTAGACGCGTGCGAGGCGGGCTTCGTGCTGCCGCAAAAGTCGACCTACTTCCAGCCCAAGCTGGCGACCGGCTTGGTGATGGCGCGCATCGATCCCGGCCAGGAGCCGGTGCTGCCCAAAGTATGAGCCTCGCGGACGACGCGCGGGAGCCGCAAGAAGAGTCGGAGGACGTCACTCACGACACGCTCCTGCGCGGCCGGGTCAAGCTGATCCAGCCTGCGCGCGGTTTCCGATCCAGTCTGGATCCGGTGCTCCTCGCGGGTTTCGTGCAGGCGCCCTACGGCCACTTCCTCGATATCGGCTGTGGCACCGGCGCCCTCTCCTTCTTGTTACTGGCGCGCGACCCGGCGGCGACCGGGTTGGGGGTGGAGATTCAGCCGCGCTTGGCAGGGTTGGCGGCGCGATCGGTTGCAGCGAACGGATTCGACGCGCGCTTTGCCGTCGCGGCGGCCGACGTGCGCGCCCCGGGGCTCCTGCCACACTCAGCTTTTGACCTGGTGGCGAGCAACCCGCCGTTTCGACCCCTGGGCAAGGGCTTGTTGCCGCCGCAAACCGAACGCTCGTTGGCCCATCACGAGGTCGCGCTGACTTTGGCCGAGTGGCTTCGAGTGGCTCAGGTGGCACTGCAGCCCGAGGGTCGGCTGGCCGCGATCTATCCCGCCGAACGCCTCGACGAGATGCGCGCGGCCCTGGCCGCACACGGACTGGCCATGGCCCGGCTGCGCATGGTGCAGGCGCAGGCCGGCGCGCGCGCCAGCCGCTTCTGCTTCGAAGCGCGACGCTCGGCGCTTGTGGCCGAAACCAAGACCGAAACACCGCTGGTCGTGCACGAACAGGGGAGGTATTCGGCGGAGGTGCGCGCCATGCTGGGTGAGGAGTCGTGAGATATCGGGCGGCGTACCTGCTGGCCATCTGGTTCGGCTGTGGGCGTGTCCCGAAGGCGCCAGGAACCGCGGGAACGCTGGGCGCGATTCCGCTCTATCTTCTGCTGGCCCACTATGGCGGCCCGCTGGCGGTCGCAGCCGCAGCCGTGGCAATCACGGCCGTTGGCGTGTGGGCCTCGAATCAGGTGGTGCGCAAACTGGGGATCAAGGATCCACAGATCGTCTGCATCGACGAGGTGGCCGGCGTGCTCATCACCTTGCTCGCGGCGCCCGCGACTTGGGCCGGCCTCGTGGCCGGCGTCGTTCTGTTCCGCCTGTTCGACCAATGGAAGCCCTGGCCTGCGCGCGCGGCTGAGAGCCTTCCCGAAGGCTGGGGCGTGATGATGGATGACGTGGCGGCGGGCGCGTGGGGCGCCGTACTCCTACTCGGCGCCCGCGCCGCCGGCTGGATGTAGAGTTCACCTCGGTTTATCGATCCCCGGCACGCGCTTGGCCGCCTGCCAGAGTCGCTCCATCTCCTCGGGCGTAGCCGACGCGACGGTGCGGCCCTCGGCCTGCAGGGCTTCTTCCATGTGCCCAAAGCGACGGGCGAAGCGATCGGTCGCTTCGCGCAGGGAATTTTCCGCGTCCAGCCCCAGCTTGCGCGCCAGGTTGGTCAGGGCGAACAGCGTGTCGCCCAGCTCGTGGATCATCTGGTCGCGATCGCCTGCTTGGCAGGCGTGATCCAGCTCAGCCAACTCCTCGTCGACCTTGTCGCGCACGCCAGCAGCATCCGGCCAGTCAAAGCCCACCGCGCCCGCCTTTTCACCAGCACGAGTGGCGCGCACCAGGGCCGGGGCGCTGCGCGGGATCCCGTCGAGCGCCCCCTTGCGTCCCTTCTTCGCCTTCTCGACCGCCTTGAGCTTGGCCCAGTTTGCCAGCACAGCCGCCGAAGTCTTGGCCTGCGCCTCGCCGAACACATGGGGATGGCGGCGCACCAGCTTGGCCACGATCCCACGCACGACATCGTCGATGCCAAAGGCACCCTCTGCGTGGCGCAGCTCGGCCTGGAAGACAATCTGCAGAAGCAGGTCGCCCAGTTCCTCGGCGTGGTCGCGCACATCGCGCGTGTGCAGGGCGTCCACTACCTCGTAGGTCTCTTCGACCAGGTAGGGCAGCAGCGATTCTAGGGTTTGCTCGCGATCCCAGGGGCAGCCGGTGGGCGCGAGCAGCCGCTGCATCAGGCCCACCAGATCGGGCAGGTTGCGGCCCGTCTGCTTGCCAGGCAGCGGGCTGAGATCGAGCTGGGGGGGCGGCGTTTCCTGGCTCACTGGTTGCCTAGCTTGGAAGGTGCTCGGCGCCCTGGCAAGAACTCATCTCGCGACGGAGTTTCAGGTCAGACGGCGGGTACGAGACAACCGTGCCTTGTGCGATTCATCCCGCCTCCCATCATCCCGCAGCTACTACTCGTTGAAGTTTCAGACGGCATTCCGGTTGGTGGATTATGCTGTCTAGAATCTTATCACTGCCTCCCCACAGTCGACAAAGGACAGCGTGGTTTGAATCTGGAAATTCGACTGGTCGGTGTGGCGTTCGGCATGGAAAACCGCGAGCTCGTAGACCGTGCCCTTCGTCAGACCGAGCGAATCAATGGCGACTGTCCCTGTCGTCTGCGCGTGTCGCCCTCCCAGATCGATGACCAACTTCTTGTCGATGAACACCCACACGTCGTCATCGCCACTGAACGCAAAGGTTTCCCCGCCGCCGTATAGGAAGGCGGTATGAATCTCCGTAGTGAAGGAGAAGTTGTGAGGCTGGCCCTCGTTGCCGAAGCCCTGACCGTCGAGCGGAAAGAAAGACTTGGGCAAGGTCGCCGAGAAAGTGGCTGTCCCATTGACGAGCTCCAGTTGCAGCGCCAACACAAACGTCATATTGACGCCCGGGACATCGTTGTACCACTGGTTGAAATTTGCCGGGCCTGTGGTGGACCCCTGCGGTTGCCGTGCTTTCGTCGCGTAGACCGGCTTGTTGTCTGCGCCCAGGGTAGCGGCCACGATCCCCTTTTCGATTCCAACCGGCGCCGTCTCAAAATCCGGGTGCCCGCCGGGCTTGTTTCCCATCTTGAAGTCGCGAATCAGGCCATAGAGCGCGGCACAATTGGTGGCAACCCCCGAATTCCCACCGCTCCCTCCAGCGGCGCCAGCGTCTGTGGACGACGTGACCTGTGGGCCGAGAGCATAGGCACCGTAGGTCACAGGCGTCACGTTCACGAAGCCCGGGGGAGGCCAAGGCTCAGGTCCACCCGCGTCCGGGGTGTCCATAGAACCGCCAAAGTTGCCAGGGTCGGTTGTGATGATTTGGTTTCCACCTGTCGCGGTGTCACTGTTTCCCGCTGCTCCGCCGCCACCGCCGCTTCCCGCTACCGCGGTGCCACCGCTTACCTCAAGTCCGCTGACTGGCTGATCCGGTGAACAGTCCATCAGGGACACGCCGACGGCTAGACCGGCCGTGATGCCAACGATGGCCTTGCCAACCGTAGTCCTTTTCATGGTGCCTCCCTGGCCAAGTTCCCCCAGATACCCCAGCCTACAACCGGGCCAGGACTCTAATCTGATACGACCAACCAGCGCCGTCAACGGATAGAACCCGGCCGCCCTGCTGTCCGTCCCTGGTCGGGTCCGGATCCGAGCCGGCGCCTCGGTTTCCGGCTGGTCCGATTCCCCTTTGGGGGCAACACCTGCCCTTCGTAGGGGCCGCCAGCAGGTCGCTCCGACCGGAGGTTGCCCCACCAGGCACTGACCGTGCGGAGCGCCTGCGGACTGGTCACCCATACTATCCTGAACAAATCCGGACAGTTGGGTGTCGCCGGCGCCACGACGGCGTGCCTTACGCGGTGGCGCAGGCGGGAGGCAGGTCTTGAGAATTACTCGACGCCTTTGACTGACGAGGGCAATGATCCGCCGCCGCCTCAGAGTCCTCCCGGCCGAGTCGCAACCGGCGTTAGAGAGGGCGGCCGCTGGCCTGGTTCGCGGCCACGGCGCGGGCTGGGACCACCCGCATGATCTTGCCGTCCAAGTCCTCGAGCACCAGATTGTCGCCGGCCTCGCGATAGCGATAGCTCGGCTTGCCATCGATGGTCACCTCGATGCGCCCGTCGGCGCGGCGTTGCAGGTGATAGTTGTGGTCGGCATACCGGGTGTCCAGCGAGCCATCCTTGTTCAGCGCGACCGGGTTGCTGCCTGAGTAGAATTCGATCGTGTTGAAGATCAGGAAGTCGCCCAGCGTGGCGAGCTCATACACCGGAATGATGATCAGCGCCCACAGGATGACCGAGTTGGCAAACCGGTTCGCTGTGGCCCTGCCATTCCAGTTATAGATCTTGCGTGTCAACGCGAACTGCCCATAACACCCCGCCAGCCCCAGACAGCCGACGGTGGAAAGGACAACGAGCTTTTCGCGCAGTGATTTCGACATGACCGACCTCCTGGAAAAAGGATGTTTTGCGTTTGATGCAAATGGGCCATGTTGTATCTCAACAAAAGGGGATCCCCGCGGCGGAATCGTGGGCCGTTGGTTGTCTACCGCGACGGTAGCGGACCATCCCCCGGCCCCCAGCTCCGATCGCGCTCCGCAATCCCGCGACAAGCGCGACGAAGGCGAGAACCGCCCCGGAAGAACAGGCTTTTCCATGATCAAGCCGCGCACCCAATCGGAGCGATCGGTGGTGGTCGTCGTTTTTGTGGCCGTGGCCGACGGTGATCACTCCGGCCACGGCCACGTCCACGACCACGACCCTCTGCGGCTATCGCGGGACTAGGGGCGCGACTGCACGCTGGTGGCGGCCTGGGTTCCGTGGTAAACGAGGTCAGGTTCGATTGAGTCAGCGGCCAAGCGATCCCCTGCGAGAAACTACGGATGTCGAGTCGGACCGAGTGGTCCTCGACGACAACCGCGTCGCTCTCTCGTTGTTCGGCGAGAAGAACGCCAATCTCAAGCGAATCGAGTTTGAGACCGGCGCCAAACTTCATTCGCGGGGAAACGAGCTGACTTTCCTCGGCCCGACCGACGCCATTGCCCAGGCTCGCCGTCTGGTGGAACAGCTTTACCGCATGGTGCGCGGCGGCCGCTCAGTGGGGCCCGAGGACGTCACGCGCGCCGCGCATGTGCTGCGCGGGGATGCCAACGCCAACCTGCAGGAAGTCTTCTCCGACACCATCCTCGTGGGCAGCCGCGCCCGGCCCATCGCACCCAAGGGCCTAGCCCAGAAACGCTACGTCGACGCCATCCGCGAGCGCGACATCGTGTTCGCCATCGGGCCGGCGGGAACCGGCAAGACCTATCTCGCTATGGCGCTGGCCTTGCGCCAGCTCATGGAAAAGCGGGTCAAGCGCATCGTGCTGACCCGGCCGGCGCTTGAGGCGGGCGAACGGTTGGGATTCTTGCCGGGCAGCATGGAGGAGAAGGTCTCACCCTACCTGCGGCCGCTCTACGATGCCCTGCACGACATGATGGACTTCGACCGCGCCCACCAGTTGGTCGAGCGCGGGATGATCGAGATCGCGCCCATCGCGTTCATGCGCGGCCGCACGCTCAACGATTCGTTCGTCATCCTGGACGAGGCGCAGAACACCACCAGCGAGCAGATGAAGATGTTCCTCACCCGCCTGGGCTACGAGTCCAAGGCGGTCATCACGGGAGACGTGACCCAGATCGATCTTCCCGACCACCGGCGCTCCGGCTTGACCGAGGCCGAGTCGCTCCTGCGGGGGATCGATGGCATCGCCTTCTGCACCTTCACCGAAATCGACGTGGTCCGCCACCCGCTGGTGGCCGAGATCATCCGCGCTTACGACCGCAAGGCGCAAGCCAACGGCGCCAGCCGGCCACCCGGCAGCGAGGGTTGACGCCGTGTCGGCGACGACCATGGGTCCTCACTTTTTGTGATCGCGGCCGTGCCCATCGATACCGTCGTCCGACACGACGTCCGCTCCTTGGTCGATGCGGCCGCGCGCCGCAGGGTCACGAATCGCTTGCGCGCGGCCTTGCGACAGCTGGGACGCGTGCGCTCGTCGGCAACCTTGCTGTTCACCGGCGATGACGAGATCCGAGCGCTCAATCGCGAGTACCGCGGCCTCGATCGCGCGACCGATGTGTTGAGTTTCCACATGCAGGAGATTCAGGGCGATGCCGATCCGGCGGGCGATGGGGTTTTTCTCGGCGACATCGTGATCTCCGTGGAGACCGCCCGCCGCCGCGCGGGTCGCGCCCGCCTGGACAGGGAGCTTGAGCGCCTCGCTGTGCATGGCCTCTGCCACCTGTTTGGCCACGACCACCATCGCCCCGGCCAAGCCCGTCGCATGCGCGCGCTGGAGAAACAGCTCCTGCTTGCTAGTTGCCGCTGTCGGGCGCTGCCCGCAGGCGCTCGAGTACAGCAGCCGGGAGACTGCCAAAGTACACTTGACCGTCGACCAGGAAGGCGGGAGTGCCCTCCAGCTTGAGTGCGATCCCGACCTCGATATCGTTCTTCACGGCTGCGAGCGCTTCGCCCTTCATGCAGCGATCGAGTGCAGCGGGATCGAGGTTGAGATCAGCTGCAGTCTTCTGGTTGGATTGCGTGTCGAGGGAGCCCGCGACCTCGAACAGGTAGTCGTTGGCTTCCCAGAAACGCCCGACACGGACTGCGCACTCGGCGATGAGCGCGGCCCGGCAGGCGGTCTGGTGGAAGGGCCGATCAACGCTGCGGTTGCACGACTGATCGAGGGGAAAGTGGCGGTGGATGAGACGCACCCGATCGGGGAACTGCGCAACGATGGCGCGCAACTGCGCGTGCGCCTGCCTACAGTAGGGGCACTCGTAGTCTGAGAATTCGGTGATGGTCAGGATGGGCTTTTGCGCCCCGACCCAGTGGCCGCCGCCCGGCACCTCGCCACGGGCCAGGTTTTGCAGCGGCAACGGTTTTCGGCGCTGACCCGCGCCGCCCCGCCAATAGGGCGGAACCAGAGCGACAAGTCCGACCGCCGTGGCGCCAAGCACGATGAGGACCACCAGGGTCTTGCCGGGGCTTTCGCGAACAAAACGCAGAAGTGCCGCGGCCGCGTTGGGAAGTCCGATAGCCCCTGCCTGCACCAAGGCCAGGACGAAGAGCAGCAGGTTGATGCCATAGGTGGCAGCACAGAGAATGCACAGGGCATGCAAGCGGAAGGCCGAGATAGAGCCCAGCACGGCGCTGAGCGCGGCAAAGCCGGTGAAAAGCAGCAGGCCGCACGCCGCGGTCAAGGCGGCGCGCCGGCCGCGCAATCCCCAAAGCGCCACAGCGGCCGCCAGAAGATAGCCGAAGATCCCCCACGCCGCCGTGGGCAGGCCCAGCAAGACCGAATAGGGGCTGCGCGCCACGTTGTCGCAGTTGAAGGTGCTGCCGCGGCCGCAGAAGCTGTGGAACCCGGCCTCGGTGTGGACCTTGAAGTGGATGCGAGCCAAGGCCACCGAGATCGCCAGCCCGGCAAGAGACAGGATCAGTATGGCCCACCAGATCCCCTGGCGGCCCGAGGCCGAGGAATTGGGTTGGCTGACGCCGCCTGTCTTGTCCATGTGACAGAGCAAACCCTTACCACGATCTGCCGCCGATGGAGGAGTTCTAGTCGCGTGGGGAGCCCCGGTACGATCCTACGGCATCACCGACTAGGCGAATTTGGCCCCAGGGTCCGAGATTGAACCCCTGCCCCAGGCTGACGACCGGGGCGCGACGGCGGTCGCCCAGAAAGTAGTAGATGTAGTGGCCCTCGGCCGTGGTCTGGGTGGGCGGCGTCGATGACGCGCGCCTGGCGCTCCCTTGACCAGTCGGCCGATAATCCCTTGCGCTGCGCGCCCGCTCAGTTGTAGGTGGCGCTGAGCAGGACGCCTGCACCCACTGTGGTCCAGCGTCCATCAAAGTACTTGGCCTTCGCGGAACCCAGCATGAACTGGCCAGCAACACCGAGCCCCCAGTCCGGCGAGACCCACCACTCTTTCCCGAACATCAGACTGAAGGCAACGCCAGTGTCCGACAGATCTGCACTCTGGTTCGAATGTTGCTCGCTCAGGGTCAGGAAATGGAGAAGCACTGATCCCGAAGCGTAGATATTCTGCGGCATGATGTAGTAGGTGACCCCTGGCCCAATCCCCATGGCGTCAAACGTTATTCCGGACATGTCATAGCTCTTTCCGTCGATCTTCAGTGTCGGGTTGGGGAGCGAATGCCCCACAATCTCGCCGTAGATAATCAGATTGGGAGTGATGGCCCCGCCAAAGGCCGTGTCAATTACAATGGACCCGCCGCTGTAGACTGCGTCGCCCCCCTGGTAGCACTACTGATTCAAAAAGGGAGTCGTCCGTCGGTGTTCACGGGCATGTGCACCAGGCGGTCCCATCGATTGCGGTCTGTGACACAGAGGGCATCGGGGTAGCCATGTGGCCAGGACACGC
>Ga0224520_1000067_pt1 | contig 34485 bp, 24 predicted proteins | sample CFST25metaG_2_FD_180684 | JGI IMG/M metagenome (GOLD analysis project Ga0224520, IMG submission 180684) | Peat soil microbial communities from Stordalen Mire, Sweden - C.F.S.T-25 | ecosystem: Environmental > Terrestrial > Soil > Wetlands > Peat | place: Sweden: Norrbotten County, Stordalen Mire... | reverse complement strand
CAGTGGAAGTGCAGGCGCTAGCGGCGCGGGGGTGACCATCAACGGTAAGTTCGTGCCGAAGGACAACGCCATCGTCTTCATCCACTTCGGCCATTCGAACATGCGCGGGGCAGCCACCACGCCGACTAGCCTGACCTCCTATTTCTTCGACACCGAGGACGGACTCTGGAGCTACAAGGGGAGCTTCGCCCTCGCCAAGGAACCGACGGCGCCCCAGGCCGGATACACCTCTGCCGGGCCGGGCATGGCAATATTGCATTCGGCCAGGGGCGCGGTCGCATCCACCAGCGATGTCCAGTTCATCTCTGTCGGCTACGGCCAGGGCTCAGCGACCACCGTGGACTACCAGAAGTCTGGGACCTACTACCCCGTCTTCATGGGCTGGGCAGGCCAGCTCAAGGGCAACGTCACCTTTGGGGCGATCGTCATCATGCTGGGGGTCACCGACGGCGAACACTTGGCGGCCAACCTGGTCCCCGGCTTCCCGACCCGCGTTGCACAGATCGTTTCGGACATTCGTGCCGACCTGGGTGAGCCCAATCTCCCCGTTCTGTTCTGCGACTATGAGCAGAACGCGACGGGCCAGTACGCCATTACTGGCGCATATGGTACCGTCATGGTGCCGCTCATCAAGCAGCTTCCGGGCTTGATTTCGAATCTGGTGCTGGTTCCTACCGACGGCATTGAAATGCAGGACAACCACCACTTCGATCTGCAGGGCCACAAAGACTGGGCAGGGCGCGTGATCTCGCTCATGCAGTCTAACAACTGGTTCCCCTGGAAGTAGTCTCGGGTTCGCTGTCGCAGGTCGGTTGAATGGCGGCCGCCCCTGATTCTCACCCGGCGGCGTCGGCTGGCTGGCAGTTGGCGGCAAGGGTGCTTCTGTTCTCGGCGGTGGCGGTGGGGGCCTTCATTGTTACGTTGGGCCCGATCTCCGACGGAGATATCTACTGGCACCTTGCTGCGGGGCGCGAGATCTTGCGTCAGCGGGCCCTGTTGCGCTTCGATCCCTTCACGCTGAGCGCAGCGGGCCGGCCCTGGGCGGACGTGCACTGGCTGTTCCAGGTTGGCGCCTACGCCCTCTACGCGATCTCCGGTTTCACCGGGCTTGCCATCGCCAAGGCGGCGCTGGTTGCTGGCGGCGCGACCCTTCTCATCCACGCGGCGGAGGGTTCGGGGGGCGCCCTTGCCCGGGGTGTCTGCGCCGTTGCGGTGCTGGGCGGACTGATCCTCGATCGCCATCTCGTGCCGATGCGTCCGCTCATCGTCACGTTGGTTCTTCTGGCGGCTTTCCTCCTGGCGCTGGAACGGCTGCGCACCCAAGCGGCGCGTGCCAGATGGGCGTGGGTCGTCCTACCGCTCGCGCAGGTCGTGTGGTGCAACTGCCAGGGGCTGGCGCCTATCGGCCCCCTGCTGGTGGCGATGTACCTCGCCGGAGCCTGGCTCTCGACCCGCGGGCTTCGCCGCTGGCCCTTCGCGAGCGAGGAGGCATCCTCGCTCCGTCCGCTCGCGATCGCGCTTGGACTGTGTGTGCTGGCCTCGTTTGTCACTCCCTATGGCCTTGATGCGGTGGCGCTTCCCTTGCGCTTGCTTGGGCGCATCACCCAGGGCCGCGGCAACGTCTTTGGCAGCGAGGTCGCCGAGAACATCCCGCCCTTTGTCCTGGAACGAACCGCGCCCGAGCTGGTCTGGCATTTGAAATGGGTCCTTGCCCTCTTGGCCGCCGTCATCGCGCTTGTTCGACCGCGCTTCCACCTGGCGCACCTGCTCGCGATTGCCGCCTTTCTCGGGCTGGCTCTGATGGCCAACCGGAATCTGCCCCTCTTCTACTGGGTGGCCGCGCCTATTGCCGCGATTGCGTTGGCGCCCGGGCTGCGGCTGCTCGCCTCGCGGGGCGCGGCCCGGCTCGGTCCGTCGCTCCCCGCGCGACTGGACAGGTGCGGCGGGACTGCGGTGCTCGTGGCGCTCCTCGGCGGCGAGCTGGTGCTTGCCGGCCTCATGCAGAGACGCGAGCCTGCCCCGGGCAGTCCGACCCCGTTCCATTTTCCCGTCGAGTCGGCGCGCCGGCTGGCAGGGATGTGTGCGGCAGGTCCGGTGTTCGCTGCTGACCAGCATGGTGGATATCTCAGTTTCGCGGTCCCGGCCCTGCGGCCCTACATCGACACGCGCCTGGTGCTCCACACCGAAAAGGAGTACGCCGACTACCTCGCACTCTTCGACGAACCTGCTCGCTTTGATGCCCTTGCCGCCAGGGAGAACTTTGGCGCGGTCGTGCTGACCACGACCTACCCTGATCGCTATCTCGGTCTTATCTGGCATCTCGCCGGCTCCGCCGATTGGCGACTCGCGTACACTGACGGCTACGAGGTACTTTTTCTGCACGAAGGGCCCGGTCTTGCGCTCGCCGAGCGTGCAACGGTCGACGCCATCCTGGATGAACTGGCCGCGCGGTTTAGCGGCCACAGGGAGCTTTTCGAGGCGGCGCGTCTTCACCTGGCGCGCTTGCTGGTCGTGCTCGGGCAGTCCCGCCAGGCCGAATATGTGCTGGCCAGTCTGGACTCGCGGCCGGCCGCGCAGCTTCGTGCGCGCGCGCACTTTGCCGCCGGAGAGGTTCGGGCCGCGGCGGCGCTGGCGCGCATCCTGCTTGCGCAGGACCCGCGTGACGTGCGAAGCCTGGCCCTGCTCGCCGAGATCGCATCTGCCGAGCACCAGCCAGGCAGGGCAGGGGAATGGCTGCGACGCGCGCTCGCGATCGATCCTTACGATCCCGAGGCGCGATCGATTGCCGCCCGAATCCCGCGGTAGCTGATGCGCATGGGCAGCCTGTCCACCCTAGTTGCGACATTGGGCGAGGAGCCACTCGATGAACGCCGGGTCCGAGCGCGCCTTTTCGATGGTCGGCATGTGGTCGAGACCTGGGTATTCTGTGCACTTTTCAGCGCCTCAATCATCCAAAAGCTCGGATAGATCGGATCGTCGGTGCAGCCGTGCAGGAACATCACTATCGGAAGCGGTTTGCCGGTGGGTGCCGGCACGTACATCCCAACCGGTTGGCCGTTGTACGTCCAGGTGATGAATCCGGTTTCCTGTTTGCCGTCCGCGAGGAGCCCATCTGCCTGGTCGTGGGCGCCGTCTGGTTGGTTCGTATTTCCGGCGCCGTCGGTTGTTCCCGAGCCACACGCGAAATGTACGGCGAAACAGAGCCCAAGGAGTGACAAATTTCGAAGCGACATCTCTACCTCTCTGCAAGAGAACCGGGGTTTTCGATTCTAGACAAGAGGGCTCACGACCCGTGGGTGCAGAGCTCGACCGCGGCTATACCACGCGTGGACGGAGCACAACTGCGTACGGGGACATTCCACACTTTGGGGCAACTCATTCTGGCCGGGAACCGCCTTCCGTGCTATCGAGTCCTACTCGCCGGCAGCGAGGTGTATCAGCTCGCGACTGACTGAGAGGAGCAATGACCGGAGCATCCTTCAAATCCCCACGGGAGATGCTTCCATGAACGCACTGACGCTCGTGTTCGCAACGCTGTGCATTTTTGCGCTGGCGTACCGGTACTACGGGATCTTCTTGGCGAAGAAGGTGCTGTGCCTCGATCCGGGCCGCACGCCGCCTTCCATCGCATTCGCCGACGGGCACGACTACCACAAGACCAACCGGTTCATTCTCTTCGGTCACCATTTCGCCGCCATCGCCGCGGCAGGTCCCCTGCTCGGGCCGGTACTGGCCGCTCAGTTCGGGTGGCTGCCCGGGACGCTGTGGATCGTCATCGGCTGCGTCCTGGGCGGCGCTGTGCACGACATGGTGGTGCTCTTCGCCTCGGTCCGCCACAAAGGCAAGAGCCTGTCCTATATTGCCGAGAACGAGATCGGCCGCCGGGCTGGGATCGTGGCCTCCTTTGCCATTCTCTTCATTCTCATCCTCACCTTGGCTGGGCTGTCCATCGCGGTGGTCAACGCCCTGTTCAACAGTCCCTGGGGCACATTCACCGTGCTGGCCACTATGCCCATCGCTCTGTTCATGGGCGTCTATCTCTACATTCTACGCAAGGGTGACGTGCTCGGCGCCAGCGTCATCGGCGTGGGACTCCTGTTCTTGGCTCTGCTGGCAGGTCCCCATATCGCCGCCGATCCCACCTGGGCCAGGCTTTTCACGCTGTCGCGGAACCAGCTCGCCATCGCCATTCCCCTCTACGGTTTCGCCGCCTCGGCCCTGCCGGTGTGGCTGCTGCTCTGCCCGCGGGACTACCTTTCCACCTACCTGAAACTGGGCGTGATCGCTATGCTGGTGGGTGGCATCGCCTTCGTGCACCCGCGCTTCGAGATGGCCGCGCTCACGCCCTTCGTGAAAGGTGGCGGGCCCATCATCCCCGGTGCGGTGTTCCCCTTCATCTTCATCACCATCGCGTGCGGCGCTTTGAGCGGCTTTCACGCCATCATCGGCACCGGTACCACGCCCAAGATGATCGCCAGCGAAAAGGACATCCTTTTCGTGGGTTATGGCGCCATGCTGGTGGAGGGCGTGGTGGCTATCATGGCCCTCATCGCCGCCTGCGTCCTGGTTCCCTCCGACTACTTTGCCATCAACGCTCTGCCCAAGGCGTATGCGGCCCTGCACATGACCCCGGTTCACCTCCCCGAACTGGGTCAGGCCGTGGGCGAACAACTGCAGGGCCGACCCGGCGGCGCGGTGTCTCTGGCCGTGGGCATGTCCTACATCTTCGCCTCCATCCCCTTCATGAAGACGCTCGCGGCCTACTGGTACCACTTTGCCATCATGTTCGAGGCGGTCTTCATCCTCACCGCGGTGGACACGGGCACCCGGGTGGGGCGCTATATGCTGCAGGAAATGCTGGGCAAGATCTGGCCCCGCTTCGAGGAGAAGAAGTGGATGCCTGGCATCCTCATCACCAGCGTCCTCTTCACCGGCGCCTGGGGCTACCTGGTCTACACCGGCGACATCTCCACCATCTGGCCGCTCTTCGGCATGGCCAACCAGCTCCTGGCCACCTGCGCCCTCATCGTGGGCACCACCATGCTCATCCGCCGTGGCAAGGCCCGCTACGCCTGGACCACCGGTGTCCCGGGCATCGTCATGATCCCCATACTCCTCACCGCTGGCCTGCAGAACATCATCAACAACTACCTGCCCAAGGGCCTGTGGCTGCTGGTGGGCTTCTCCATCGTCCTCATGGCGCTCATGGGCATCGTGTTCGTGGAAGCCTTCCTGAAATGGTCCCAGCTTCTCCGAATCAAGGAGAAGATCGCCGACCGCCACGGCGAATGGGTGCTTCTGGACGCCGACGACTGACGAAGACGCTTCGACGCTCGGCGCGCTTGGTTGCCTCGCCGGAGGACAGGTGGGACAATCGTGGGACGCCGACGCGAGTGTGATGGGGTAGACTGTCGCGCGAGGTCGAGAGCCCCTCGTCAGGACCCAGAAATCGCGGCAAGACCCGCCCCGACAGGCTGCGCGGACGCCCTGGTTGGGCAGACGGAAACAGCCTTTACAAATGGTTCAACCAAACATAAAGTCTGGATATGGAAATCCTGCGGCCCTTTTGGCACGAGAAGCTCCAGCGCGCCTGGAGTCGCGTGCCGATTGCCTGGTTGTCAGGCGTGCGTCGGGTTGGCAAGACGACGCTGGCGCGCAGCCTGGACCAGGCCCTGTATCTTAGTTGCGATCTCCCCAGCACCGCCGAGCGCGTCGCCGATCCAGAGCGATTCCTGCGTTCGGTGGAAGCGTCCGTGTTGATTCTCGACGAGATCCACCAACTTGCTGACCCCAGCCGCTTTCTCAAGATTGCCGCAGACGCCTACCCTCGCCTCAAGGTTTTGGCCACCGGCTCGTCGACCCTGGCGGCCACGCAGAAGTTTCGCGATTCGCTCACCGGCCGCAAGCAGATGGTTCACCTGCAGCCTGTGCTGGTGCGGGAACTGGCGGCCTTCGGGGTGAAGGACCTACGGCGTCGCCTGCTGCGTGGCGGTCTGCCACCGGCCTTGCTGGCGGAGCAGCGGGAGCCCGAATTCTACGCCGAGTGGCTCGACTCGTTCTACGCGCGTGATGTGCAGGAGCTGTTTCGGGTGGAGAAGCGGTCGGCCTTCCTGCGTCTGGTCGAGTTGCTGTTGCGCCAGAGCGGTGGTCTCTGTGATTTCACGTCGATCGCCCGCGCTTGCGAGCTGAGCCGCCCCACGGTGATGAACTACGTGGAGGTTCTGCAGGTCACCCACGCGGTCACCCTCCTGCGACCGTATCACGGCAGCGGCAAGCAGGAACTGGTTCGCCAACCCAAGGTCTACGGCTTCGACAGCGGCTTTGTGGCCTACTGCCGCGGCTGGAACGAGCTACGCTCTGAGGACTGCGGACTGTTGTGGGAGCATCTTGTGCTGGAGACCCTAACGGCATCCTTCCCAGCGCGCGCGGTTCACTACTGGCGAGACAAGCAACAGCGCGAGGTGGACTTCGTGTTGCCCGCAGGCCGCAACGCTGCCGACGCCATCGAGTGCAAGTGGTCGGTCTCTTCATTCGATCCGAAGGGCGTGTTCGCTTTCAGGGAGACCCATGCGGCCGGGCGCAACTTCGTGGTGGTTCCCGACCTGCCCGCACCGCTTGAGCGGAAGCATGGGAAGCTCAACGTCACCTTCCTCTCACTTGAGGCTCTGGAGAAGGCTCTCGGCGCAAAATAGCTCCGAACCTGCAGGCCACGTTTCGGCCGAGGTGCCCATCAGACAGTTTGTCCTCACGACAGAGTCGCCAAGGTCGTGCCCAGATCAGCGGGCGTCAGCGCGATACCCGCCGGTCTGGCGCGTAGCATAGCATCTCGCCTTTGCGAACCACTCGACCTGCCGGTAGCCATGATCTCGGCGTCATCCAGCTTGATCTCGGGCCGGCCCCGCCGTCAACGGAGGCCAAGCCACCAAGACCGATTCCAATGTGGATTCGTTCCGTCGTTCGGATCCGGCATCTCGGGATTCCTCTCCCTGGTGATCGGCGACTCCAGGGATGCGCGCATCGTGCGCCGCTAGGAAAGCATCATCTCACGCCGAGACGGCGAAGCAGCGCCACTAGGGAGTTCACGCTGTCAAAGGCCTCGGCGCTGGCCTCGGCATCAGGGATGCGCACGCGGTACGTCTGATCCAAGAACATCTTGAGCGACACCATCGACAGCGAATCGATGAGCCCCGAGGAGATGAGCGGCGTGCTGGCGTCGATCAGCGCGCCCTGCAAGGCGTCCGCGTATTCGCGCGTGATGTAGTCCCGGATGGTTCGCGCAATCTGCTGATCATCAGCCATGGTGTGTTCTCGGCCTTGCTAGTCGTCGAGCGACGAGAGATCGCCTACCGGCTCGCCCCATTCCTGGGCGCGCAGCATACGGCGCAGGATCTTGCCACTGCGGGTCTTGGGGAGTTTGTCCACGAAATCTATGGCGTGCGGCATGGCCAGGGGCGAAAGATGCTTGCGCACGAAATTCATGATGTCGAGCCTCAGCTCGTCGCTGCCGGCGTACCCGGGACGCAGCACGATGAAGCTCTTGACCACCTCGCCAAAGGTCGGGTCGGGCTTGCTCACCGCCGCTGATTCGGCCACTGCCGGGTGTCGCAAAAGGGCGCTTTCGACCTCGAACGGTCCCACCAGGTGGCCGGCGGTGTTGATGACGTCGTCATCGCGGCCCACGAACCAGTAGTAGCCATCGCTGTCCACGCTGCCGCGGTCGCCGGTCAGGTAGTACGCGCCCACGAACTTGCTCTGGTAGGTCTGCTCGGCCTTGAAATAGCCGCGGAACATGGACGGCCAGGGCGGCCGAAAGGCGAGCAGTCCCGGCGCGCCGGGCTTGGTAACGGGCTGGTGGGTCTGGGCGTCGAGGATCGCCGCCTCGATGCCAGGAACCGGCTTGCCCATGGAGCCGGGCTTGATGGGCAGGCCAGGGACGTTGGCGATCATGATGGCGCCAGTTTCAGTCTGCCAGTAGGTGTCGTAGAAGGGCCGTCCCATGACCCTTTCGGCCCACAGGACTGCCGCGGGATTGAGCGGCTCGCCCACGCTGCACATGTGGCGAAGGCTGACGAGTTGTTCCGCGGCGGGGGGCGGCGCCTTCATCAGCATGCGGATGGCCGTGGGCGCAGTGTAAAAGACGGTCACGCGGTGGCGCGCGATGAACTCGTACCAGCGCGGGGCGGAGAACCCCGCCTCGAACACCGCCTGGGTCGCGCCCACTGCCCACGGACCGATGATGCCGTAGGAGGTTCCCGTGACCCAGCCTGGATCGGCGGTGCACCAATAGACGTCCTCGGGGCGGAGATCGAGGACGTGGCGTGTGGTCGCAAATTGCGACAGCACCGAGCCGTGCACGTGCTGCGCGCCTTTGGGACGGCCCGTGGTACCCGAGGTGTAGTGCAGAAGCGAGGGGGTGTCGTCGTTTGCTGCAAGGGGCGTGAAGGCCCGGGGAGGAGCGGTCTCGGCGTTGATCGCCGTTTCTCCTTTGCCGAGGACGGGCGCAGCGCCCGGCTTGACGTCGGTGAGGATCACCCAGGACAGCCCTGGCAGGCGGACACGAGCCGAACGCACCTTTTCGACATGTCGGGCCGTGGTGATGACCGCGCGGGTGTCCGCGTCGGCCAGGCGGACCTCGAGCGCGTCGGCCATGAATTGCGAGAACAGGGGCTGGGCGACAGCGCCCAGCTTGAGAATGCCCAGGAAGGCGAAGTAAAGATCCGGCACGCGGTCGAGGAAGAGACAAACGCGGTCGCCGGCGACGATGCCCAGATCCGCCAGCGTTGCCGCCCAGACGTCGCTGTACCGGCGCAGATCATCAAAGGTGAAGTCCTTGCGCAGCCCGCTGTGGTTCTCCCAGACAAGAGCCAGGCGGTCGCCATGACCCTGCACGCACAGCCGATCGGAGAGCAAAGCGCCGAGGTTGAACGGCTTGTCTGACGCAAGGCCAAGCGCCAGTCGGAGGGCGCCTGTTTCATAGGATGGCTGGCCACCGTTGAACAATGGCGCGACGGCAGGAAGCGCGTGAGGATCGTTCATGGAAGCCTCGGGACAAGAGCGCGGGCCTGCAAGATTGCTGGCGACAACCCGCGTGGGGAGCCCGCCGGCTCTGCCGGCGGCGCACCATCGCGGGAGGGTTTGGGAACCCTTTGAGGGTTCCCATGTGAATTGCTGGCGACGATTGACGGAACGGTAGCAAACATAGCATCATTTGTCCGGTCGGCTCGCTCAACATGTGGCTTTTCAGTAAAAAGAGTCCTGTCAAGTCCGATTTCGGTGTCGCGTCACCAGCCGTGGCGGAGGTACCCGGCTCCGGCACCGTGCTGGACATGTTGCGGGCGACGGTGACGCGCATCTCGCGCGACCACGTCCCGTCCGAGAGCATCGACATCCGTGCGCATCTGCTGGATAGTGGCTACATCGACTCGCTGAGCGCCACCGAATTGCTGGCCGACATCGAGCGCCGGTATGGTGTGCGCATCGATGAGATGGACATCGTGGGCAGGCTGTGCACCATCGAGGCGCTGGCCAGAGAGATCGAAAGCCGCGCGAGTGGTCCCGCGAAATGACCGAAACCACCTGGCGCGAGTTTCGCTTGCACGTGGGCATGCCCCACCTCGCGCCCGGCGGGCTGGCCGAGGAGCCTCTCATCAAGCAACTAGGCGCCTTCCAGTGGCAGGCCGTGGCGGCCCTGGCTGGTGAGCCCGAAAACGCCGTCGTCAGTGAGGCCGGCGAGCGCCTGCACATCTCGATGATCAGCGTCGAGCTGGGCCTGCCTGCCGGCCGCAGTTGGGACGAATTCGATGAGGGCGCCGACCTCTGCTTCCGTCAGCGCACCGGGGTGTACGGCCACAAGCTTGTGCAAGGCATCTTTCTCTTCGACAGCGAGCCGATCCCCGGGGAGGAACTGCAGACCGTGCAGGCGCGCGACGACCTTGTGCGTGGCCGCAGGCCTTGGGCCTACGTCACGCACGGATTCATCACGCGCAGCGGGGGGACTTGGGCCAAGCTGGAAACGCCCCGCGCATTCCTGGAACGGCCCGCGCCCGCCCTGTCCGCCATGCCGGCCGGGATCACCGAACACCTCGCGGTCGAACGCTCTGGGGCGATAGAGGGCTTCCTGGACTGGCCGGGCGCCGCAGAACTACCCCACGACTTGCAACCCGTCCCCTTCGAGTACGCGATCCAGCCGGAAACCGACTTCAATGCAGTGGGTGTCGTGTACTGCGCGCGGATCCCCGCCATCATGGCCTCGGGCGAGCGGCGTTTCCTGCGCGAGCGCTTGCTGGGCCCGCTGTCCGAGCCGCTGGTCGCCTGCCTATCCGTCCAGCACCGCCGCCTCTACTACTTCGCCAATGCCGCGCGAGAGGAGAAGCTGCACATCCGCGTGCAGGCGCGCTTCCTCCCGCCGGCCGTATCCGCGCCGTCCCGCGTGCGCACCCTGGGGCATTTGCTATTCCGGACCGATGTACACCGGGCCTCCGATGGCGTGCTCATGTCGAGCTCCCTGGTCGAGAAGGCCCTGCGCGTGCCGGGGCAGATGAAGTCGCTTCTGACCGAGTCCGAGCGCCTGCTTGGCCGCGTGCAAGTTCGCGGCTAGGGCGAGATGGTTTTCACCTCCAACATCTTCATCTTCTACTTCCTGCCGCTGGTACTGCTGCTGTACTACGCGTTGCCGTTCCGCTACCGGAATGCGCTGCTGACCCTCGCGGCGTACGTCTTCTACGGCTGGCACAAGCCGTGGTTCGTCCTGCTGATGATGTACTCGACGGTGTGCGACTACTACGCCGCCCGCATCATCGCGGCGCCCGGTTCGTCCCAGCGGCTGCGCAAGGGCACGCTGGCGGTGGCGGTGATCAACAACCTGTTGCTCTTGGGCTATTTCAAGTACGGCGTGTTCGCGCAGGAGAACGCCCAAGCGCTGTTGCACCTGCTGGGACAGCAGGGTTTCCGTATCATGCAGATTACGCTGCCCATCGGCATCTCGTTCTACACGTTCCAGACCATCAGCTACACGGTGGACGTGTATCGCGGTACCGCACCTCCGGCGCGCCGATTGAGCGACTTCACCTGCTTCGTCGCCCTGTTCCCGCACCTGATCGCGGGACCGATCGTCCGCTACAACACCATCGCCGATCAGTTCGGCCACCGCCAGCACACCTACGAACGCTTCGCCTCGGGCGTGGCTCTCTTCATTCTCGGTTTCGCCAAGAAGATCTTACTCGCCAACGCGATGGGGCGCATTGCGGACGTCGTTTTCGCCGCCGACTCGCCCGACGCGCTCACCGCCTGGTGGGGGCTGGCCGCTTACGCCGGCCAGATCTACTTCGACTTCTCCGGGTACTCGGACATCGCGGTCGGACTCGGCCGCATGGTCGGCTTTGAGATCCCACGCAACTTCAATTCGCCCTACCTGTCGCGCAGCCTCACCGAATTTTGGCAGCGCTGGCACATGTCGCTGTCCAGTTTCCTGCGCGACTACCTGTATTTCCCGCTGGGCGGCAACCGCTACGGCGCGCGCCGCTCCATGATCAATCTCTGGCTGGTCATGCTCATCGGCGGTCTGTGGCACGGGGCTTCGTGGAAGTTCGTGCTGTGGGGCGCCTACCACGGACTGTGGCTGGCGCTGGAACGGGGTTTCGCCAAACGCGACGGCGGCCTGTGGTCGTTCCTGCCGCGGCCGCTGCAGATCGCGGTCACCTTCGCGCTGGTGCTGCTGGCGTGGGTGCCGTTTCGGGCGGAGAACTGGGCAGCCACCGTGGCCTACCTGCGTGCCTTGTTCGGCCTCGGCGCGGCGCTGCCGCACGGCCAACTGGTGCGCGGCGAGGTCTTCTCCCTTAACCACGTGATGATGATGGGAATCTGCGCCTTCGTGGTCACGCGCAAGACGCAGGCCTGGGATCTAGCCCGCAGCGTGAGCTGGCCCAAGCTGGCCTGGCTGGTGCCGCTTTTCGTGCTGGCCCTGGCCGCCATGTACACCCAAAGCTTCAACCCCTTCCTCTACTTCCGGTTCTGATCATGTCGCGCGCCCTGTGCAAGACGTTCGCCTTTGTCTTCCTCGGGATCATCTTCGTGGTCCCGTTGTTTCAAGGTATCTGGGAAAAGGCGGTCGAGGGAGGATCACTGCGCGTGCTCGGGGTGTTCAGGAAGATCCCGAGTGAGGCCAACCTGCGCAGCTTCGAGAAGGAGCTGGAGGAATCGTCCAAGGTGGCCGACTGGATCCGGCCGGTCTATCGCCAGTTGCGCTGGCTGGTAATGCGCGATCTGGGCGACAAGGCGGTGGCCGCCGCGGACGGCTGGGCGTACTACGGACCGAACATCCGCTACCTGGGCGAAGGCACCTTCAAGAACGTCAAGTCCGACGGCACCGGGGACGATCCGGCCGCGACCATCACCGACTTCGCCGCCCAGCTTCGCCGTCGCGGCATCGCCCTGCTGGTCGTGCCCGTGCCGTCCAAGCCGTCCATCGCGCCAGAGCGCCTGCGGCGCGGACTTGCGCCCAGCCTCGACCTGTCTCTGCACACACGGCGATTCATGGACGAGCTGCGCGGGCGGGGCATCGACGTGTTCGATCTCTTCACGCCCTTCGTGCGCGAGCAACGGGATCGCCCCGACCGGCCCAGGCTGTATCTCGCCGCCGACACGCACTGGACCGGCGACGGGGTTCGCCTGGCGGCGCGGCTGCTGGCCGTGCGCGTGCGCGCCGTAGTGGGCGCGGACGAGCTCTTGCCCAGGTGCAACTACCAGCGGGAAGCCGTGACCGTGTCCCGGCGGCCCGATATCCCGCGCATGAGCCGCCTGCCGGGGGAGGCCAGTGCGTTCCCGCCCGAGACAACCACGGCCTATCGCGTGCTCGACGAGGCGGGCGAGCCGTACAGCGACAGCGACGAGTCGCGCATTCTGCTGCTGGGCGACAGTTTTTCGCGCATCTACCAAACCGACGAGCCGGAGGCGGCGGGGCTCATCGCCAACCTCGCCTTCGAGCTACAGACGCCGCTGGCGTCCATCGTGAACGACGGCGGCGCGTCGACCCTTGTGCGCCAGGAACTGGCGCGCAACCTGGAGATCCTGAAAGACAAGCGCATCGTGATCTGGGCCTTCGCCGAGCGCGACCTGCGCTTCGGCATGAAAGGCTGGGCCAAGATCGCGCTGGACGAGTAGGGCGCTCGCATCTAGCGAAGGATCCCCGCGCGAACGCCTATGGGATGGTAGCCGAGATCCTGCGTGGCCAGGGAATGGTCGAGATCCGCGTCTTGGGTCAACCCGGCGATGGTGTGTTCCATGAGCATGGGGCGGCGATTGAGGGCGCCCCAGACGCGGGCGGCGATCCGGCACAGGCCGGCGGGGATGGTCAGCATGGGCTTTGAGAGCCCTTGCTTCTCCAGCATGAGCCTCGCCAGTTCGCGCAGCGTGACGGTTTCGCCGCCCGAGAGGTTGTAGGTCTTGCCGAAGGTGACGGGATTGCCGGCCATGGCCAGCAACCCTGACAGAAGATCGTCGACGTGTACGGGGCTCTTGCGCGCCCAGCCGCCGGCCACCAGCGGCACCAGCGGGTAGCGCTTCACGAAATCGGCGTACAGCTTGAACTCGAGGCCACCGTCGCCATCGTAGACCAGGGTGGGCCGCACCAGCGTAAAGTGCGTCCCCTTGCAGGCGCGAACGATGTCTTCGGCCTGCCGTTTTGAGCGCGAGTAGTGCGTGGTGCTGGGATAGACCACCGAGGCCGACGAGATGTGGATGAGATGCCCCACCGCCGCCGCTTCGGCTGCCGCGACCACGTTGCGTGTGCCCTCGACGTTGACTGCGTGGAACCGCTCGGCCTTCTCGCACAATAGAACCGCGGCCAGATGGTAGACGACATCGACCCCCGTAAACGCCCCGGCCAGGGTCGGGGGCTTGGTGACGTCGCCATGGTGGATCTCGGCCGCATCACCCAGGCGGCTCACCAGCGTGTCACCCGGCAGCACCAGTGCGCGCACGCGATGCCCCTGCTCGTGGAACCGGCGGGCCATGCGCGAGCCGATCTCGCCCGCGGCGCCCGTGATGAGAATGGTCATTGGCAAGGGGATTCAGGCATACCCCAAAGCCGGCGCAACCGCACGTCGCCCTAATCCCGCGATAGCCGCAGAAGGTCGCGGTCGTAAACGTGGCCGTGGCCGTGGCCGTGGCCGGATTGAGCAGTCGGCCACGGCCACGGGGACGACCAGGACCAGGACCACGACCGATCGCTCCGATTGAGTGCGCGGCTCGATCATGGAAAGGCCGTCCTTTGCCGTTCGCGCCGTCGCTCCGCCTGTTGTCGAAAACGCTATACTGACGAAGGAGGAGTTCCCGGATGTTCACACTTCGTACCCCATGCTCGCTCTTGCCAGCCCTCGCGCTGCTCCTCTGCCCGCTTGCCGTGCAGGCCAAGCAGCCCACACCGACTATCGACGTGACCGCGCGGCTGGTGAACATCCCGGGCAAGTTTCCCGCAGACGAGCTCTACGACTACGCCTACGTCATGCAATACCAGGTTGAAGGCGGCGCGATGGACAAGCAAACCATCCTGGTCGCCCACTACAAGCCGCGCCGGGCGCGCGCCGAGATTGACGACAACATGAAGAAGGTCGTGGGCGGCTCGCTCAGGCGTTTCGAGGTGGGGGCGCTTCATCGCCTGACCTTGACCGCAAGCATGCGCGAGGTGTGGAAGGGAGCGGTGGTGGACGAGTTCTTCGACACTGACCGCAAGAGCAAACGCTACTTCTGCCTGAAGGCCGACCTGGCCGACGGCAAGTAGCGCCGCTACCTGCGGCTTTTCGGGAATTCTCTCCATCGCCCGACTGGATCGCGATGCACAACGGGTGATTGAATTCGACGCCAGGCCGGCGGGGACCGGCCTCGGGTCCGCTCTCCCCGCGGTCTGGCTCCCGTAGGAAGCACCGAGACAGCGGTCTCGTCAGGGCGCCTCGACGAGAAGCTCCCTCAACTTTTCCAGACTGGGCGGTTTTGCGAGGTGTCTGCTGAACCCTGCTGCCTGTGCCCGCTCCAGGTCCTCAGGCAGGGCGTAGCCACTCAAGGCCACCAGGAACGCACCCTTGAGCGTGGCGTCGGCACGGAACACATGCGCGACCTGGTAGCCGTCCATTCCTGACAGCCCGATGTCGCACAAGACGACCTCGGGCAGGAACTCGTGCGCCTTGGCAATTCCCTGCGGACCGTTGTACGCGACCTCGACCTGATGCTCGTCGTACGCGAGCACGTCGCGTAGGCTGTCCGCTGCATCGATATTGTCCTCGATGATGAGCACGCGCCGACGCCTTTTTGTGGCGCTTTCCCCAGATTGTGGCGCAGGGGGTTTCTCCAGCGCAAGAGGAAGTCGCACGACAAACTCGGCCCCTTGGCCGAGCCCCGCGCTCTTGGCCGTGACGCTCCCCTCGTGCAGCTCGACCAGCCCCTTGGCCAGCGCCAGACCGAGTCCAAGCCCGCCCTTGCTTCGGTCCAGGGTGGAATCTGCCTGGCTAAAGGGCTGGAACAGGCGCGCCACCATCTCAGACGACATGCCGACTCCGTTGTCCGCCACCTGGATGACCGCCTGTTTCGCCGCCGTATCGGCGCTGATGGTGATGCCGGTTGCCCCGCCTCGGCCGGTGAACTTGGCCGCGTTCTGCAGAAGATTGCCGATGACCTGCGCCAGGCGATTCCGGTCGGCATTGACCAACACGGGGCGTGGCGCCGGACGGAATTCGAGATGAACCTCTGACTTGTCGAAAAGCGAGCGCTGATCCTCCAACGTGTGCTGCACCAGCTCGTTGAGATCCACTGTCTGGCGCTGAAGTTGGATCTTGTTGCGTGTGATCCGAGTCACGTCCAGCAGGTCATCCACGAGGTGGGCTAGCTGCCCGGCCTGGCGGTCGATCACCGCCACAGCACGTTTCGCCTGCTCGCCACCCGGCGCAGAACGTTCGAGGATGTAGGTGCTGTTTCTGATCGGGGCGAGCGGATTGCGCAGCTCATGCGAGAGCACCGCGAGAAACTCGTTCTTACGTCGGTCCGCTTCGGCGAGCTGGAGATTGGCCTCGCGTAGCGCGTCCTCGGCCCGCTTGCGCTCGGTGATGTCACGCACAACGCTTATCAGCGTGCGGGTTCCGTCAATCGTCGCTCCAGTGGAGCTAACCTCCACCGGGAAGGTGCTGCCATTCTTGCGCTGGTGAGCGGTCTCGAAGAGCAGCCCGCGCACATCGGCGATGCCCATCTGCTCGTCGGTCAGCGGCCTCGTGTCGGGGGCGCGGAGATCCCGGATCGAGAGCGACAGCATCTCCTCGCGGCTATAGCCGTACGCACAGTGGGCGGCGGCATTGGCCTCCAAGATGCGCCCATCATCGCGCCGCATGAACAGCACGATGTCCCGGGTGTGGCTTGCCAACAGCTCGAAACGCCGTAGGGCCTCTTCGGCCTGCTTGCGTTCCGTGATGTCGCGGGCAATGGCGACCGACCGGCGCTGTCCCATCCGGTCGGTGAACAACGCGGTTGAGAACTCTGCGGGGAAGGCGCTGCCATTCCTGCGTCGGCAGGTCACCTCGGCCACTGCCTTGGCCTGCCCTTGCCGGCGCCGGAGCAACTCTGCCAGCCTGGGATCGCTGGTGTCGAGATGAGACTGGCGGTCGAGTCCGACGAACTCCTCGGTGCTGTAGCCGAACATCCGGCACGCGGCAGGGTTGGCGGAGAGCACCCTTCCTGGCCCGGCAGGATCGGTTACGAGAATGGCGTCGCTCGCGTATTCGAACAGGGCTCGAAAACGCTCCTCGCTCTCGCGCAGCGTCTCCTCGGCCTGCTGGCGCTCGGTGATGTCGCGCAAAATCACGAACGACGTGCTTCGGTCAGGCAAGATGACTGAGCTCACTTCGGCAGTGAACTTCGTGCCGTCCTTGCGCACGTAGCCCAGTTCGCGCCGGAGGTGGCCCGTGCGAGCCCGCTCTGCCAAGGCAGCGCCGTGGCGCGGATCGGACCAATCGGTCACCCCATCGCGGCCCGCGTGGACCAGTTCCTCCTCGGTCATCCCGAAGGTCTGGCAGGCGGCCTGATTCGCGGCAAACACCCTTCCGTCGGGTGCGGTTGCAAAAATTGCGTCGATGCTGTTTTCGAATAGGGCGCGATACCGGGTCTCGCTCTGCCGGAGCGCCGCCTCGGCCTGCTTGCGCTCGGTGATGTCGAAGTGAATCCACAGCCGGCCGTACGACCTTCCATCCACGTGCAACGGAACAAAATCCCGCAGGCATGTCCCCCCGCCTCGCATGGCGATCTCTTCGCCCTTGACTGGTTGTCCATTGTCAAGGATTTCCCGTATGCGGGCGACGGCTTGGTCAGGATGCAGGTAGGCATTCTTGACCTTCTCAATCATCTCACGGGAGCCAAGCCCGATCAGATCGGCGGGCGCGTCTTTCAGACCAAAGCGCTCGCAGAATGCCGGATTGGCGAATTCGACCCGCCCTTCGTCGGTCACAAGCAGAACCGCGGAATACATGCTGGAGAGGACAGCGTAGAAACGCTGCAGCGTGGTTTGTTGCACGCTCTCGGCCCGCTTCTGCTCGGAGACGTCCCGTGAGACGCCTCCGGACTGGCGAAGCACTTCGCTGGTGGCGTCTGGGGGTTCGGTCATTGTGGCACTTCCTTTTGGCTGACGAAGGCCCTCGCCCCGCTTCCGTCTGGATCCCCGGACAGCCTACCTTGGCTGACCACATCGGACAAGCGGAGCAGACCAAGTGCGGTCAGGCGATGCTCCAGTCGTCGCTCGACGGTAGCCCCTTCTTCCCAAGTGGGGGCCGCGCAGCAGAAAGCCGTGAATTGCCGTTCGCTAGGTGGGTGTCTTCGAATTGTCTGGAGCCGCCGAGTTGGTCATTTTCAACGCCGCACATCCCCTTTTGCTGATGGTGTTCTGAACATGACTCCGGCGCCCATCCAGCGGGAGCGACAATCAGCACCCAAGTCTCTACTCGAACTTGCCCGTACTTGGGTTCTTGACAATGATGTTGGCAAACCCATATGGGCGACCGGCCTTCCGGGTCACCGCCGCTCGGCCAGTGTGCGCGTGAGCGGTAGCGGTAGCGTGAGCGACCAGCGGAAAGCGGCTTGCGTGGGCGACTCGCGTGAGCGCGACGGGCGAGCGCGAAGCGCGAGGGGTGGGCAGGGTGGCTTGTCCGTCCCGAAGCCCCAGGGGCGCGCGGCACGCGGCACGCTCTCCGCCTTCCGCGTACCTCACACGAACTCGCTCACCCTCACGCCCACGCGACCCGCGACTCGCGACTCGCGGGCCGGCCCTTCGGGCGGCCCGCAATTTCCCGACAGACCCTACCTACCTCTGCGCCGCCGCGTCCTGGTCGCGCTGTTCCTGCAAAAGCTCCAGGTTGTGGGCCAGACCGGGCAGGTCCGGCCACGCGCGGGCCGCTGCGCGGTAGGACGCCTCGGCCTCGGTAAAGGCGCTGCGCTGTTGCTCGGCTGCTCCCAGGCTGGCGTGCGCTTCGGCGAACCCCGGGAATTCTTGCGCGGCTCGGGCAAAGGCTTGCTCGGCGGCGCCGAAATTCCCAACCACGCGCAGGTGGTTGCCCCGGTTGTACCAATGGATGGCGCCGAGCTCTGACACCGTGACGGGACGGAAATACGCGGTTTTGGTTTCGGGCCAAGGCCCGTACTTCTTCCGGTACCACTCGTCGGGCATGGCCTCTCCCCGACGGAGCAATTCCACGTTGTGGGCCCCCGGCCCGCGCGTGCGCACGAAGAAGTGCCCGGGCAGAAGGATGCCGTCCAGGGGAACCCCGATGCGCTCGCCGATGGCCAGGTAGAGTGCGCCGAGGCCGAGACAACTCCCGCGGCGGTCGCTGAGCACCGACGATAGCTGGAAGAAGCGCGATGCCGTGCTCTCGATCTCGCGCTGGAACTCGAGCTCGCCAAAGACCACGGCGTTGATGTCGTCGGCGACATCCGCGCGGGTGCGGCGGTGGCGTTGCTCCACACGCGCGGCGATGTCTTGCAGTGAGGCGAAGGCGCCCGCGATGGTGTCCGGGTCGGCGCCGAAGTCGGCGTCGAGAGCGAACAGGGCACACACGATCGGGCCCGGCGGCCGCTGGGTCGCACTGCGCGTGCAGCCCAGCGCGGCCGCGGCAAGCGAGCAGAGCAGGGCTAGTCTCGCTGTCATTTGTCGCGTGGGGAGCCGGCCGGCTTGGCCGGCCGCGTACCATCGCGGGAGGGTATGGGAACCCTTTGAGGGTTCCCATGTTGATCGCGTGGGGAGCCGGCCGGCTTGGCCGGCCGCGTACCATCGCGGGAGGGTATGGGAACCCTTTGAGGGTTCCCATGTGAATTCTTGTCCAAGGGCTGCCAGCCTTCGGCGTGGTCGAAGAGATCGCGCGCGGTCATCATCCAGACTACGAGTTTCTTGGTCTGTAGCTTGTCCTCGCCGCGCCTGAGCAGCTTCTCGCGCACGTTGGGGCCGCCGCCGTAGCTCATCAGCAGATCCACCGGGGTGCCGATCTGCTTGGCGATGTGGCCTGACACACCAGCATGCTCGCAGTCCATCAACTGGTACACGCCGGTGAAGCTGTCGCCCAGGATGACAATCGGGCTGTCAGGATCGTCCTCATACGGCGTTCCGTCGGGATTCACGACCTGGTGGCCCACCAGGGTCTCGGGAGCAAACTTCGAGCGCTCACCCTCGGGCAGGCGCGAATGCAGATCGCCGTGACGAGTGAAGGATTCGTCCTTGGTCTTGTACGCCTGGCGATGCGCGGCGATGCCCTTGTACCAAGGGTAGCGCGTGATGCGCTGGGCGACGATCTTCGCCGCCAGTTCCAGGCCACGCGCGGTCCAGTGCGTGTCCTGCGCCTGATAGAGTGGCTCGCTTGCCCGCGCGCCGTTCTTGCGCTCAGCTAGAAAAGCAGGCAGCAGGTCCAGGGTCTCGACGCCCTTGTCGGCGAGATCGAGCAGGAACTTTCTCCCGAATGGATTGACGACCTTGCCGGCGAAAGGCGCGAGAGCCGCGTTCCCGGGCGCGGCACCAGTCTTCTCGGGGAAGATCTCTTCCTTGGTGGGAATGGGAACGAAGAGGAAGTCCACGCCGTGTTTGGCGAGCAGTTTCTTCCACTCCACGATGACGGGGATCGGGTTGCGATCACCGCTCTGTTTTGCCAGATCGCCGCCCAGCACGTAGGCCATGGAATTGCGGAAGAAGAGGAAACCATCGCTGCCGGCCAGGGCCTTGGAGCCGACCGGCATGGCGTCGAAACGTTGCTTGAGCGCGGTCTGAAACGGGGAGACCTCGGCGCTCCATGACGTCCACGACTTGCCGTGCGCGGCCAGTTCGGCAAGGACCGCTTTCTTCACCACGGCCGTGTTGGGCGACGGCGTGCTGGGACCGAGACTCAAGCCGGGTGCAGGAACCTGGCTCTTGGGCGCGTCTTGCGCGGCCGATGTGGCTTCGCTCGCTTGCGGGAGTGGCACCCCGCCCTCGACCAGGAACACGTTGTAGGCGGGCTTGCCGAGCGGCTTGCCGCGCATGACCACCGCCGGCGCGGGAAAGCTCTGGTCTCCCAGTTCCTGACGGATCGCGGGCTCGGTGTCTTCGGCCGGCCAGGCGGCGGGCACGGCCACCAGATCCGTGTTGTACGAGGGGTACCAGTACGAGGCGAGTTGGTGGGCCCAGGACTTGACCTCCGCTTGTGTGAGGACGCGGCCCTCGTACTCGGTGCGGATGAACTTTGCGATGTCCTGGGTGGGCCCGAGGGCGCTGTCGGCGACACGGCCATAGATCTCGGCAAAACCATCCCCGTCCTCGTCGGGCGGTGAAAGGAAGCCGGCGAACCAGGGAGCGAACTCGATTTTGATCCAGATCTCGACCGCGCGGCCCGGACCGGGATCGTGCAGGAAGGCCTCGGTCGCGGTCTGGCGCACGATTTGCGGTCCGCCGGCCAGGCCCCAGCTCTCGGAGCGAACGGCAGCCACGACGTCTTCCAAACGGTCCGCGCTCGCCACCTTCTTCGACACCAGAAGTTCGACCAGCGGCGCCAGGGCCAGCGGGTGCGCGCGCTCGTCGGCGGTGAGCGCCGTGCGCGCCACGGATCCGGTCAGCGAATCGGCCACCAGCACCCCGCCAAAGGGATTGGCCGTGCGGGGGCGCTTGCCCTTGTCGCCGGCCATGGCCAAGTCAGGAGGCGGATCCGCATTCATGAAATTGGCGTGGTAAGCGGCGTAGTCGAGGCTGGCGAGGGTAGGGCGGCTCACCCGCCGGACCAGCACCTGCGAAACCATGCGCCGATAGGACGGGTTGGCGGTGGTGACGTCGGCGCGGGTTGCGGGGACCGCGGGCCCGTGCGCGGGCCAGGGAAAGCGCACGCCCGATGTCGCGCAGCCTGCCGCAGCGACCATGAGGGTAAGGACTGTTCGATGAATGGTTCTCGTGCTACCGAGCATAATCCCCTCGTCTGAACCGCCACAGGACGCGCAGGACGCGAAGTCCGTAGGTCAGTGGATTGAGGTGGGAGATCTCGTCGCTGTACCGGGTCGGGATGGGCTCTTCGCCCACGGCGAGTCCGCGCGCGCGCGCCGCCGCGATGACCTCGATGTCGAAGTCGAAGCTGTCGCTGAGGCGCGAAAACGGAATCTCTGCCAGGGCGCGCCAGCCGTAGACCAGATAGCCGCTGTGAAGGTCGGTCATGGCTAGCCCGAAGACCCGGCGCTCGAGTTTCCCCAGCGCCCAGTTGCCGGCGTACTTGTACAGAGGCATGCCACCGGCAAGGGCTTGGCCGCCCGCGATGCGCGAGCCTTGCAGCAGATCGAGGCCGCGGCCATCAAGCGCGGCAAGCAGGCCGGCCAGCGCCTCGGGGCTGTATTGGCCGTCAGCGTGCACGCAAGCCGCGCGGTCGGCGTCCAGCGCGCGTGCCGCCTGGAGGCCGTCCTTCATGGCGGCGCCGTAGCCGCCGTTGCGTGGTCGAAGCACGACCTCGATGTCGCCCGCAGCACGGGCCAGATCCTGCGCGACCGCGGCCGTCCCATCAGTGCTGCCGTCGTCGACGATCACGGTGCGAAAGAGATGGGGTGGCCGAGCAGCGGCGATTCGCCCGATCACGTCCGGCAGGTGGGCAGAGGCGTTGTACGCCGGGACGATGACGACCAGCCTCATGGCAAACCCGGCGCAGTGGCACGGGCGCGGGGATTGCCCGCGACACGCGATTCGTAGCGCGCCAGATAGTCGGCCACGATGGGGGGCAGCATTTGGGTGAGAGAGATATGCGGGCGCCAATCGAGGAGGCGGGCGGCTTTGGCCATGGAGGGGATGCGCACCACGGAATCTTCGTAGCCCGCGCCATAGAACGCAGCGGCGGTCCGCGTGCGCAAGCGGGGCGCGGAGGCGCCTGGTCTCTGCGCGCGGAATGCGGATACCATCTTGCCCGCCAGGGCGCGGATGCTGACGTCGTTCTTGTCGTTGCCTAGGTTGATGATCTGGCCTTGACAGGGGTCGGGCCGGTCTATGATGCGCAGGAGCGCGTTCACGAATTCGTCGACATAGAGGAAGGAACGCCGCTGGCGGCCACCGTCCACTAGCACGAGATCCCCACCCGTGAGCAGGGCGTGCATGAACGCGGCAAGGACACGCGGGATGCCTTGGCCATCCACGCCGGGAATGAAGTCCATGCGCGGGCCGATGACATTGAAGGGCCTGACCACGGTGAACGCGAGCCCACCATGCCGGCCATACGCCCAGATCACGCGTTCCAGGAGCTGCTTGGCCGCGGCGTAGGTCCAGCGTTCGCGATGGACCGGGCCGAGACAAAGCGCGGTCCGATCCTCGTCCATGCGCCGCGACGGGCGGCCGTCAGCGCCGAGCGCACGCCGGCCATAGACCTCGCAGGTGGAGAGGTGAATGAGCCGGCGCTTTCGTTCGGCGCACAGCTTGACCAGCGGCACGAGATCGGTGTAGGCGGCGTCGATCACCTCGAGCGGGCGGGTGTTGTAGAGGGCCGGATTGCACAGGGCAGTTAGGGAGATGACGAGGTCGGCCCGCGCGGTGATTGCGTCGAGTATCCCCGGGTCCCTGATCGAGGCCTGGATGCGCTCGACTTCGGGCAGACCGGGCGGGAGCTTGTCGAAGTCGACGTCGACCGCCACGATCCGTGCGCCCGGGCGCAAAGCCAGCGCGGGCACGAGATGGGAGCCAATGAAACCGCCCGCACCGAGGATGGCGATGCGCGGCTGTTGCGCCGTGGGCGGGCGGGTGAGGTTCGCCTGCACGACGGCGCGCCCAGGCCGGGAGGAACGCCGCCCGTCCGCTGGAACTGAGAACTTCGGCCGCATGGGTCTCGCTGGGCTAGTGCCGCTTCTTCTTGCTCTTGCTGGGTTTCTCATCGGCAGTGCCAGTCGATGGCGCGGCCGCCTCCTGGCTCTGGCCTCTGGCCGCGCTTTCCGCCGTGCTCGCTGCTGCCGGGCTCGAGGGAGCCGGGGCTGGCGCGCCGACGAGGATGTCCGGCCAGCGGTCATTGCCCGAGTGGAACGTGAGCCGAACCGCGGTGTCGGCGGGCGTCCCAACCTCCCACAGATAGATCTCGTAGTCGGCAATATCGTGATCGTGCCCGCGCTGCGTGGCCGCCCAGACCAGCCACTTTCCGTCCGCGGACAGCTGCGGGAAGTACTCATGCGAGCGCCGGCCGGGAAGGTCGATCAGGGTGATGGCATCCAGATCGGCATCGCTCTTGGTCGGCTTGCCGCTGGCGACCGGCAAGTGAAGGACGCGGCTGCCGCCGTTGCCGGTGGGGTGCACCCAGTAGATTTCGTCGCCCGCTGGGGTCCAGTTGACCTGGCAGCCCTCGCCGGTGCGGGTCCAGGTGTTCTGCTTGAGATCCCAGATCCCGGTTTCCCGCTTGGAGCCGCGCAACGTGATGGCGAGGTAGGCACCGTCCTTCGACAGCTCGGGTTGTTGCAAGAGCGCTCCGTCGAGGGCCGGCACCTTCGTGCTGTCGACCAGCAGGGTCTCCTCACCACCGGCGAGCGCACGGCGGTACACCGCGGTCGAGCGCACGTACACGATCTCGTCTCGCGTGACCCAGCCGCCCCAGCTCGCGTTGTCCACCACCTTGGTTTCTTCCTTGCCATCAGGGGTGACGGTGAAGATGTCCCACTTGCCGTCCGTGTTCGCGTCCCGTTCGTAGACCCACCCCTTCTTGCTGCGCGTGAAGAGGATGCGCGAGCCGTCGGGCGAGAAGCGCGGGAACCAGTCGACCGCGTCGCCCTTGGTGATGGCGTGAACGTTCGAGCCATCCGTGCTCATCACGAAGAGGTCGTGGTTGCCGCGGCGCGAGCTGGACCAGACAATCTTCCCGCTCGCCTTGCCACCGACCGAGGTCATCGCCTGCTTCTCGGTCGCGCTGGGCTGTTCCTCGTTGCCACTCGGCCCGCCGCCCGCGGTTGCGCACCCCGCGATCACCGAGGCTAGCGCCGCAAGCGCCCTGCCGCCGCTGGTCTTCGCTCTACGCGAGCTGCGTGCATTTGGTGGATCGCGATGTCTCGTCAACTGACTCATGCTGTACTCCTGTCAGCAGGGCGTCGACCCCGTTTGCTGTTTGATGGCTCCGCCTCGCTGCTCCTACCAAACACAACCCAGTCGTGCCACTCCTCGACCTGCTGTTTGGCAGTTGCGCCAGCGCCCTCTGGGCGAGGCGCAGTGATGGCAGGGCGACCCCTTCTACGATGTCAGGATTTCGGGGTGGACCGCCAACCCATTCCGACTGCACAGCCCCCGATCGCGGCAGTTCGTTACAGTGTAACCCGCAAGGTCTCTATCGCGGTCGAATTCACGTGGGAACCCTCAAAGGGCATAGGCATTAAGCGGCGGAATTGCGCCGGAAGAGCTGGGGTAGACCACCCTCTCCCTCTGGGAGGGCTGGGGTGAGGGTACTGCATTTGCACGTCGAATCGTGCCGCGGGCGCAATCACAGCAATTTGGTGACTTCAGCGTCCGGCTCACAGGAAGTTTCGCCCTCACCCCCAAGCCCCTTGAAAGGGAGAGGGGTGACCCATCGAACGCTTGTGTCCTCGAATCACGAATGGCCGTTTCATTCCGCCGTTGATCCGCTTAACGCCTATGCCCTCAAAGGGTTCCCAAGACAGATGCTCCCGCGATGGTGCGCCGCCGGCAGAGCTGGCGGACTCGCCACGCGAATCAGCCCCTCCTGCGACGTCGCCGGTTCTCCTATTGCATCGAAAACATGGGGCTATCTCCGCTGCCTCGCGCCGGCACACGGCTTGCAGTCTTATGGTCCGGACAGTCACCCCACGACCAAAGGAGCATCGTTCATGAAACTCACCATCTCGATGATCATCGCAGTTGCCGTCGCTATTTCGGGCGCATCGGCGTTCGCCAAGGGCAAGGAGCAAAAAGTGCCTCAGGAACAGGTAGTAACCATGGAGGTCACGGATGAAGGCTTCGTGCCTGCGCAGGTGAAGGTGAAGGCCAATCAGCCGGTGAAGTTGGTAGTCACGCGCAAGACCGCCCGGACCTGTGCCAAAGAAATCGTCATCAAAGACTTGGGCGTCAACAAGCCGCTACCGCTCAACCAGCCGGTCGAGATCACGTTCACGCCAACCAAGCGGGGCCAGGTTCGCTACGCCTGCGCGATGGACATGATCGCCGGCGTCATCATCGTGGAGTGACACCATGATCGCGCGCCTCCCGCTTCTCCTCCTGCTGGCTGCCACACCTGCGCGGGCGGATTTTACCCAGGTTCCCGGCGGACCGACCTTGCTGGATGATCCCGTGCTGCGGGGACTGGTCAAGGAGGCCATGGAGAAGCGGCCCGAGCTTGCGCAGGCACGCGCGCAGATTGTGGCAGAGCAGGAGCGCGTGCCTCAGAGCAGGGCGCTGCCTGATCCGACCCTTTCTCTCGGTATCCAGAACGACGGATTCGGCAGCATCCAGATCGGCAAGATGGAGACCAGCTGGATCTCGATCATGGCGTCGCAGACCTTTCCCTGGGCGGGCAAGCGTGGGCTGCGCAGCGAACTGGCCGGACTGGGAACGCGGGAGGCCGAGGCCGATCTGCGGCGCGTGCTGCTCTCGGCAGCGGCGGAGGTGGAGCGGGCCTACGTCGATCTGTTACTCGTGCGTGACCAGCTCGCCTTGCTGGCGAGACTGGAGTCGCTTTGGGCGCAGTCAGAAGGGCTGGCCCGCGTCCGCTACGAGGCGGGCGAGACGGCGCAGTCCGATCTACTGCGTGCGCAACTGCAAAGGAATCGTCTACGGCAGCAGAGATGGGCGCTGCAGGCCGAGGAGAGTCGTCGGATCGCCGTCCTCAACCGACTGCGCGGGCACCCGCTGACCGAGCCGATCGCGACGACGCGCACCCTGGCCGACCTGCCGGACCCGGTGTTGCCCGATCCCGAACAAGCGGCTACAGCGGCCGAGGCCGAGAGCCCGGAGTTGAAGAAGGCGCTGCTGGCCGGTGAGCAGGCGGGCCGGCGCGTGGAGCTGGCAAACAATGAACGCTGGCCGGACGTGACGGTGAGCGCAGGGGTGATGCCTCGCTGGGGCGGTTTCGAAACCATGTGGCTGGCCGGGGTTGCGTTCAACCTGCCTATCTGGGGCGCGTACAAGCAATCGCGAGCCGTGGCGGAGAATCGGGCACGCGGCGAGGCCGCACGGGATGGCGCCGAGGCGATCCGTCAGCTTTTGCGCCAGCGGATTCACGAGAGGCTGGCGACCTTGGGCGCGCTGCTGGAGGCGAACCACCTGTACCGCTCCGGCTTGCTCGTCCAGTCGGACGCCACGGTTTCAAGCACGCTTGCGCAGTACCAGGTTGGCCGCGTGACGTTCGCCTCGGTGCTGGAGGCGCTGGCCGGCTACCTGTCCGACGTGAATGGCTTCTATGATTCGGTCGCGGCCGCGCAGCGGATCGCCATCGCCGAGCGAGAGATCAGCCTGGATGCGCCAGGCGGCCCCGCAGCGGGCGGCATGGGTGGCTCGGCAATGCCGGGTGCGGGCGCGACTCCTGCTTCCTCATCGTCGGGTCGATCGGCGGGCCAGCCGCAGAGCACGGACAGCGCCGGCGCTTCGATGTCACGCATGTAGAACGGAGCAATCCATGGAGGCTCAAGGTTCCGAATCACCGGCGAAACCCGAACCCCGTCGGTCATCGCGACGACTCGTGGTAGTGGCGCTGGTGGCAGTCACGGGGGGCGTTGCGCTCGGCGGGGCAGGTATGCATCTGGTGATGCACGGGCATGGCGACGGGAAGACCGGGCCCACAGCGACTGCGGCGAAGAAGGCGCCGCTTTACCAGTGCCCCATGCACCCGGCTATCACCTCGGATCATCCGGGCGATTGCCCGATCTGCGGAATGAAGCTGGTTCTGGTGTCGTCCGCCTCGACCAACGACAGTGCGCCTGGAAAAACCGGCGCGCGCAAGATCGCCCGCTACCGTTCGCCCATGGACCCGAAACAGAACTCGCCGGTTCCGCGCAAGGACGAGATGGGCATGGACTATGTCCCAGTCTACGAAGACGAGCTTGCGGGTAGTGCGCCGGTGCAGGGCCTGGCCACGGTCACCATCGATCCAGCCAGGCAGCAACTCATCGGGCTGCGCACGGCCGCCGTTACCAAGGGATCCATCGGCGCGACTTGGCGCACGCCCGCGCGCATCCAAATCGACCCCACGCAGGTCCGCAAAACCAACGTGAAGATAGAGGGATTCGTCGAGAAGATCTACGTGGACTTTGTCGGCCAATCGGTTCGCAAAGGCCAACCGCTCTTCTCGGTCTATAGCCCGAGCTTGCTGGCCGCGCAGAACGAATACTTGCTTGCGCTGCAAACCAGCGAGGTCCTTGCCAAGGGTGGAGGCCTGTCCGAAGACGGCCAGAATCTGATGGCGTCGGCACGAAAACGGCTGGAACTGTGGGACGTGCCCGCGGCAGCGATCGATCGGCTGGCGCGCACGCGGCAGCCAACCAAGACGCTGACCCTGGTCTCGCCTATCTCCGGCGTGGTGACGGCCAAGAACGTCGTGCAAGGGGCACGGGTTAGCCCAGGCGAGGCGCCCTACGAGATTACCGATCTGCGCGAAATCTGGGGAATGGCCGACGCCTACGAGACCGACCTGGCCCGGATTCGTGTGGGCATGAAGGCGTCCTTGACCTTGCCCGCGTACCCCGACCGTACGTTTTCGGGTCGGGTGGCTTTCATCGATCCACTGCTCGACCCGAAGACTCGCACCGCGAAGGTGCACCTGCACTTCATGAACCCGAAGCTTGAACTCAAGCCAGAAATGTACGGCGAAGTTGTTCTGGAGGGGACCGCGAAGGAAGGGTTGCGCATCCCGGCTGACGCTGTCATTCGCAGCGGGACCGAGAACGTGGTCTTCCTGGCGCGCGGGGAGGGCAGGTTCGAGCCGCGCGTGGTGCAGATCGGGAGCAAGAGCGGGGATCAAGTAGAGGTGTTGGGTGGGCTCGAAGAGGGCCAGCAGGTCGTCACGCGCGCCAACTTCCTCGTCGATTCCGAATCAGCGCTGCGCGCCTCGCTGTCCGCTATCGGAGGCAAGTAGCCGTGCTCAAGCGGATCATCCGCTTCTCGGCCGAGAACAAGGGCCTGGTCATCGCCGGCACGCTGGTCGCCATTGCGATCGCGTACTGGACCATGCGCAACATCCCGCTCGATGCGCTGCCGGATTTGTCGGACACCCAAGTCATCGTGTATTCGCGCTGGGATCGCAGCCCGGACATCATCGAGGACCAGGTCTCGTATCCGATCATCACGGCTCTTCTGGGCGCGCCCAAGGTCAAGGCCATCCGTGGCTACTCTGATTTCGGGTTCAGCTACGTCTACGTGATCTTCGAAGACGGCACCGACATCTACTGGGCGCGTACTCGCGTCCTCGAGTACCTGTCCAAGATCCTGCCGCAGCTTCCGACAGGCGTGAAGACCGAGCTCGGCCCGGACGCCACCAGCCTGGGATGGGTTTTCCAGTACTCCCTGGTGGACCGGACCGGCAAGCATTCCAGCGACGAGTTGCGCAGCTACCAGGACTGGTTCATGCGCTACGCTGTGCAGAGCGTTCCCGGCGTGGCCGAGGTCGCTACGGTGGGCGGGCAAGTCCGCCAGTACCAAGTGACAGTGAGGCCAGACGCGCTGGCGGCCTACAAGCTTCCTCTGGAGGCTGTTGTGCAGGCCGTGCGCCAGGGGAACAACGACGTGGGTGGCCGACTGGTGGAGTTGTCTGGACGCGAGTACATGGTGCGCGGCCGTGGCTACGTGAAGTCCATGGCCGATCTGGAAAAGCTGGTGCTCAAGACCGAGAACGGCACGCCAATCACGGTCAAGGACGTGGCCACCGTGGCGCTCGGGCCGGAGATGCGGCGGGGCATTGCCGACTACAACGGCCAGGGCGATGTGGTCGGTGGCATCGTGGTCATGCGCCAGGGGGAAAACGCCCTCAAGGTCATCGACCGCGTGAAGGTCAAGCTGGACGAGCTGAAGCCATCGCTACCGAGCGGGGTCGAGGTGGTCACGAGCTACGATCGCTCCGATCTCATCGGGCGCGCCATCGGCACGGTCACCGACAAGCTGATCGAAGAGATGATCGTGGTGTCCATCATCATCCTGCTCTTCCTCTGGCACATCCCGTCGGCCATGGTGCCCATCCTGACCATCCCAATCAGCGTGGCGCTGGCCTTCATTCCCATGTACCTGATGGGATTGAACGCCAATCTGATGTCGCTGTCCGGGATGGCGATATCGATCGGCGTGCTGGTAGACGGCGCCATCGTCGAAGTAGAGAACGCCTACAACAAAATCTACCTCTGGCAAGCGGGGGGCAAGCACGGCGACTTTCATCACGTGCGCCTGGACGCGCTGATGGAAGTGGGGCCGTCGGTCTTCTTCTCACTGTTGGTCATCGCGGTCGCCTTCATGCCAGTCTTCACACTGGTCGACCAGGAGGGCCGACTGTTCAAGCCGCTGGCCTATTCGAAGAACCTGGCCATGGCCATCGCCGCGCTCCTAGCCATTACCCTGGACCCAGCCATGCGCATGCTGTTCGCCCGGATCGAGCCTTTTCGATTCAGGCCGCGGCCGCTCGCCTGGCTGGCCAGCCAGATCGCGGTGGGCAAGTACTACTCCGAGGAACGGCACCCCATCAGCCACCTCTTGCACCGGATCTACGAGGGGCCGTGCCGCTTCGTGGTTCGGCACGCCAAGCTCACTGTGATCGCCAGCCTGGTGGTTGTCGCGCTGACCTTGCCGGTCTACTTCAAGCTGGGTTCCGAGTTCATGCCACCCCTGCGCGAGGGATCGCTGCTCTACATGCCCTCGGCCGTGCAGCCGGGCATGTCGGTGGCGGAAGCACAGAAGGCCCTGCAGGTGCAGGACAAGATCCTGATGAGCTTCCCGGAAATCGACCGGGTCTTCGGCAAGGCGGGTCGGGCTGGGACGTCCACCGATCCGGCGCCATTCACTATGATGGAGACCACCATCCTGCTCAAGCCGGAGTTGCAGTGGCGGGAGAAGCCGCGCTGGTATTCGGGCTGGGCGCCGGAGTGGCTCAAGCGCGTGCTGCGAACCGCGTGGCGCGACCGGATCAGCGAAGAAGACCTGATCGCGGAAATGAACGCTGCCCTGCAGTTGCCTGGGATCAGCAACGCCTGGACCATGCCCATCAAGGGCCGGCTGGACATGCTGTCGACGGGTATCCGCACGCCCATCGGCATCAAGATCAGCGGCGCGGATCTGGGCGTGATTCAGAAGGTTGGCCTGGAGGTCGAGGCCGCCATCCAGAAGATGCCGGAGACCCGCAGTGTTTTCGCCGAACGGGTCGCAGGCGGCTACTTCCTCGATTTTGTGCTCGATCGCGACAAGCTGGCTCGCTATGGCCTGTCCGTCGACGACGCCAACATGATGGTCATGACCGCAGTGGGCGGGGACAACCAGACCACCACGATAGAAGGCCGGCAACGCTATGGCGTGAACGTGCGCTACGCTCGCGACTTCCGCGAGGACGTCGATGCGCTCAAGCGGGTGTTGCTGCCCTTGCCCAGCGGCCAGGGCCAGATTCCGATGGCCGAGATCGCGGAGGTCAAGCTGGTCGAAGGGCCGGCCATGATCCGCGACGAGAACGGACTACTGTCGGGCTATGTGTACGTCGACTTCGACACCTCGAAGATCGACGTGGGCAGCTACGTCGAGCGCGCCAAACAAGCTGTGGCGTCCGGGGTGACGTTGCCCACCAGCTACGCGCTGTCGTGGAGCGGGCAATACGAGAACATGTTGCGGGTGAAGGAGAGGCTGAAGATTATTCTGCCCCTTACCTTGGTGCTCATCTTCGGGCTGCTCTACCTGAACACCAAGTCCAGCTTCAAGGCCGGGGTGGTCATGTTGGCGGTACCCTTCTCGGCGGTGGGCGCGATTTGGCTACTCTACCTTCTGGGCTACAACGTCTCCATCGCGGTTTGGGTCGGCATGATCGCGCTTATGGGCCTGGATGCCGAAACCGGTGTCTTCATGCTGCTCTTCCTCGACCTGTCGCACGACGAGGCCAAGGCACGCGGGCAGCTGCGCACCACCGGCGATCTGGTGGAAGCAATCATTCACGGTGCAGTCAAGCGTGTACGGCCCAAGGCGATGACCGTGTGTGCCGCCTTCATTGGCCTTCTCCCCATCATGTGGTCCACCGGCACCGGCGCCGATCTGATGAAACGCATCGCCGCGCCCATGGTCGGCGGCCTGGTCACGTCTTTCGCGATGGAGTTGCTGGTCTATCCGGCGATCTACTTCTTGTGGAGGCGGAAGGAAGTCGTCGAAGGCCCGGCCACGCAGACGCCCTCGTGATTCTGCACTCACGCCGCGCCCCCTACCAAGGACGCCGCGGGCGGCGTGGCGCCGGGATTCTTGCGGCCGCGAGATTGGGCAGCACCCCGGTCGCCAGGAAACCGTCAACGTGGGCAAGCAGCCGTGCGGTATCATCCGCGGTCATCCAGGGAGCCGCGAGATGGTCGGAGACGTCGTCGCTGGTCATGCCCAGCCGGCGTCCTTCCTCGATGGCGACCGCGTAGCCTTCGATTTCGGTTGGACGATCCACGTACGCGAATCTCTCGTCCCACAGATCCAACCCATCGTCGAGTTGGCGCAGATGCGTGAGCTCGTGCAGAAGGTCGAGATAGAGATCCCGATCCGTGCCGCTGCGAAAGTACGACTCCGACACCACGATGCAGGGCACCTCGACGTCGACGAAGGCGTAGCCGCGATCACCGCGGATCTGCACACGTGCCCCTTCGAGCAGGCGATCGCGCGCGGCCGGAAGTGCGGCGATGCGTGCCAAGGCCGGGCTGGACTTCACCGCCGGAAGAACCTTCAGATAGGGATACTCTCCGGCCGGTAGCGAGCGGTCGACCTGCGCCCACGCTGGGAAATCTCTTGGCATCGGTTTCTCGGGATGGGAGTCAATGGTACAAAGAAGGTACTCGATAAGGAACCGGTATTCGATGCTCGACATTGTCTATGAAAACGTCACCAGCGCCCCGACCGAGGCCATCGTGGACCTGTATCGGGCCGGCGGCTGGTGGCAAGAAGGGCCCGCTTGGCGCGCGGCGATTCCGCAGATGGTGCGCGGCAGTTTCTGTTTCCTCCTGGCCCGCGCGTCCGAGGGCCGCATCGTTGGCATGGGGCGCGTGATTTCAGACGGCGCCAGCGATGGGTACATCCAGGACGTGGTCGTGTTCCCGGAATTCCGTGGACGCGGCATTGGCCGCGAGATCATCCGGCGCCTGACCGATCGGTGCGTGGATGCGGGCCTAACCTGGATTGGCCTGGTGGCCGAGCCGGGCACGCAGAAGTTCTACGAAAAGCTGGGATTCCACCCACTCACTGGCTTTCAACCCATGCTCTACCAGGTGCGTTCTTGACGGTGACGGCCTTTCTGGGATTCCCGTTCGCGCTCATCGAGATCGAGCATCGCGCGCTCGTGACCGACTTTCTTACACGCCACCCGCAATCCCTGTCTGACTACGGTTTTGCTTCGCTGTGCATCTGGTCGTCGGTTTTCCAGTACCACCTTGCCGTCGGCGAGCCGGATACGCTCTTGCTTCATGCCCGGGTCGACCCCGATCCCCAGCCGAGGCTGTTGCAACCATTGGGACGATTTTCCGAGACCCTGCAGGAAACCCTGCTCGCCCACGCCCGGGAACTGCCCACACCGCTGATCATCGAATCGGTCAGCGCCGAGTTCTTGGCGCGACATCCGGTTTTTGCCGCGCACTTCCACGTGGTCGCGAATCGCGACAGTGCCAACTACGTGTACCAGACCGAAGACCTGGCGGCGCTGACCGGCAGTCGCTACGCCAAGAAGCGCAACCTGATCCAACAGGCCACGCGGCTTTACGCCTGGCGGATCGAGCCGCTCGGCCCGCAGCATAGCCGGGAATGTCTCGAAGTTGGCGACGACATTGCTGCCAAACGCACGACGGTTACGCTGCAGCAGGAAGGCCGGGCGCTCGCGACCGCGATTCACGAATTCGGTGCGCTCGGGCTTCATGGACTTCTCTTGCGCATTGACGATCGGCCGGCCGCCTTTTCCATTTACGACCGTCTGAACCCGACGACCGGACTGGTCTTGTTTGAACGCGCGCTCCGCAACAGGAAGGGGCTCTATCAGGTAATCAACCAGGAGACCGCTCGCGCCATCGCGGCCCAGGGGTTGGCGTTCATCAACCGCGAAGAGGATCTGGGGGACCCGGGGTTGCGCCGGGCCAAGCTCTCGTACCACCCGGTCCGGCTCGAAGCGAAGCACACGTTGACCTTGTGCCGCTGAAAGGTCACATCTCGTCGCCGATGAACAAGCGTGTCCCGGCTTCAGGTGCGGCGAGCAAATCCTGCAGAGCTTGCAGGCTGAGCGGCTTCGCGAGGTGCCGCTGGAAACCGGCTTCTGTTGCCCGTTGCGTGTCTTCGGGCGACGCATAGCCGGTTATCGCGACGAGAAACGTAGTTTTGAGTGTGGCGTCGGCGCGGAAGGCGCGCGCGACCTGGTAGCCGTCCATACCAGGCAGGCCGACGTCGCTGAGGACGACATCGGGTCTGAATTGGCGCGCTTTGGTGATCCCCTCGGGACCATTGTAGGCCACCTGGACCTGATGGCCGGAAAGCTCCAAAGCCTCCTTGAGGCTGTCGGCCGCATCCACGTTGTCCTCAATCACGAGTATTCGGCGCGGCGAAACCGGGCGCTCGTGCGGCGCCGGCGTTGGCTGCTCGGGCGCGTCCTCCAGCGGCAGCTTGATGGTAAACTCGGCGCCACGACCTGGTCCCTCGCTGGCAGCGCCGACGGAGCCCCCGTGAAGCTCGACCAGGCCCTTGACCAACGCAAGGCCGATGCCAAGACCGCCATGGGATCGGTCGAGCGTCTCTTCAGCCTGCACGAAAGGCTGGAATATGCGCTCGATCACGGCGGCCGTCATGCCCACGCCAGTATCGCGCACGCACAAGAGCGCTGC